>Ga0307377_10003659_pt1 | contig 17202 bp, 19 predicted proteins | sample TR3MG_FD_202535 | JGI IMG/M metagenome (GOLD analysis project Ga0307377, IMG submission 202535) | Soil microbial communities from Risofladan, Vaasa, Finland - TR-3 | ecosystem: Environmental > Terrestrial > Soil > Coastal area > Acid sulfate soil | place: Finland: Risofladan, Vaasa | collected... | reverse complement strand
AAAATGCCCAGATTTTAAAACAAGATATTTTTAAAACCGACTTGTCAAAAGCAACAGTGGTAAACTTGTATTTGCTGCAGTCCACCAATGAAAAACTGGAAAAAAAATTAAAAAAAGAGCTAAAAAAAGGCACTAGAATAATTTCAACCGCTTTTACTTTTCCGAATCTAAAACCTCTTAAGATTTCTCCCCGAGGTACTATTTATGGCCCGGTTTATTTGTATAAAATTTAGCACCCCTGATAAACGCCACCGCAATAAGGACAGGTATCTCCTTTGATCATGTAACGGTTAAGTTGCTTACCACAAGCTCCGCATTTGCGAATAAACTTTCCTCTTTCTCCTCCCGAGGAATAAAGCAGAGAGTTTCGCAGTCTCAAAGAATTGATACTCCAGAATTGGTTACCAAAAGGGTTAGTGTATTGAGGGTTTGAGGCCAGAACATCAAGATAGGATTCTCCGCAACTACTAACTGAGAAAAGCGGTTTTCCGGAATAAATGATTGATCTTTCGATTTCTACGCCTGCCCAAAAGTAATCACCAGCAGTTTTTGCTTTTAGGAGCTTGTTTTGCGTCTTTTGATAGACTTCCTGGGCGATTTCAAAAGCTTCTAACTTATTTTCAAAACATTTTCCTTTCTCAATCGCTTCAAAAACTGCTTTATTCTCAAATTTTTCTGTAAGATTTTGCCAGATTTTCCCTTTAGGAAAAAACAGTAAAAGCGGTTTTTCTCTTAGTTGTTGTTCGTTTTCAGGAATATCCACCGGGTTATAGCCATGGTTCCAGTTTAGATGGCTGGCGAGATTAAGGCATTCTTCAGAATTTTGTTTTCCACAAACAGCGACAATAATTATGTAGGGCTCGTTATTAACTAAACCTTTAAAATAAAAGCAAAACCTGGCCTCATGACTACCTTTTTTACCTCTCTCTTCACTTGGAGGGCTAATCCAGAGGATTGTCTCTGAGATTTGTTGGTTAATGGTTGGCCAAACTGGAATAAGCTGTTGCCAAATTATTTTTTCAGGAATCTCTTGAGGCGGAAAGTTAACCTCTATTGAAAAGAGTGGCGGCAAGTTTTGAAAATCAGAAAGCAGGTTCTTTGTGGCCTGGTTTTCTGTTTGATCAATAGCTTCTTCATTTCTTAGTCTCTTTGAGCGATTGGCTAAGGCTTGAAAACTGCTTAAAGGGATTATTACTAGATTAGTTCGGTCTTCTGCTTTTTCTCCCATCTCAACAATAGCAGAAGCAATATCAGAGACAAATCTTGAGTGATAAGCAACCGAAGATTCTCCTTCTAAAGGGCGGAGATTGTAGGCATTGAGGGCGAAGCGTTCAGCATTTTTACGAATGGAACTAGTCTGGCTAGCGTCCTCTTTTTCGCCAACTCTTTCGACAATAGACATATCTTCTCCTGCTCGGGATTAATCCTACTTCGCCCTCATTCTTCGGGCTACGCGGGACAAGTAGGTTGCGTAGTATTCTGGCTTATCCGCCTCATGGCGGAATCACAGTTGCGGCACAGCTCTGGATTTTTACCAGATTTCCTGCAAGCAACCCGAATCTTATCTTAGACGATTTTTGAAAATTTTCAAGAGGTTTTCGTTTCGAAGATGGTCGAAAAGGAATAAGGAGGATTGAAAAGGCCAAAATACTTGTTTTAGAATTTTTAGCAGAAAGCAAATAAATAACGTTCCTGTGACAGCGTCAATGTTATTTTTGGCCTATAGTGGTATAATAAAGCCAGTTGTCTTTCGGAAAGGTATACAGTGTTTGCGTAACAAACACTGTTAGCATATCTCTTCGGAAGAGGTACTTTGACAAGTAAGAAGAGAAAGGGGAAGGAAAGGAGAATGGAGGTGAAGGACTACTACCAGATTCTGGGCGTTTCCCGTACGGCCACTCAGGAACAGATCAAGGAAGCCTATCGGATGCTTGCAAAGATTCTGCACCCAGATCGTTTCCAAGGAGATGCTAAAACGCGGAAGTATGCCGAAGAGAGGCTCAAGGAGGTTAACGAGGCATACCAGGTTCTCTCGGACCCGCTAAAGAGGCAGGCCAATGATGCCGCCGGGGTAGGTGATACCACAAGGAGCAGCGATTCAGCTATTCCAAAACCTCCCAAGCCAGTGGTTTCACCAACAGTTATCGATTTTGGCGAGATTGAGGAAGGAGAAATGGCGCACGGAGAGTTCACTATTGATAATCAAGGAGGAGAGGCTAAGGAGCTCAACATCAATTACCCGCCTGATTCTTGGTTCGCAATAGGAAACGTAACTTCCATGAGCCATGACGGAGTCTTTCCGGTGAGGGTTCCAATCTGGGTGGAAAACTACAAGCTGACGGGAGAAGGGAGTTACCTCGGCACTATAACGGTCGATATAGACGGGCAGGTAGCCCAGGTTGAGGTCTTACTCAGGGTGATTCCAGATGTCGAGGAAGAGCTATTTCCTTCGTATGCCCCTGACCCAATTGCAAAAACGCACCCGGATTTTTATCCCCTTGTTGGGAGGCTGAAGCCTTCGGATCTTTTGGCTGCCATGATCCTTGTGCTGCTACTATTACTAATATTAGGGTCACAAGGCTGTCGAATCTTTCTAGACGTACTCCTCCACCCTCTTGGTTAGTATCCTCGAGAGATACAAGGCTGTAGAGAAAGGAAAAAAAGATGTCGGACCAGAAGAAACACCTGAAAGTAGTAGTTGGAAATGGAAAAGCTGTCAGGTTGGTAGCCAGGGAGGGACCAAAGGTAAGAGTGCAAGGGGAATTGGCCCGCGAAAGAGGAGAAAAGGCTGTAGACCTGGTTTTCGTCATTGACACGACTGGTTCTATGAGCGACAAGATTGACGGCCTCCTCCAAACCTGCGTCCAGTTTGCGGACGAGTTCGCGAATGAGGGGCTTGACCAGCGGATGGCGATTGTTTCCTTCGGAGACCTCTATGTTCCTGGCGACAAGATTGAGGCGACCACTTTCACCCCCAAAGTTGCGGTTATCCAGGATTGCCTGGAGCGGATACCCCGCAACAGTGGTGGTGGCAATGAAGGCGAGTCGTCGCTCGAAGCGGTTACTAAGGCCCTGCAGTTAGGCTTCCGGCCCGAAGCGGTGAAGACCATCATTCTTATCACCGACGAGCCAGCCCACCAACGGGAGATAAGGGCGGAGGAGGTGACCAAGAGGCTTCTCAAACAGGAGGTGGTGACGTTTGTCGTTTCACCACCATACCGCTACTTCCAAGAAATAGCCGAAAAAACCGGCGGCAGTTGGTTCCAAGTGACGGCCACTACGGACTTTCGGTCTATCTTGGAGGTTTTCCGGAAACTGACCAAGGCAGTCTCGATTATGGCGCGCGATGTCCACGAAATTAGCGGCGGAAGCATTGAGCGCTACCTACAACTGAAGGGTAGAAAGTAGTATGCTTCCTCAAGTAGAACTCTCTTCTTACTTTTCTTAAATCCCGGTGGGGTTAAAACGGCCAGTGGCCAACCCTCCCGGGATTTTTTTGTTTTCTTGTTTTTTACCTACTACACAACCTTGCCTAGACAGGTTTCCTACAAGCAACTGCTAATATTATTACTAACAACAAGAGAAATTGCAAGATCTTTTAAAAAGTTTGGAAAAAATTGTTTTTTGGGATATAATATGCCTTAACTGTTATGGTAGAAGTGCCTTGGTCGCCAGAGATAAACACGGAAGTTTCAGAATTCCAACGTTTACAACAAAAAGTTGATGAATTGCCTCTTGGAGGAAGCTTAATCGATGAACAAAGAAGGTTGATAAAAGAAAGAAATGATTTAATTGAAAGTGACCCGAACTTAGAAAAGAGAATTTTTCCAGTGGTTGACAAGAGATTAGAGGAGGCGGTAGCAAAAATTACAGAATCAAGCGACCATTTTCAGGCCATTTCTGATGCCAGAGACAGCTTAGTCCAGACTAGAAAAATCGAAAAAGGCGTTACAGATTCAATAATGTGCCGGCCTTATTGGAGTGATGGGAAGTATGGCGGCTTAATAACTTATTACTTTGCCAGAGCATTGGACAGACTTGAGGTGGAAATAGCAATTAAGGAAGGATTATCTGTCCCCCCCGAAATTTTACAAATAGTAACTCCTGCCTCTTGGGAGTGGAAAATTCCCAGTGATTTAGACCAAAGGTTAAAGAATGTTAGGCCAGGTACCGCTGATACGGGGGACATTACCCAGGCGTTGAAGGAGGCAATGGGGACGGAAAAGTCAACCTATGAAATATTTGTTAACGCCGAGCATTTACAGCAGGGTATTACTACTGATTTTGAGAATTGGCCTCCAGAATGGTTTAAGGAGTCGACCAGTGAGCAGCAGATGGGAATTAGGGCCAGAAAGCGCCTTTCCAATGCCGCTTTTATTAAAAAGAGGGTTGCCAACGTAAATCTTGAACAGGCGAAAGAAAATCAGTTCCTTAGTGAGGGCCTAACTAAAGAGGAGGCTGAGGCCTTATGGAAAACGCCGGGTCTTGAAGAGGCTTTGAGTTTTTATATGGAAGGATTGTTTGAGGGGGAATGGGTTCCCAGCAATGACGGTGAGAGTGCCACTTATTGTATAAGATTAAAGAAAAAGTTAAATAAAGATATCGAGGAGAAACTTTTCCAAAAATCTGAGAAAAAACCAGACAAGACAGGAGCAGGCATCTTGGGCGACCTTTCTAAATTTAATATGTTTAGGAAGATGTTGAGAGAAAGCGTAGGGGGGGAAATTAAATTGAGAAAAAGCGTAGAAGAGGAAGTTGAGAGAAAAAACATACCTTTGGAAAATTCTCTTGGAATAGTTGCTAGAGCGGCGGATGCTGCCGCCTGGAATTTAATCAGTGCTTTTAACACAGTAGAGTCGGCCGACATTAATCGGAAAGTTGGTGCTTCGCCTGCCTTTGGAGAGCAAATTAGAGCTAATATGCATCCTTTGGCCAAAGCGCGATTTAAAATTCTTAAAAGAGGAAAAAGTGCGGGAACCGAAGAGGGTTGGGGGGGTCTTCTTGGAACCTGGTTGGCGGAAAGAGCGACAAATGATCCGCAACTTAAAAGGAAGTTTGAAAACGGAGAATTCAGGCCTTTCCCGGAAACAATGATGATGAGTCTTTGGGAGCTGACTAAAACAGGCGAAGAAGTTGAAACGGGAATTGTCTACCTTGGTAAAAGAATTAAGGCCAAGAAGAACTTGGCCTACTATTTAGTTCCGCCTGCTAACGATTTAGAAAGAGAAGAGTGGAAAAAAGAGGAAATTAATTGGAACGATTCAGACATTCCGGCGGATCTTTTTGGGGCTTATTTAGACACTTGGGATGCTGCGTTTAGAGGTTATAACATTGCCACTGGTAAGACCCTAATTGAGAGATTTAAGGCAAGAGAACTCCAGGAATGGGCAGGGGCCTTAGGAGATGTAATCGGAAAATTAAAAGCGACTCCGTTAAAAGATGAGTATGATTCCGACGAGTTTATTGTTTGGTGTCTGGCCGCTTCGCTGGGGTTGAAAAGCAGGGGTTCTGATTTTATTTTAGCTCTTCCTCCAGGGATATATCACGACATTTTTTTTAGAGCCGTTTTAACTCCTAGACTAGTATCTCAAGAGAGAGCAAAAAAGATAACCAGGAGGCTGAACGGATCTCTCGTTTTTGGCGGCGTAACCAGAAGGATGGCTGGTTTGAGAAGGACGTTTAGACGTTGATACTATTTTTTTATTTGTCCTGTTAATCTCCCTACTTGAGAGGCTGCCCTCCCGGCTCTTTCCCACCACCTGAGGGGTGGTCCTCCCATTTCCTCTGCCTGTTTAGCTCTGAGATCAAGTTCGTTAGCAGTCCATTGAGCCCCAAACTTAGTAGCAGGATTCCAAAAGGCTTCACCAATCGCAGTGCCATAGGGGAATGGTTTGCCTTCAAAAGCAGCTTTGATCGTAGCTGGAATACGACTAGCAATAATTAATATTCCTAGAGAGATAAAAGGGATTAGGGCATCTCCACTTACGCCAATTACTGGAGGACTCCAGGTGGGGCCCGCATGGAAAGCTAAAACCCAGCCCAGCAAAAGTATGATTGCTACTGCTGGGAAAACAAGAATGTTTTGCAGCAAGCTTTTGAGCCAAGAGCCAAAGCCGCCGCCTTGAATACCGGGAATAGCGCCGATGAGGATTTGTAAAGGAGCAAAGACAACCAAAAGAATAATAGAAATATAGGCAAGCAGCAAAGCGAAAAATAATTTGAAGACCAACCAAAGGGTAATTATGGCAAAGATGGCTAAAAAGACAATGCCACCAACGGCGCCCACGATCCAGCCAATTGTTCCGGCTACGGCCTTGTCGCTCCAGACCGTTTCGACGCTGGAAAAAAAGGTTTGGTAGAGTGCCTCCCAGACAGCCCTGGCCCCTCCAACAAAGATAAGACCATAGGCCTCACCAAAACTTAAATTAATGAACTTTTGTTGTTCATGAGCGACATTTGCCAACCAGCCTGTTTGGGCAATTACTAAAACTCCTAAGTAGATAAGAACATAGATAAGGTCAATCAAAAGGCCGGCAATCGCGTAAGAAAAAGTAACTAAAATCAAAGCAATAATCAATTTAGGGATGGCGTTTTGAATAGTAACCGCAGTTTTGGGGTCAATTTTCACTCTAAACATAATTGCCAGGCCAGTAAAAAGAAAAATGGCAACAAAGAAAATGTAGGCAACATTTCTGAAAGCTTTCCACAAAGGCAAAATATTCCTAAAACCGCTGAAACCGATCCCCTGAGCATAAGCAGGCTTAACCAAACCCAGGTTTTTGCCTAAATCAGCAAAATACTCAGCCGAAGAAACCGGCGGTTCATAAAGAGCAATGATTGTTCGGCTTAGTCCTCCTAAGACGCTTTTTTCAGTATTGCCCTGACCACTTTCGTTGCCAGTAGTTCGTCCTAAAATAGCCACAGAAATAGAGCCAGCTAAATTTTTAAAAGTTTCGTTGGTATGGCTTTCGAGATTAAGCTCCCTAGTATCATAAACAGACTTTTCCCATTGGGTGATATCGCCTCCAGCGCTGTAGGCCCAGCAAGCTTTAGTGCTTAAAATAAGAACTATTAAAGCCAGAAAGATGATTTTGAAGAATCTCATGGTTGTATTTTAAGGTTAAAGTCTTTTTTAGGTTTTGTCAATCAGCTAGAAGCTACAACTGGGGCACAAGGGATCAAAACTTTGAATACTTATTCCTTGTGGCCTTAAGCTGCAGCGCTCCATACAATAGCGTTGTCGGGCCAGTTCTTGCTGGTAGTTGAGCTTTTCCGAGCCTTCTCCCATTTGGTAGTCCTCATCAACTTCATATTTTGCTTGGCCAGCTAAAGGCATATTTTCGTTTTTTGGAACCAGTTCTCCGGGAATAGCATAATTTAGATAGGAAGATTGCTCGTTAAAAGTTTGCCCGCCAGGCAATTTTCCTCGACTTTTGTTGACTAAAGTTACTTCTGTAGTGGTTTGCCTAAACCACTGCCAAATGCCCTCAATAAGTTCTTGAATATACTCAACTGCTTTGGTAACGAAGCTGCCTTGGGCAATAAATTCAGTTTCTGGGGATTCAATTTGGTTGACTTGACTGTCTTTTGCAGCTAAGCCTCCTAATGAACAGTCAATTTCATAACTAGGCGGTTCAGGAACATTAGCTGCCACCTTGATATTCATTCTTTCAGGGGGAGAGCAAGTGTTAAAAAGGCCACAGGCAATCTTGGTTAAGCCTAGAAGTCGGCTCCACCAGGAAGGCAAATTTACTTCAGATTCGGGAATTTTGACTGGCTCTGTTTCTTCTTCTCCAAGCACATAGTGCTTAATTTTGGTTTCCAAAGGAGTGGAGTCAAGGTTAAGAGTTTGGCGCAAAGCTTGAGGTAAAAGTCGGTTAAGACCTAAGTAAAGATTGCGCTCCATTAAGGAAAAGTCAGGTAGAGCTTCGTCTATTAATTCCAGATTTCCGGTTACTTCCTTGGTTTGAGCGGCCAAGGCTTGCGGCCCAGGGGTAGGGGTTACCCCAGTTGGTTCTTTACTGATTCGGCTTTGGATAAGTTTAAAGTCGGTACAAATTAAGTTTTCTTGAGTCGAGAGAGTAAAAGGCTCGCCTCCTAGACCACATTCGTCACACTCGCTGGTGCTGGAAACAAAGAAACTATGTTTTCTTCCAGGACATAAATTAAGGTTTGGGGTAAAAGGAATTCTTTCAGCAGGAGTAGTGCTACCATCAGGCGCACTTTTTAAAAGATTGGTGACATCATCCGGATCGAACAAGTTCCAACTGTGACCAATTTCTCCGCCCAAGTCATAAGCAGGCAGGGCAAACATTTTTACCTGATAAGGACTGTTTTTGAGAAAGTTGTTAGTGAATTTGTAAAGGAAAGAGTTCTTGTCTGGCGCTTGCTTGTAGTAAAAAAAGTCTCCACCAGTGCCAGATTCCACGCCATAAATTTCTTTTCCTGCCACTCCCATTTCTGTTAAAAGCTGGGGTGAATGAATCGGGTTTTGATAGTGGTTGTCACAGAAATTGCAGGTATCATAAAGGCTTAGGGCAATACCATGAAATTGCTGGAAAAAGCCACTGCCCAGGTTTTTAACATAACCGGGGAAAGAAGGATTAGAAGGGTTCATTGAGGGAGAAAGTAGCCAGACACCCTTGTTTAAAACTCCAGTTTGTTCAAAGCTTTGTTTTAAGGTGGTGATATAAGCCTCAAGTTCGTTTTCCGGGACGAAATCTCTACTTTCTACTTGGTTAGGTTCGTTCCAGGGAACAAAATAGATTTTTCTGGGGTTGGGAAGGGTGCTTAAAATACTGGCAAGAGTATTGGCCCAAGCTTGGGCAAGCTTGGCATCTGGTTTTAAAGGGGAAAAGTGGCCACGAATAATCAGGTTAATATAGGGATATTGTTCCAGCCACTGGTAAATTTTGTCTCCATCTCCTGGGCAGGCCATGACTACTATCCAGCCTCCAGGACCAACAATTTCCGCTGCTTGGCCAAAATAATCATGCCGGGCAGCAATATTAATGCCGGCTTTGTTTTGGGCCAAGGCGGCAGCAGTGGAGCTGGACAAAAGCCCTAAGAAAGCAATAAAAACCAAAAGCTTCTTCATTGCTAGTCATTTGGTCCGGGAATTCTGAATTGAGTAACATCAACCCCTGTAATCAGTTTAATTGCTTGTAAGATGAACCAAATTCCCAAGAAAAGTACTAAGCCTAAAATGGCAAAGGTTAGGGTTTGCTGGGCAGCCTGAGTTTTTTTTGGATCACCGCCTGAAGTTAGATATTTAAAAGAACCGATTACCAGCATCACAAAAAGTAGAAGACCAACCAGAGGTGTTAAAACGCGTACCAGATTAATAAAAATGCATTCAAAACCCTGGATAGTAGCTACCCCTCCTATTTCGCAAGGAGCTTCGACCGGCAGTTGCCCCCACTTTGCTGGCCCTTGAGCGTAGGCAGGAGAAAGGAAAAGGACGGAAACAATTTTTTTCATCTTTTTCCAGTCTAGCATAATTTTTTTTAGTCTTCTACTCGAGAGCTCCACAAAAAACACCGGTTTGGCAAAACCGATGTTTTGTTTCCTTTAAAAGCTGTTAAAAGAAAGTAGGAATTTCCAGCTCAAAAATATTGACACCGAAAAGGGCATTAATTAGAGCGGTAATTGCCCAGGCGGCAAAAACAATTGCCAAGCCAATTAGAGCATTGGTAATTCTCTTTCTGGCAGTTTCGGTCCCCGCTTTATCGCCACCAGCAGTAATCCATTGAATTCCGCCAATTACTAAGATAAAGAAAAAGATAAGGGCAGCGACTAGCAAAAGGAGTTTGATCGCTCCGGCAACCAAACTGGTCGGCGTTATTTGGGTTAAGGTCTCAGGGATATTTTCTGGTTTTAAGTTGATATTAGGTAACGGGCTCGGTTCGCCTACGAATTGGGCCAGAGCTAGCCTTGGATTAGCAAAGATCGCAGCTGCGGTTGCCCCTAAGGTTATTATAACTCTTTTGATTTTCTTCATGTTCACCCCCTTTCGGTGAGCTATTGGGCCAATGTTGGCAATTTAAAGCTGGTTATATTAACCCCGAATAGCTGTTCGATTAAACTAATTATAACAAAAACTGATAATAAAATTGCAAGACCGATTAAAGCATTGGTAATAGTTTTTTGGGCCGATTCCAAACTAGCTTTATCACCACCAGAGGTAATCCATTTGATAGCCCCAGCAATCAAGAGAAAGAAAAAAACTAGTCCGCCGATGACAAAAGCAAGGTTTACGGCGACTGAAAGAGCTTTTTGGAAAAAAGCCACGCCTGAAAGCTCGCTCAAAGCACGGGGTAAAATAGGGTTGCTGAGATCTGGTAGGGATTTCTCACTCTTTGAACACCATTGGCAATCTACACAATCAGGAGAACTGCAAGACATGTTGAAGGCACATTCGCTGTTACAGGCGACTTTGGCCATTGCCGTCTTGCTTAAGATTCCGAAAACAGGGACAAAAAGGAACAAAAAAAGTAAGGCTTTAGTTAAGATAAAAAACTTGAATTTGCTCATGGTGTCAGTTTCAAAATGAAATCAGCAATCGAGAGAATATTGGGAATTCCTAATAGAGTGCCGATAAGCTTAATGACAAAGATAGCGGAAATTACAACAACTAGGCCGATAATGCCGTTGGTAATCTGTTTTTGGGAATTTTCAATCTTGGTTTTGTCGCCACCGGAAGAAAGCCAACCAATTGCTCCAGTTAACAAAACGAATGTAAACCAAATGATGGCGATAATTGTCATTACACCAATGATGTTTGAGAGGATGTTGGCAAAAGTGCCGGCAGCAGTAACTTCATTAATTAAATCCGGACTACCTAGTTTGCCAATCCCTTCTAGGGTACCCAGTCCTTGTCCAGGAACAGAAGTTGTTGCTTGCACTAATAAATTAGGGTCCATAGATTTTTGGTGCCAAAATAGCGCCGGCATCACCAAATATTAACCAGCCAAAAATAGCGGCTAAAACAAAAGAGCCGGCCACAAAAAGCAAACCCAAAAGCGATTGCCAAATTCTTGCCCAGGCCTGTTCAATCTTTTTTGGGTCACCACCAGCACTTAAAAAAGTATAACCGGCAATAACAATATTAAAAAAGGCAAAAAGACCAGCTGCGGCAATTAACAGCTTTAAGATATTATTGCCAAATTTGATCAGGCCGGTTTTGAAGCCCCCGTATTGTCCAGGGACATCTTGAAAGGGTGGAGGAGGGGTAATCTGGCCAAAGAAAGAAGTTACTTGTGAAGGCGGTAAAGGCTCTTCATAGGCAAGAACTGGTCGGCAGAAAGAGAGAATTGGAAGAATAAGCCAAAGAAAGCTAAAGAAGAAAAGTGTTTTTTTCATGATTTGACCTATGACCCCAAATTAAAAATTTTCTTTAATTCATCAATGCCCGTAATAAAGGCAATTATTTGAATTATCCAGTAGCTGGCAAAAATAATTAAGAAACCAGTCAAGGCAGCAACGACCGCTTTTTGTCCTTGACCGGTCTTTTTCGGATCACCACCACCTGCTCCTAGAATAATGGAAATGCCACCGAAAAGCAATAAAACAAGGAGCAAGACTCCGGCAGCGGTATAAACATTCTTTAGGATAATGGAGACTAAAGCACCAATGGTTTGGAACTGGGGAACATCCTTAATTGATTGGCCGGGTTCAGGCTTAAGAAACCATTCTTTGCCAATATTAACTTTAGCCAAAAGCTTGCTCATTTATTTCTATTAAACACCAAAGCAAATCCTCATTGCAACTTAATGCTACAATTGCTTCAAATGGATATAGATTTTGAAAAAGTTCTTAAAGAGAAAAGAGAGCTTGTTTGGCAAGAAATCCAAAAATACCTAAAACCACCTCAGTTTCCAGGAAAAATAGCCATTCCCACTCAATACCAAAAAGAAATGGATTTTCACTGGCAGATGGTTTGCGATTACCCCCAAAGGCAAGGGAAATATCTTCGGCCAACTCTAGTGCTTTTGACCGCCGAAGCAATGGGTGTAGCAGAAAAAAAGGCAATTAAAACCGCGGCTGCCATGCAGACTTCAGAAGAGTGGATTTTGATTCATGATGATTGGGAAGATGATTCGCTTCAAAGACGGGGAAAGCCGGCTTTACACCGGCTTTACAGCAAGGAATTGGCAAACAATGCCGGAGACGCTTTGCATGTAATTATGTGGAAAATGCTTTGGGATAATCGGCAAGTTTTGGGAGAGAGAAAAGCGGCTGAAATTGCTGGCGAATTCTACCAGATGTTAACGCGGACTGTTTTTGGCCAAACAGTGGAGATAAAATGGACGCAAGGCAATCGTCAGGATTTAAGCGATGAGGATATTTTTTTAATCCTTGACGGCAAAACCTCATATTACACCATTGCCGGACCAATGCGCTTAGGAGCAATCATTGGCGGGGCAACTTCTCCTCAACTGGAAGCAATTTGGGAATTTGGCCAGTATTTGGGAAGATGTTTTCAAATCGTGGATGACTTGCTGGATTTAACCTCTGATTTTCAAGGTTTAAAAAAGCAAACCGGCAATGATATTTATGAAGGTAAAAGAACAATTATGCTAGCCCATCTCTTAAGAACAATAAGAGTAAGAGATAGAGTAAGAGTAAGAGAAATTTTAGAGAAGGGTCGGGAAGAGAAAACAGTGAATGAGGTAAAGTGGGTGATTGAAAAGATGAAAGAGCTTGGCAGTTTAGATTATGGCCGAAGGATTGCTGAAGATTTAGCGACTAAAGCTTTAGAGATCTTTGAGGAAAAGCTAAAGTTTTTGTCTTGTCAACCAGCCAGGAGGCAATTGAAATCAGGTATTGATTTTATATTGGAAAGACAATATTAGATTAATAAAAAGAGCAGCCTTTTAGGTCTTTGTAATGCTTTCTCCTTAAAGAAGATTTTAATATGGTAATCGCAGAGTTGGACCGACGTTTGTTAATCTCTTCGGAAATACCAGTGAAGCCAGTTTTTAAAAGTAGCCAGAGCGAAGCTCTCGCTGAACTTGAGTCAAATTGGTTAATAGAAAGGCTTAAATTTCAAGCAGTAACTTTTTTGTCAGAAAACCCTCCCACTATCGGACATGGCTTTTCTCATTTAGTCAAGACTGCCCGCAAAGCTTGTTTTTTGGCAGTAGAAAATGATTTTGGTCCGCTGGACAGTGTTGATGCCTATATTGCTGGACTTTTCCATGATATTTACAGACCTGCTTGGACTCGAGACGGTAGGGAGGATCATGAAGCTATGTCGGCTGATGTTGCCAAAAAACTTTTAACCCCATACTTGGATGTCCAGAGGGCACAAAAGATTGCAAACACAATCGATAACCGAGACAAACGGATTATTGCTGGAAGAGCGAGTCTTTTAGATGGGGTTGTCTCAATTGCAGACAAAGCGGATATAAGCTTTCAGCGGGCAATGGCTTATCTTTGGGCCTGTAATCAAACTTCAGGTAATAATGAGATACCAAAACTGGAAAACATAAAAGCAGCTCTTGGCTTTTTCTTTTATCGTCGACGCGCCTATCAAGTTTTTGAAAAAGTCAGTATTTTTGGGGCAGAACTTGGTAAAAGGGCTTATAATAGGACATCAAGGGTAGTCGGTACTGCTACCCGTTGGACATTGATGGGACACTATTGTTTTAACGAAAAACTTTTACAAAGGGCAAGAAGAGAGGTTTTTTGCGAGATAAGATATTTAAAAGAAGCAGGGGCAACGAGTCAACAAATAGAACAAATATCAGCTTATTTTCCTAGACTCTGTTTTTAGATCCAACTTATGTTTGGCTTACCAATAGCAAAAAAAGACTTTAGGAGATTAAAGAACTATATCTTAAGAAGAGTAGGGGAGGATAAAGACGCAGAAGAAATTTTTCAAGAAACTCTTGCTTCAGCAATTCAGAGTTTACCGACTTTTTCGGGCAAATCCTCTTTTTTTACCTGGCTTTGCGGGATTGCCAATCACGAGATTGCTGACTTTTACCGGAAAAAGAAAATCAAAACTTTTTTGTTTTCCCGCTTTCCCTTTTTGGAGACTTTAGTTTCCGAGGCCCTAGGCCCGGAAGAGGAATTGTTAAAGCAAGAACTGAGAGAGGAGGTGAAACAAGTTTTAGGCTCTATGTCCGAAGGATATTCCCAGATTTTACGACTAAAGTATTACCAAGGATTGAGCATGAAGGAAATTGCCAAAAAACTGGGAATGACGGCTAAGGCCGTTGAGTCAAGGCTTTCCCGAGCCAGAGCGGCTTTCAAACAGGAATGGCAAACACAAAATTTAAAGCTAAAAAATTAGTTAAATTTGGAGTTTTGGTAGGAATAAAAGAGAGTTATTTATTTTTGAGAAATCTTTACGGCATTTATAGCCATCCGTTCTTAACCACCAAAAGAATTATGGAAAAACCAGATTGGTCTCAGGCAGTCTTAGTCTTTGGTTTGCCGCTCTATCTTTGGCTGACTTGGGCCTTGGTTTTGTTGGTTTCAAGAATATTCATTTTTGGCAGGCTTCAATTTGGTATTTTAGCCAAAAGCTCCTTTCTTTTTGTTTCTTTTTTGGCCTCTTTTTTCTGTCTTTTTTTGGGTTATTGGCTATTTAAAGTGGAAGGGAAAGGGAAATAAAGTTGTCTACTCCTTTTGGTTGGCAAACTCAAATATTTCGTATGCGTTTGATTGGAGAAGAGTGTGGCGCTTGCGGGGAAAAGATTTTCCCCCCGCGCGATATTTGTAATAACTGTGGTAATTCAGGAACTGTTGCAAAAAAGGAAGGCAACCTTAACTTTTCTATCAAATACGGAGAAACGGTGATTGGCAAAGGAAAAGAAAGAGGCGGCTAAGGATGATATAATGCTTATACTAAAAACCTAAAGGGGATTTTTTTATGCCAAAGAAAGAAAGACTTGATTTAAAAAATATTCCCCGGCATATTGCCATTATTATGGATGGCAATCGTCGGTGGGCTAGGGAGCGGGGTCTTCCAATAAATGATGGCCATGAGGAGGGAGTCAGAAATGCGGCTCGGATTGTTGAGCATGCCCGAAATTTGGGGATTAAACACTTAACTATATATACTCTTTCGACTGAAAATTGGCGTAAACGGGCTAAGAAAGAAGTTGAGGGAATTTTCAACTTACTTTTACGTTTGATTAAAGAAAAGAGAGAAGAATATGCCCAAAAAGGAGTCAAGCTTTTTGTTCTGGGTAATTTCCAAGCTTTTCCTAAAAAAGTTGCCCGGGCAATTGACGAAATGCTCAAAATTGTGGTTGAACATGAAAGAATGAAAGTTAATGTGGCTTTAAACTATGGTGGTAGAGACGAGATTATTAGGGCGGTAAGAGAAATTATTAAAGAGGGTGTGCCAGCGGGAAAAGTTAACGAAGAGCTGATTGCCAAGCATTTGTATACCAATGGCCAGCCAGATCCGGATTTAATTATCCGCACTGGTGGCGAGATTCGGCTTTCTAATTTTTTACTCTGGCAGATGTCTTACTCCGAGCTATATTTTACCGACATTTTGTGGCCGAACTTTGGGCCAAAAGAACTGGATAAAGTGATTGCCGAATACCAAAAAAGGCAAAGGAGATTTGGCAAATAACTAGATTAATTTAACTCCGAAAATAAACTCAATTATTTGCACCAACCAGAAAGAGACAAAAAGCAGTAAAAAGCCGATTATGGCATTAGTCATTTTTGCTTTTGCTTCAGCTACCCCCTTTTCATTATTAGCCGAGACCATCAACTGGAATCCGCCGGCAATGAGATAAAAAAGCAGCAGAAGGCCGGCAACCACAAAAAGAAACTCCACCAGCCGACTAATAATAGCAGAGATATTTGATGCTGGTCCGGGTTGAAAGATTGGTTTAAGCTCGGGAATGCCAGTAGTTCTAAGCTTGTTAAAATCGATTGCTTGAGCTAGTTGAGTTTTCATTGGCTTAAAATCCGGGAATATGTAAAATATCAACCCCAATTAATTTTAGCAAAAAGGCAGAGAGAATAATTAAAAGTAAGCCGGCAATAGCGCTGGTAATTAACTCTCCCCCAGCCTTGACTTTATCCGGATTGCCGGCTGAGGTTAAAATCTGAATTGCACCAAAAACCATGAGCAAAAAGGCAATGCCTGTGGCGATAAAAAGGGCTCTTCCCAAAAGCCAGGCGACGAAACTATTTAGATTGGAAGTGGGGATGCAGCCAATAGCAGTCCAAATGTCTCCAGCATCAAAGCAATTTTCGCAGGCAGTTTTGTTTTCCTGGACATCGACACAGATTTCTTGAATTCCAGAACGGGATTTTTGCTTAACGATTTCATAAGGGAAATAGCAAATGGGTTCATCGTAAGTAGCAATGCCAGGGGTGACGTTCCTGACTTCCAAATGGTGAGGCCCTTCGTCATGAGCTTCATTACCTGTTGCCGGGATTATAAGGTAAAATGTTTCTTGAGTTTCTTGAGCCGTCCTTTTTTCTATATAGTCTCTGCTTCCTAGATCATCTCTGCATTCATCAGTGCAAAAAGTAAACTTATGCCCAGGAGTAACATCCTCAAGAATAATCTTAATGTTTAAAACAAGTTTATCGGCATAATTAACCGGTACCTTGTTAGCCCCTTCTCCTTCGATTCCTTCCTTTCCGTTTATTGTCCATTGAGAGGAGCAAGTTTGAGCTAAGGCCGATTTAGGGCTGGAGAAAAAAAAGGCCAAGAAAAAAAAGATTCCCACAAGAAGACAAGAAAAAGAAAGTCTCTTTTTTTGCAGTAGCATTATTTTAAGTTTATCCTAGTAAAAATCAAGAATCAAGAAATGATAAAATCTAAGTAAGTTCAAAACTCAAATGTCAAAACTCAAAGTTATAATTCAAGGTCAGGGATTAAAGAAATTTTTAGTCTTAAGTTCTGTTTTTATGCTTTGCCTTTTGGCTTTTAAATTCAATGTTTGGGCTCAGGGTTGTGGGGCCAGCGATTATGATTGTCAAATACAAGAATTACAGCGAGAATATGATGCTCGCAAAGACGCTCATGAGAAAAACAAAACCGACCTTGCCAATTACAAAAAACAGCTGGTTTCGATTCAACAAAAAATTGTTTATCTGGATAAACAATTAAAAGAAACGGAAAAGGAAATTTTGGAGCGGGAAGTGGACCTAGGAGTTCAGGAAGAGCTTTTGGCTGCCCGCTTGCGGGAAATGTATAAACGCGGTCGGGAGCTTACT
>Ga0307377_10003656_pt1 | contig 17210 bp, 34 predicted proteins | sample TR3MG_FD_202535 | JGI IMG/M metagenome (GOLD analysis project Ga0307377, IMG submission 202535) | Soil microbial communities from Risofladan, Vaasa, Finland - TR-3 | ecosystem: Environmental > Terrestrial > Soil > Coastal area > Acid sulfate soil | place: Finland: Risofladan, Vaasa | collected... | reverse complement strand
AAGGTCCTCAAGCAAAAAAATATTACCCAGCAAGCAACCAAGAACGCAGTTGGTGAGTGCCTTCACACGTACAGCAACTTCGTTGATATTATTGGCATGGACTACCTCTTTCGTGGTCCCCACAGAGTAACGCACACCAAGGAGTTCTTTGCTCGCTGTGCGGACACGACTCGGGAGCTCTTCAAAAAGAACCCCTGGAAATACTAACCGTGAGCACGTGGTAAAGCTGTGTAGTGCTAGGCCCTCCCTAGTGCGGCTAGGAGGCGCGACGTGCTGCAATGCAAGGCAAGGATATTACGTATGAAAAAATCAACAGAGGATGACTACCTGAAAAACATCGACGCGTCTACTTTGGAAGTGAACCACGCGGATCTCGAGCGGTGGTCGGACGAATCTGCCTTCAAATCGGCGTGTCCGGTGTGCCCAGATGGAATACTTCTGGTGTGCCGTGACGACGCTACCTTTGAGATCCTCGAGCTTGATTACTGTATCGTCTGTGGTCAGCGTGTTCGATACCTGGATATTGACAGGTTCAAGGAGGTAGAGGCATGAGCAAGGAAGCCCAGCAAGCTGAGGAAACCGAATAATGAGCTACCAACCGAAAAAGAAACGCACGCTGGGTTCCTTTGCCGTCGCTCTAATCGCCCGAACTTGTCTCTTTATCGTTTGCGTCACCCTGTTCGGCGTGGGGGCGGGTGCCATCTACTACATAATTTTCGTGGTCCCCACAAAAGAAGCGTCTGAATGCCGGGAGAACGCGATCACGCGGGCCGCTGCAGAGTGGAAGTGTGCTAGTGTTGCAGCGAAGTACATAGGTGGCGACGTACTGGTGACCGGGTGCAGTAAAACAGTCGTGTATCAATGTACCGGCGTGGGCAGTAGACTCCGTGGTTCTACACCTCGGCTGCCCAGTGAAATCTGCGACAAGGACAAAGATTAAGATGAGCAACGAGAGGCAGAACAATATGCATGGTGAGGACAGACGTAGAATGATGGTAGCAGAGGCTCGTGTAAGAGAGCTAGAAGCTGGTATCGACTTGCTGATCAAGCTCTACAATAACGCTGCTGCAGAGGGTATTACTGAATGCTCCTCGACAGAGATGCACATCTGGCAAGCTGTTGTCGTAAGAGACATGAAACGGCTCAAGCTGGGTGAGCTCACCCAGGCTTCAGAAGAGATATGCCACTGCGGAAAGGAGTGTGATTGTCACACAGAAATGGACGGCCACACTCCTGTAGTTATCCCCAGGGAAAATTGTCCTACTGCTTGGGAGCTTCTCAACCGTGCTGCCAAAAGGCTACCCAAAGTGGAGGATGCAGATCTGCGGCGACTACTCACCGACGTGATAAATGCTACACGAAGTGCGGTGGAACTCGCGCCCGAAGGTGGGCTATTGACCGAAGCAACGGACAAGTACATCTTGGGTAGGAAGAGCCAGTTTCTGCCCACTGACAAGTACTTACAGGAGTGTGCTGAACGGTTGCACGATAAAGTCTGTTTTCTCAAAACCTGTGACTGGCACACTAGCATCTGGGACGAGCCCAAGTACGAAAGAAAGCGCTACCTCGCGTACGCCTTCAGAGTGCTGATGCTTGGTATTGACATAGACGACGCATGTAGAGTCCTCCATATTTGGCGTGAGGAGATATGACCCTGATGTTAATGCGGGGCCACGTGTGGCAGTGTGTGGCTGAGTAAGGAAACGTAACGCAAGGAAATTACTATGAGCCAATGGAACCACGCGATGTGTGACCCCTGTTGGGAAAAGAAACAGGGTCCGCGAAAGCCTGTACGGCTGACACTGGAGATGAAACCGCTGCTGTGTTGTTTTTGTGGAGAACCTACGCAAAGTGGCATTTTTGTGAGAGCCAACCCGAAGACTGTAAAATGCAGAGGGAAGGGCAAGTACCACGAGGAGTGGAGCTAACATGACGAAAACGGAGGCTATCATGCGGCTCATGGAAGTGGTTTCAGGGGACAAGCCACACAAGGTTACGCTCGACCTAAAAGTGGGCTGGACCAAACGAGATGCAGTGCGTCGTGCGCTTCCCATCGTTCTCCTGCGAGAGTGCCCACTGTGGGAAGTGGACGGTAAAATCACCGAGGATAAACGCTGGCTCAGTTCCACGTTCTACATCGCAATCACAGGTACCGTGAAGAACATCAACAACTTTGTCAGGATGTTTGATATAAACGTGCGCGGGGAGATGCCTTACTAGGACAACAAGAGGTAGGTCGAATATGAAAACATTTGCATTTGTACTGCTCACGGCTGTTATTACGGTGCTCCTCTTCAAAGCCACAGCTTACTATGAAGAGGACGACGCAAAAAAGGTAGCGCAAGAGTACAACCAGAAGCTCGCTACGCTCGAAAGCGATTTCAAGTACGAGGCGAAATGGCGACAACGTGTTGAGCAGCAGAGACGGTTTGACAATCCGGCGTCGGTTATTCGAGTGCAGCCCGCAGTGGCAATCTCCCCTCCCCTTCGTTGGTGGGAGAAAAAGAAGGAGTTGACCTGGGTCGCTGTGGTCATGGCGTTCAACCACAACCTGGATAAGCTCCACGCTTTCCTGGGCAAGCAGATTGACGAGCTAAAGGGTTGTCCAATGCCACTGAGCGAGGACGTATGCATGCACAAGGTGTCTAAAATGATGGTTGCAGTGGATGCCTATCTCAAAAAGATTGTGATCGAACACGGCGGTCCTCTCATTGACCGCAACTGGGACACCCATTAACGAAAGGAAAAAGAAATGACTGAACAACAACCCCCACCGATTCCGCAGAACAACACGATGCAGCCCCTTCTCAAAAAGGAGAAACGTTGGACCTGGGTTTGGTTGATGGTGATCGCCATCGTCCTTACAGCCAACAGCGCCTTGACCCTGATTGGAGGTCTTCCGACGAAGGCAGCCAGCCAGAAGTGGGAGTACGCAGGCGAGTTCGCCACTGACAGCAAGTTGGCAACCAAGTTCACCGAGGCAGGCGAGAAGCACTGGGAAATCGTCCACTGTCGTCGTGCGCGTAGTGGCAACGATTGGGGCTATGAGTGTATCTTCAAACGTCCGAAGCAGTAAATCGGAGTGTAGGCTTGCTGAAGCTATAGTGGTGAGAGGGATGGTGAGTGAGGTTGTAACTTTCTTTTCATCTCTCCAGAAAGGTGAAGAATGGCTCTTGAATCATGTGAAGTTGTGCAGTTGATTAAAGCTGTAATCATCGACGGCAACGGAACTCCAAAAAAACCCATACCTGCGATGTACTTATTATTGTGAGTTGGATGGTACCAGACTTTGGATGACTGAAAGATTAGAGGCCGAAGCAAAGGAGCGGGGAGACAATGCGAAATAGATATCGACTAGGTAAAGGTGATTGCTATTGGTGTGACGACGGGTATCTGGTGATGTCCGGGTGTGATGACGGCCACTCGATCATGTGTAACAACTGCGGGGCTACCGGACCGCTGGCAAAAACAAAGGCAGCCGCTCGTAGATTATGGGATAAGGGGCCAAGGAATGTTGCCATCCTGGACCACGTCGCAGCGCAAACCAGAGCGGCGGAAGAGCCCGACGACATCAACGGAGAATTGGTATGAAGTGGCTACCCCTCGTTTTATCCACGCTACTCTTCAGCGGTTGCTACATAACCGAAGTAGAGCCGTGCGACAGTCAGTGTCAGTACACAGTACAATTGAAGCGCCTGGAAATAGAGAAGAATGAGCTACACCAGGAACTGGCTAGCTGGCGCAAGCGATTTCTGACGTGCAGTACGAGTCGTACCTCACTGAACAAAAAAGCGTCGTGCCCGAAAGCTGACATGATGGCCTACAATTGTAGTCTGATGCCGCTGGACTCTGCTGACTGGGACATCGCTGTTAAAGGAGGAATGCCTGGAGACAAGGTTACGCCCTTCCAGTGTAGTTCTATAGAGGGGAATCCCATCAACAAATATCCTCACTGGTATCGGAAGTTATGGTATGAAAAGGGGAACGAATGTGTCCTGCGCGTACAGCAGCTACTTGAGGAGCCCACCGGAAAGCTAGGTTATGGGGCGCACGGTGTGAGCGTGTTTATTGAATGGAGATCACCTTCGAGTAACAGTGCGTGGACGCCGAAAGCGATCAAGAAGCCCTCCACCATATGAATTTCTTCTTGACACCGTCAATTCATTTTTGTAGGCTGGTTTTGCTACGTGTTGCAGGGCTATGCAACGCTAAGTAGTGCTTGGCAAGGAAAGGCACGGAAATCTCATGACTGGACAAGATATTAAGAAACTCATCTCGGCTCTGCACATGAGCCCCATCAGTTTTTCCAAGCGGACGACCATCCCTTTGCCCAAGCTGAAGCGGATCCTCAACAAGGACAAGCTAAAGGTAATAACTGACGAAAATGTGCTGAACAGGGTTTACGTCGGTGGACTTCAGCTAGTGGCTGAATATGGGAAGCATCTGGCTGAGCAGGCGCACAACCTTGAGAAATTCCAACCAATGTTTGAGGAGCTCGAGGGGCACATGCAGGCGCGAGCGAAGGACAAGAAGTTCAAAGAACGCTTTGAAGGGGGAGACGACCAATGAAGCTCATAGTGTCGTTTAAGACACCAGACGCAGCAGACTATGCCATCGAGGACGCCCTAGAGGACAACGAGGAGCTCGAAGCCATCGAGGATGCGGAGGAGCGTTCGTGGAAAAAAGAGGAGCTCGAGGATGGTCTGAAGGAAGCTCTATCGAAGTGGATTCAGTACAGTGAGTACGTCTGTATCGAGTTCGACACAGAAGCAGGAACGGCCACCGTCCTTCCGATAGGAGGTTAACCATGGGATGTAGTTACACAGCGTACACGGTAATCGGTTGCATGCTGGACCGCAGTAACCTCTACAAGAAGGTCGAGGTGGTGGACACGGAGCACAGCTGCCCAGGCTTCAAAACGTACGTCGACAAGGTGGGCGATGTTCCCAACAAGTGCCCTGATTGCGGTGCTAGTATCAAGTCGATGGAAACGCGCTGCAAGGTGGAGAACGCCGACGAGCTCCTCGAGGGCTGGATGGACAACTGGGACACCGGCAACCTCAAAGAGCCGCGCATCGTGTCAGACGGTATGAATGGCAACGAGTGGATCGGGTTGTTCGTTTCTGAGTTCGATGCCGACAGCGGTGGTGGCACAAGCTACCTGTCCACCATCAACATCAAGGAGCACAAAAAGCATCTTCAGGAGCACCTGGAGCCACTAGGGCTGTGGGACGAGGGGAGCTTCGGCATCCATACCATTCTGTACATCTCGTGCTAACCAGGTCGGGTACAGCGGGGTGGGGCATGGCATTGTTGGGTAGCGTCGCGTAACGTCGCGCCAGGCAGGGCAACGCAAGGCTTTTATTGGTCCATCTTGTAAAATAGGAGTGTCATGTCAGAACAACGACGAGAATTAGTGAGCAGGTTACGGCAAGTAGCGGAGGCGTTAGCTTCTCACTTTGCTTGGCAGTCCGCCGACACTTACGGTGTGGACGGCGCGGTAGAAGCGGAACTCACCATTAGAAACGATAAAGGTGAAGTGGTCTGGAGAAAAAGCATGAAGGCGTCAGAGCTTTAACGGAGCATGGCTAGCCTTTGCCCGGCACTTCTATCTGAGCTACGGATAGGCAACGCAAGGAGATTACGATGTACAACATTTTCTACAAACACGTAGGGCAACTCAGTTTTGACGGTATAGACTCAGGCGTTTTTGTCACGGAGTACCGCGTGTACAAATCTGACAACAAGAACACGCTGCGACGTCTGGGTAGTCACGAGGGGTGGATCAAGTATTATCCGAACTCTGTTTGTGATCGCAAGGTAGCCATCGCAGAGCGGAACCGGATGGTAGCTGCGGACGAAAAGCGGCTGCTGCCCTTACTCAAGCACATCGACACGGTTCGGAAGATCAATAAAAAACCTTAGGTGTCGTAATGAGTGGCTGGGCACAGTACGGCCACGTGATGCGATGCAAGGTCGGGTAAGGAAAGGTGGCACATGAGTAACGTGTACGTAGTGACGTCGGGTGAGTACTCAGACTATGGTATCGCAGCGATATTTTCCACGGAGGAGAAAGCAAAGGAATTTTGTCGTGTCCACAACACCAATGGTGAAGATGGCGAGAGGGTAACTCGCGAAGACGGGTATTACTGGTACACTCCTGACTACGGTATTGAGATCTGGGGCTTGGACGAGGATTTTCCCGCAATGCCCAAAGACAAAGTGGGCTTCTGGGTTTTCATGTCCAAAGATGGGGAGGTGTCAGTGGTCCGTCGTCGGTCTGTAGCAGAAGCGATTAAGTACGAAGGGCATATCTACTTTTCAGGTATTCACCCAGATGGATTACATCATACGTACAGTGGACGCTTCTACTGTGGATCTAAAGATGAAGAAGAGGCGGCAAAATATCTAAACGAAACTGAATTTTTGTCCGTCAGCGGTGTGCTTGCACGAGATGAACAGCACGCGATAAAAATCGTAAATGAGAAGCGTACTCAGTTGCTGGCATTGAACCGATGGCCTACTGAATATGACCGATATGGAAAACCAGTAGGGCAGAAGGAGCCTGTACATGTCTGAAGTAGAGCTACCTGTCTGTGTGGGGTGTGGGCAGCAGTTGGAGCCTATGAAGAACCGACTACGCGAGTTTCTTAAAGACCAGTCGGACCTCTTGGAGAAACTGAGTAAGGAGCATGGCGTAGATCTTTTCGAGAGCGATGGGCCTCCAGAGTACGGGTGTGGATGCGCTGTTGGTTACATGACTCTTGCGCAGTATAAAGAGTACTGGAAAGAGGAACAGCGTAAGAGAGAGGAGCTCGGTTTCGTCTTCCGTGTGAATTTCAACGACAACGACTTTGGGGGGCCAGTTGAGCGTGCCTGCGAAGATTTCCTGCGTAACGTGAGTCGCGGTCACGTAAACAGTGAAGGCATTGAGAACGCGCTGAAGGAGATTGAAAAGGTCGGGATGGAAAACCTGCGCAAGTTTATTGTGATGGCTGCGTTTGGTCACTATATCACAGAGCACATGCGACACTGGCTTATTAGCCTTCATTTCGGGGACTACAAAGACCCCTACGAGCTTGAGCAGTACAAGGACACCTTGGAGTATTTGGACAAGAACACGACGCTCGAGAAAGTCGACAGAGACCCTGACGAGTGGGAGAACGGTGAAGTGTGCTACATCGACCTCGTCAAACACACGGTACAGACACACTAAAGGAACAAAATGCCAACATCAAAAATTGGAAAAGAAGTGAAGCTCATTCATGCTCGTACAATACACATGAAGTGCACGGATGGCGTTAGCACTGTGGGGCTCAGGATAGCAGAAGGTTCTGTTGGGAAAGTAGCATACCATTACATGGCTGGAGAGGTAGCGTCTCCTGTAGTTAGGCTCCGCCAACCAGAGTTCGCGTTGGTGATTGACGTGCTGTGCGAGCCGTATGGTGTAGAGGTGGATGAGTGAGAAAGAGGCCCACAATCGAGTTTGTACACACTGGTATAGGCGTGCACCCGTGCCGTATGCTCTCCCAAGGGGAAGCCACAACTCAGTACAGGTGGGGGCAGCTTGTAAGCGAGCTATCCCGGAACGAAGAACGTTCCAATCGCATTTACCACGGTCTGCTGGAGCTCGTTGCTGAAGGCAAACAGGTATTGGTTATCTCAGACCGGCTGAACATTTTAGACCGGCTGAGCACAGCACTGCTAGCCCCTCCCACAGTCAATTACGCCCGTATTACCGGGGACACAACGCCTTCGATGCGTGCAGAGTTTCTTCTTCGATTCAACAAGAAAAAACATCAGGTATTATTGTGTAGCAACGTAGCGGAGTACCTTGCCATTAACGAATTGGAGTTCGACTACCTCTTTTTGGTCACGCCCACGTCCCACTCGAGCTTCAAGCGGCGCTACAATCTGGTTTCACAGCACAAGACCCCACCGATTATCCGTGATTACGTAGACGACGTCGCGTGGATCAGAAGTACCATCAAAAAACGCATTGCAACCGCCTTCTCCAAGGGATGGGGCGTCACAATTACTGAGAAACCCGAAGGAGAAGACAACATGGCAAACCGACATGAAGAAAAACCTGCTTACTGCGGGCGCATCGGTGCAAGGGTTACCCTCAAAAACGGCATCTGCCCTGAGTGTGGCTGGCATGCTGCGGAGCCCCCACGTTGTACTGAGTGCGGCTCCCAGAAGCCACCACAAATATACAGTAAGCGTAAGCTGGCGACTGTTCGCACAGCCAGTCGTATTCCGGAGAAATACATCGTTGTCAGCGGGGCTGGACAAAGCGACTTCGGTCACGGCGAAGACCCTTGGGAGACCACCGCGTACGACCTGGCACTTCTTGAAGGTGGAGTCGAGAACTGCAACATCGTCAAATACACATCGGTTATCCCTCCAGAGGCCAAGGAAATCACCATGGAGGAAGCCAAGCAGCAGAGACTGTTCCAGCATGGCATGGTCCTCGAGTGCATCATGGCCCAGGTCAACGGTGGTGAAGACGAGCATATATGTGCAGGTGTGGGTACGTTCGAGGTGTGGGACAGACAACCTGTAGATTTCGGTCGCTACGAAAATACGCTTATCGGAGGCTTCGCGGTGGAGTACGAAGGGAACGCTTCACCCGAAAAAGCGCAACGTCTGTTGAACGAGTCAATGATAGGACTATTCGAGCGTCGTTATGGGAGAAGCTACTCGTTTGACAAAGATAATCAGCCTGTTGGCCCTCATATTAAGAACAAGAAATTCCACACGAAGGACCTGGTTGTGGATGAGGACTACGGGACCGTCCTCGTGGGCCTGTGCTTCGTGAGCTTCCAGGTGCCGACATTTTAAATAGGGCGTGAACAAATGACAAAAGATAGCAGAGTGTGTCAATCCTGCGAGGCAAACCTAGAGTCTGTTAAGATAGGCGGCAGGAAACGTGATTGGTGCCCCGTGTGTCGTGAGGTGATCAGCAACGAACCATGGGAGTACAAAAGTTCTACTCTAGTAAAGGTGGATGACCTGCCTGGTATGGAGCTACGTGAGTGGCGTGCGGAGGTACTGACGCAGCTATTGAAATACGGTAAGCTGAGTCCCTCCTGCGTTGACAACCTGACGCCTGATGCGTACTGCAATCCGTTAATGCTCAAAATTCTTAAAGATGGCCTGAAGAAGGCAGGGGTTAGCGTAACGGGACAAGAGTGATTATTTTCTTGACGCCGTAATGTAGATCTGGTACTACTATTTCTCGACGCACCTGGTTGGGTGCTGCATCGTCGGGTTGGGCAGTCTCGGGTTTTGTACGGAAACGCAAGGCAATTATTATTACGAGGAGCAACATTACTCATGGCAATTACTCCAGACGACAAATTCGCTTCCCGTCTCGCCTTTTTGGATGGCGTCCCTATCTGCCAGATTACACAATCGGCATCCATGAAAGCGCTCGTCTCACCAAAGTACAATTATATCTTCCAGAAAAAAGATGGTGGTTTTGCGCGATGGGGAGCTACGGAAGAGGATGACCCGGATCTGTCCCCCTTCGGCCCGGAAATCGCAGATATAGAGCTATCCACCGCCTGCAGCGGCATCACCGGAACCCCCTGCAAGTTCTGCTACAAGTCCAACCGTCCCGTGGGCGAAAACATGTCGCTCGAGACCTTCAAGAAGGTTTTTGCGGCGCTTCCTCCTACTTTGACGCAGATCGCTTTTGGATTGGGAAATATCGACGCCAACCCCGACCTGTGGGCTATCTTTTCCCACTGTCGGGAAAACGACATCGTTCCCAACGTGACCATCAACGGCGCACGTATGACCGACGACTACTACGGTGCCCTGGCAAACCTGTGTGGCGCGGTAGCGGTCTCGAGGTACGACCCGAAGGACGTTTGCTACGACGCCGTGGAGAAGCTGGCTGAGGCCGGGCTCGAGCAGGTCAACATCCACCAGCTGCTCTGTGAGGAGACGTACGAGTCCTGCTTCGAGCTCATCGAGGACGTGAAGACGGACCCACGGCTCAAGAAGCTGCGGGCGATCGTCTTCCTGGGATACAAAAACAAAACATCGTCCCGGCAATTCAATTACTTGGACAATTTGTCGAAGTATGCCAATCTTGTTGAATCCTGTAAAGAAGCAGGGATATCTATAGGTTTTGACAGTTGTAGTGGTCCAGTGTATTTCAAGGCGACCAATCCGGATGAACAGCAGCGGATGCTAGTAGAACCATGTGAGAGTGGTCTTTTTAGTATATACTGTAATGTTAACGGTGAGGTGTTTCCGTGCTCCTTCGCAGAAAACACACTTGGGTGGGAAAAAGGAATCAGCTTGCCAGGCGTTGCTGACTTTCTAAGAGACGTGTGGTACCATCCTAAGATGGTGGCTTGGCGTGATTTGCTACTAGCATCATCAACCAAGTGTAACTGTCAATTCAGTACTGATTGTCGGTCTTGTCCTATCTACGAAGAACTGAACACATGTAAGCGCGAAGACTAGGCAGCACAATGACAAAATGTAAGCTATGTGAAAAATCGTTCAAGGTCCTCAATAATGCTCATTTGAGATCTGTACATAAAATTAACACCGAACTCTACAAAATTTTGTTTGGTGAGGACAGCGCTGTTTTCACATGGAATAAAGGGAAAACGAAAGAAACTGATAAACGGGTAGCAGCTAACGTCAAAGATAACAAGAATGTTAAAAGGTTCACTCCAGTAGAAACTGAGTTTATAAAAGAATGCTACGTGAGTAACATTATGACACCTAAAGAGTTAGCGCGCAAATTTAGTTGCAGCGTTAACCCGATTAAGAGGGTGTTAAAGCAGCACGGAGTACACCGAACGTGCGCCGAAGCAAGGAAGTTGGTGGCAGCCAGCAAAAGAGAGTACGTCAGTCATTATACACATAACGGTAAACGACTCAAAGTTGTATCTGGCTATGTTGTTAACGGAAGTTTAACTGTTGACTCTGTGCTACAACTTCGTTGCTCTTTTTGTGAGCAGGTATTTGAAAGAACGTTCCATTGCTACAAACTTAGTATTGATAACCACAAAGGAACGGTGCTGTGCGCCAGATGTGGAAGTACATCGATAGAAGGCGAAAGCGCTGTACCTTCTTCTAGCCAGCAACGTAGGCTCGCGTTATTACTAGGAGGAGATCTAAACTATCGAATAGGGAACATATATGTTGATGTGGCGCTTCTTCGACATAAAATTGCCATAGAGTACGATGGTTGGTATTGGCACAACGAAAAGCAACACAAAGACCGCAGGCGTGATGAGTTTCTAAAGCAGCGTGGGTGGAAAATATTACGTATTAAAGGTGGTCATACTCATCCTGATATTGCGTTGGTTAACCAAAGAATAAAAGAGCTGCGCGAGCAGCGTAAATGCTACGCTGAAATAGTTCTTGATGACTGGGTAGAGGGCCACCGCTCAAAATGAGAAGTGCCTGGTGAAGGGCTGCCGTCAGTGCCCTGAATTCAATATTTATTGAGGATTACAGATGACCACTGCAGAAACTCGAATTCACGTAAAGGAAGTTCCCCTGGCAGAGCTAGAGGTTCCACCGTGCGAGAAATGCGGTAGTGGCATGGAACTCCAGCCGGTAGGGCTCTGCGTTAATCCCCAGAAGGGGATGGTACCAGCTTGGACGGTACTCAAGCCCATCTGCCACGCGTGTGGGCATGTTTTCATGGAATGGCTAGGTGGTCGAATGCTCTTTCCCTGCAATGATGAGGTTGCCTGGGAGTTCTTCTCAGATAAAGAAGGCTAGTGTGTACGAAAGCTGTCTAGACGGAAGCTACGATGCAGAGGCTCTCGAGGTGTGCACAGTGCTCATTCGAAAGGCCCGTAAGAAGCATCGTTGTGGTGAGTGCGGGGAGATCATACACCCTGGCGAGAAGTACGAGTACGTGAAGGGTGTGAGCGACGGCTACTGGATGGAAGCAAAGACGTGCTGGTCTTGCAAAATAATGCGAGACAACATTTTTCATAGCTGGACAATTGGGATGGTGTGGGAAGAGTTTAGAGAAGTCTACGGGTTCAGTCCGTTTGAAGTTCCCACCGACGAACCAAAGAGAACATGGAGTGTACCATGAAAATCATTTTCCTCGGAACCGGCAGCGCTTTCACCATGGAAAATTTCCAGACGAACATGCTCATCGAGTTCGATTCAGGCTACAAGCTTCTGGTCGACTGTGGTGGGGATATCCGTTTTTCGCTTGCGGCACAGGGGCTCTCCTACCTCGATATCAACGGTGTGTATATTTCGCATCTGCATGCCGACCATATTGGTGGAATGGAGTACATGGCTTTTGCTTCGTACTTCGACCCGAGGTACAAGGGGCGTCCGGACCTGTACATCTCGGAGTTCATGGTGGACGCTTTGTGGGAGCGTGGACTCAGCGCCGGGCTTGCATCGCTGCAGGTACAGCGTGCCACCCTGGACACTTATTTCGACGTGAACGTGATCGCTCGGAACGAGTCGTTCCGAGTTCCTCACCCCACCAGTCCGGAGTTCCGTCTGGTGCAGATGATCCACTTCGTCAACGGGTTCACGTTTGAACCGTCATTCGGGTTGCTGTTTCACAGAGGTGCCGACACCACAATTTTCCTTACGACGGACACGCAGCACGCGCCGAACCAGCTACAGGACTTCTACAACCAGGCGACAGTTATCTACCAAGACGCGGAGACGGCTCCTTTCCAATCTGGGGTGCACGCCCATTTCGACGAGCTCGCTACGTTGGACAAGGGAACGAAGGCGAAGATGCATCTTATTCACTACCAGGACAACGTGGTAGATGAATGGGAAGCGTGGGAGAAGAAAGCAGCCGAAGCAGGCTTTGCTGGGTTCGTTCCCAAGGGGCACGTAAGCGAGCTCTAGGAGAAGAAGATGAAAATTCGCGACGGCTTCATCAGCAACAGTTCCAGCACAGCGTTCATCATCACGAACCTCACGACTGAGGAAGAGACGCTGACGCTAGTAGACTTCGTGCGTGAGAATCCTCAACTCATCACGCAGTTCGTACGTAAGTACAACTGGAACGACGAGGCAGAATTCAACCAGGAGAACCTGCTGAAGTCGGCGGAAGAGAGCAACGAGAAGCTCAAGCCTGGGGAGAACTACGTGGTCTTCGGGGATGAAGACGGAACATTGATTGGCCAAGTGTTCGACTACATCCTCCGCGAGGGTGGAAGTAGCAAACGCTTCACCTGGCGTTTTAAGGAGTGGCAACGATGAAAATTCGTACAGGTTTCGTTAGCAACTCGAGCTCCTCGAGCTTCGTCCTCATCGTGGAAGAGGAGCACTACAAGGACATGCTGAAGGAGGCCCATCCCTACCTGAAGGCAATGGCTGAGCAGTGGGGCAGCAAAACAGAAGTACTGGGCACCCCCGCTGTCGTGTTTGGTGGTCTGGATGTTCACGATGAATGCTGGATCACCTACGCTGAAGTCAATTTCGACGGCGACAAAGGCGAGTACGAAGAGAGCAAGTTTGAAGCCTGGGATGCACTCGAAAAGCTGTTCGGGGCCGACTGGGAAAGTCGACTTTCCCAGAAGGACACTACTAATTCGAAGGTGTTCTACCACGAGGAAGGCAACGGTTAGGAGGTAGCCATGAAAATTCGCACAGGTTTTGTGAGCAACTCGAGCTCTAGTAGCTTCGTTCTCATCGTGGAGAAAAACCACTTTGAGGAGATGATTGCTAAGGCACACCCATTTACACAAGCTCTGGTTGCTGAGTGCGGTGCACCAGTTCAAGTACTTGGAGTTGAGGCGGTACGCTTCAATGGGTACGATGAGCACGGTGAAAACTGGCTTGAGGGAGTCAGTGTCGACTACCACGGCGAGCCTTACCCAACCGACGACGAGTGGGAGGGGAACGACAACAGAGCAGCCTGGGAGGAAGTCGAGAAGCTATTCGGGGTACATTGGCAGAACAAGAACATCGACCCGCTGAAAGTGTTCTACTCCGAACAGGACTACTAGGAGGCCACCATGAAAGTTCGTACAGGTTTCGTGAGCAACAGTTCGAGCTCCTCTTTCATCGCAGCGGTGAAACGGAAGGGTGAACCTTGCGACAAGTGCGGTAGAACCGACCCCGACTTTCTGGGCCTTCTGGGCCTTCTGGAGTGTCACGAAGACGGGGAGACCTCTCTTGAAGCTCGTGGGCTAGATGCTGTAATAGAGCGCTACTGTGCGAGAATGCGGGACTGCGACTACGATCCAGACAGGGATTGGCCTCCCAACCTCAAGTGCACGAGTTGCAAAGGTACGGAAACTAGATTGGTGGAGCGTCCCGACAATGGGCTCTTCCAGATCGAGTGTGTAAGCTGTGGGGCTCGTGGTCCTGCGGCACCCAAAGAGAAAGCTGAGCACGTTTGGAAAAATGTGAATAGCGATAAGGGTGTTGACGAGTACGAGCGTTCCATGCTCAACACGCTGCAGACGATCAAGACGCGGGGCGCGGAGTTGGCGAAAAATGGATACGAGATTGCATGTTTCAGTATCAGTTACCACGACCCCGCTATGCAAGCTCTCCTCGACTCAGGCAAGGCGTGCAGCACCATCATCGTTTTAGACAGTGACTAGGAGAAGGCCATGAAGATTCGTACAGGTTTCGTGAGCAACTCGAGTTCCTCTTCGTTCGTCCTCACGACGACGAAGGAGAACTGGGAGAATGTGAAGGGGGAGCTCGAGGCGTTCCAGGTCACAGTAGCTGAGGCTATTATGAAAGAGGACAACTTCCTGGGCCACGACATCGTCACTTTTTCCACCTGGAGCAGTCACAGTAGTGGCTGGGAAGACCGATTAGCTTACCAGCTACACGACCAGGGGCTGCTGGAAGACGAGGACAACGTCGACAAGGTGGGTATGGCGTGGAACGCTGCGTACCGCAGGCTGATGGAGAACAAAGATCTAGTGACTACCAAGGGAGACGACTGGTAGTAGAAGGAGAAGCGGTCATGAAAATTCGATTGGGGTTTGTGAGCAATAGCTCGAGTTCTAGCTTCGTGTGTGATGTGTGTGGGGAAGAGTGCGGCGGGATGGACATTTCTCTTTCAGAGTGTGAAATGTTCGAGTGCATGAGAGGGCACACCATTTGTGATTCACACCAGCTTGAAGTGGATACGGCTGTGCTCTTGGCCGAGATTTTCGAGGGCGCTGAGGAAGACAGTTGGGTGATGAAGAAGAAGGGGGAGATCGAGGAGTGCGCGGCAAAAAGCGAGGCTGTCTACGAGATTCTCGAAGTGGCTGGTGAGGGCAGGTACGAAACTCCTACTTGCTTGTGCCCTGTCTGCCAGTTGCACAAGGTGCTTCCGGTCGACGCGTACAACTACCTGCTCTTGCTAGCTGACCGTACGCGGGAGGACGTGGCAAAGGAAATCCAGGAGAAGTTCAGCACACTGAGTGAGATGTACGCCTTCATCAAGGAGCAGAAAGAGTCATGAAAATCCGGACGGGTTTCGTGAGCAATAGCTCAACGTCCTCATTTGTGATCAGGAAAGATTGCTTGACTGCGATACAGGTCGCAGCGATCAAGGAGCACGTGCTGTTGGGTGACCGCTTGGGTATTGCCGATGCGGACGACAGCAACGCGTGGTCGATTTCCGAGGACGACGCTCACATCAAAGGCTTCGCCGTCATGGACAACTTCGACATGGGCAGCTACCTGACGCTAATTGCAGTGGACGAAAAAGACGTCCGCTGGGGCAGTTACTAAAATGAAAATCCGTACAGGCTTTGTGAGCAACAGTTCGAGTGCATCCTTCGTCATCGACAAGGAATATTTGAGCCCTGCGCAAATCAAACTCATCAAGGGGCACTTCCACAAAGTTCAGAAGAACCCAACGAAGTACGGCCAGGATTACCCTCCTAGAAGCGATGGTGATGAATGGCAGATTCACGAGACAGCAGAAACGTTGGAGGGTAGCACTCTAATGGACAACATTGACATGTGCGCTTTCCTGCGGGTGATTGGTGTGGACATGGATAGGGTCAGCTACAATGAGGACTCGTACGCCAATTGGCACGAGTGGGAGGAAGATGTATGAAAATTCGCACAGGTTTTGTAAGTAATTCGAGCTCCTCGAGTTTTGTAGTTGTCCTACCTTCTCGTCCAGAGTCGGTGGAGGATGTGGAGAAGCTGTTTTTTCCTAACGGCTACGAATCCGACTACTGCGATGACGAGGAAGCGGATCCAGTCACGGCTCGCCTGCTAGCGGAGAAGCTGTGGGAAGACATTCAAGAGCAGCGTCAAATAGATGACGTTCATGGACGCATTGCGTTCATGTGTCGAGAGCGCGACTACATCCGCGATGCGGAAGACGCGTTACAGACGATGGGTATCCCCAAAGCGGAGCGGGAACAGCTGTTTGCTTTGGAGGAGCAAGACGCAGCAGCTTTTGGTGAAGCAGTCATCAATCTGATGATCGAGAAAGCCAGGAGCTACGGTGCTTCTATGCGGCGCTTCCCTGCACATGGCACGAAAGAGGTCTACCTGCTGGGCTACGGATCGGGCTGCGGTGCCGTGGAGGAGGAAATGTTCAACAACTTCGATTTCCTCGAGCATCTACCCTTTGTAGCAGTGATGGAGTCGTAAATGAAAATCCGCACAGGTTTCGTGAGCAACAGTTCCACCAGTAGCTTCGTCATCATGGGGTTCACGGTGCCCCGGAAGAAATTCAGCAGGCAGTACTACCTCCAGCATCTCGTTGGCGTAGAAAATTGGGATGACGAAGATGTAGCGAACAATTTCTACAGCTACATGGACAAAAGCGGTATGTTTATAGCCATGCACGAAGAAGACGGAGCTCCCAAAGGAAAAGACCTCATAGGTACTGAGGTGGCCGACTGGAGCGATGACGATCCTCCTCATGGTATTGAGGCTGACGTACCCTCTCTTCTAGGCAAAGCTGCGGAGGCCCGCAAAAAATTAGGCTTGTCTGAAGAAGAAGCACCTATTAAACTGTACGTCGGCACCAGGATGTCGTAGGAGGTACTGATGCTCGACGGATTTCTAGGTGGGCTGTTCAACCAAGGCTTCAAGCTGTGCGGGCGCTGTCTCGCTAACGAAGAAGCACCAACAGTAGCTGAAGCTAGTGCCGCCTCCGCTATGGGTGAAGAAATTGCAGCAGCTGCAAAAGATGCAGGTAAGTATACCGCTTGCCTAAAGTGCGGCCAACCTTTAGAGGAGCATGAAATCATAGAACGCGATGA
>Ga0307377_10003653_pt1 | contig 17226 bp, 23 predicted proteins | sample TR3MG_FD_202535 | JGI IMG/M metagenome (GOLD analysis project Ga0307377, IMG submission 202535) | Soil microbial communities from Risofladan, Vaasa, Finland - TR-3 | ecosystem: Environmental > Terrestrial > Soil > Coastal area > Acid sulfate soil | place: Finland: Risofladan, Vaasa | collected... | reverse complement strand
CAGGGCCTGGAGGAATATCTGACCCTCCACCCACAAACGATATCCTTAACGGAGCCCTGACAATGACCATCTTCATTCTGACTTCCTCCGGTAAACCTGCAGGCCACCAAACAACCTGTTCCTGCTCAAAGGCTTAGGTGCTGTCTGGCAGATGAAGTCAAACCCCTCCTTCAGAAGCTTGGAGTCAGCCACTGCCTCGATGACTCCAAAACCCACAGCTTTTATCCCGTGATAGAACTGCTGCTCCTGATAATTCTTGTAGTCAGGGTGACAGTCATGGGCCAGCAGATACCCACCAGGAACTACCTTCTCTCCCCACGAATGCACGTCCTTAGCTACGCAATCATAGCAATGGCAGCCATCAACGAATACCCACGTCACCGGATCATTGATAGTCTTGGCTATCTCAAATGACTGCCCCTCTATGAACCGAGCCTTGCACGGGCCCATCGAGGCTATCCCAGAGCACTCCTGCTCCCACATATCCCTGGCCATGAACTTGCCACCACGGGCATGATCCTGTGGTTTAGCAATGTCCATCCCTACAAAGAGAGACTCACACTGCAACTCATTCAAAGCCTGAATAATGACCTTGCTTGTGCCTGCCAAGTGAGTCCCGAACTCTACAAAGAACCTTGGTCCAGGAAGCTCAGACGCTTTCTCAAGTGTCGCTAATATCGCCGACAGGTCTCCACGGGTCGTCGTCCCCTGCTTGTAATGCGTTATATCTATAATCGTCGGCTTCATATGTTTTCTTCCAAAAGCATTCAGCCAGATAGTCCCCGGCCATCAACAACTTGTCAACTCTAAACTCATCTTCTGTCCAATAAGAACGTACAGCAAGCCTTACCTCTACTGACCACCTACCATCCCAACCAGCGCCAACTATCAATCCGCCTGGCCTCACCAGCGGAGCCAGGTACTGAAGGAACCCGAGTAGCTTCGGTACTCGCTTGTCCCCGTCGATGACCAAGACATCTATCCCTGGCCCTACAAACTCAGCGAATTCGTCCAATGGCCCACTCTTGGCCTTCACCTTGTGGCATTCTGAAATCTCATCACACCCCGCCCAGCACAGAAACGCCATGTTAGCACCAGAGATGTCTATGTCGGGATCCTCTGTCAAGTAGAGGTCCTCACTCCATACCCAATCGTCATAGCACAGAATCCTTCTGCACCCTGTTCTATGCTCAAGATCCCACGTCAACAGAATGTTCTCTGTGCCTACTTGTACGATTAAGTTAACACCGCCATCCAGATCGTTTATCAGATCCACTACTGGGTTGTATCGCTCACCTCGGAGTGTAGTTCTTTTCCCTTTGGAAAACACCCCGTACGTTGTAGGTGTGTAGAGCATAGCGCATTGCATCCATCGCGTGATCGTTTATCTTTGCAGGGTTCTCTTTGCCAGGCATCCAGTGGTAGTAAACGATTTCACCTAAGACTGCCTGACACCTGTTCGAAAACATTAGCTTGGTAGAACCAGATAACTCATCGATCTTGAGCAAGTCAGCAACAGCTTGAATGCCGTCCATTACCTGCTTCAATGCCGGTGCTACTGGTAACCTGATCAACTTGAGCATATTGATATTCTGAGGACTCGCACTGTCAGCAAAGAACATCTTCACTTCCCACCTGGCTCTTAACTCCTGTGCCCTCCGAGCCCATGAGTCCTGCGAAAGGTTCTGAGAGAATACCAGGATCTGCTCTCCTAACGATTCATCCAGACAGTACCACACTCCATTCCGCCCCATCCCAAACACAAGAATACACCCAGGGTGATCCACACCGTACCCCCAGTCGATACCAGCTATCACCCGATTCAGCTTGATGACGTTGTCACCAGTACCGATGGCTTTGCGACCTGACGGAAGAATGAACCTGTACTCGTCAGGATTGAACACATGAGCAGACTCGTTGAACTCCTCAAAAATCTGGCCCTCAAACACATCCCATGACGCTTCGAAGGTACGCTTGAAGTACTTCGGCGGCATAGTTGCTTTGAGCCGGGCGATCTCTTTCTTGTCGATGTAAGGGTTGTCTATCGTCTTCCAGGTAGTGAAGAAGATCTGATCGTCAGTCCCCTCTATGTAAGCATCGTACAGCCGCTTCTTGGCCCAGTTAGGGCCGCGTGGAGTCCCAGTCAGGAGCAACCAGCCCTTCTTATCACTGAGACGGGTCCTGGCCTCGTCGAACATGCTTTCCTTGATCAAGGGGAACTCGTCGATCCACACCCCATACAGCTTCAACCCCTGCCAAGACTCAGGCCTGCTACACGTCAGGAAGTACACAAAGCTCAGCCCCCTCTTACCCCTAATGATCATACGGTGCTTAGTCCCGTGATACGGGTCCACCATCAGTGCATTAGGCACCTTACGTTGCCATGCAGGAAGAATCACCCTCTCGATCATAGGGAAGTCAGGAGCACCTATGCAGATCGTGTACGGCTCTCCATTGTCGATATCAGCTTGATCGTATCCAGGTTGGTTGATCGCCCTATCAAAAGCATCAGCCACCCCGCAAGTGGTCTTTCCACCACGTGCGCCTGTAACCATGACCCTTGTCCTGTAAGAGTCAAACGCCTGGTGCACCATGATCTGCTTCTCAAACGGCTGGTAGTCAATGTTGACTTTTGTGACGTTATCCTTTTCCAGGTCCAGCCGGTTTACGTCTTCTATTGAAGCGTCTCGGATGATTCCTCTGGCAAAGTCGTCTGACTTGGCTTCTTTTTCAGCACTAGCCGCCTTGGAGACGTGCTCGGCTGGGTCGAGGAAGATGAACTTTCTGAGGCTATCGGGGTCGTCGGGGATGTCGGAGCTTCTTCGGGGGATACCACTCGTATCTCTTTTGATTTTGCGTTTTGCCATTCTTCAACTCGCGTTTGGAACTCCTCCAACCCCATCTTCGGTATGACCTTCTGCTGGGACAGAGGTGAGTTAACACACCATACCTCGATGTCCTTCCAAAGGCCAAAGTCTGAAAGCATCTCCAGCTTTCCTATCATGGCCTTCAAACGCGGAGTCACATAGACGCGACTGCCAACCGGCATCTTGTGAATGACCCTCTGCCCCTCGTTGAGGTTGTTCTCGCTAAGAGGGATAGGTTTACGCCCGTCATAGTAGTACTCATCCTTGAGCCTGTAGCAATCATGCCCAAAAATGTAAAAAGTCTTGAATCCCATGTATCGAGCCATCTCTATGGCTCCGATCATCACTGTGCCACGAGAGAAAAACTCAAACCCGTTATCGTAGTGTCTGACCTTCGCCATCGACTCCACAGTATGAATGTTATCAGACTTGCAGTGGCGACGAATAATCTTAGTGCCTTCATGCATACACAACACGTCGGTCGCTGGCGGACAGAACTGAGCGTACTCCAAAATGATAGGGTCGTCAGACAGGACCCAATAGTTAGCACGAGCCTGCAGCTTCCTGATCGTTTCGTTGATGGCAAACACGGTCCACTCAGGAGGGATCATCTTGTCATCGAACGATTTGAACGTAGTCCCAGAACAACAAATAACAGCCGTCTGCCCTTTGAACTTGTTCCGCAGTTTCTTGATCCCAGTAAGCTTAGTGCCTCCGTGCCTAAACACTCGCTGCTCCATATAGACCTCCAGTCTTATAGCAATTGTAGTAATCAGATAAATGCTCGTCTACTAATGCCTCTGCCCATGCGGCTGTCTTAGGACTCAGAAAATCCTTATACCCAAGTATCTTCCCAGACCTGTAATGGTAATTCGTGGGGTCTATAGGATTCAGCGAGATTCCACGCTTCTCTTCCTGGAATGGAAAGTCCACCTCCTTGTCAGATGCCTTTAGATTATTGAAACTGAATATCTTGACTACAGTATCACACACCTCCATAGGCACGTGATCAAACCCTATTGTCTGAAGTATTACAGCCAGTATGTGTGACTCCCTACTTGGATCTATGGCCTCTTCAAACTTGACCAGTTGAAATGCCTTAGGAACGTCTGTTTGCTCAGACCAGTCGTTGAACCAACGTATGTTCATCGCGAGCCCAAACTTTGGACTCCTGAAGAACTGCTCAAACGAATGGACATTCATGATTGGCCCCTGCTTACGTCTGTTCACCATCAGGAACCACTGAGACACGTGAACGTCTATGGGATTCCGTATGCAGAGGACTACCCTCTTGTTCTTCCACCGAATAGACTTATCGGATATCCACCTCTGCTCTTTCTGTATCTGGAGTTTCGTCGCAGCGCGTACGCCGGATCCGTCATGACTGCGCTTTACCATACAATCATGGCCAGTGATGCCATTCTTAAGCATGATGTAATTCAGCATGTGAAGGATGCGCGTACTCGAACTCCTCGGGATAGCTACAAGCACAGAATCAGGCAAGTACGGAGGCGTCTTCTTGTACTTAGACAGCTCGCTTTTCAGGTGCTTGATTTCTTCAGTTTCGAAAGACATTGATCCAATGGGACTTTCTGCCAGGCGTCAATTGGTGACAACATAGACATGCTGTAGATGCCCCTTCCAGGCCACTCACTTGGGTATGGATTCTTCTGATTCTTGAAAAACCCATGCAGTTCCCGCATCTGCTTTATCCACTCATCGTGACGGTCCTGGATAACCATAGTGAAGCCATCCATATCCTTGGACCGTTGCTTCCTCTTCTCCTTGCCCTTTGACTTACCGTCGTAGTAGTAGACTTCGGACCCGTCTTTGTTGGCCCGCTTGTACCCGTCTACACCAAAGAGAAAGATCCTCTTCGCGCCCATCTTCCACGCAAGCAAGATTCCACCAGTAGCGACTGTCCTGTGAATAAACAGGTTGTCATCGCCAGCCGTCACGTTGTTCAAAACTGGCATCAGATTAAACTGGTACACCCTCTCCTTGAGGCTATCAGGGTGATACTTGGAATTGAGAAAGTTTGTACGCACATGCTTCTGGCAGACAACCATAGTCTTATCTGCATACTCGAACTTCTCATAGCCACCATGAATGATCGGCCCACGTTTAGGCAGGAAAAATAAGTTAGTGTCACTGAACAGGTGAATGGTAGGTGCGAAACCTGGGACCTTGACGGCATCGTTAAGAGCAACCGTCACGCAGTCATTCAGTTGCGTCCAATCAAACCCCATCAAGCTTGATCCAGTACCGCAGATAACCACATCCCTACCCACGAACTTGCCCTTCAAGCGATTGATATGATTCTTGTTGTCAGCGCTCATTGTAAAGCAACGCCATCTCAGCCTTCCGGAAGTCATCCTGGTTACCCACGTCAAAGGCCTCGCCCTTATACGGCAACCACGTATGAATAGGCTCGATTGGAGCTAACCAAGAGAAAAAGTCACCCAAGTTGTCCCCCTTGTTCTTCTCATAGAACTCAAAGAACACGTCTATCAAAGAAGCAGGAAAGTATGCAGGTCCCATCCAAACACTGGGCGCAGACTCGTCAGCTTTCTCCTTGAACTGGTACACAGTCCCATCTGGATCCACTTCCACCGATCCATATCTGGACGCGTCTACACCGTCCCTCACCCTCTTCAAAGCAATGATCGCACTACCGCTACCCATTGACCACTTCACAAAATCTGACACTGGATAGGTACAAACCGTGTCCGCGCACATAAGGAAGAAGTCCCTACGTTCCTTCAGACGCTGAAGGACGAAATAAAGCGACCCCAACGCACCATTCGCTTTCTCTGGCGACGGTGCCTGGTCATTGTGAAGCTTGATATAAGGCAGGGTGTTCTGACCTGGGTCGCTATTCTGTAGCCCGGCCTTCCATTGCCTGAACAACTTTGCCCACTTTGCATTGTGGACAATGTGAATCCCAGTGACCCTCTTGTCCATGAACCCCTCAATCGCCCTGTTAAGCAACTGCTTCTTGTTGATTGCCAAGAGCGGCTTGCACACTCCGTCCTTCCGCCCGAATCGAGTTCCAAATCCAGCAGCAAGTATTATCGCGTTCATTTATGATGCCAATATTCTGGGTTTACCAATGCTATCGAAGAGACGATCTTCGCTCTATCGTCCACACCAAGAAACGCGGCTAAGCGCATCACGTGCATTACGGGGTTCTCTATCAACTTCTCCATAGTTATGGGCAGTACTGTTTTCCCTTTCTCTTCGCACTGCGTTATGAACCTCTCCACTTTCAGTCGCGCAGACTTGAATCTCCTTCCAGCAAACACTCTGGCCTTCTCTCTTGAGAACGCCTTATTCTCTACCATTCGTTTCTGAGTTAAACTCCTCAGAACATTCTCTGTTTTTCTGTTTGTCAACACCACCTTAAAGTCATAATTGCCTATGATATAGTCCTCCATGTACCTTCTATCGAAGCCATGGATCTTTATCCCCATAGACTTGTATCGCCGAAAATAGACCCTGGCACGCTTGTCCGTGAACAGAGGCGCACTGACTATCTGCTTGACGTCAACACCACCCCACTGTCCCCCAGGCTCAGACTCAGTAGCCTCCCTGTGTTCTATCGTGAATCCAAGCTCATTAACGATAGATGCGACCAGACTCGTCCCCGACCTGGGGGCACCAATAACTATCACTTTCAGCATAAAAAAACACCCAGCCATTTCTGACCGGGTGCTCTTCAAGGACCTCATTACCTACGGGTTGATGATCTTCGCCAGGTTCGCATCGAGGAGTTGCGTTCCGTAAAGAACGTCGAAGCTCATCGTTACTCCCTTGTAACGAATATCATACGCACTCGTTACGCGCATACTAATGTCGTCCAGAGACTGGTAGGCACTAATAGCACCCAACGAACTCGGGACAGCCAAGAGAGGCCTGTTGACAAGAGCAATCGCGTTACGGTGGAACGCCAACGACTGAACAGTGTTGTCGGTATCCGGAGCCGTAGTCACGTTTTGCGACATGTAAATGTCGAAACCAAACTTCCGTCCCAGCCGACCATTGACAAGCGCCTCAGTCGAACCGGACTGATCAGCCTGAACAAAGAGGTTGGAACGAAGCAGGTCGGCCTCATGCTTGGTGCATACGACCAGAACGCGGCCACTCGTCGGACACTGAGCAGTGTTCAGTTCCTCACGAGCATCGATGATGTCATCCTCAGTCATCGCAGCTCCGAGCCCAGCGGTGCCGAAGGCAATACGGCTAACCGCATCGCCAGCGACGTCCGTGGACGCTTCACTGGTAAACTCAGTCATGATGTCATCATCGATTCTTTGAGCGATGGGATCCATAGCCGGAACAAGAAATTCCGCCCGCAGATCCTTAATCGATGTTGCTTCATCACGATCCTCGACCAGGAACGCCGTGTAGACCAGCGTATCCAGAGCAATCGAAAGATCGCGTGCGTTGAGGTTGTCGACTTCAATCTGGCTGTCTGCGTCAGAACCAGACTGGCCAGCCCATGTGCGAGCGGTGAGCTTAGTGGGCTTACGGGTGTGGATCACGTCTCCACGATTGGCCACCTCAGGCTCGAAGTCCCGGTGAACCAAACGAGCCATGACCAGCTCATCCCGCAGAACCAAAAGCGATTCCATCGCCCATACTTCTGGCGGGTAGACAGTAGAAACTAGCGCCATGAGTCTAGAGTTTCTCTCAGACCGAGATTAGGCTTTTTGATGATCGAGCTTCACCTGCTTCGCTTCGAGCGCGGCTCGAACCGCCTCCAGGTTCTTCTCGTAAAAATCGGAGTTCTTGAGCTGGTCGATGGTGAACTTGTGGCCCCCTTCTCCGAGTCCTTCGTCGCCTCCAGCAGCGCTTCCGGGCCGCATCTTGCCTTTGAATAGTTGTGGAACTATCTTCTTGGCAACCACGGACTTGACATACTCGTCGAGGGTCAGATCCCTAATACCGAATTCGGTCTCTTCGGTAGCAGTAATCTTGCCATTTTCCTCATCAACTTTCAGCTTGGCGCGGATTGCCGGAAAGACAATGTCAGGAGATACGCACTCGTGGCGGATGAGCGCATCCTTGACGGTAGTCTCGAACCGGTACTCCTTTTCCTTCTTGTCGGCAGTCTCTGCTCGGAGGGTGGCCTTCGAGATTGCATCCTCCAGCTCTTTTACGTGCTTGCGGAGGCCGACAATTTCAGAAGATTCGGCAGCTGAGGCGTCCTTGCCACCAGGGGGTGACGTAGGCTTGGCCTCTTTGAGCGCTGCAAGATCAGCATGCAGCGTCTTCAGCCCTTCTTCATAAGAGCTAACAGTCTTGCCGAGCTTCTCCTCATAGGTTTTCAGCTGGCGTTCCAGCACGCCTTTTAGGATGTCCGGAGTGACAAACTGAGTCGAAGGATCGGAGGGCTTAGTACCTTCACCTTCCTTCGGCGGATTGTCACCTCCCTGCGGGGTCTTTAGCTCCCCCGGCTGAGCTTTCGGATCATCAGACATAAAAAGCTCCTGTATTAGTAAAGCTTATTTACGATTATTTGTAGTACAGCCAAACTTGTCAAGGCTTAGCGTTCGGAGTATTCCCAAACGACCCATCTCTTTGCCCCTGTTTGCTCACCTTGAAGTCCGGCTCTACAATTCCACCTAAGTCTGGAATACGCAAGGCGTTAGCGTCCTCGTTGCCCACCTGCGTATTGATCAGATCGTTATCTTCGATTTCCTTATTAACTTCTCGTACAGTTTTCGGAGATGCGTCCCCAATCTTGCTCGCTGCAATCCTCTTGTGCAGAGTTCGCAGCAGGGTCGGAGAGTTGATCATCTGCGAAATCATCTCCGTCTCCTCGATCAAGCTCGCCGTAGAAGACAGATCAAATTCCTCAGGGTATGTCACGTCCCCCTTGAAGAGCTTCTCACCAGGGAAAGCCGTCTTGTCAGACAACCTCAGGATCCCCTCATAGAGGTCACGCTCGATCTGAGCAGCAGTGTCAGCAATATCACTGAGGATCCGAGCCTCACTGGTGCCAAAAGACCACGCACGAGCCACTCCAGACGCCTGGAAGATTCTCGCCCCGGGCTCCATGACTCCCAGCGGGTCCGTGTTAGCGTGCCGCTCGATAGTCTCCTGCTTCTGCTTGATCAGGTTCTCAAGCGCATTGAACGCACTCGTGGGAGCCTCGACGTAGCTCACGTCCTCCTTATTCTGGCCAGCCCCACCTGGGTGCAGCTTCAGGTAGCTCCCCGTCCCTACACCGACCTCCCCAAGCTCCTCCTGGGTGTGGATCTTCAGTGTCGGGTGCGCATGGAGATACGCATCAAACACCTGATCAGACTCACACCGGAACTTCTGAATATCAGCCTTAGCCATCCACCGGATGTACCCAGATCCGACCATCGACTTGATCTTGCTCGGCCAGTAAGCAACGATCATCGGCACAAAGCCCAGATCGTGGTCCACCACATGGTCAGTGCCAAGCTGGACAGCCTTGCCCTTGTCATCCACAAACTCCCACCATACGGCCTTGGACCGGTCATAATGAATAAACCGGGTGACCTTGATAGCAGGGGAAAGAGGATTGTTCGGATCCATCTTCCGATGCGTCTCCTCCTTGATTCGGATCATAGTCAGCTTGTTGTAGCCATCCACGTCCCAATCAATAATATTCAGAGGAGAGTAGGAAATAGCGTACGGGCGTACGCCAAGAGCCTGCTCGTCTGCACGGGACAGGTCAGGAGGAAGAAGGATGTCCTCCTTTCCACGGACATTCAAGAGGATCCTCAATGTCCCATAGCCAAGAAGCTTGGCTATGACTCGCTCCATGAACGAGTTAATGTTCTGCCCCTCAAGGTCCACGTCCTCGATAAACTTGTCAAGCTCCGCGTCCTTTAGCTCCCTCTTAGGCTTCTCCTTATAGAGAGCGCCCACCAAGCGAGCAATAGCCCGAGGCGTCTCAGGTATGAATTCAGACATAGCCACTCTGAATGCATACTGATCTTCCGGCTCTAGCTTATTCCTCTGCAGGTAGAAGCTTTTATCTGCCTCGTCGTCACCGATAACGTCCCGGTACGTCGACCAGATAGGTGCCCACTTTTTGTACAACGCGTGCGTTCCATTTAGCGACTCGTACAGATCGGCCTTGTCAGGCATCACATACTCCCTATTAAGTCTGTCAACTTAAGATATGACAGAACTTAAGGGGTATGCAATTATTTTCCCTTGATAGTCCCAGATCTAATTAAGGCACCTGACGGATTATCTGGGGCACCAATGGGGACTATCGGGGCTGCCATAGTGCCCCTCGCAGTGGCAGGATCAGTGGCTTTTGGAGCCACCGGGCGGGTGTATGCTTCGACCTTATCTATCAGGTCCTGCAACGAGTTAGCGTATTCAAGACTCAGGATCTCAGCGATTTTCCGGATACTGTCAAACTGGCCCTCAAGAGGCCGGTACTTCTCCATCAACCAGTACTTGGCCTTACTGTTCTTCCTAGCCTGCTCTACCTGGATGAAAAAGTTCATTCGAATTCAAGCGCCCCAGTCACGAACTGCTCGATGAACGCATTTAGCACCTCGTGCATCGTCAGTCCCTGGTCAAGGCACTTCTTGTGAAACTTGACCTTCAGATCCTGAGGGACCTGAAAATTCATCTGAACATTTGCTTTCTTTTCCATAATTCGCATGATTTTACTCGAATAGGATTATAGGTCAAGCCCCGAGTACAGCCGCACTACGGCGCTGAGACAAGCGTTCCCGTTACTGGTTACAACTTACGACGCAATACCTCAGGGCTTGACGTAATTCTCATAAAACGAATCCAAGGTGTCAGTTAAGTAGTCTCTTCCCCATTCGATATCATCCTGCTTCAACTCATCCATAAATCCATATGGCAGCCCCTTCCGTGCAAATAGAGCATTTGGTGTGGACCTCAGCACCTCCAAAGAAACCCTCTTCCCCTCCTGCATCCGGATCTCCTGCTGGACCTCCACCATCCTCCGCTCAGCATCGTACTCCTGCACCGCCCCAAACGAACACAACCTCAACGCCTCGTCTATCAGCCTGTCCTCCACCTCCACACCAGCGAATTCGAATATCCGCTGCAGATTCTCCCTGGGATCATGCTCATACAAGACAAAAAGCATTCCCCTCGTTTGTGCCCCTCTGTAAGCCCTCACCCAGTCATTCATGAACTCTACGATATACGGAAGCCCTCTCGACTCGCTCCTGATATACCCAGAAAGCCCAATCTTCCTCAACCGACCCTGCTGCAATCTGGTCCACAGATAGTGGTACCCACTGATAGCCACATCCAAAGGATGCCGCACCAGAAGGATCACCTTCTTCTTACCCCATATCCTCTTCTTACTCTTCTCATACCGCTTCCGTGTATCCGAAGTATGGATCGATGTGCTTCCATGCCCGAAGTAAAACAGGTTATGGTGACTCTTCAAACCAAGCTCCAAAGCTACCGTCTGAACCATGTACATGTACCACGTCCTACCAGACCGTGGGAAGCTGACAAACTTCACGTCAGGCAAGTAAGACGGCTGCTTGCACGTCCTCCAGTGAGCTTCGAGCTTCTCGATGTGAGTCATTGTTAGCTACTTGTAAATAGGTGTCAGCCCTACCACAAACTCAGCCACCTCTTCCAACCCGCGCATTCGCTCTTCAAATTCTATAACCGTGCACTGATATTGCCTGAGTATATAGTTGTCGACACCATTTTCGTCCATAGTAGGGCACACTGATGTGACGATGTAACCTACAGGTGCTGGGTGCCGCCAGATACTCATCGCTAATAAGACCCTACCAGACTCACAGTCATCATCATCTGGACGGTTCCTCTCCAATTCCTCCTCCACCATCCTCTTGCCAATAGACATTAACCATGCTCCTTAGTTAAAAGGGCCCCCGGACCATAGGCCCGGAGGACCCATGAGGTGGGGAAGAATTCTACGGAGTCCCTGAAACGACAACCTGGATCACCTGTCCCTCAGGAACAGTCTCAGTCTGCTCAAATCGCACCGTAACCGGCCTGATCTCACCAGCGTCCATAAAGAACGCCGTCTCAGATACCGAAACCCGAACCTTGTCCGAATACTCACTCGGTACCTTCGTCGCGCTTGCTGCCACGTAGCACCTGCCCGCCGCCCTGTTTATCAAGTTCAAAAGGATCTCGGCGGCCCCCTCCGAATCGAAGGTCGCCCTTGCCCCGTTTGGGGCTGAGACTTCAATCGTCCTGGCTTCCGCACCAGAACCTACAACCTCAAGCGTAATCTCAAATGGCATCACTTAACCTCCTTCAACGTCGGCTTCTCAACATGGTATACAAACTTACTAAGCACAGGTGGCTTGGCACCGGCACAGTCCACCTTCACAAAGCCACCATTCACCTCAAGGAACTTCTTTATCCCTGGCGTAATCCCAAGGAGCTTTTCCATCTGCTTAGCAATAGCAGGCGGGATGATGCACACGCTCTTCTCCTCACACTCGAAGAACACATCATCGTCATCCCACTCAACACTCGGACGAACAGTTGACAATATATACGTCCCAAGATCATTGAAGTTCTCGCACTCAGAACGCTCCTTGCCCCAACTCAGAATATAGAATGCCATGTCAGCTCCTCTCACGCAATCCAACTGGGCCACGGCTTCAGCCTCTTCGCACCCTTAGGCACCAATACCACGTCACCATGCTGGTACCAGTCCTGACCGTTCTGAGCAAACTTCACATTCTCAAACCCATTGCGAAACACAATAGCGTCACGTACCGTCTCACACTCACTGTCCACCCGCTCCACATGGATAATCCCCTCCAAACTGGGGTTCTCCATCTCCAAGTACCGAAGCATGTCCTCCCCAATCTCCATCTCCAATAAACGGTACTTGATCGCCTTACCATCAATCACAGGCGTCTCACTCGCCACCTCCCTGGCCTTCAACGCCTTACACAGACGCTCAATCCCTACCTTCCTGACGAACTCACGCCGAACCTCAACGTTGTCGATGTACTTAATCCTCGCCGGGTCCAACTGAGCATCCGTACTCTCAGACAACCACTGAGGCACCCTCACACCGTTCAATACCCACAAGGCAGCGTTGTCCCTGAACTGTATCGCCGGACTACCGTCCTTATGCACCACCTTGTTAGCAATCTCACCGTCAGACCAGTGCAAAGCGTTCGGACGGTCACACACCACACACAACCCCACATACGGCCAAACCCAAAACGCACTCTCAGCCAATGCAATGTGATTCGCCAACTTCCTGGCATCCTCAGGCTTGTACTTGATCAAGGTCCCCATGAAGTCATAGAACCCCACCCAGTACGCACCATTGCTGCCAAACCACGTCAATGCGTCGTTCAACGCCACCCGCACAGGGTCCTTCAGATGGCTTATCTCCTGAACCTCATCGTACGGAAGACCCAGAAGTTCCATCAGCCCCTTGTACGACTCAACGAACCACTCCACATTGGACATCAGCTTCTTCGCCGTGTAAGAAGCGTCACTCGGCGCATCCCACGACTCAGTAGACGCCCACTGCGCTTGCTCCAACGTGATGATGTCCAATCGCAAGCACGCTATGAACAGTACCGCCTCCCTGGGAGATCGCGCCCACAAGAAAACCGGACGCTTCTGATCAATCTCCTTGTACATCCCACAGACCGCACTCTCTGCCCTCTCCTTGTCCGCCCGCTCAGTGCTCTTCCCCACCTCGTGCCACTTAATCCGATACTCCTCCATCTCCTTCTCTTGAGCTGGAGTCAGCTTGTCCACCCTCGCCATGGTCTTCCCTCCACATACTATAAATAGACTCGTTATATAAGTGCTGGGCACCCCACGAAAAATTCCTGATCAACCTACTACTGATAGAAAAAGTCACCCCCCCGAGAGTGTCAATCCAGATATTGTTCTGGAGCTTCTCCATATGAAGCTCGTCCATCTCTTCCCTCAGGCTCTTCACTTCCATTTGTATAAATGGCCCCGGAGCATATGCCCCGAGGCCACCACCACAGTCAGTCGACGACTTCTCTCTTGTCCCCAGAAGGATCCAACTCCACCACCCGCCGAATCTCGAAATCACCCTTCGGGATGGTGCGAGTCGAGTGCTCCTCATGAGTCAAAACCGCAGACTCAGGGACAGTCAGACGCTCATCGGTGAACGTCAAACCAGGACCCATCGCTACGTGCGCGTGACCAGTCGCCTCTCCCTCTGCGAGCACAACTCGCTTGTCAACCATCATATCCTCCTTGAAAAAGAGTGGTGTTATAGGGAGGGAGCCTTGCTCCCCCCCCTGCGACAGCAGTCTACTTGATCTCACCCTTCGCTTCAACCTATATCTATATGTCGAAAAAGCGGTATTCCGTAGCAAAATTCCACCGCCACGGGATCACCTGTAGGATTGCAAGAAACATGTGCTCAAAGCTATGCACAACTGAGGATTGAGACTGGTCAGGGTCATGTCAGGAGCCCTTCTTCTTCGAAGGCTTCTTCTCAGGCTTCAACAGCCGCAGCTTAGGCACGCCAATCGAATCCAAACTCGGAGGTGGGGGCGCTATGTAATGAGCATGCCCCAAGATCCCATTCACATAAGGCGCTGGTGGGTCCTTCTTAAACTTCTCAACATACGCCAGCCAATGCCAATGGTGAAGAAATATCTTCACGGCATGACGCCTTGCCTGATAGTCCAATCTGCCAGGAGGGATCTTCCCATCCTTATAGATCTTCTTATCACGAGCGTTCATCCTGGGACGCTCTTCCAGCGTCTTGTCAGCCAACTCCTTGAAACCACCAGACAGGTTCCTCTTAATCAGCAGCATCTTATGACGCTGATAAATGGCACCATAAAAACACCGATCACCCTTGGTGTGGTTCCTCACAAACTGGTCACCCAGTTTCCAACACGCCGTCTTCAACCGCGCATTCCAAGGCCTCTGACTGATCCCCTTAATCACATTCGCCTCAGTCGGGACCTTTGCCTTAGCATCCTCAAACTTCTCATAGAACATTGCCGACCCAAACAAACGGTCCGGCTTCCGGTTAACCCTGATCGAACACGCGGCAATCAGAACCTCGATGTCTTCTGCAGCTTCAGGATGCTCCTCCTTCACCTCCTTCACCATCGCCTTCGCCTCTTCAGACTTCACCCACCTGTTCGTTGGGTCCAAACCTGCAAACCGAAGGATGTGCCCAGCAGTAGGAGCCCGATTCAAGTCAATGTACGCCCTGAACGGAGCCGCCAAAGTAGCCTGGACACCAAGCTGCGCCATAGCCCACTGCGATGTCTTGTCATGCTTCAACAACGCTGGCAATGTCCGCTGAACCACCTCCTCTAACTCATCAATCTCCTTGAACAAGGTCCTCGTCAATACCAGACTCTCCCCACGCTCAAGACGCTCTATAGCCTTAATCTGGTTCCCCATCTTGATCCGTACCTTCTGCAAATTGAAGTACAGATCCACCAGGAATCGAAGGTCCCTACGCATGGACTCAGGCTTCATGTCCTTAGCCATCCGTAGCAAATCGACCTTCAGCAAGTTCGACTTGTCACTCAACGTTGTCATTTCTTTAGCCACCTCTTCAGCGCCACAAACAACTGGTCCATCGCACGCATTTCACCCTTGTTATTATAATTAAGCATCTTGAGGTTAATCGAATCTCTAAGCAGGTTGGCGTAATAACTCAAAGGCATACCAATTGCCTTCTTGTTCACCTCCAACTGTGCCTCAGACATCACCTTGCCCGCCAAGTGCTTATACGGCACCTTTGGAGAGACCAACTTCTCAGTCTCAGTCGCACCCTCATCACCAACCAATACCGCCCTCTGCATGTAAGACTGACTGATCTGATCCTCAAAGTCCTGCTGACTAATCCCAAACATGGCGCTGAAACGCTTGTCCGAAATCCCCATGTCACGAGCCACAGTCATGCAACGCTGGATGTCCGAAGAGTTCAGCGGTTCTCCATGCCGCTCGTTAATCTCCTTAGACTCCTCCAACATCGCAATCTGGTCCTTATAATCATGGTACTCCACCTTGATCTTAGCCTCAGGACCAAACTGCTCCTTCTTCGCGGTAACTCTGTGGAACCCATCCACCACCATGTTGGTCTTACGGTCTACAATGACCGCTGGGAACGTGTCACCAGCCGCCATTGCCTTCTTGTATTTGCGCACCACTGTGCGATGTACGCCATTGTTCCCATCATACTGCCACCTGGGGTAAATCTTGAAGTTCAAGATCAACAGCCCCACCGCTACCATTGTTACCTTAGGCATATCATTCGTCCTATCAAGGGCCAAGACTTCAGGCTTGGCGGTCCTACTCGTTCTTTTGTATCGTCCTATCTATCGTCACTACTCGTTCTGTTGGTACGTCCTATCGAGGGTCATTACTCGTTCTTGGTACTCGTCCTATCCGACACGTCTACTCGTTCTTTTTTGACGTCCTATCTAGGGGCGCTACTCGTTCTTTCCTTGTGTCCTATCACAAGTGACTACTCGTTCAGATTTTTCGTCCTATCCCACAATACTACTCGTTCCACTTCGACGTCCTATCGAAGAGAGCTACTCGTTCATATTTTCTGTCCTATCTCACAATACTACTCGTTCTCCTTTATCGTCCTATCAGAAGCCCCTACTCGTTCTACATTTGCGTCCTATCCGTCTCAACTACTCGTTCAAGTCCAACGTCCTATCAGCTTGGACTACTCGTTCTCGTTTAACGTCCTATCTATCGTCCCTACTCGTTCTCTCTATTCGTCCTATCTACTTGCGCTACTCGTTCCTCTATCCCGTCCTATTATCTTGAACTACTCGTTCATGGACGTCGTCCTATCCGCTTGCACTACTCGTTCTTTTGTGTCGTCCTATCTTCGCTGTCTACTCGTTCTTCTTTTCTGTCCTATCGAGCTGGGCTACTCGTTCATGAATGACGTCCTATCGTCTTGGGCTACTCGTTCATCTCCTCGTCCTAAGGGTCTTCGGTGATAAGGACCGCCACGCCCGCCGCATGCATCCGCCATCCAGGCTCCACCATGCACTCGTCCACAGCCCTCGTCTTAAGCGAATCCACACCGTATACCTTGAACATCGCTCCCATCGCGTGCAATCGCGTCACGTGCAAAGCGATAAACGTGTCGTATGGATCCAAACTGATCGAATCAAGACGCATTTCTCAAGTACTTCTTAATCTTCACCACCGTGTCCATTTGGTCCCACTCCAATGCTGCCGGACGAATCGCCGAACACAGAGGCGCTGCTTCAATCATCAGAGACGTTAACGTCATATTCCTTCTCCACAGTCCCAAACCGCTCGTCACCACGGACATGCGGAGACCACCAGTACACCCCCTTATATCTACCAAACAATCCCTTCT
>Ga0307377_10003652_pt1 | contig 17232 bp, 15 predicted proteins | sample TR3MG_FD_202535 | JGI IMG/M metagenome (GOLD analysis project Ga0307377, IMG submission 202535) | Soil microbial communities from Risofladan, Vaasa, Finland - TR-3 | ecosystem: Environmental > Terrestrial > Soil > Coastal area > Acid sulfate soil | place: Finland: Risofladan, Vaasa | collected... | reverse complement strand
TTTTCACTGTGCTCTCGCTGGGTTGCGATAGCGGCAGCCGAAGCTGCCGCTACCCATACGCGCCTTACTTGCCGCCTTTGCCCTTCTTCACTTCCGGCCGCGTCAGTCGGTTGATCATGCCGGCCACCGGGCTGGCGCCGATAAAGCCGTATTCGTTCCAGCGATCCGAAACTTTCTGCAGCACGGCGCGGTCCATGAAAATCTCGCTGGGCTTGTTCTCCCACTCGTACGGTGTGCAAGCATCAAGGATGATGCGGCTGGTGATGTTGCGCGCCTCGATCGGCAGCCCCGGATCGAGCGGCGTCGAGCGGCCGCGGTCGATGATCTGCGCCGAGCGCTTGGGGTCGAAGCGGGTGGCCAGTGCCCACCAGATGCGATCCCAATCGTCGGCTTCGATATCGTGGTCGACCACGATCACACCCTTGACGCCGTAGTGCCCGGTGGTCGAGCCGATCACCGCGTTGCCGACGTGGTTGGAGTGTCCCGGGTACATCTGCTTGACCGACACCACCACCCAGAACCGGCCGGTGGCCTCGGGCGGGAAATAAACGCTCTGGATGCCCGGCACCTTCATCGTTTCGAGGTCATGCCACAGGGCTGCGGTACGGTTCAAGGACTGGATCATGTGGATGTCGTTGATCGGCTTGCCTACGGTGGTCGCCCACATGACCGGCTTGTTGCGGTGGAGTATGCGCTTGACGCGCAGGACCGGCTTGGGATAGTCCTTGCCCTTGTTGCCCGAGTAATAGCCGGTGTATTCGCCGAACGGTCCCTCCTCCATCAGTTCGTTCGGGTCGATAAAGCCCTCCGCGATGATCTCGGCATTGGCCGGCAGGGTGAGCCCGGTCAGATCGGACTTGAACACCGGCACCGGGCGGCCGCGCAGCGAGCCGGCGATATCGTATTCGTCGGTGTTGGCGCTGACCAGCGTCGAGCTGGCGAGGAACAGCACCGGATCGGTGCCCACCACGTAGGCCGCGGGCATCAGTTCGCCCCGCTCCTGATACTTCTTCATGTGCATGTCGCCGTGCTTGCCCTTGATGATCTGCGAGCCGAGGATATTCTTGCCCAGCACCTGGGCGCGGTAGGTGCCCAGATTCGTCCATTTGGTGTCGGGATCCTGGGTCACCAGAAAACCGGAAGTGACGAAGAAACGGCCGCCGTCGTCCGGATAGAACCAGGGCGAGGGGAACATCTCGATATCGACGGCATCGCCCTCGATGATGTTCTCCATCACCTGCGGTTTGTCGACATATTCGGGCTTGACCATCTTCTGAGTGGTGAGTTGCATCCATTTCTTCGACAGCTGGCACATCGACAGCGACGGATCCTGCTCCAGGGCGATGGCCAGCCGCTTCGAGGTGGTGAAGGCGCTGGTGAATACCGGAATATCGTAGCCCTTCACGTTCTCGTAGAGCAGCGCCGGCCCTTTCTGCTCCTCATTGACCTTCGAGATATGGCAGAGCTCGAATTTCCAGTCGACCTCGGTCTTGACGCGGTGCAGCTGGCCGTTTGCCTCCAGGGCGGCGATGTAGCTGCGCAGGTCGTCGATGGGTCTCACTTCAGTACGTGCGTTCATGTTTGCTCCGTTCAGTACAAGTTGTAGTGAAAATCGCTTGCTAAGAGACTTTTTTTCCCGTGAGCAGGCTGGACAGGATGTAATCCATGGCCGAGCCGCCCGGACTGACGGCGGCACGCTGGCTCTTTTCCCCCCAGACCGTCTCCGGCCGGGCTTGCAGGATAAAAATGTTGCCCCCTGCCGGAAGGTCCTTGTCCAGCGCCCACTCGATGTCCATGGGCCTGCCGTAGTGTTTCTCGATCTGCTTGCCCATCCACGCCAGTTCCGTGATTTCATCGTCGATCAGCGATTGCACTTTCTGCCGCTCGAACGGCACCTCGAAAGCCTGCGAGGTTTGCGTCTTCGGATCGACGGTGTAGAGCATCTGCTTCTGCGAGATCGTGCGGTCGATGATGTCCAGGGTAATCTTGTTCACGACGAAGTGATCCGGCGTCACCTCGCCCGAGACCACAGATTCGCCGAAACCGTAGTTGGAATCGATGACGATGACCGAGCGATCGCCGTTGGCCGGATGGATGGTAAACATCACACCGGCGGTATAGGAGTTGGCCATCTTCTGCACGCCAACGCTGATCGCCACCTGCCCGGCGCCGAAACCCTTGTTGGCGCGGTAGGCGATCGCCCGCCCGGTGTACAGGCTGGAGATGCAGCGGCGCATGTGATGCAGCAAGTCGTCGACACCGCGAATCCAGAGATAGGTGTCCTGCTGGCCGGCGAAGCTCGCGCCGACAAGATCCTCCATCGTCGCGCTGGAACGCACGGCCACCGGGACCGCCGGCATACAGCAGCGCAGCGCCAGCTTGCGATAGCATTCGGCGACCAGGTCTTCGATTTCGACGGAGAAAGGCTGGGCCTCGATCACCGCGCGGATCTGCACGCTGATCTTCTCCAACGCCTCGATATCCTGCGAATCGACGCCGGCGAGCAGAGACTCTATTTCCCGGTCGATACCGGCCTCTGCCATGAAGCGCCGGTAGCCCTCCGTGGTAAGTGCGAATCCCGGGGGTACGCGCACCCCGGCATTGATCAATTCGCCCAGGGAGGAACACTTGCCGCCGACCAGAGGCACCGACTCCTTGCGGCACTCCTCGAACCAGCACACCACCGGCGGACCCGATTTCACGCGGTCTGCCGGTGTCCACTCCATCACATTTGCGGCACTGCCCATGTGCGCCCGTCAGCGTGTGATGGTAATGGCGCCGGTCGAACCGTCGACGCGGAGCATCATGCCGGTCTTGATGATCTTGGTCGCAAGCCCGGTGCCGACCACCGCCGGCATGCCGTATTCGCGGCAGACGATCGCGGCGTGGCTCATTACGCCGCCGACGTCAGTGACGCAGGCGCCGATCTTGGCAAATGCGGGCGCCCAGGACGGCGAGGTCGTCGGAGCCACCAGGATCTCTCCCTCCAACAACTGGCCTACCTCGGTCACGGTCTTGCACACGCGCGCCTTGCCCTCGATGATGCCGGGACTGCCGGCAAAACCTTTGAGTTCAGTGATCGTGTCCGGGTCCTTGACCTCCTGCACCGCCGCCCAGTCGCCCAGCGACTTGTTGGTGACGCCCCAGAGCACGATGGTGAACGGCTCCTGAATCACTTCCGGCGCCGTGCCGATCGCCGGCGGCGGGCTCCATTCCTTGAACTTCTGCATCACGCCCTTGCGCCAGCCGATTTCCTTCGGCCAGGTCTTGGTGCCGCGCGGCGTGACGCCGGTCGCCCACGCCGTGACAATATCCCACAGCGCGGACTTGATCTCGTCGCGGCGCAGCAGCCAGATGTCGTCGACGTCCTCGATCACGCCATGCTCTTTCATGATCGCCGCGACCTCGCGCATCTTGTTCCAGAACACCGAGTGGAACCAGTGTTCGACGTAGAACAGGTGGTTTTCCACGTAGGGGAACACGGTCTTGGCGCAGCCGAGCAATTCGTCGAACTGCTTGAGGTCTTCTTCCTTCTCGATCAGGTCGCGGTATTCGGCGGTGATACGGTCGCGTTCGGCGCGGACCTTCTCAGTCGGCCGATCGATCGAAATTCCCTGTTTCACCTTGCCGATGTAGGTGGCGATGCCGGACAGCGGCACGTTCATCTGATCGTTCCACGAGCGGTCGTGGTGGAACCAGCCGGTGCCGGTGGAAATATTGAACCAGGGCTCGCGCGCCAGGTTCAGCGAGGTCAGCCATTCGACGCCCTTAGGCAGTTTTTTCAGCGCCGCCTCGACTTCCGTCCATTCCTGGCTGAAAGTCACCACCGAGTCCACGCCGAGTTCAACCGCTTTCCGCGCCAGCTTCTTCAGTTCCTCGTCGGGCTGATACATGATCACGTCGATGCCGGAGATCATTTGCGTCACGCGCTGCGCGGGGATGCTCGGGAACAGCTTTTGCGCGAAGTCGAGGAAAAAGACGTAGGCCGCGTAGCCGAGGTTGAGAAACTCGAAGTGATACTGCCAGCACTTGATGCCGAGGTTGATCAGGTCATCGTAGTTTTTCAGCAGATGGTAGCCTTTCGACTCGCCGATGGCGTCGGTTACCACCGCCATGTCCTCCATGTCCGCGAGGCGCGGAATCTGCAGCGCCTCGAGTTCGCGAATGGTGGCCTCCATTTTCACTTTCCACTTGGCTTCGAGCGCATCCCAGTTCTTGTAGTAGTAGCCGGCGCGCTCCATGAAGTTGGGCACGCGGGCGCCGATCTCCGCCGGGTCCTTCACTGGCACCGGGGAGATGTACGGATAGCCGTTGATCATGCGGTGATCGACGCCGCGCACCGGCGGCACCATGAATATGCGGTTATTGAACTGCGACAGCGCCAGGAACCAGGCCTCGTCCCAGATGGTGTCGAAGGGATACAGGGGCTCCGGATAGTGCAGCCCGTCGTAGAACCAGAACGTGTCCTTTTCGTATTGATTGCGCACCGGGTCGTCGGTGACGAACTGGTATTGATACGGATACATCCGTTCCCAACCTTCGGTACCGGGAATGGTCTTGGCCTTGACATCATGCGGGACTGGAAACTTCATCTGCTGCCTCCTTCTCCGATTCGTGGATACCCCTTGGAATTGCCCGGACGTACTTTGCGTCCGCTTGCATTGCTAACCCTATCGCAAGGCCTGTGCCAGCGGCCCTTGGCGCAGCGCAGCAAACCCCGCGCCCAGAGCGCGCCGGATTCACCGAAAATGAAGCAGTGTCGCTCGCTTAACGATTTGCTGCACCTGCGCACAAATGACGCTGCACAGCGCCACCAATCGAGCCCCTATTTCGACTGCGCATTTCCGGCGCTTGTTCTTTTCGTGATTTTTCGGGCAGTCGGTTCCTGGAAATTGATCATTTGGTGAACCGGCGCGAATCCGGACATGCCAGGGAATTAAGTTGCCCGAAGCCTATCCATTTGATCTGTGTAGCGCTAAAGAGCATCATTGTCAGCCTTGCTCGACGCGAGGAGGAGGACTCGGTCATGGTCAAGCTTCGTAGCGTGACACGCGCAGACAGCGAAGATTTACGCGCGCGCGTGCATTTTTGTGAAGAAACCGGCCAGATCTGGCTGCACGAGCACCGCATGCTTCTGGTTCACGCAGAGGCACAGGCATCCCTGCGCAAGGAACTCGTCGACACTCTCGGCATGGACCGCGCCCAGGGACTGCTCACGCGCATGGGCTATGCCTCGGGCGTGCGCGACGCGGAGCTCGCGCGTATCCGCGCCCAGGACAGCAGCGACATCGAAGCCTTCATGACCGGCCCGCAGCTGCATACCCTGGAGGGCATCGTCCGGGTAACACCGATCAGGCTGGAACTCGATCGCGTCGCGGGCAAATTCTACGGCGAGTTCCTGTGGGAAAACTCCTGGGAAGGGCAGTGGCACCGGCACTACTACGGCATTCATTCCGAACCGGTGTGCTGGACCCAGATCGGCTACGCCTGCGGCTATACCTCGGCGTTCATGGGCCGGCCGATCCTCTACAAGGAAGTCGAGTGCGTTGGCATGGGCCATAACAACTGCCGCATCATCGGCAAGCCCATCGAGGAGTGGGAAAACGCCGACGAGTACAAGCATTTCTCCAATCGGGAATCGATCGCAGACCAGTTGTTCGATCTGCAGACCCAGGTGGTGCAGTTGCGCTCCAGCATCGGCGAGAAGGAAAAACTGCCGGCGGACATGGTGGGAGATTCACCCAGCTTTCGCGCCGCTTACGAATTGCTCAAGCAGGCGGCGAAGACCCGCATCAATGTGCTGCTGCTCGGCGAAACCGGAGTAGGCAAGGAAATGTTCGCGCGCTCGCTGCACGAATTGGGACCGCGCCGCGATGCACCTTTCATCGCCATCAACTGCGCCGCCATCCCGCACGATCTGGTGGAATCGGAGCTGTTCGGCGTCGAAAAAGGCGCCTACACCGGCGCGCTGGTCTCCCGACCGGGCCGTTTCGAACGGGCGGACGGCGGTACGCTGTTTCTCGATGAGATTGGCGATCTGCCTCTCTCGGCCCAGAGCAAGCTGCTGCGCGTGCTGCAGGAAGGCGAACTCGAGCGCCTGGGCGACCAGAAGACGCGCAAGATCAACGTGCGTGTGGTGGCCGCAGCCAACTGCGACCTGCAGCAGCTGGTCAGGGAACGCAAACTGCGCTCGGACCTGTATTACCGGCTTAACGCCTATCAGATCGAGATACCGCCGCTGCGGGAGCGCAAGGAGGACGTTGCGCTGCTGGCCAAGCGCTTCCTGGCGAAATATTCGGTCGTTCACGCAAAGAAACTGCGCGGGTTCACTGACAAGGCAAAGCGGGCACTGCTCACCTACGATTGGCCCGGCAATATCCGTGAGTTGCAGAACATGATCGAGCGCGGCGTGATCCTGGCGCCGAGCGGAACCCGCATCGAGGTGAACCATTTATTTTCTTCTTGTACCGAGGAGCCCGTGCGCGAGTTCGGCCTGAACGTCAACGGCGGGCTCGGTGTCAATCGCGGAGAGAGCAGCAAGAACTTGTGCGAAGCCGTGTTCAACGGCGTGCTGACGCTGGACCAGGTGGAGAGCATGCTTCTGGAAACCGCCGTCGACAAAGCGCATGGCAATCTTTCGTCGGCAGCGCGCATGCTCGGCTTGACCCGGCCGCAACTCGCCTACCGCCTGAAGCGCCTGCACGAGAACGCGCAAAGCGAAGCGGACATCGGCCCGGCGACTCGTGCCAACCTGCCGGGCGCGCAAGCCTGATGCCTGAGCAGCTGCGCGAGCGGGTGCGAAGCTATCTGGCAGAACACAATGTCATGACCCTGGCCAGCCACGGCGCTGAAGGCGTCTGGGCGGCGGCGGTGTTCTACGCAAACGACGGGTTCGCGATTTACTTCCTGTCCGCGCCGGACAGCCGGCACTGCCGAAATCTGGTCAGCAACCCGCGCGCTTCGGCCGCGGTTCATGCAGATTACTCGGATTGGAAAGAAATCAAAGGAGTCCAGATGGAGGGCCCGGTCTCCATGCTTTACGGTGAAGAGGAAGAAAAAGCCCGTCGCGTCTATGGCACGAAGTTCCCCGTCGTCGGCAAGCTGGAGCAAGCGCCAGCTTCCATTGTCAAAGCCTTGGCCAAAGTGCGCTGGTACAGGCTGATCCCGGAACGGCTTTATTTCATCGACAACTCAGCCGGCTTCGGCCACCGTGACGAAATCGACCTGCGCCCATCCGGTGCGTAGTTCCGCGACCTGCCCGATCAGGATCAGGCGTCTCAGAAAAGGATGAAGCGCTCGGTATGGCGGCGCGAATCGGGTGGGAGGCAACGATCGAAGTGGTGCTGCGCCAACAAACGGTCGAGAGCCCGTTCGAACGTAGGCGGATCCGCGACGTTCTCGTATACCTCCATCCAGGTCGACGCGTCGTCGTCGCGCCGCAGCAGGCTGCCCTGGATGCCCGTTTCCTCACTTAAGGCCGACTGCACCGCGTCGACGACTTTGCGTACACGCGCCGCTTCCGACGACGCAACGCGATAATAGATGTAGTAATTCAGCAGCATCCAGGAACCTCCTGTTGGACTGCGGTCAGATTGGGCCAGGCGGCCGTTGCGGGCCGGCCGCTCTTGGCTCGCGTAGCGCACCGAATCACCGGCGCGTCGCTAATCCGCGGATTATGCCTCAATACGAATCTGTTGCGCCGCATTGTGCGACGGAAGATACTTCGAGTCGTGCTGCCGAATTTCCAGTCTTCTACTGCAAGCCCGACCTGTACGGCGGCCATCTTCGACTTCGAAGGCACGCTGGTCGATTTTCAATGGCAGCTTGCGCCGGCCGAAAACGAACTGCGCCGTGCATTCGCGAAGCTTGGGTTCTCGGGCGACACATTCGCCAACGGCAACTACGCCACCATGTGGAATACCGCCGCCGAGCTGCTCGCGCCGCAGGGGCGTTTGGCCGAACTGCGTCACGCGCTATGCCCAATCTACGACCGCTGGGATTTCGACGCTCTGAGCAGATGGGCGCCGCGACCCGGGGCGGCGGAGTTGCTCAGCCGGCTCGTGGCCGGCAACGCGCGCGTGGGCATGGTCAGCAACGTGGGACGGGGAGCGCTCGAGGCAGCGCTGAAACGCTTCGACTTCGCCCGCTGGCTGTCCCCGGTCGTGAACCGCGATGAAGTGACCTACATGAAACCCAAGGCCGAGGGCATCTTGCGCGTGCTCTCGGACTGGCAACTTGCGGCCAGCGACGTGCTTTTCGTCGGCGACAGCCGGGCTGACGTGTTCGGCGCGCGGACGGCCGGTATACGGGTGGCCATCATCCGCGGCGGGGAATGCGACGAGGCTGCGTTCGCCGACGCCGCGCCCGACTTCATGATTTCGGGATTGGGCGAACTAGGCTAGCTCCCATCACGGCCTGTGCACTTCTGCTACTGCGCGGCGATCTGATCCGTGGAGTGCTTGGTTGCGACCTGCGCGTCGCCTACCGGCGTGGTGACGACAATGAAAATAAGATCGGTGAAGCCGGTGTTCGAAATGGCGTGCTCCACGCCGGGCGGAATGAAAATGACGTCGTTCTTGCGCACCACCTGCCGCCTGCCGTCCGTTTCCATCATGCCCTCGCCCTCAAGCACGTGGTACACCTGCTCCTGAACCTTGTGGGTATGCAGCGCCACATGGGCCATGGGCTGGTAGCAGGAAACGCGATATTCGATCAGCCGTGCACCCGCGGTGTCCGGTCCCACGAGAGGCTTGGACAGTGCACCGCCGAAATGGCCTGGGAACTCCTTCCACGGCACTTCGGCTGCATTACGGATCAGCGCAGCCCGCTTTGTTTTTTTTGCCATGGATTCCTCCTGCTCATTTTCCCGGAATGTACTTGGCGCCGAACACCGGTTCCTTGTGCGGGATCGGCGGCAGGGCCCAGGCGCCGGTCCCGGGCGGGCGGATGTTCGCGTCCACGTGCACGTCGATCAGGCAAGGCTTGTTCAGCGCGACAGCGTGGGCCAGCGCGCCCTTGAAATCCTCGGATTTCGTGACCGTAAACCCTTCCACGCCGGCGGCGCGCGCCCAGGCAGCGAAGTCCGGGTTGTAGGGCTTTTTCTCCCCTCCCTGGTAGAACCCGGTGCCGATCTCGCGCCCTTCAAAATAGGCGTACTGCAGATCGCGAATCGCGGCCCAGGAGAAGTTGTTCCACACTACCCAGATCGCCGGGATGTTGTACTCTACTGCGGTGCAAAGCACGTGCGGCACCATGGTGAATCCGCCGTCGCCGCAAATCGAAACGCAGGGACGATCGGGGGCCGCAAGCTTCGCACCGAGTATCGAACTGGGGCCGAAGCCCATGCCGGAATAACCCCAGGTATTGAGCATGGTCTGCGGCCGGCGCGCGGTCCAGAATTGCATGAACCAGTTGTGATGTATGCCGGAGTCGAGCGAAATGATCGCGTCGTCGGGCAGCACGGCGCGGCAGTCGGCGACGACGCGCTCCGGCCGCAGCGGCGAGGCATGGATCTCGAAGTTGGGCTTGATGTACGCTTCCCACTCGGCGCGCCACTTGGCGATGTCGGCATGCCAATCCTTGATGCGTCCGGCCTTGTCCACCTTGCGCCGGGACAACTCGCCCAGAAGCTGGACCAGGAAAATGCGCGCATCGGCGAGCACGCCCAGGTCCGGCGCGTAGTTGCGCCCGATCTCGGCGTGATCGACATCGACATGTATGAGTTTGGCCTGCGGAAAATTCCAGGAATAGCCCGGCATCCAGGACGAGGACGAGCGGTCGTCGAAACGCGCGCCCAGCGTCAGCACCAGGTCGGTGTGGCGGCCGGCCTGGTTCGCCGGATAGGCGCCATTCCTGCCGATGAAGCCGAGCGAGAGCGGGTCGCTCATATCCAGGCAGCCCATGCCGTTGGGCGAGCTGATCACCGGAATCTGCAGCGCGTGCGCGAACTCGGTCAATTCCTTGCCGCCTTCGGACAGCGTCATACCGTGGCCGATGAAAATCACCGGTCGCTTGGCCGCGAGCAGCACGTCCAGCGCCTGTCGGACGTCCTCGGGCGAGCCGCCGCTGCGGCGCAGCTCGAAACCATGCCATTCGGGCTCAAGCTGGACGTCGGCCTCTTCCTGGAACAGGTTGAACGGAATATCGACGTTGACCGGACCCGGCCGTCCGCTGGTCATGGTCGTCACCGCCTGGCGCAGTGCCAGCGGCAGCATGTCCACCCGCGTCGGCTGGAAGCTGCGCTTCACCACCGGACGGATCACGTTCGGGAAATCCGCCTGGTTGTGACGGTTCAATTCCTGGAACGGTCCGCGGTTGAACTGCGAGGTCGGCACGTTCGCCGTGATCGCGAGCAGCGCGGAGGAATCCGTCTGCGCGACAGCCATGGACATGATCAGGTTGGCCGATCCCGGACCGGTCGACGTCAAAGTAGCGACCGGCTGGTGCTTGACGCGGAAATAGCCGTCCGCCATATGGCCCGCGACCTGCTCGTGGCGCGGCGAGACGAGCTTGATCTTGTCGCGAACTTCGTACAGTCCGTCGAGCAGGCCGATGTTGCCGTGGCCGCAGATGCCGAAGACGTACGGAATTCTCTCCTTTACCAAAAACTCCGAGATCAGCGCTGCACCCTTGATTTTTGCCATGATATTTTCCGCAAGAGATGAAGGCCAACACCGTCCGATTGGCGCAAAGCCGGCGCTGCGACAGCTACCAGCGCATGCTATTTCGTCGCGCAGCCGCGGGCGAATCGCGGAACCGCGGCTCGCGCTCGTTCTTCCGCCCGCTTCGGCCCATCGGCCTGTCGTCTAAATGTCCGACAAAGGCGTGGCCCGCGCCTTGACGTCTTTGAACTTCATCAGTCTGATGACCTCGCCCAAGTCGGCATGAAGGGTATCCAGGCGGCGTCGCGGAAGCTCGGTCAGGGCCTGCTGCAGAACTCCGACCAGGGGCCGCGGCGCGATCTGCAGAATTTTCCTGCCTTTGGCAGTAAGCTTCAACTGAACCACACGGCGGTCCTCGCCGATGCGCAGCCGCTTGACGAGCGCGAGTTCCTCGAGGCGCCGCAGCATATTGCTTGCGGTCGACAGGTGGACCCCCAGTTGCCGCGCGAGATCGCTCACTTTGATCCCGGGCGCGCCGGCGATTTCCGCCATTGCCCAAAGCTGCGCACCACTCAGGCCACTTTCCTGCTCAACCCACTGGTAGTGCCGCTTGATCGAGCGCAATAAGACCCGAAACTGTTTCAGTACCTCGAGCCGCCTCTTGTGGACGACTTCCGCCTGCATGCGCTCTTTGCCGACGCGGGGATTGGCTGCCGTGGTTCTTTCCATTTTGCTGCCCTGCCTTGGGTGCGGCGTCAAACGCGGCAATCGCGTTTCGGATTCGCTCGGACCGGAATTATAGGCCAGTCCCGGCGGCGGCGGCTACAGGCAGCCAGCGATGACGCCAATAAGTACGCTTTCAGCAGTATTGCGCGAAATCATTCTTTGAAATATGATCCATTTTCACCCGGCTGGACCAGCCGCGCTAGAGGGTATTTGCTTCGCATCAAGGTATCGGTCCAGTTGCCCGTTTTGGAGGAGGAGGAGAAGCAGGAGGAGAAGAAAGAGACCGCCAGAAATCAGGCCGAGCCGCGCGAATGACCGGAAGCGTCACGCGCGGCGAGTCCTAGCGGTGAGCGTGGACGGTCGTCGTTGGCAATGCTGGTCGACCGTTCTTCATAGGCTATCGAACTGGGTTCGCTGGCCTATTTTTTTGGCTGGTCGCGGAGCCGACTGATGGACGGCCAGAAAGGCGGCCCTCACCCTGGCGAAGTCTGATCCCGCGCAATTGCATTCAGATCTCGATCCCCGCTACCGCTTCGGGATTGTGGGTGCGGCTGGTGAGCCAGATGCCGCCGACTATCATCGCCATGCCGACGACATGGAACGGGTGCAGGCGCTCGCCTAGGAATACGATCGCAAGCAGGCTTGTGAAGACCGGCATCAGATGCATGAACATGCCCGCCTTGTTCGGGCCGACGCGCGCGACCCCGTTATTCCAGAAAATGTACCCCAGCACCGACGGAAACACGCCGACATAGGCGAGACCGACCACCGCTCCCGTCGTCCAGGTGATATGCAGACCCTGGGCGAGCGACCACAAATACACCGGTAGCATCGCGACGACTCCGACGATCGCATTCGCGCCGAGAAGGCCGAGCGGGTGCAGATCCTGCGGTCGCCAGCGCAGGCAGACCGTATATAGTGCCCACAACAGCATCGACCCAAGTATCCACAAGTCGCCGACATTGAGCGAGAGCGACAGGATCACCCGCGGGTCGCCGCGCCCGATTATGATCAACACGCCGATCAGCGAAATGGCAACGCCCGCCCACTGCGAGGCGCGCAAACGCTGCCCGAGGAAGGCCCAAGAGATGGCGATGATAATCACCGGCGCGAAGGAACTGAGGATGGAGCTGCTGACGGCAGTGGCATACTTGAGTCCGGTGTACGAGGCCAGGTTGCAGAACGTCGTGCCCAGGACGCCAAGCGCGAGCATGACCGGCCAAGAGCGGCGCATTGCCGGCCAGCCGCGCACGAGGTGCGGCCAGGCGAAAGGCAGCAACAGGACGCTCGCAATGACCCAGCGCCAGAAGGCGAGCGAATACGAGGGCACGTCGTAGCGCAGCGCGCGCCCGGCGATCCAGTTGAGCGCCCAGGATAGGATGGCGGCGGCGAGCAGCAGGTAGGGCGAAACGCGGGCGAGAGTAAGACGGTGATGCAAGCCGGAAGCCGCGAAGACGGAAGCTGTAATTATAGGGTAGTACGCGACCTGGAGCCCGGACTCCTGGGGCTCTCGCCGGGGCGAAGCCGGATCGGTATTCGAGATTTCAAACTGGTTTCACCCCGCCAAGCGGGCAGAGTCTCTCCTTGGCATCCCCGGACCAGCACCTATAATTCAATCGCTACCGACGCATGATTTGGCTTTGCGACCACCGAGGAGGAGGGAATGATGAACTTCTTTACCGTGCTGGTATTGGCAGCCGCGCTTGCCGCACTCGTCGCCCTTATTTCAGGGATTTCTTCCATGGCCACCGACGGCGAGGTCGGGCACCTGGACAGCGGCCACTGGATGCAAAGACGCGTCGCTTTTCAGGCTGTCGCTTTCCTGCTGATACTGCTGGCAATCTACGTGTCGCATTGAGAGGGCGGATCTTGCGGCCCGGTCCTGGCCGTGATATCAGCGCCTGACTAGCCGCCGAAGCCGTCGGCGACCATCACTTCGATCAGTCGCGGGCCTCCGGCCTGCACAGCGGCGCGCAGCGCAGGCACGATGCCGCTGGGATCGCTGACGCGCTCCGCCGGCACACCCAGCGAGCGCGCCAGGCCGGAGAAGTCGATTTCCGGATCGCGCAGGTCCATGCCGGTGAAGCGGTCGGTGCCGCGCATGGACACCAGCCGTTCCTTGATGATGCGGTAGCTGCGGTTGTTTGCGATCACGTAGGTGATCGGCAATTTCAGATGCGCCGCGGTCCACAGCGCCTGCACGCCGTACATCGCACTGCCGTCGCCGAGGATCGCCACTACCGGCCGCCCCGGCTGCGCCAGGCTGATGCCTACTGCACCGGGCAGCGCGAAGCCGAGTCCGCCGCTGGCGAGCCCGTAGTAGCTCCGGCGATCGCGCAACTCGAGCAATCCGGGCAGCGCCGCCGACGAGGTCAGCGCCTCTTCCACCACGATCGCATCCTGTGGCAGGGTTTCGCTGATGCAGAGCATCAGATAGCGCGGATCGATCGGCGCGGTTTCCGCCAGGCGCGTGAGCTCGGCGCATGACGCAGCGCGTTGCGCCGACCAGTTGCGCGGCGCGAGCGCGGCAAGCCTTCGCCTGGCCTGCTCGGCCCCGGCGGCGCTGCGCCGCGCGCGTACCAGCGGCAGCAGGGCACGCAGCGTTTCCTTCACGTCGGCGCGCAGCGCCTGCTCGGTCGGATAGTTCTTTCCCAGCTCCCAGTCGCGCTCGCTGATGTGGATAACCGGCATGCCCTCAGGCAGCGGCGCGGTCGGGCTGTAGACCGACATGCGCAGCAGGTCTGCGCCCAGGCATAGCATCAGGTCGAATGACTCCAGCACTGCGCGCACCTGCTTCTGGTTGCGCGTGAGCGCGCCGAGATAGGCCGGATGCGCGCTGGGAAATTGCGCGCAATAAGGGACGGTCTGCTGGTACACGGCCGCGCCGAGCAATTCGGCGAGTTCGGCAGCCTCGGCAAAAGCGTCCTTGGTGGCGAGCTCCTGACCGGCGAGGATCACCGGATTTTTCGCTTCCAGCAGCGCTGCCGCGAGCTGGGCCAGCGCCTCGTCCGGAGGCCGCGCGCGCGCATCGACCCGGGTCGGCTTGCCGAAATCGAGCTCGGCCTCGGCGTCGAGCACGTCCCCCGGCAGACTGATGAACACCGGGCCGGTCGGCGCGGTGAGCGCGACTTTCGCCGCGCGGCGCACGATGCGCGGCAGGTCTTCGACGCGGGTGACCTCGGCGGCCCATTTGACCAGGGGCTGCGCGATCGGCAGCAGCGGCTCGTAGAGCAAAGGCTCGAGCAGTCCGTGTCCCTGCTCCTGCTGACCGCAGGTCACGATCAAGGGCGACCCCGAAAACTTGGCGTTGTAGAGCGCCCCCATCGCGTTGCCCAGACCCGGCGCGACGTGCAGGCTGCAGGCGGCGAGCTGGTCGGAGGCGCGGGCGTAACCGTCGGCCATCGCCACCACCACGGCTTCCTGCAGCCCGAGCACATAGTTAAGCTGGGGAAAATCCGGCACCACTTCCATCAGCGGCAATTCGGTCGTGCCCGGATTGCCGAACAGGTGCGTAACGCCTTCGTCGACGAGAAGCTGCAGGAACGCCGAGCGGCCGCTGGTCTTGCCCACGCTCAGAACGACCGCGGCAGGCCGAGCACGTGCTCGGCGACATAGGACAGGATCAGGTTGGTCGAGATCGGCGCGATCTGATACAGCCGTGTTTCGCGGAATTTGCGCTCGACGTCATATTCGCAGGCGAAACCGTAGCCGCCGTGGGTCTGCAAACAGATGTTGGCCGCCTCGAACGATGCCTTGGCGCCAAGGTGCTTGGCCATGTTCGCCTCGGCACCGCAGGGCTGGTGCTGATCGAAAAGCCCGCACGCTTTCCAGCGCATCAGGTTCGCCGCCTCGGTTTCCATGTAGGCCTCCGCGATCGGGAACTGCACACCCTGGTTCTGGCCTATCGGTCGGTCGAACACCACGCGCTCCTTGGCATAGGCGCTCGCGCGCTTGATGAACCAGTAGGCGTCGCCTATGCATTCGGCCGCGATCAGGATGCGCTCGGCGTTCAAGCCGTCGAGGATGTACTTGAAGCCCCTGCCCTCCTCGCCGATCAGGTTCTCCGCCGGGATTTCCAGATTCTCGAAAAAAAGCTCGCAGGTGTCGTGGCTGACCATGTTGCGTATCGGCTGCAGGCTCAGGCCCTTGCCGATGGCTTGGTGCAGATCGACGATGAATATGGACATGCCCTCGGACTTGCGCTTGACCTGGGCGACCGGCGTGGTGCGCGCGAGCAGGATCATCAGGTCCGAGTGCTGGACGCGCGAAATCCAGACTTTCTGGCCGTTGACCACGTAGCGGTCGCTCTTCTTCACTGCCGTGGTCTTGAGCTTGGTGGTGTCGGTGCCCGTGGTCGGCTCGGTTACGCCCATGGATTGCAGCCGCAGTTCGCCCGAGGCGATTTTCGGCAGGTACTTGCGCTTCTGCACTTCCGAGCCGTGGCGCAGCAGCGTGCCCATGTTGTACATTTGGCCATGGCAGCTGCCTGAATTTCCGCCGCACAGGTTGATCTCTTCCATGATCACGGAAGCCTGCGCGAGGCCCAAGCCGGAGCCGCCGTACTCCTGCGGGATCAGGGCCGCCAGCCAGCCAGCCTTGGTCAGCGCATCGATGAACGCGACCGGGAAATCACGCTCGTAGTCGATTTTGCGCCAGTACTCGTCGGGATACTCGCGGCAAAGATCGCGCAGCGCTTCGCGCAGCTCCTGGTGTTGGTCGGGAGCGGGAATGTTCATGTTTTTGTCTCCGGATGTGCTCGGTTGGGAATGAAGGCGGCAAGCGGATCAGCCAGCGCTCCGGGGCAAGAGATGCAACCGCCTGTTGCCCCTGGCTGCTTCTTGGTGGCGTCCCCGGCGCGAGACTCGATTGCGCCAAGATAATGTCGTATTCATAATACCGAACCGTCCCGCACTAAACAATGACCCCGAACGGACTCCGAAAAGGAAGACCCACACCATGGATTTCAACAACATCATCTACACCGAGCAGGCCGGCGTGGCCACCATCACCATCAACCGCCCCAAGGTCTATAACGCATTCAACAGCGACACCTGCGAAGAGCTGATCCGCGCCTTCGGCACGGCCGGCTGGAACCGCGACATCGGCGTCGTCGTGCTCACCGGCGCCGGCGACAAAGCGTTCTGCACAGGGGGCGACCAAAGCGCAGATGCCGAAGACGGCGGCTACGGCGGGCGCGGCACGATCGGCCTGCCGGTCGAAGAGCTGCAAAGCATCATCCGCGACATTCCGAAACCGGTGCTGGCGCGCGTGAACGGCTACGCCATCGGCGGCGGCAATGTGCTGGTGACGCTGTGCGATCTCGCCATCGCTTCGGACAAGGCGCAGTTCGGCCAGGTCGGCCCGAAAGTCGGCTCGGTCGACCCGGGCTTCGGCACCGCGCTGCTTGCGCGCGTGGTCGGTGAGAAGAAGGCGCGCGAGATCTGGTACCTGTGCCGCCGCTACAGCGCGCAGGACGCCCTGGCGATGGGACTGGTGAACGCAGTCGTTCCCCACGACCAGCTCGACGCCGAAGTGGCGAAATGGTGCGCCGAAATTCTGCAGATGAGCCCGACTGCGATCGCGCTCGCCAAGCGCTCGTTCAATGTCGACACCGAGATGATTCGCGGAATTTCTTCGTTCGCGATGCAGGCGCTCAAGCTTTACTACGATACCGACGAGTCGAGGGAAGGCGGCAACGCGTTTCGCGAAAAGCGCAAACCCGAGTTCCGCAAACACGCAAAATAGCGATGCGCTCGCAGCGTCGCGGCGCCAGCGGCAGCAATCGGGTAGGAGGCGGGGTTACCCCCGCCGTCCTCCCACACCACCGGACGTGCGGTTCCGCATCCGGCGGTTCATTGAACGCACTGGAATCGTCGCATTGTATCGAGCAGCGACACCAGACCTA
>Ga0307377_10003651_pt1 | contig 17233 bp, 13 predicted proteins | sample TR3MG_FD_202535 | JGI IMG/M metagenome (GOLD analysis project Ga0307377, IMG submission 202535) | Soil microbial communities from Risofladan, Vaasa, Finland - TR-3 | ecosystem: Environmental > Terrestrial > Soil > Coastal area > Acid sulfate soil | place: Finland: Risofladan, Vaasa | collected... | reverse complement strand
GCCCGTTGCCGACCCCAGGGCCACGGTCGAGACCCCCACTCCCGCGCCCGTACCGGCGCCCAACGCGGAGGACGGGGTCACTTGTTCGGCGGCCACCACGTACTGCGCGCGGTAGACCGGTTGACCCGGAGTCACCGCGTCGTTCATGTTGGCGATGTTGCCTCCCACGGTATCGATCCACGATTGGTCGACGTTCACGCCCGTTCCGGCGATATCGACTGCACTCCATATTGAACTCACGAGAACTCCTAAGCGGTCAGGGCGGCGGACAAGAGGGCGAACTGCGAACTGAGGGCGTTGTCAATGGTCTTATTCTCGAGATTGTTCTCCTGGAGCAGGGTCATCTCGGTCGACATCGACACGTTGTTACCGGTGGTTCCCGACGCCAGACCCTCGGGAACCACGGACGCTGACGCAGCGCCACCTTGTTGAAGGGCTTGCGCCAGAGAGGATTGGAACGAGACTTGACTCGCTTGGTAGCCGGGTGTGTCCTGATTCGCGATGTTGTTGGCGATGACCTGCTGTTGGGTGACCACCGCATCGAGTGCAAACTGCAGGATGCCGATCGAATTAGTGGCGTCCGCCATGACCGAACTCCTCGCTCTACTAGGTGCGAACCATCCTGGCCCTGTAGCGAGCGATCCCTGCTCGCCAGTGTCTACGGACCACCGCTCTGAAAAGTTGAGAGGTCGCGACGATGTTTTACGTCGCTCCCGACTGCGGTGACCTCGGTTCAGGCGACAATCGTCGTCGCGCTCCGCGCGGCGGCCAGTAACTCGCCCAGACGACCCTGGCTCGTGTCGCGACAGGCGTCGAGTGACAATCGGGCCGCGTCGCGCAGACCGTGACGACCGAGACGTTCCAATTCCTCGCCACCGGTCACCGCCGCGGACATCGCGCGCACCAAGTCATCCTCGTCCACGTCACGCCAGTACGACTCGCGAAAGACCCCGGCTCCCGCCACGACACCCGCCGGTACGCTCGACGTCGCCACCAGGAGAGAATTGGCCTCGGAACAGAAGTCGCGATGACCCCCCACGTCGGGGCAGATGGTGGCGAGACCGTGCGCTAACGCCTCCAGGAAGGGTATTCCGTAGCCCTCGCCCCGGGTGGGCAGGACGAAAACGTCGCTCTCGAGGTAGAGCCGCGAGAGGGCCTCGGACGAGATGAGTTCGGTGATGACCCTGATCCGACCGCGCACGCATTCTCCTTGCGCCGGCGACAGCGTCCGCTGTAGCCACGCTTCGACGTCGGCGGGGGTGACGCCGCTCACTTTGAGCACCAGATCGCATTGGTGCTGGAGGGCCGCGACCGTCGCGAAGGCTCGCAACAGAGCATCGGGATTCTTCCGGGGCTCGAAGTTGAACACCGAGAGAAAGGTGAATCTCTCGCGATGTAGATGTCCCCGGGCCTCGATCACGGCGAGCGGATCGACGACGTCTATCCCCGGAGCTACTACGTGGACGACATCGGACGAGACGCCCGAATCCATGAGGATCTGTGCGTCGTAGTGCGAGAAGCACCACACCTCGTCGAATCCGCTCAGGGTCATGCGAAGGTCGTAGGGAATCGGCGTCGCTTCGAACGTCGTGCGTGCCACTCGATACCTCGCACGAATCAAGGCCGAGACAGGTGGGATCCAGCCGAGGGGTAGGTCGAGCACGGCCACATCGAACTCGACGTCGCGCAGCGCTCGTAGCTCTACGGCGTCACCGGGCGTCATCTGGTCGCCAGCTGCGGACACGTCAATCCGGAGCAGGTCGACACCGCGCGACGCCAGTTGTACGGGACTAAAGAGTGATCGGGCCGCGTGAGCGAAGCCCGACGTTCCGCTGAACAGCGCCACGTGTCCGACCAACGGATCGCGTCGCTCGCCGCGCGCGACATCCCCCGACGAGAACGACGAGCGCGCGACGCGACGCCCCACGGCAATGACGTCCAGGGGGGCCACATCGCGCACGGGCCCGCAGGCACCCTCCACCGGCACGAATCCGGACGTCGACAGCATCGCCTTGAGGAGGCGCACCGGGTAGGGACGCACGTGCGTCGCGTCCAGCCAGAAGTTCTCGAGGGCCACGGCGCTCGTCGTGAAATCGGGCGTCTGGATCACGATGGTTCCGCCGTCGGCGATGTTGTCGAAGATCCAACTCAGGAGGGCTTGACACTCCCTCGGCTGGAGATGTTCGACGAGATGTCCCACGAAGACCCCATCGAACGGCTCTACATGTATCGAGGACAGGTCGTCGGGGACAAACCCCTCGTAGACCCTGAAACCGTCGGCGCGCAGTTGGCGCACCAGTTCAGGGTCCGCCTCGATACCTTGGACCCCCTGACCGCGCGCGCGACAGACCCTCAGCATCGAACCTTGGCCGCAGGCGATATCGAGAATGGAGTGGCACGAGCCCAGGTATCCTGACAAGCGCTGGGCGATCTCGTAGGTGGCGTGATCGCCGCCCTCGAAATCGTGGGCGTACGCGAAGTAGCCCGACCGCTGACGCTGGGCCGCCGCGATGAGGGATCGGAAGGGAGCACCCGACCATACATCAGGAGTGTTGACGCTCATTTGCGCCAATCGCTCACGGACCGACGAGAGTTGAGTCCGCTCGCGCACGTCGCGGCGGGACTCAACCAGTGAGGCGAATTCCCCGGCACTCGCGATGTCGCCCACGACGGCGAGTCGCGACATCAGCGTGGCCGCACCGGTGAACCCTCGGCTCAACGAGTTCGCGAGGTCACTCTCGAGTCGGGTCAATTCATCGTCGGGACCACGCCCTTCGGCCATCGCTTCGAGCGCACGAGCCGCCGCGTCCCCCGCTCGATCCCAGCCCCACCCTCGCGCGCGCTCGTGCGCCGCGTTCGCCATCTGCTCGAGGTTGACCTCTCCATGAACGACCTGGGCCACGATGTCACGCAGTCCCTCCACCGACGGTTCGTACCAGTAACTTCGGTCAGCGAGGATCTCTTCGCCGACCCGCGCTGTCTCGGGAACCACGAGTGTGGCGGGAATCAAGAGAGACTCGCCCGGGCCACAGAACTCGTTCGTGGCCCCACCTCGCGTATGGATCACGGGGGTTCCCACCGCCATTGCTTCGAGCACCCCCAGCCCAAAGCCCTCGGAGCGATACGGATGCACCAGCACGTCAGACGACGCGATGAGCTTGAGCAACTCATCACGACGAAGGTGTCGTTGCTCGACACGCACGCGAGGAGCAACACGCGGGTGGTGCTCGAGCGCCTGGCCGAGGAGTGACTGATTGAGGTAGTACGAGTCGGCACCCACTTCCTTGATCGTCAGTTCGAGGCACGACAAGGTGGCGTCATCGAGTTGGTCGAGGGCCGCGATCAGAACGTCGATGCCCTTTCGCATGATCGTGCCACCGAGAAAGAGCAACCGCGCCAGTGATCCGGGGGGGCGCACCTCGTGGGTGGGTTCAGTTGTCACCCACTCATCAGCCAGTTCCACGCCATTGGGCACCACCCAGACTTTCGCCGCGTCGATGCCGGACTGAAGATAGCCCCGTTTGCAATACTCGCTGGGCACCCAGATGGCATCGGTGTCGCGCACTCCCGGTAGCCACGACAGGGGGATGGAGCCGAACTCCCAGGGCTGGATGATCACCAACTGCTCGCCGCCACGGTGGCCCCAGACGGGGGGCCACATCTGACGGATACGCACGTCCACGCCGTCGCGAGGTTCCTCGGTATCCAGTGGGATATTCGAATGAGACGCCACCACGCGCTTGAGATCCTCGCGCGGGATGTCGAAACCCACCACCGCGACACGATGCCCCCGACGCGCGAGCTGTTCAGCGAGATGGAGATTGACGATCCCGTAACTGCCTTCGGGTGAGAAATTCCCCTCGACAACAATCCTCACCGATCCTCCTCCGCGGTCGCGGGTGGCTGCTCGATCGCAGCACACCGTGCGCATGCACTGATAGTCCACCTCACTTGGTGTTGCATCCTCGTAGCGCTCCAGAATTCTTAAGTCGCCCCGTCTGTCTACGGCTCAAAGAGATTCCGAGTTGAGAGGACTCGCTCGCGCTCGCGGGTTAGAGACGGGTTAGAGATCGGTATCGAGGTACGCGGCGGCGCGCCCGGTGTGCGGGCCGGGAGGAGCGAAGGCGGCGCGCCTCCCGAGATCAGCCATATGTTCACTCAACTTCAGCATCAAGGTCTCGCAATCGAGATGCAATTGTGCGACTCGCTCGGCACAGTCATGGGGGATGAGACCATCGGGACGCACGGGCACGCGTGGCGACGACGAGAAACCAACCGCGAGAGCTCGTCGTAGGGCGTCAAGGTACTCCGCGAGCTCCTCTAAGTACTCAGGCCACGAATGTGCCACTACTACTTCGCTCGTTGGCGTTGACGGCCGCGACCCAGGCGTCGTGAATTGGCTGGAAGAGCTCGATGCATTCACGAAGGACGCTCACACTCTTCTCCAGATTGGCCTTGATCAAGTGCCGTTCGATGAAGACGTAGACCGACATGAGTTCGTAGCCCCCGTGAAAGCCCTCAGGGTCCAACGCACTGCGAAGCATCCGAATGAGACCCTGGGCGTGCTGAAGATTATCGTTCACTACGGGGTAGTTCCAGGATTCGATGGCGGTCTCGGCCCTCGCCATGTCCGCGGACAACCGTTCGCAGATCATGACCAACAAGCGAGGCCCGTCGGCGGTACTGACTGCCTGGTCCTGGTAGGCCGATGCGGGATTGAGGCGAGGCACGCAGATCCCCGATCAACCCGTACTCAGGGTCGAACCCGAGTTGAAGAGAGACGTCGATGATGAGGACGAGGACGAGGACGCGAGGAACTTACTCTCCGAACTCAGCTGCGCGAGCTGGGTTTCCATCGCGTTGAATTCCTGGGTCAGCATCGCGCGTTGCGTATTCACCAGTTGCTTCTGCAGTGCAATCTCACTCGTCACGTCGTTCAGCGTGCTGTCCAGCCCAGCGGTGGCCGCCGAGATCTGACCCCCTGGCGCGAGAGTCGTCTGGACGGCGAGATTGGCCAAACCCTGCGCCATACCGGGGCTGTAGTTCACGGTGCCTAACGTCGTTGCCGTCGTGATGCCTGGCGTAGTCACGAGGAGAGAGAGCCCATTAGCCGGATTGGACGGACTGGCGAGCGAGAGCGTTTGACCCAATCCGGTCGCCGCCACACCGTTGATGGTGCCGACCACGTCCGTTCCGTGATAACTCGTCCCCGACGTGGTCAACCCCAATTGGTCGGTGCCCGACGTCGTCACACTGAACGTGGCGGCGGCGCCATAGTCAGCTGAGCTCAGTTGAAGGTGAGAACTTCCCGACATGGTGGAGAGCGACGCCGACACCCCGATGCCCGCCGCCGCCAGAGAGGCGTTGAGTCCCGACACGACGGCCGACAAACTCTCACCGGATGTCGCGGCATAATTGGCCGACACGCCTCCCGACGTAATCGTGTACACCTCGCTCGAAGCAAGCGTCGCGCCACTCGATGAAAAAGCGGTAGAACCCGAGTCGATGGCCTGGGCGGCCGACTCGCTGATCGAAACACCGTAACTACCCGGAGTCGTCAAATCGCTGGCGCCAGCGAATGTGACTTGACCGCTGTATGTGGAGCTAGACGGGGAGAAACTCCCCCCCAGGGTGAACATGGATTGCACCGCTTGGGGGTCTGCGTTGTAGGCCTTGATGAAGGCACTCTGATTGAACGAGATCGTTCCCGTGGACGTGATGGCCAGCCCCGCGGACTCCCCCACTTGTCCATCGGATCCCGCCGCGGACGTTCCCACGGCGTTGCCGACCAGGGCGAGAACCTTCTGGGCGAGTGAGTTCAGTGATGTCTGCCCATTCAGCGGTGCCGTGACATTCGTCGACGCGTTATAGGCCGTGTCGGTAGAGATCTCAGTGAGAACCTTGTTCGCCGCGTCGACGAGTGCCGAGACCTGACTGGCCACCTGGGAGCCGTCGGCGACGACGTTCAACGTCACCGGGGTGCTGCTCACCGAGGTGAGGTTGGCCGTCACACCCGGGAGTAATCCCACGACCGCGTTACTCGACGATACGACCTCGGGTCCGCCCACTCCGCCGACGGACACGATGGAATCCTGCGCCGTCGTCGTCATCTCAATCGCGCCTAGCGCCGAGGACGTGAAGGCCTGGGTGTCGATGGTCGCAGCGCCGGTCAAGCCGGTTTTGTTCGACGTCACCTCCAGGGCGTAGGCGTTCGTTCCCGTCTGCAGGGCCGTCGCGGTGACCCCTACGTTGGCACCGTTGATCGCGCTGATCACCGAATCGAGCGAACCGTTGCCGACCGCGACGTTCTGCGCAGTGATGGTGCCGAGGTTCAAGGAACCTGACAGGTTCACGCTCAGCGACGCCCCGGTGCCGGATGCGAGAGTCACTGCGGTAGTACCCGTCGCCGCGACATTAGTGATTGTGGTGGCGGTTCCGTCTACGTTAATGATGCCGTCAGTTCCACTGACGACACCACTGGTCGTGAGGCCGAGTGACCCGAGCGCCGAACCACCCGTCACCTGCAGGGTCGCGCTGGACCCCTGTTGCGCAGTAGCGAGAGAGATGTTTCCCCCCAAGCCGATGGCGACCGACAGCGTGCCGCCCGACGCCTGGGAGATGGCCTGGGCGAGCTGCGTCGGAGTGTAGGTACCCGACGCAATCGTCACCGTCGAGGCAGTTCCATCGATGGTGACGTTCAGCATGTCGTTGGTTGACGAGATGGTGGTGCCCACCAGGGGTGGTGTCGTGCCCAGGACGGTGGCACCCGCGGAGGCCTGAGTGACCTGGATCGTGTGCGCACCCGTCGCCAGACCCGACTGACCAGTGAATGACTGGATTCCAAGAGCCGCTCCTCCCGAGGCCACCAGGTAGTTGCCCGACGCGACGACGTCGCTCGTGGCGGCCACCGTACCGGCCGAGATCTGTGTCGAACTCGTCGCGAGCTGATCGACGGCCAGGGTGATGGATCCGGCGTGACTTCCCGAGGTGATCGCCCCTGTTGCGACCGAGGTATTGCTCGACGACACTGAATACGCTTGATCGAACGCGAGCGAATTCGCGAGTGCGTCGCCCGCTTGCTGGAGTGACAGCAAGTCCGAGTTAATGGTTTGGTAGTCGGAAATTTGAGTGTTGAGGAGACCCTGTTGCATCTGCAGCGCGGCGAGGGGCTGCTCGAATATCGCCATTTCGGAGTTGATGATCTGACTTGTATTGATTCCAGACTGCAGTCCACCGAAGCTCACGGGACTCGACATGACAAACCTTTCTTACGTGGATCGCATCGTTTGACGTCGTACGGGTTCGCCGAACGACGCATGCGATGAGAACGACGCATGGGTGAAACCCGTCACTCTCCGAAGCGATGAGCCCCGGAGAGTGACGGTGGGAACTACTGCAGCAACTTTTGCGCCAGACTCGGCAGGTGCTGGGCCTGGTAGAGAACCGACACGCCCGACTGCTCGAGGATCTGCAGCGACGCAAACTGCGTCGTCGCCGACGCCACGTTGACGTCGACGAGGTTGGCGTGCGCCGACTGGATGTTCTCCTGTGCGGTGGTCAGGTTGGCCGACAGCGATGTCATCTGGTTCTGGGTCGCTCCGACATTGGCGGCCTGCAGGGCCACCGTCGAGATGGCCGCTTGAACCGCCGTCATCGCCGCCTCAGCGGCCGACACCGATCCAATGCTGACCGCCGCCGCGCTCACCCCGAGGGATGATGAACTCGACGAGGCAATCGTGATGACGATCTGGTCGCTCGCTTGGTTGTAGGGACCCACCTGGAACGTCTGCCCCGAGAACGAACCATTGAGGAGAGACGTCCCACCGAAGTTCGTACTCGCCGAGATCTGGTCGAGTTCGCTCTGCAGCGACGCGAACTCCGCCTGCGAGGCGGCGAGCGTCGTCGTGGTCTGAGTCCCACCGTTGGCAACCTGCGTCGCCAAGCTGTTCATGGTCTGCAGGATCGAGGCCTCCTGCCCTAAGGCGCCCTGCGCCGTTTGAAGCACCGATACGGCGCTCTGCACATTGCTGATGGCTTGGGTGTAGCCGTTGCCTTCCTCCTGCAGGTATTGACCGATGACGTACCCTGAGGGGTTGTCGGCCGCGGTTTGGATCTGGAAACCCGACGACAGTTGACTGACAATCGACGACAAGGCCGTATTGGTCGTGTCGAGGTTGTTGTACGAGTTAACTGCGGACGAGTTGTAGTTGATATCGATTCCCGACATGGGATTGGTCCTCCTGTTGACGATCCCCTTCAATTAGGGGCTGAGCATCCTTGCTCACCAGTGACTTACGGACCAAGGTGACCGAGAGTTGAGTGGGGGAATTATCTTCCTGGAAGATCACAACGACGAACGCCGCGATTGCGCGCCGCCGTAGCGTTGCCGCTCGAGTTCGGCCAAGCGACGTCGGACCACCCTCGAGAAGGACAAGGACCCGTACTGACGAATGGCGCGATCTCTCGTGTGGCGGATGTTGAGAACGTCGCGCGGCGGCGCCTGCGTCACGCGGTGCATCGCGGCTACCGCGGCGTCCACATCTGGCTCCGCCCAATAGCCGCCCGGTGCGCACCAACGACCTTCGACGGGGATCGGCGCGCGTGAGGCGGGCACCACAATGGCGTCGTGCACCTTCAGCATCTCTTCGACCAGCGGGCAACCCGTCACCACGAGTGGTATTCCGAGCGCCATCGCTCGCGCGATGCCCAGACCCGTTCCCTCGCTACGGTGCAGCGACACGAAGCACGTCGAGTCCACCGAGCGTCCCCGCAATCCTTGGCCGCTCACCCCCTCGTGAGCAACTACCAATTTCACGTCATCTCGTCCGTGAGTTGCTGCGAGCAAGCGAGAGTGTTCCAACGGAAAATCAATCTCGTGCGCGACCTCAATGATCAGCCGATTCCCATGACCTTCGCCGAAGGCCTGACAATAGGCATCTACCACCCCCAGCGGATTCTGGCGCTCGAATCCGGTGCGGTAGTCGACGCCGGCGACGAAGGTGAATCCGGTGTCGTCCTTGGTGGACGGCTCCTCGACGTCGGTGTCCAGCGGCAGGTCCACCGGTACCACGAGCCGGTCCGTTGCCCGGGAGACAGCACCAACCGCGAAGGCCGACGGTACCCAGATTTCATGGACCATTCGTGCGGTGGTCGCCATTAACTCATGGGGCTGTTCAAAGTCCCATAGCCAGACCCCGATCGCGTAGCGGTCGTGAAACGGCGTCGGCCCCACGTCGATCGCGAGATTCGTCAAGTCCTCGGGGGACATGACGAACAGTGTCGTGTCGAAGGGGAGGTCACCGGCATCGTGGTGGGGCCACGCAACGGTTCCCGGCCGACCTTCGGCGTGATACGACGTCGTCGAGACCGCAAGATTTGACCGTCGAAGGGCGAGAACGATGGCGCGCGCCACGTGACCGTAGCGATCCGACGACTCAAAGGGCGCCAGGACATTCACTCCCCCACGCATCGCTCGCGGGGCGACGACGAGGGTGGGTGAGTGGGCAATCCGACGCTCGCTCTCCACGCGAGATACTGAGTGCGGAAGTGCCGACTCCTCCTGAGCGACGCACACAACATCGATGCTCTGTTCAAAGAGAGTCGGCTCCATGCGATGAGCAACCGCTAATGCTTCCAAACGTACTTCGGGCACCAACGCGTTGCGCGCTTCGAATGCGCCCCGGAGCACCCGACGCTCCCCAAAACTCGCAAAGGCTGCGGCGGCGGCCAAGATCCGTACTACCGGATCTGCATCCTTGTCGTCGCATATCGCCACGAGCGGACACGACGTCTCGAGTCCCCGTGCCCGCAGTCGCGACGACCACACCAGTGCCCTCGCGATCGCCAGTCGCGGCGCCACACGCGCCGCAGCGACGAGCGGTTCGAGGTGAAGGGGAAAGGTGCCCCAAATTCCCTCGAGGACGTCGTCGGCCACGTCGGGTGCCTGACGTATCACTCGAGCGAGCATCGGCATCAAGTCCGCTTCTTGCATAACCGCGGCGATCTCACGGGGAGAGCGACCTGACTTCGTCATCCACATCGTGAGTTCTCCCACGTCGACCTCGAGAATTCCGGATTCGCGAATCGTGTCGAGAACGACGTCGACCGCCTGGGAGAATCTGCCCAACGTCGCCAACGCCTCACCGCGCAGCGCGGCCAGAGTGTGCGCGGAATATTCCATGCCGTCGTCGTCACGGCCGCGTGGCGGAACTCGCGCGAGGAGTGCCAATCCGACTTCGGCTTCACCCATGGCAATCCTCGTGTTGCCTTCGGCGATATCGGCCACGATCTGGTTCACCGATACTCGTCGTAATTCGCAGACCTGGACCAATGCTTCATCAAAGCGCCCCAACCGCTGAAGTATGTACACCAGATTCTTGACGGCCAGGCGATGCGTGACGGGATCATCGGCGATCGCCGTGGCGTCCAGTAACGCGTCAACGGCTTCCTCGCTACGTCCGGCTGACTCTAGGGCTCGACCGTAGTTCATCAGGGCATAGGCGCGACTGACGTCGACGTCCAAGAGAGCTGTTCGGGCTAATTCGAGATTACGCTCTGCCTTGTCGCGCGACTCAAAGATTTCCGCAACGTATCCGCTGTGAATAATCCGTCCACAACTCAGGTAGCCGATCCGCAATCCCCGTCCCCACTCGTCGCTCGCTACCACCTGTTCATGGAGTCGATGCCGCCACGTCGCGCGAGTTCGACGAAAGAGTCGAACTGCGGTGTGTACTGACCGAGCGTTTCCTGCGCCGTGGAGATTCTCGATGGGAACGAGGAAAGCGTCGACTTCGTCGGACTGCGTGCCGAGGGTGTCACGAAAGGTCGTGGCGGGCGACAGGAACGTCTCGTCGGCATCCAACGACAAAACCCACTCACCTTGCGCGAGGGCCAGAGCCGCGTTGCGAGCTCGCGAAAAGGAGTCATCCCAGTAACCTTCGTAGACACGAGCTCCCGCCGCGCGAGCGATCGCCACGGTCCGGTCAGTCGATCCGGTGTCGTAGACGACGATCTCGTCAGCCAGATCGGCAATCGACTCGAGACAGGTCCCTAACAACTGCTCTTCGTTCTTGACGATGAGACACACCGACACCAGACAGTCCCCGGCGAGTTCTCCGGAGTCAACAAACTTGTCGACGCTTGGGTCTCCACCGGCCTTCCGAAGCGGAACCACGTCATGCGAATCGCCACTACCCCCCTCAATACGCGCGGCGTTCATTCTGGGAGCGAGAATCATCGCGGTGGGGCGCATCCTCTTCTTGGTCACGACGTGTATTACGACCCACGGAGGTTGCAAATTTACCCCTGGGAGGGTGGTCCTCGATTCTTGACGACGAGTAGGGTAAGAGTAGACAACATGACAGTTCCGTTCACTGAGGTTTTAGAGGTGCTTCGCCGCGTGAGGGATGTTGACGCGGCGACGCCCACGACCACATTGCGCGCCTGGCGTGGCGACATAGTTCGTGCATCGGTACTTGTCTCGTACGCACTCGGAATTTACTCACTTGACATCAAAATATTGGAGCGGGCCAGCACCACCCAAGTGGACGACGTGCTCGGCAACCTCGTCGCCGACCTTCCCGAACTACTCGCGTCTGGCTGGATGGGTGGAGGGTGGTCACTGGCGCCAGACGCCTCCATTTCGGTCGCTGCAGCGAATGAATTCGACATCGACTCCGTCGCGAGACGCCTTGAGCTTCACGGCGAGATGGTGACCAGCGACCTCCGTGACCATGCCATCGTGCACGACTTAATCGTACGAATTGACGAGCAACGACAAGAACTTTCCCAGTTGAGAGACATGCTGTCGTCGCGCTTGCGACTCGTTCAACAGACGTTGCTCGGTCGCTACGCCACCGGTGACGCGTCGGTCGACGACTGGATGTCGTGAATGCCCGATGTCACGCGGATCGTCTCCATCGGGTGCGCGCCACTCGGCACTACGAAACGAAGCAGGCGCCAATCTCTCGGTTCCACGGTCCTGGTTGCGGATGACCTCGTGTGAGATGAACACTCCCACGGTGTCAACTTTCATTCGAATCGGCTTGTCGCGACACTCCCTGCCAACCTGCTGCCTGCCCCTCTCGGAGATCAGCAGCGCACCGTCACTCCTCGGCAAGGCGATACATCGGAAGAGACTCACCAAGTGCTTCGTTCACACCTTCCAGCCACCAGAGATGCGAGGGACTCAGACTTATCGCAAGCACAAAAAGCCGCGACGCTGCTTTGGCGTGCCCGGGGGAGCCATCAGTCTGGCCGGCCCCGAGGCCAGGTGAGCGATCGACCTATCGTTCACTGCCAACGAGCTGGCGCGGACCCTCGATGAGTTCGAAGCAGAGCGTAGCGTCCCGGCCCAGTTATGCGGTGACAACGGTCCGGAGTTCGCGACTTTTGCGGTGAGCGACTGGCGCGAGTTCTTGGGCACGTTGACGACGCTCATCGATCCGGTAAGCCCTGGCAAAACGGACGTCTCGAGTCGTTCAACTCGAGACAGCGTGACGAGAAGCTCAACGCCTATCTCTTTGATTCACTGCTCGATACCGAGGATATCCTCGACGCCCACCGACATGAATTCGATCATGAACGTCTTAATAGTTCACTCCGCTACCTGGCCCCGGTCGATTTCAGTGAATCATGGAAACGACAGAATCAACAACGACTCCTAATGGGTCGCATCGGACTACTGACAAGGCTCCTCACATCGCCAACCGCGCATCTTTCGACCGGGTCCGTCACTCATCGCACTGCGATGAGTGACGGACTCCCCCGAGGCGAAGGGTGCCGATGACACTCGGCGAAGCGGACGTCTATCCTCTCAAGCCGTACGTCTGCAATGCTTCGACTTTCGATACGGTGGGCCGTCATCGCCTTCAATCAGCGGATTTGCTGCGGGGCGAAGCAAAAACCATCAGATATCGAGATTCTCCGGCATCTGAATCGCTACCACCTCGCCGCGGACCGTCACCACACCGTCGACCTGCACAGTTGACGCAATGGTCACCTTGCGCCGTACGATCTCTTGCACCCGCCCACGAATCACCAGCTCCGGGCCGAGCGGCGTCGGTCTGAGATAGTGAACCTGCAATGACCCGGTGACGAAGCGAAACGGTGGCGAGCTGTCCATCGCACGATTCTCTGCGCGGTACATCGCGGCGGCGGCGGTCCCGGTGCTGTGGCAATCGATCAATGAGGCCAGCAGCCCACCGTAAACGAGACCGGGAACCGCCGTATGGAAAGCCTCGGGAACGTAGCGCGTCACGCTGTCGTCACCCTCCCAGAACGTCTGAATCCGATAACCGTGCTCGTTCAGGCGCCCGCAACCGTAACAGTGAGAGAGGTGGTCCGGGTAGTAATCCTGAAATGCCCTCACGCAACGCCACCAATCGCATCGAAGTGAAGCGAATGATAGGTCGAATTCGAGGAGTCAGCGCGACCCGCGGCTAGAGAGAAGAGGAGCCACCCCATTGAGGACGACGCTTCTCGATGAACGCCGCAATCCCTTCTTGGGCGTCCGCAGTCAGGCTGGCGGCAGCCATCACTTCCGCGGCGTAGGCGTAGGCCTGTGGTTGATCGAGCCCGATCTGCGCGTAGAAGGCCTGTTTGCCAATGCCCTTGGAGACCGCACTGCCTCGTGTCACCCGACTCAACAGCTGAGCGGTGGCCTCGTCCAGTTCGGCCATGGGGACCACACGATTGACCAACCCCCACGCCTCCGCGGTCCGCGCGTCGATGGGGTCGCCGCTCATGCCCATTTCCAATGCTCGCTTGCGTCCTATCGATCGCCCCACCGCCACGAGGGGAGTGGTGCAGAACAGTCCACCTTTGCCTCCCGGCGTGCAGAACGAGGCCTCCTGCGCGGCGACGGCCAGGTCGGCAGTGGCCACCAGCTGACATCCCGCCCCGGTCGCCAATCCGTGAACCTTCGCCACTACCGGTTGGGGAATGGCCTGGATCGTGTTCATCAACTTGGTACAGACGCCAAAGAGGTGGCGAACCTGCGCCAGGTCCTGGTCGGCCATTTCCGCGAAATCGTGACCGGCGCTGAACACTCTGCCCTTGGCGGCGAGGATCACACCGGTCGCGTCGCCGTGACCCACTTCACTCAGCGCCGCACGCAGTTCTTCCATCAATGCCAGGGACATCACGTTGAGGCGTTCGGGCCGATTGAGCCAAATGGTGACGGTGTCTCCCTCGCGCTCGCTCAGCACATAGCGGTAATCCTCCGTCATAATCTCACCCTCCCCGGGACACAAGAATGACCCTAATGCTCACGCGGGCGATGCCGACGTCGCCATTGTCCACCAGGTGAGCGTCAAGAACGTATGGGGGTGAGAGGGTCAATCGACCTTGGGCGACACTACGATCCTCCCCCCCCGACCGTCTCCTCGTGGACGAGCGAGGATCACCCCCACACCAACGCCGTCGCTCCTCTCACATGATCTCAACAAGGTCGGGGATGATTCTTCACTCCCAGGAGCTCCGCCTGAGGAGATCGCGGTCAGCGCAATCATTTTGGCCGACTTGGCCGCTGGCGCGATACTGGCCAGGAACGTCATCGTGCAAACAATTCGTCAGTCACGCGGGCAGCCGGCTGCAACAACCTGTGATCCGATCCCTATCGACACCGCCGCAGCGCCAGGTTTCGGCCAGATCGTCGCGTCCGCCACGAACACCGGTCGCGCGCAGCGATCACGAAGGGCGGATCTCCCCATGACAAGAATCGCTCACGCGAACGACCTCGAGCACCATACGCGCAATCCCGACGACTTTGTCGGCCTCGAAGGGTTGATGTGCGCTGTGGCCGTGTGGGCGGGGTCGCGCTTCGATCGGTTGACGTCGCAGGCAGTGAACCTCGTGACGAAAATCACGCCGTTGACCTGCATTGACGCAATGGGTTCTTCACCGTTTCGAAGTGAACATCGCATCGGGGTGAGAACGTGCTCACTGGCGACATCGGCACGTAAGAAGTGGAGAGACGCCACACGGGGCGGCAATCATCACGGTGAGGAGCGGACGCGCAACTTCGGTGAGAGTCCCGTGATGAGGGGCGCTTCACCCTCCGCAATTCGTATGTCGACGCGATCATCGGACAACCGAATGCCGCTGACCAAGAGTCGATCGCAGTGCGGCAGCGGGGTGACGACGACTGTTCCGTGCGGAACGTCGGGTCGGATACCAACGACCGCGGCGAGAATGGAAACGGCTGAGGCTGCGGCCCAAGCCTGTGGGTGGCATGACGCGGGGTAGGCGCGCGGGCCGGAGCGTTGCGAACGCGCGTCACCACCGTACAATTCAGGCAAACGGTACTCGAAGTGTGAAGCGGCTGCGAGGAGCCCCTCGATCAGCGAGGTTGCCGCTGCTTCGGCAACGCGGCCGGGAACGGTGCGCAGACCGGTAATCGCAATGGCGGTATCGTGAGCCCACACGGAACCACAATGATAACTGAGAGGGTTGTATCCTCTCGAGGATTTCGCCAGAGTACGTAAGCCGAAACCACTGTTGAGATCCGACCCGCCGAGACGTCGAGCAACGAGTTGCTCCTCATCGGCACTCAGTAGACCGGTACCGAGAAGGTGGCCGATGTTGGAGCTCAACGAGTCGACCGGCACGCCATGGGCGTCCAGTGCGATCGCGGGATATGGCCCGTCGGAATCCTCTACCCAAAAAGTCTCACGAAAACGACGAGCAAGATGGTCGGCGAACTCGCGCCAACGGTCGGCCCCTGGACGGCCGAAGGCGTCCAGCAGATCGGCCCCGTGCATCGCCGCCTCGTAGGCGTAACCCTGGGCCTCACACAGTGCGATCGGTGCGGCCGCGATACGACCATCACGGAACTGGATTCCGTCGAAGGAATCCTTCCACCCTTGGTTGGCGAGTCCATGACCCGACTCATCGACGTAGCTGACGAATGGTCGATCACCGCATCCGAAGTCGGCAATCCAGTCCAGGCAGCGTTCCATCGGAGCGAGGAGCTTTTCGACCTCCGGCTCCGACAGCCCCCAACGCCAGGCATCGTGCAGGAGACACACCCACAGCGGCGTGGCATCTACGGTGCCAAAATACACAGCGGGCAGCGCCAGCGTCACGTCACCACTTGGGCCCGCGCTGAAGGAGTCGTGGCGCGCCGGCTCATGTCGTAACTCATGAAGTATTTTGCCGGGTTCCTCGTTGCTCACCCGATCAATCCGACTTCCCTGGCGCCGCGCGAGGGTGCGCAACGTGCCCAGAGCAAGGTCGGTCCCCAGGGGCAACATCATTCGAGCGGCCCAAATCGAGTCACGGCCGAACAAGGTGAGATACCACGGCGCGCCGGCGGCGACGAAGGCGTCGTCGGGGGACAATGACGTCGCCATGGTCAGACCCGCCAGATCGGCCACGCTTCGAGTGAACAGTCGCGCCAGACGAGGATCCCTCGCCTCAACCGACACCGGATCTCTCGCGTTGACGACGACCGGGGAATCGTGGGGCAACGTGGTCACCACCTGCTCGGTCTCTCCATGGCGCTGTACGGAGAGCACCACGGTGCGCGTCGAATGGGGCTCAAGGGTGAGGTGCCACGCAAGACTGCCATCCTCCGGATCGACAGTGTCGGGTACGGGCGTGCCGATGGCTGCGACGTCCCCCGACTCGGACGTTCCCCAGCGCAGTCGCGTCCCTTCGACATTGGCGAGCCTCGGCGATGTTCGCCGACCTGACTTGACCGCGGCGATGGCGGCCAGGTCGCAGGCGAGAAGTAGGCGCAAGTGCACTTCCACGCTCCCTCGGGCGTGTGAGGTGAGCGTGATCTCCTCAGTCATCCCACTCGGGTCGACGCGACGCCGGCGAGTGAGGAACACGACGGGGTCAGGCGCTCCCAGGCCAACGTTGAATACTGCGGCATCGAATCGATTGTGGTCACCACCCTCGATGTCGTGGCCGACTGGTACCGGCTCTTCACCGTCGACCATCACGACGAACTTGCTCAGTACTCGAACGTCCTGAACGTAGAGCCCTTGCGCTCCCCCGGGGCGGATCTGACCGTCGTCGCCCGAGAGCGACAAGGCGGGTGCACGGACCGCGCAAATCAACTGGTGCAGTGCTGGCTGGCGATGCGCGCCAGTATCCGTATCAGCCAGCGACGACGCAGATTCCGCGATCAATCGGTCATCGTCGTGCATGTCCGGACCCTTCGAGATGAAATTGTAATGATTGATAGTAGCAATTTTGAACGTTCATATGTAATACTTCCGAATGA
>Ga0307377_10003648_pt1 | contig 17238 bp, 7 predicted proteins | sample TR3MG_FD_202535 | JGI IMG/M metagenome (GOLD analysis project Ga0307377, IMG submission 202535) | Soil microbial communities from Risofladan, Vaasa, Finland - TR-3 | ecosystem: Environmental > Terrestrial > Soil > Coastal area > Acid sulfate soil | place: Finland: Risofladan, Vaasa | collected... | reverse complement strand
CGATGCGGGCGTTGAATTACCTGCTGGCGCTGCTCGCGGCACTGCCGGCAATCTATATCGCCGTATCCGTGGACCGGCTGATGAACCAGCGCATCGCCGGACTCGATCCGCTCGTGGCAAAGGACTATGTGTTCGGCATTCTCCTGCTGCTCCTGCTCGCGGAAGCTTCGCGCCGCGTATTGGGCTGGGGTATCAACCTGCTGGCGCTGCTTTTCATCGCCTATCATTTCGCAGGACCTTACATCCCCGGCGCTCTGGGGCATCGCTTCGGCGGGCTCGACCTGTTCGTCGACACGCAGTTCATGACGCTACACGGCCTGTTCGGCGTGCCTACCGGCGTTTCGGCGCAGGTCGTGTACTACTTCATCCTGTTCGCCGCGGTATACGACGTGTTCGGCGGCGGACGCATGATCATCGACATCGCCATGGGGCTGACCGGACGCCGCATCGGTGGACCGGCCAAGGCGGCAGTCGTAGCCTCCAGCCTGATGGGCACCGTGTCGGGCAGCGCCGTTGCCAACGTGATGAGCATCGGCATATTCACGATCCCGCTGATGAAGCGCGTCGGGTACGAGCCGAGTTTTGCCGCCGGGGTCGAAGCCGTGGCCTCCACCGGCGGGCAGCTGATGCCGCCAGTCATGGGGGCAGCCGCTTTCGTGATGGCGGACTTCCTGCAAATTCCCTACAGCAAGATTGCGATCGCGGCGATACTGCCTTCGATCCTGTATTACGCGGCGCTGATCATCACCGTCCATCTGCAGGCGCGCAAGAACGATCTTCTGGGCTCGATCGACCCGAGCGAATTGCCGCGCCTCAGCGTCGCGTTGCGCGAGCGCGGCCATATGCTGATACCGCTGGCCTGGCTTTGCTACCAGGTGGTCACGGGTTTTCCGGTGGACCAGGCCAGCGTGCAGTCCACGGTGGTCGCGGTCGTCTGCGGCATGGCGCGCAAGACGACGCGCGCGCCGCTGCTCAAGCTCGTGAACGCGCTGGCGGTAGCGGCGGAACGCACGATCAGCGTGGCGATGCCCTGCGCCGTCGCCGGCATCATCGTCGCCGTCATCGCTTACACGGGTCTGGGCACCAAGTTCACCTCGCTGATGGTCATGCTCGCCGGCGGCTCGCTGCCTGTAATGCTGGTGCTCGCGGCGCTGGGCGCGCTGATTCTCGGCTGCGGCATGCCGACTACCTCCGCATACATCATGGCGGCGGTGCTGGTGGCGCCCGCACTGATCCTGCTCGGACTCGATCCGCTGGTCGCGCATTTCTTCATTTTCTACTTCGCGATACTGTCGATGGTGACGCCGCCGGTCGCACTTGCCTCCTACGCTGCGGCGGCCATCGCGCAGTCGTCCCCCGGCGCAACCAGCTGGAGGGCTTTCATGATGGCAACGCCGGGCTTCATCATCCCGTTTGCGGTTGTGCTGCACCCGGGATTGCTGATGGCCGGCGCACATAACGCCAGCGACGCAATCTTGGGGTTTTTCGAGGTATTCACCGCCTTTGTCGCCGTGGCAGCCGCTATCACGGGCTATCTGTTCCGCAGTCTCGGCAAAGGCTGGAGAACCTACTTCGCCATAGTCGGCGTCGCGAACGTGCTGCCCGGCGCGGTCGTTTCCGCGGTTACCATGGCGGCCTTGGCCGTGCCGAGTTATCTGTTGTGGCGCGGCGCCAGGCGCACGGTGGCCCCGGCCGCGTCGATTTCGGCGTAGGCCTGTCCGCCGGCCGAAATCGCGCCGGCCCGGCCGAGCACTCGCCCTCAGCCCTCGAGCGCGTCGCCGATTGCGGCCAAGGCGGCGGGATCGAGATCGCGCGCCAAGTCCACTTTATCCGCCCCCGGGATCCGCGTCCTGACGAAACTGAGGCCCTCGAATTTGAGCGGCCTGGTCGCATCCAAACCCATTTTGGCGCTCGTGCCGTGGTCGGTGGACGGATCGACGAGAGAGCCTTGCGCACCGGACACCACCACCAGATCCCGGTCGGCCTGAAACCGCGTCGCGACCGCCCATTCGACCTGTTGCGGGTCGTGGATGTCCACGTCCTCGTCGACCACGATGACCTGCTTGAGATCGTAATGCGCGCCGAAGGCGCCGAGAATCACGTTCTTCGCCTCGCCCTCGCTCTTCTTCGCGATCTGGACGTAAAGGTGGTAGCGGCACACGCCGCCGACCGCCAGGTGCACGTCGATGATATTGGTGAAGCTGCGCCGCAGATGCGCGAGCAGCGTAGCCTCGCGCGGAATTCCGCCCAGCAGAAGGTGCTCCATACCGGCCGGAATGATGGTGTGGTAAATCGGCCGTTCGCGGTGCGTCACGCAATCGATTTCGATCACCTCGCGCTTGTCCTGAGGACTGTAGTACTGCGGAAACTCGCCGAACGGCCCTTCGAGCTCGCGCACACCCGGAAGCAGCCGGCCCTCGATCACGATCTCGGCCTCGGCCGGCACGCACACGTCGTTCGTCAGGCACTTGACCACGCGTAACGGCCGGCCGTGCAGCGCGCCCGCGATTTCCAGCTCGTCGGTATCCACCGGCAGCACCGCCTGGGAGGCAAGCAAAGTCAGCGGGTCCACGCCGATCACCACGGCGACGGCGAGCGCCTCGCCCCGCGATTCGGCATCGCGGTAGAACGCCGCCAAGTGGCGCGGCAGCAGCAGGATCGCCATGCGGCGCGGCGTGTTGACCTGAATGCGGTTGATCGAAACGTTCTGGATCCCGGTCTTCGGATTGCGCGCAATCACGAGACCCGCGGTGATATAGGGCGCGCTGTCGTGCTCGTTGTGGCGCGGAATCGGCAGCAGGCTGCGGATGTCCGGATTGCGCTCGACCACGCGCTGCACCGGGGCCTCGTTGCGGGCGACTTCGGTCGATTTGAGCGGCTGCTCCACCGCCTGGCGGAATCGCTGCAGCAGTTCGCCTTCGTCCACGCCCATCGCCTCGGCCATCCAGCGGCGATTTGCCGTAAAGCCCGCCACGACCGGGATCGCGTGGCCTCCCGGCTGCGGAAACCAGCATGCCTTCGAGCCGTCGAGCCGGCTGGCAACCGCAGCCAGTTCGAATTCCAGAGAAAGTCCCGCGCGCGCCACCTCAAGCCGGTCGGTATCGGCCAGATGGCGCAGCCAGCTGCGCATGGTCGTAAAAGGTGAATTCACCGTCTTTGCCTCCAGGGAATGGACCTGCACCGAAATCAGCAGATCGCGTCGGTCACCGGTCGGCGGATCTCGCCCGGGGGCATTATGCACTTACACCGCACTAAGCGGCCGGAAAAGTGGGGACTGGGGCAGGTCACGGGGAATCGCGAAGATCTTGGCCCAGATGAACACCCTGTTCGGTCTGGCCAATCTGTACCGAGTACGATATCGATTGGTGAGTTCGTCGGATAGGTGCGTCCATGAAAGGTGCAACGAGCAAGAAATCACCGCGAGTACCGGCTAAGACAGCGCGCCGGCACCTGCCGCCCAATCGTTTCGATCCTTTCATGTCGCAATTTGGCGTCGCAGCGCGCCACAACCCTAGAAATTGAGGGCTTCCCAAGGTAAGATGCACTGCGGGGTCCGCCCCCTACAAACACGCCCCCACAAACCCTGATTGCGGGAAAGAAGGCGTGGAAGGAAAAGCTCGACAACCGGAACTGACCTGACAATCCAGGCACCTTTAAAGCGGGTAACTGTCAGATCAGGTCTGAACCTCTACTCATTGAGAGGCCATCGCATGCAACAATAATCACCGACGCGAAGCGTTATCTTTTTGTGAAATTCCTCTTACTCCTTGAATAGGAACGAGACCATGACAACACTGATGTTCTACGAACGCGCGGTCCCCCTGAACCGCAAGCGCCACCTCAAGACCAAGATCGAGATTTCTCCGAATCATTACGCGTTCGCGGCCCGGACGAACGCCCTGCCGATCGCCAGCACCGAATTGAACGATGCGGCCCGCTACTATCCGATCGTCTTCGTCGGCAAGGAGAAAGGCAGCTTCAACATCGCTGCGCTGGTGGGCCTGAGAAACCAGGAAAACCTCATGGTCAACCCGGACGGCGTCTGGGAGGCCGGAGCCTACATCCCCGCTTTCGCGCGCCGTTATCCCTTCGTCCTGGCCGCGACCAACGATCAGGACAAGTTCACGGTATGCGTCGATGAAGCCTACCCCGGACTGAGCGAGAGCAAGGGCACTGCGCTCTTCGACGAAGACGGCGCCGAGTCGGCCTACTTGAAAGGCGTGCTTGAGTTCCTGCAGGTCTTCAACCGCGAGATGCAGCGCACCAGCGCCTTTGCCAACCGGATGCACGAACTGGGCCTCCTGACCCCCAAGACGATCACCGTCGACCGCAAGGGCAAGAAGCAGTTTCTGGAAGGCCTGTGGGTCATCGACGACGCCAAGCTCGGCGGCCTCGACGATGCCCGCGTCCCGGAACTCTATCGCCTGGGCTATTTGCACTGGATCAGCGCCCATCGCATTTCCCTGGGCAACCTTGCCGGCCTGGCGACGCGTCTCGACGAGCACAGCCAGCTGACAGACGAAAAGACTACGGCAGAAGAACCCGCCTGATTCCTGCGGGCCGCGCGCCCGCCTCAGTGGTCATAGTAAACGGTCAGGAAATCCTGGCCGTTTCTGTCTATACCGGCGGCAATAGTCCCCAAGGCTTGCGCAGCATCCCGCTCCAGGCGAGCCTCGAGCAGCGCCCTTGGGAAAGCGAGGACATCGGCCACGCCGAGAAGCCCTGCACGGATGTCGCCAAGTTCGATGCCGGCCTTGTAGAAGCTGAGGGCGAACGAGCGGCGTCGGCTTTTCTTTTCTTCCGCCTCGAGATAGATCATGGCCTCCCCCCCGATCCTGTCTTTAGCCCGCTCGAACAGCGACTCGACAAGACCACGCACGGGTGCATGCCCGAGCGCAGAAATATGCCGCGACATGCGGGAGGCGATCTGAGCGGCCGGCAAACGGGGTTCCCAGTAATAATGCGTCGTGGCCTGCCGCGCCGGTGAAGCCGGGTCCCATTTGAAACCGATGTAGATCAGCGCGGGCCGGCTGGCCAGCCCGGGCTGGTAGCGATGGCGCTCGATCAGAACCGGGAACTCCACGTAAGCCTTGTACAGGCAGCCATCGGCTTCCTGTTCGAATGCAAGTCCCAGGAAATTGGCCGATGGCAAGGCTGCGCGAAATTGTTCCCACATCCCCTGGGGCATGCCGAGATCCTCCGGCAGTGTCTGCAATCCGACCCGGTCCCATAGTTTGGGATCGACCCCGATCAGGAACCGCTCACCCAGGAAACGTCCCTGGGCGAGCTTGATGGAATGCTCGATCGCCCGCAGAGGCAGGCCCGCAACCCGCTTCAGCAGCCGGTTGGCGGCATCGCAGTCGGCACCTTCCGCCAGTTCGTGGACGGGCCGTTTCGGCATGTCGGACGCGTCGGTCATGCCTGCCGGTCAACGTTCGAAGTGGACACGGCACTTCAGGCCTGCGGGAATGCGGTTCCCGGGATTGGACAAGAGCAGCCGGACTCCGAAGGTTCCGCTCGCCGGATCGATGACCCGGTCGACCACGACGACCTTGGCCTTGTACTTGCCATGGATCAGTGGTTCCATGCTGACCACGCCGTCCATGCCAGGCCGAATCGAGCCGAACAGCCCACTGGGAACGACCACCTCGACATTGAGCGGATCGACCTGGGCCAGCTTGAATATTTTTTCCTGGGAAACATGGTCGCCCGGTGCGAGGTAGCGATCGACGACGACGCCATTGATCGGGCTGAGGATGGTGCGCTGGTTCAGGACGGCCTGCTGCAGTTTGACCTGGAGTTCGGCAACCCGCGCCTGCGTTTCCAATTTGTCCTTGTCGTCGGCGGAGATCAGATTCTTTTTGAACAGATCCTCATTGCGTGCGACCTCGCGTTGATCGAATGCGAGTTCCGCGCGCTTGAGATTCAGCGTGGCCTGCTCGACCCCCGAATTCAGGCGCGCGATCGCCTGCCCGACATGCACCGTCGCACCGCGGTCGACCAGGAGTCGGGCGATCGTGCCCTCCACCGGAGAACCCACATCGGATACCACATGCGGCTCGAGCAGACACTCCATATCGTCGGCGGACGTCTTGCCGCGATTACCGCCGGCACCCTGGGGGACCTGCAAGCGCAGGTCCGCTGCGCCGGGAAGCGGGTTGGCGGCCTGTGCCTGTAGCGACGAGGCCCCTAACAGGGCGGCGGCAAGGAAGCTTAGATAACGGCGCATCTTGGTTCCAGTTCGGTTATTCGGTTTGTCCGGTGAAAGACAGGGATTGGCTGGCATAACGATCTGACTTGAGGAGCTGCCGGCGAATCCGGGAATTCTCCCGCTCTGCCCGCGCCTGGGCATAGGATAGCAATTTCCCCTGTGCCCAGTTGCCCAATCGCCCCCCGCGAGCCGCCAGACTGCGAAGCATCCGCTCGGCCGGCTGGTTGCGAATCTGTTCGAGAAGCGCATCCTCGAGCGACAGGAAGGCCTCGAAACTGCCCGGATCGCCTTGACGGGCAGCGCGTCCCGCCAATTGACGGTCGATCCGTCCGGCTTCGTGCCGCTCGGTCAGAATCACATACAAGCCCCCTTGGGCGCGGACATCTTCGTGGAGGGCGATATCCGTGCCGCGCCCGGCCATGTTGGTGGCGATGGTGATGCGCCCGGGGTTGCCCGCCAATGCGACAATCTCGGCCTCGGTATTGTCCTGCTTCGCATTCAGAACGGTCACCTCGAGGCCCCGGCGTTCAAGCACTTCGCGCGCGGACTCGGAGGCCTTCACCGAGCGCGTGCCGATCAGCACCGGCACGGACCGGGCATTGAGTTCAGCCACGCGATCCGCGATGGCCTCCCATTTTTCCGCGGTGGACGCATAGATCCGGTCGGGGTGATAGACCCTCAGGCAGGGCCGGTTCGTCGGGATGCGCAGCACCGGCAAGCGGTAGACGCTGCCCAGCTCGCCCCTCACCTCGCGCGCCGTGCCGGTCATACCGGACAACCTCAGATAACGCCGAAAAAAGCGCTGATAGCTGATCCGCGCCAGGGTCTCGTTGACTCGGGTGACCTCGCAGCCCTCCTTGACCTCTATCATCTGATGCAGGCCCTGGCTCCACGAACGATCGGGCATCACCCGTCCGGTGAATTCGTCGACGATCTGGATCTTGCCGTCACGGATAAGATAATGCTCCTCGAGGTGGTACAGATGCATGGCGGACAGCGCCCGCAACACCAGCTCCTCGCGGCGCAGGCCGACCGCCCAGAGGCCCTGTCGGGCGTGACACAGATCGATGAGGCGCTGCCGCCCCGCCTCCGTGAGCACGACCCTGCGCTCGCCCTTGCGCACGTTGTAGTCGGCCTCCACCTCGAGTTGGCCGGCCAGTTCGAGCGCCGCGCGCGCGACGGTCTCGTCGCTGCCCTTTTCCGATTGACCCGAGATAATGAGCGGGGTTCGCGCCTCGTCGACCAGGACGCTATCGGCCTCGTCCACGATCGCGAAATAAAGGCCGCGTAGCAAAAGACTCTTGGTGCATTCGCGCCCGCCGAGCATACGGTCAATCTGCAGCTTCATCGGCGTTGCGTTCGGTCCAACCACGATGCGGTCTCTGAGGTAATCGAACACGACCGTCTTGTTCGAGACATATACGATGTCGCTCAGGTAGGCCTGTTGCCGCTCTTCGTGGCTCATCTCCATGACCACCATGGCAACGCTGAGGCCGAGCGCCTCGTACAGCGGGCGCATGAGCGTGCAGTCCCGCTCTACGAGATAGTCGTTGACCGAAATGACGTGTACCGGCCAGCCGGCCAACGCCGCCGTAGCCGCGGGCAGCGTAGCGGTAAGGGTCTTGCCTTCGCCGGTATCCATCTCGGCGATCATGCCCTGCACGATGACCCAGCCACCCATCAGTTGAACGTCGAAATGGCCAAGGCCGAGCACGGCCTGGGCCGCCCGCCGGATCAGCGCGAAGGCCCGGGCGCAATGTGCTCGGGTCAGGCCGTCGCTGCGCAGCTCGAGCGCGACGGCGCGGGCCGCATCCAGAAAACCCTGCTGCTCCAGGTCGGCAAATTCCGCTTCGGCCGCGTGGACGTCCGCGACGAACGTCAGGTGCGGTTTGCGGCGCGACCGCCAGGCGCGGCCGATGCGTCCTGCCACAGCGGCGCCGAACCGCTCAAGGGCGCTGTCGTCGTCGTCGTTGTCGCGGCGTTCCGGATAGGGATCGCCCGGGCCGTAATCGGAAAAGGGTCTGTCAGACATTGAAGCGCTGCAGCACGAGTCGCCGAAGGCCATGGTAGAGCCGCTCGGCCAAAGGCTCCGGCGCATACACGAACCGAACGTAGATCCGACTGCCCAGATAAGGGAGATGGACGCCGGCGGGCAGATCGAGATCGACCACGAATAGCGGCTCGATCGACCTGTTGTCGCTGGGCCGGCTTGGATCGAGGCCGATATCGCCGCCGCCCTGCAGGCTCAGGGTCATGCTCGGCAACTCGTTGGTCGCGGCCGGCACCTCGCGCGCAATATGCGCCACGATCCGGTGGCCGGGCTCGTACTCCGGGCGAATCTCGATGCGCTTGGTCTTGGTGTTCACGACCTCCTCCGCAGATTGCGGCACCACCACCCGGACGCTGGATGAAGCCTTGTCCATGACGTAGCCCACCAGCTCGCCGCGCTGAAAGTACTTGCCGACGAGATCTTCCGGCGTGTCGAGAATGAAAGTTCCGTCGGAGCGGCTGCGCACGACCAGGCTGGCTATGCGCGCGTGGCTGACGGCGAGCGCCTCGCGCGCTTCGTCGATCTGCTGCTGCAGGATGGAGGCCTGCAGGCGGCTCTGCGGCAAGGCGGCGGCGTGGCGCGCGGCGAGTTCGTCGTACTCGCCCTGGACCAGCCGCTCCTTGGCCATCAGTTCCATGTTCTCGCACTCGAACAGCACGTCCCCCTTATGGACCTGCGACATCGGGCGCGCGACCAGTCGCGTGACCAGGCAATCCTCGGCGGTCCTGACCTGTGCGTCCTTGGGGGCCCAGGTCACTCCCTGCACCTCCGTCGACGAAGGCAGCGGCAGGACAAACAACACGAACAGCACGGCCAACGCAACGCCCGCCGCCCGCCCCAGGACGAGCCAGCGCTTGGCGCCCAGAGCGTGTGAAGCGACCATTTGCGACAGCTTCGAGAACGCCGGGTACAGCAGCATCGCGTACAAGGACCAGATGGCGATCAGGATACCGACGATAAAGAAGCGGCTCGCGATCAGCAGGACGATAGTGAAAGTCACGAACATCCGGTACACGAAGGAAGTCAGCGCGTAGAACACAAACCAGAAACGTTCCCCCTTGGCGATATGGGGCGGCTCGGCCGTGTCGATCCCCAGGATGTAACGATTGCCCAGATAGCCCACATACTCGTTGGCGCGCTGAGCCAGGTTGGGTATCTCGAGATAGTCCGACAGAACGTAGTAGCCGTCATAGCGCAGCAGCGGGTTGCCGTTGAAAATGATCGTCGACAACCCGGTGATCAGCACGATGTCGTAGACAGCCGCGCGCTCGATGCCCGGCCCGAGATGGACCCAGGCCATCAGAGCCAGCGCCGCCAGGAACAGCTCGACCATCATGCCCGCGAGGCCAGTCAGCATCCGCACGCGCTTGCTGCGGAACGCGGAAGCCGAGGAGGCGTCGACATAGGGGATGGGCATGAGGACCAGGAACATGATGCCCATCTCGTGGACCTCGCCGCCGCCTATTTTGGTCGTCACGGCATGGCCGAGCTCGTGCAGCGTCTTGACCAGCGGAAACAGGAACCACATCAGCACGAGATTGTGGAAGATGAACAGCTTGTCGAACATGCCGTTCGAGAACTCGCGCCAGTGGCCGACGCCAAGCGCCAGGCCATAACCGACCACCGCCAGCCACAATACGATGCCTGCCGGGCCGGTCATCCAGCGCAGATAAGGCACGGCCCGGTCGATCCACCGGTCCGGGTCGTGCAGCGGAATGCGCAGCGACATCGGGTTGCTGACATACTGCATGACCTTCATCCGCCACTGCGTGCGGCGGCGCTGCTCCAGCTCGCGCAGGTCGGGCGCAGTGTCGGTCTGCAGGACGTCGGCGCGGTGCAGGTCGGAAAGCAGCTTGATGACCTCGTCCTGGGGAGGCGCGTCCTTTCCCAGCCTCTCCATCGCGAAGTCCCATATCTGCTGCATGCTCCGGCTGCCGTCCATCAGCCCAATCAGCGCGTTGGAGACCGGGTTGAAACGGTGGAACCTGCCGGAGGCATGATCCTGCAGCACATACCAGACCTCGCCGCGGTAGATGTGGCGATGGATCTGGGCATGGCTGCGCAAGCGCGGCCGGAGGTCCGCCACGCGGTACCAGGAATCGCTGTAAAGGGTGTCGATCATGCCGTGCCCGCCGCCATTGTGCCGGGTGCGCCTACAGCCACGTCCATGCGAACAGCCTCAGCCAGTCGAATACTTTGTGGGTCCATATCCAGAACAGCGCGCGCGACCCCAGATCGATCTTGCCGACCCCTTCCATCCCGGGCCGCACCCATGCCGTCCTGCTGTCGAGCTTGGCCTCGATCCGGAAATAGCTATGCCCTTCCTTGGCCGTGACGACCGGAGTCACGCGCACGATGCGCATCGGCAGCGTTATCCCGGGCTGCGCCGTCAGAACCAGCGTCCCGGCCTGGCCGGCCTGGACGCCATCGATCTCGCTCTCCTCGACCTCCAGGATGACCCGGTAGTTGTCAAGCGGAGAGATCGCGAACAACTCCTGCCCCCGCTTGACCGGGCTGCCCAGCATCTGCGATAAATCGCCGCTGACCACGACGCCATCGAACGGGGCGACGATGGTCGCTCGCCGTATCTGATCAGCAAGCAAGGCCATCTGCGCCCGGGCCTGATCGCCCTTGGCCCGGGAAATCGCCATCGCGGCGCGGTTGTGCTCGGCAACCCCCTGCTCCGACTGCTGACCATATTCCTCGGCCTGGCCGCGCCAGCGCAAATATTCGAGGCGCAGGTCGCGATCGTCGAGCTGGGCGAGCACCGCGCCTCTTTTGACGACGTCGCCGGCCCGATGCTGCGCACTGTCTATGTAGCCGTCGAACGGTGCGACCAGCTCCCGCTGGACCGCCCCTTCCAGGGTCGCGTCGGCCGTGACCCGGTATTCTCCGCGCGCGACGAGGAAGAACAGGAACAGCGCCCCGAGCGCATACAGCAGCATCTTGCGGGCGTAGTGGCCATCCTTGCGGAAAGCATCGAGCTGAGCCTGCAGCTGCCTTTTCGCGCGTACCAGCATCCCAAGCTCGGCGCGCTCGCGCAGTGCAAGCACGCGACTGCAGATTGCCACGACCCCGCCCAGCAATTCCACTTCCGCGGCATCGAAGGGCCGCGACCCAGTGCGTTCGAAGGTAAATGCCCCGGCAAGCTGCCCGTCCGCCAGAAATGGAATCGTCATGGCCGAGTCGCTGCCGTGCTGGCGCATCAGGGCCGCATGCTCGCGCATGACGATGATTTCGTGCTCGTCTGCGGGCAGGTTGATTGTGCGGTTCTGGTCCAGCGCCTCGTCCATCGCCGCCCCGATCGCACGGATCAAGTTCATGCGCTGTGCGAACTGGGCGGAATGCGAGAGTGCCACGACCTCGCAAAAGTCTTCCCGGCGGAAACCGATGCTAACCCGGTCGCAGCCGAGCTGCATCGCGAGCTCGGTCGCCACAGAATGGCTGGCCGCCGCGAAGCCCGGTTCGGCCAGCGCAGTGCCGATCAGGTTCAGCGTCGTCATGAGGCGCTCGCGCGTCGCGTGGGCCTGGCCGAGCTGCTCCGAAAGCAGCAGCGCACGCACGCCGGACAGCCCCCAGCGCAGGACCTGCGCAACCGCCATCGGATTGACGGAACCGGCCGTGCACTCGACCGCCATCACGCCGTACAGTCGGTCGTCGAGCTGGATCGGCTCGCACACCGCGAACGACTCCCCGCCCTGCATGATGACCGGTTGTCTCTGTTCAAGCGCGCGCTCGGCGGCCTCGGCGATCAGCTTGCTGGCGCTGCAGCCGGCCGGCCAGAAGGCGATGGGCACGAACGGACCAACATCGGGCTCGCCCAGCACCACGACGGCACGGGTGGCCTGGGCGATCTGGCTGCATTGCAGGTCGAGCCAAGCCGCCGCGAAGGCATCCCCGGCCGACGGCACGGCCAACGCAGCCCACGGCGAGGCCGGTGTGGCCGTAACACCGATTTTTGATTCGACGGATTCTGAACCCAAGACGCTATGCTAACTCATGAGGGACGCAGGGCGAGACACGGGACGGTCGGACATACCTCCCGACCGCCCCGCGAATGCAACGTCCCGCGTGCCTTGAAAAGGGGCCAAAGCTAAACCTGCGGCCTCGAAGTTCCCCACTGGATGCCCAGGCAACGCGCTTGCGGCTGCGCTGCAGCGGCGGCCTCGACTTCGACGAAGTCGTGTCCAAACCAGTTGTCCAGCATTCCCGCCTCGACCGGCTCCGGCCGCTTCTCATCGCGGCGTTCGCGCGCCGCTTCAAGGTCTAGCAGACGGCGCGAGCGCGCGGTGGCGGCATTTTCATGCCAGATGCCGTCCTCGTTCAGCGTCCACGCCCGTGGGGCGTCCTCGGCACTCAGACGGATGCCGGCACCGGCGAGCGTACCCATGGCGATGACATTGCTCACGTCGAACGCCATCGGCTGGTGCTTGGCCGGAGCCGAGGCCCGGCCGATGGTGACGTTGCCCTGCACTTGCCCAGGAGCGGGCTGGCGCGCCTGCGGCTTATTGACGTCTTGACCCTTGCCCTGCTGGGGGATGGACGACGCAATGTCGTTGCCCTTGCCCGCGGTCGGGCCGACATCGCCGCCTGCTCCGGGACCCGTGGACGTGACCTGGCTGACAGAAACGCTGGCGTCGACCTTGACGTCACCGTTGTGGCTAGGCGGGACGTTGCGATTGTCTGCGCTACCGGCACTCGTAACGTCGCTGGCCGGCCCGCCGATTATGATGCCGTTGCCGTTGCCGTCGCCGTCGCCGACGGTGACCGCGTCGTTGCTGCCGGCCACGGACTGGTTGCCGTCTGCCGCGCTGACGCTGCTGTCCCCGCCGGTGGCCGACGTGGTGTCCGGCGTCTGCGTCAGCGTCAGCGCGTCTACGGCAGTGTAGTCCACTTCGCTGTTGTTGCCGGAGATCGCATCCGTGCCGGAGGGCTTGTCGGAGAAGACCGCCAGTTCGGGCATGGTCGGTTGAACCGCACTGCTCGCCTGCTCCCCGATGCCCGGCGCAGGCAGGCGCGCCGTGTCGCCGCCGTACAGGGCATCGTGGCAGCCGTCGCCGAAGATGTAGTCGGACTTGTGGCCATGCAGCTCGCCGAAGGGAAGCACGTCGGCGGCGCTGAAGAACCAGCCCGTGTCGTTGGCGAACAGCAGCGGACCGTTGGGTTCGGCCTCGGACCACTGTTCGCGCGCCTGGCCGACGAACGCGCCGGTCGTGAGGCTGCCGCCCCAGATCACGTCCTGGCCGTCGCCACCGAACACGGTGTCGTAGGCATTGGTGATCTCGATCTCACCCTGGTCTTCTCCTTGGTCGTGGCCGAACAGCGCCAGACCTTCGTCGCCGAAGTGCGGATCGCCGTCCTGGTGCTCCGGCTGATCGTGTTGGTCGACGTGCAGCCCGTCCACACAGTGGTCGGCCGTGCCGCTCACCACCAGAACGTCGCCCACGATGGTGTCGTTGCCGGCGCCGCCGTGGATGGTGTCTTGGCCCGCATTGATCTCCGCGCCGCCCAGGGCGCTGATCGGGTCCACGTGGCCATCGGGCGAGAGCAGCGTGCCGTCGAGCGTCACGCTGAGCACCGTCGGGCGCACCATCAGCGCGTCGTCGCCCACGATCACGTCGCCGGCTGCCCCTCCCTGGATGACGTCGTTGCCGTCGACCGAGTAGAGCTCCCCGATCACCGGCGCGAACTGCAGCGCAGGCGCGTCCTCCGAATGAAACTCGTGCTCGCCGGTCACGGTGATGCTGAGCGTTTCCTGCGCCGCCACGGTGATGGTGTTGTCGCCGACCAGCGCGTTGCTGCCGGCTCCGCCGTCGATAGTGTCGTTGCCCCCACTGAGCACCAGCGCGCCGAGCACGTCGTGCGCCACGCCGAGGGTATCGCCGCCTTCGTGCAGGTTGGTGGTGAGACTGGCGTCGATCACCGGCGCGACCACGATGCGGCTGTCGCCCGCGATCATGTCGCTGCCGCCCGGTATCGATCCGTCCGCGCTGCCGCCGTAGATCGTGTCGTTGCCGCCCGTGACGCGGAGCACGCCGACGAAGCTGCCGAACAGGTATCGGCCCACGTCCGCGGAGGAGTTCGAGGCGTCAGCCCAGCCATGCGTGGCCAGGTCCGTCTGCGTGACGCTCAGGTCGATTTGCGGCGTTACCAGAACCAGGTTGTCGCCCGCGATGAGGTCGTTGCCGGCGCCGCCGGACAGGACGTCGTTGCCGCCCTGCACGCTGACGTGGTCGACCAGATCTCCGAGCAGGCTGGGCGTCGGCGCCACCGCGTCGTGGAAGTCGGCGAACGAACCGTCGCCGGCGTAGCTGATGCTCTGGTCGAACGCAACCAGCGGCTCGATGACAACGCCGTTGTCCCCGAATACGCCGTCGTTGCCGCTGCCTCCGGTGATCGTGTCGGCGCCGTCGCTGAACGACACGCCGTTCACCACGCCGTGCTCCAGAGCGCCGAGCTGCGCGGCCGACAGGTCGAGGCAGCTGAACCCGTCGCTCCAGGGTCCTTCGCCGTGCCCGTCGGCGTTGTAGGTGACGGTTTGCGTGAGCGTGACGACCGGCTCGATGATGCCGAGGTTGCCACCGAAAAGCAGGTCGTTGCTTCCGGTGCCGCCGACGATGCTGTCGTTGCCTCCGGTCACGTTTATGCCGGAGACCAGGGCGCCAATGAGATCGCTCTGAACAAAGTAGCTCGGATCGGACTTCCGGCTCTCCGAGCCCGACGCCGCAAGCTGCAATGGCACGCTCGCGGAGCCCCCGAAGATCACGTCCTGCGCCGCGCTCACCACGGGTGCAATCACCACGCTGTTGTCGCCGGCGATCAAATCGTTGCCGCTGCCGCCCTGGATCTGATCGCTGCCTCCGACGATGTTGATGCCGGAGACGAGGTTGATGCCCGGCTGCACGATGGTCGCCCCGGCGGGATCGCCAACCGGGACGTTCTCGACGGTGGAGGCGAGCGTCACCTGCTCGGTGATCACCACACTGTTGTCGCCGATGATGGTGTCGTTGCCGCTGCCGCCGGTGATGACGTCGTTGCCGCCGCTGATGCTGACGTCGTGCACCGCGACGTAGCTGCCCGACTCGCTGGAGGCGTAGTAACCGTCGCCGCCGTGCTCGTCGCCGTGCGCGCTGCTGCCGATGACCTGCAACTGGCTCACGGTGGCCTCGGCTGCGATGACGACGCTGTTGCCGCCGATGATGGTGTCGTTGCCGGCGCCGCCCGTGATCGTGTCGTTGCCGCCGACCAGGTTGGGCGAAGCGACGACGTCCTGGCCGCCGCCCGGTCCGGCCTGCGGAATCCAGCCGTCCACCGCCGCCGATACGAAGACGCTGCTGTTGCCCACCAGAACCGAGTCGCCCGTGCCGCCGACGAGCACGTTGGAGCCGCCGATCATGGTGTCGTTGAAGACGGCGGGATCGCGGGTGTTGCCCGTCCCGGCCACGACCTGCGCCAGCGTCACGCGCTCGCTGTAGAGCGCGTCGAGCGCGCTCGATAGCCCCGGAGTCGCGTCGAGCGACGCCAGCGTTCCCGCCATCGCCTGCAGCGCCCCCTGCTGCGCGCCGAGCCGCGCCCCGGTTCCCGCCAGCGCGGTGTAATCGGTGCCGAAGGCCTGCCCCTCGATGCCGTTCAGCCCCGCCACGTACGGCAGGGTGTTGGTCGCGGTCGACAGATTCATGCCTACATCACCGATCAGTACGTCATTGCCCGAGCCCCCGTAGAGGTAGTCGTTGCCGCCCTGCCGATCGAGCAGGGTCGCGAGCAGATAGTCGTGCTGCGCGAGCTCCGGTCCCGAAAGCTCCTGCGCCAGCTGCACCGGTCCGGGCGCGACTTCCGTGAGCAGCGCCGTGTAGGTGCTGCCGTAGATGAGCGCTTTGGGCAGGATTACGGTGTTGAACGGTGCGACCGTGGCGACGCTAGTGGCGTCGACGCCCGCGCCGGGCAGCACCTCGAGCCCGCGCAGGACGCGCGGGTAGCCGCCGCCATCCGGCGCCAGGTTGATGCCTGCGTCGCCGATCAGCACCGAGTTGCCGCTGCCGGCGTACAGATGGTCGCTGCCGCCGCCGCCTTCGATGTAGTTGTTGCCCGAGCCCCCGTAGATGGTGTCGTTGCCGCCCTCGCCGAATAGCCAGTTGGTGCCCGAACCGGCGCGGATGGTGTCGCCGCCCGCGTAATTCGCGTTGTTCGCGAGTACCACGTTGTGGCTGCCGTCCGCCAGCGCCTGTCCGACCAGCACGAAGTCGGTGCCGGTGAGGTCGGTGCCTCCGCCAAGCAGCGAGTTCCCGGCCGGCACGTTGATCACCTGCGTCGCCGTGACCGCGCGCGTGAGCAGGATCTCCTGCACCACGCCTCCCGGCCCGAAGTCGATCTGGCCGTTGTCGCCCAGAACGATGTCGTTGCCCGAGCCCGACGTGATTTGGTCGGATCCGGTGCCGCCGAGGATCACGTCGTTGCCGTTCCCGGTCGTGATCGTGTCATTGCCGCCGTACTGGACGTCGGTGGTCTGCGCCGTGAACAGCGCGTTCGCGGCCTGATACACGATCTGCCCGTTGTCGCCGAGCACCACGTCGGTGCCGTCGCCGGTGCTGATCGAATCCGCACCGTTACCGCCGATCACGACCGCGTTGCCGCCGCCAATCGTGATCTGGTCGTCGCCGCCCACACTCGGGTCGAGGGAATAGGCCTGCTCGAGCCACCCGCCTGTCGGCCCGGTTGCGTACTGCAGCTCGCCTTCGTCCCCAAGCACCACGTTGTTGGTATTGAGTCCGCCGCCGGCATTGATGATGTCCGCACCCGCGCCGCCGATCACGACGTCGCTGCCAAGACCCATGTTGATCGTGTCGTTCCCGCCGATGCCCGAGCCCGTGCTCTGCACGTTGAGCAGCACGCCTGCCGCCTGGTACAGGATCTGGCCGCTGTCGCCGAGCACCACATCGTTGCCCGCGCCGGTGGTGATGTTGTCCGCACCGGCGCCGCC
>Ga0307377_10003646_pt1 | contig 17250 bp, 31 predicted proteins | sample TR3MG_FD_202535 | JGI IMG/M metagenome (GOLD analysis project Ga0307377, IMG submission 202535) | Soil microbial communities from Risofladan, Vaasa, Finland - TR-3 | ecosystem: Environmental > Terrestrial > Soil > Coastal area > Acid sulfate soil | place: Finland: Risofladan, Vaasa | collected... | reverse complement strand
CAAATACTCTTTTGTTTTTAGGTGTTCTAAATAATCTATTCATTTTATTTAATCTAAATTAATTATTTTATAAACATCACTATTAGGATGATATAATCGATATTCTATTGTTGTGATCACTTTTGGCGCCATCATTCCTTCGTCGATTACTTGTACACTCCGGGGTTCTTTAAATTCTAAAATATTCCCAGAAACTATTGCTAATTCATTATTGTTGTATAACATATAAGGATCCACATATATAGGAGTATCAAAAAGTTTGCCTACATTATAAATAGCTCCATTTGTAGAACTTACATCAACCGGTTTTGTAAAAAAGGTTGTCCTACTTATTAAATGAGTAGCAACATGTAAATTGGTTAAAATAAATTTATTTTTATCTTCTTTCTTTTCTAATAAATCTTCTAACCAATATGTTGTTTTTTGCCATTTTATTTCTTGAGGTCTTGGAGTAAAAATTACTTTAGATATTAATTTACATAAACTTTGATATGACTCATTATGTATAGCATTTTCCACCATCTCCAATGTATCTATTCCAAAAGAAGCTTTTAATTCTTCAATTTGTTTTCTTGTTACAGAAACTGAAGTTCTAACTTTTTGCCATTCTGCATCTCCTATGCCTGGCAAATCAGGAAATTCTTTATCAAATAATTTAACCATTCATTAATTCCTCAATCTTTCTTGAAATTTCATTTTCTTCTCCAAACATGGATCTCATAGAAATTGAAGCTCCAGCATCTAGCCATATGGCCTTATTTTTATCTTTTAATTCGTTTAATGTTGCTTGTAGTTCTTCAATTTCTTCTCTATTTTTTTCTGGGATAACTTTTACTTTTTTTCTCATAAGATTTAGTATATAGTTTATTTATTCACGCTTTATTTTATTTATAGTCACTTTCATTTACGCCCATTATAAAAATAGACTTTGTTTTTTCATAATTTTTATTTTCGCCACGAATATTAGAAGATAAATCTTTTGCCGGTAGTACTAATGGTGGAGAAGCAATATAAAAATTATAGCCCTTAAATGACATCATTTCCCATGTTGCTCTATCTGCAATCATGGGTGTATCATCCATATGATCAATATATCCTTGCATTGTTTTTCTATTCATTCCATACGCTAATAAAGACCAACTACCATAACCTTTAGTCCATCTTGGTTTAACCCTAATGTTTTGTGGTAATAGACGATCCATAAAAGAATAAAGTAAAATACCGTCGGCATCATCTGGAATAGTATTTAAATATTTTGGAAGTAAATCATCCCAATCTTTATGAAAAGCACAATCATCTTCAAATACAAATAAATTTTGTACATTTTCTAATAAAGCAGATTTAATTACATAATAATGACTATGAAGAGTTCCAAATTCATTTGGAAAATGTTTATTAAATCTTACATAATTTTTTGATAAATTATTATGTATATCTGCATATGGTTCTACAAAATTACGGGCGTAATTAAGAATTACAGGTCTATAAAACTCAACATTAATTTTATGTTTAATAAATTGTGCAGATGCATATTTATACTTATCTTCTCTTTCTTTAAGGTTAATACAAACAACCTTATCATATAATGTGTTTATAAGACTCATGTTTTACAAAGTTTTTCTTCAAGCCATTTTTTATATTCCGCAGTATATTCACATATACATTCTTCATTACTATTATGATATATTGTCCGTTTGTTATTTAAGCCTGTTTCAAATTTATATTCCAATATTAAATTAGTAGAAAAATGATTTTCTAACCATTCAATATATGACTCAGAATTAGGATATTCTCCTGTTTCAAATTTATATTTTATATGTAAATCTATGGATGTCATAAGTTTAAAATTTTATTCCAATATCCATTACTAAAATCCCGACTTACATGCATTACATTATTAAATTCATAACTATCATAAGGATAATTATCAATTGATACAATCTCAAAAAATTCAGATTGTTCTTCAGGCGAAAATCCATCATAATCTCCGTTTTTAAAAATTATTTGAACTCCCATACCATCTCCTTCAAATGCGGGGTATTCATTAAAAACTACACCCAATGTTCCTATTTTATTACCTAAACAGGCAATTTTTAATTTAACTAAGTCTCCGATATTTAATTTCATATTAAAATAATGGTTTAGATCCAATTGATTTTCCCTTTTCTAATAAAAGAATATCATCTACAAGTTTTTGGAATATCCATTGACTATCACAATGATTTCTAGTTATATCAAAACTACATTCAAGATATTTTTTATGAAGAGCTTTGTTAGAATATATATCGTTTATTTTTTCGACTATTTCTTCAACATTTGTAAGATCTTTTTTAACAAATAACCCATATGTATCAAGATCTACAAAGCGTTTATCAGTTTTCTTACCATTTTCATATACCCAGCAATTTTCTGCCCAATGATAGTCAAACATTGGTATAGTTCCTACACCAATAATTTCACATTGAGCATATTCAAAATTATCACCATAAGCATCTGCACTAAGATGATAAAAATCTGCGCCAACTAAAGAATTACTTAATGTTTCCATTCCATCTATATAATCATATGGTCCAAATATATAAACTTTATCAAGATTACGCTTATTATTATCAACTTGTAACCCATTTTCAAGAACTTTATTATTTACCTCGATCATTCTATGATTTGGAATTTTATTTGCTATATCATCATAAAATATATTAAGTGCACCTAATGATCTCTCGACACCTTTCATTTCAAGTAATAGGTTATTATTTTTTGCATAAGGAAGGAACCCATAGAGTCTCTCAGGCTGCTTAAATGTCGCAAAACGACCAAGGTAGGTTATTTTTTTAAAATGTTCTGATTTACGATATTTAGTTAATTGTTCAAAATTAAATCCTACGTGTAATTGAATAAATTTATTTCGAATATCTCCGCCAAACATAGTTATTAATCTATTAAAGAACGGTGATGTAATACTATGAGAACATATACCATCACATAAATTACATAATTCAAAGAAATTGGCGTTTCTATGAATAGATTGAATTTTATGATCATTTTGGAAGATAATTTTTTTTGTAGTAATATTTTTTACCATTTCTAAAAATCCATCTTGAGCCCATTCTGAATGACCCTTTTTACTTGGAACACTATTTAAGAAAACATAATCAAACTTATTAAGTGTATTTGCGATAATTCCAATATTATCTTTTGTAATCATTTCATGTATAGGCATATCCTGAGATTTACCTCTACCCCATTTTTTATCATCTATAACATAAACTGTATGTTCTATGTTATTTGTTTTAAGAAAGCCGCAAATCTCAATCATATATCGAGTAACGCCGGCGCCTTCAATTCCTCTTCCTAGAATTAATGCTATTTTCATATCTCATTTTCCTTTCATTATTTATGTTCCCACATTCATCTAATTTATCTTCTTTAAGAATTCTATGGATTTTTAAATGTTTCATAATTTTTAAAATAATTTTGTTGATTTTGCCATTTCCATTTTCTTAAATTCTTTTGGGTTTTGTTTTAAAATGTCATCTATATTATTATAAATTAAATCTCTTCCATTCATATAATTAAAGGAATCAATCATAAACACTTCTTTGTTTATTACATTATAATGTAAAAGGGGGTGTTTATTAGGATATGGTTTTCTTTTATAACAGAATACTTCCATAATAGTTTTGGTATCTACAGTCTTTAATCTATCTTTAATTTTTCTAAGTTCAGAATATGCTACACAAAAGAAAGGTAAAAAATTATAATAATCATGATTTAAAGAGGAAAATACTACATCAAAAAACGGGACTTCAATATAAAATACAGAAAAATCACATCCCCGTTTACTTCTTGATTTATTATTTAAATAATCTATATGATTACTTTGTGATTTAAGAAGTCTTATGAAATCATAAAAATATTTAATAAAAGCATTTGCAAATTCCTCAATATACAATTTAGGAATAAAGAAATTCGTTGCTCTTGCATGAAGAGAATTTTCTGGAATGTTTTCTTTAAACCAATTATAAATAGGTTTCCAATTAGGATAGCATCTATCTACAAGGGGGAAGGGTTCTTTATCATAAATAATTTTATCCCCTGATAGCATATCATTAAACGATTTATCATATACTAACACATCATCGTCAGTCATATAAATAGCATCATTTAACAAACCCATCTCTGAGATCATATTAATGAAATACATTTTCTTAAAGTATTTGCCATTAGGCATATAAAGATCACCATAATATTTTATGATGTCATTTTTATCAAATATTCTTGTTTTTGTTGGATCAACTAAATTACGAAATTCACTTGAATCTTCTTGATCTACATAAAGTAAAAGATTTTCTCGAAAGATATCATGAAGGTAATGTTCATAAAAAAGTTTAAAAATAGGGAATTTGTAAGTAGTTACTACAGTAATCATATTTTTTGTTTAAATATAACAAATTCTTTTATATTATACGTTATAAATTTATTAAAGTTTTGTTAAAAACACACGAAAAGGAACATAGTTCCTTTCGTTTTAAGTTATTAGTTTTATCTTTGTGAGATTTCAAATTCAAACCATTTTACAATGATTCTATAATTGTTTTTTTAATTTCTCTATAAATCTATCATAGTCTTCTTCAAACTCAATAACTTCAGTGATGTTAGTAATATATTCCAAAACCTCTTCTACTAACGCGTCAATATTCTTTTCAGGTGATGGATATGTTTCATTTAATTGTTCTTTAACTAATTTTTTCATATTCATTTTATTATTTTGCTAAAAATTTATTAACTTTAGAATCTTTTTCTTTTTGTGCTTTTTCTTTTTCAGTCTTTTCAGCTTCTATTTTTTCTTTTTCTTTTTGCTCTTTATACTGAAGGATAGCATTTTTCATAGATCCTTTAAATGTGTCATTATAAAATGCATTGAATGCGTTAACAACATTATTTGAACCACATCTTAAAATTTCTTCTCTTTCACCACTTGCCATATCATAAACTACAAGATATGTTTGAGGTGATGTTAAATTAGCTTGTTCTCCGCCCATAACAGGTTCCTCTGTAGGTAAATCTTCAATAGGTTCTTCTGTTGCTAAATCATCGGTAGGCAAATCTTCTTCAGGTGTTTCTTCTTCGGGGGCGATATCAAGATCTAAACCATCTTCTTCAGGGGCTGCATCAAGATCTAAACTATCTTCTTCAGGGGCTGCATCAAGATCTAAATCTAAATCTTTTTCTTCTTCTTCTGCTTCATTAGTTGGACGTTCTTCAAAGAAATCTTCCTGAGGTTCTTCTACATCTTCTTCAGCGCCAATTTCTGGTCCTTCTATAATTTCTTCTTCTGGTTCATCTGTTGCCCCCAGGCCACCATCTAAACTACCATCAGATAAAGTTTCGACTGGAAGTTCTAAAACTCCTACTACATAATCACTATCGTGTAGCTTATATACATTTCCGCTATCAGAAAATCCTTCTTTATTTTTTTTATTTTCTTCCCAAAATTCTTTAAATTTAGTAATTTCTCCACCGGCTGCAGATTTAAAATCATCAAAATTACTAATGATTTTATCAATAACAGCTAAGCCTTGAGATTCTTTACTTTTAAGATCAGTTGTTTCTTCTTCAAATAATTTGAAAAATTTATAGTCATAATATTGACTTAATGATTCACGTACATGTTTCATATTGTTTGTTTTATTTTTATTAATTAAAATATTCTTTAAGTTTTCGTTTTAATGTTTTATTATTTAATAATGCTAATGCAGCATCATCAATAGTCATTTTATTTCTTAACATTGTTAATATCATATTTCTATGCTCATCTGTTAATATATCTAAAAATACATCCAATTCATCTTCATCCATATCGGTTATATCAGCAATTTCTCTAATGGTCATTACTACATCGTGTTCAAAATCTGCAAACCTTTCGGCAAGATCATCACCTAATCTTTCATTAACAAATTTTGCTAACATACTATTAGTTTTATTTTATATATCCAAGTTTTTTTGTCTGAATATATATAAAAAATAAAAGGCTTAATTATGAAATATAGCGAATATTTGCAATTTAAGGAAATATTAGATGAAAATGGAATAGATTTTAACGATTATATTAAAGATCCTATTTTATACGAAGGAATCATAGGAACTATTGGTAAAGGTCTTTGGAATTTAGCTAAAAAGGGTATGGCTCGGGCTGTTTCGGCTGGAATAACACCTGCATATAAAGATAAACTTAATAAAAAAGGAGAAGAAATAAAAGATTGGGCTATTAAAGAAATTAAATCTGCAACAGATGATGAAAAACACGGTTTATATAATATGATAAAAATAACCACCAGCGAACAAACTACCGACGGCGCAAAACGAACAGCAGGACGAGAAATTTCAAGATTTATAAATAAAAATGTAGATATTAAAGTGCGAAGAGTTAATAAAAATTTACAGAAAAGTACATTAATTGATGAAGATACAAAGGATGCATTAGAAGATTATTGGGAAACATTGGCTACCCAAATTAAAATGGCTATTGTAGATGAATTAAATACTATTAATATATTACCGGACGATTCTTCTCAAGAAATGATAGATGCACTAAAAGAAATTGGAAAACTTGGAGGAAATAATAATAATAATAAAAAATAAATAATGATTATGAGAGCGGATGCACAAGTAAACGCAAAAAAATATTTAAATATTATTAAACGTTTGTATCCTCAAATTAAGGAAGAATTTGAGAAGATTGAAACGGATGGATCGTATTCAAAAACCGATGTTAGAGCAATACGTTTTGGCGAGATTGTCGATAAAACATTAAAAATCTTGAAACAGATTGATACTAATAAAATGAGAGATTCTGTAGATGAAGAAATTATAAAAACAATTGATCACAACATAAATTTTATATACGAAGATTTATTATACATTAAAAAATTATTACTAGCATATGAATATGCAGATGATTTATATGATCCTATTAAAAACTATTTAAAATTTCTTACAGGAGACCCTTATAATTATAGGAAATGGGCAGAAGATGCAGATCAACTTACTAAAAAATTTATAGGTGTTATGACACATCCAGATAATATAGATTTATATAAAGGCTATTTTAAACGTATGACATTAGGTACAATGAGTTTAAGAGAATTTAAAAAAATATTTGAAGCAACTAAACATAAACTTATACCCTTGCCTTCACATAAATTTGAATCATTTTCTGCATATAATAATAAAAAATAATAATGGGAGGGTTCATATCATATAACAAATATAAGAAAATTCTTGTTTTAAATGAGACGTATGAAAGTTATGTAGAATTAAAAAAACTGGCAAAAGAGGTTCAGGATAAATTATATTATGATAAAGAGCGTCCCGACAGAAGCACATTCAAAAAGGTAGACAAGTCCGCACGGAAGTTGAAAGAAGAATACGAAAATAAAATTATAGGAATTAAAGATTTGGTCAATATTAATAATTATACCACATTGAAAGATTTTCTTGAATTAAATACTCGAATAGTTTTTTTAAAAAATGACGATGCAGGTGCTGCGGGTGAGTATACTTCACAAAAGGAACTTTTACAAAAAGAATCAACCCGTACGCATAAACTTATAAAAAATTTTTCAAACCTTAATTTTGGTAATTTAAAAGGTGGTATAATTTCTATATATGAACATATATTTCCTATGAAAATTATTTTACATGAATTACAACATGCATACGATGATTATCGCTCTAAAGGTAAATATTCAAATAAGAAGCAAAAAAAGAAACTCTTATCTAAAGAACAATATAAACTGATGGCAAGTGATGAATTTGCAAACGATCCTATTGTGAAACATATACAGGATAACGTTCCAGATATATTAAACGTAAAGAGTATAAAAGATATGAATGAATTATTAGATGAACTTGATATTAATTATCTTCTTCGCACAAAAAATTCTGAATCTTTAAATATAAATGATGAAACAGTAAAAGATTATAAACATAAAGTAGAATTAATATGTAAATATTGGATACAGACCCGTATAAATATGAGAAATTATTTTAAATCAAACAATGAACAAAGCGCATATTTTGTTGGTACCATTAGTGGAATAGACTTTTTTGATTCAAACGGAAATATTAGAAACATAAATGATGTTTGGAAAGAATTTATTAAAGATTATGGATACCAAGCTCATTATACACCTAAAATAAAAAAAATATTGGCAAGAAAATTTTCTCAATACTATCATAAAATTAAAGAAGCCGGAACTAAGAAAATACAAAGATAAAAAATAAAAAATAATATGAAGCATAAAATTAAACCATTAGACGAATATTTAAATAGTTCTGTAAACGAAGAATTTTATAATCCCTTTGGAGATACGACTACTATTGAAACTAAACCTTCACATATTGCAGATAAAGGTGGTATGCTTAAAATGCGTAAAGAAGTTTTTAACCTTAATCGTGTTGAATATTCAAAACGTGCAAATGGATCTTATACCTGTATAGCAAAAACACAATTTGCTAAAGGTGAAATAGTAGAAATAGCTCCAGTTATCTTTGTTGGCCCTGAAGCTAAAGCAGTCCCAAGATTAAAAGATTATATTTTTGAAATTGATAAAACTAAACAAATATATGGTGTAGTTTTAGGCTATGGATCCCTTTATAAACATAATGAAACCCCGAATATAACCTTTGCTTATAATAAAGGAAATAAACAAATGTATTTTATTGCGGCAAAAACTATAAGTGCTGGGGCTGAATTATTAATTAATTATGGAAAAGATTATTGGGCTGAAAGAAGCGGTTTTGGAACTATGGCTCCTCAAGAATCTTCAAACATTAAAGGCGAGGTGGTAGTTAAAGGTGAAGAAGAAAATAATGAAGGTATGGTTCAACCAAATCTTGAAGATATAACTAATACTTCAATGACAAAACAATTTGGCAAACCAAATGATAAAGCAAATCCAGCAGTTAGTGGTGTAGCAATTAAAGGAATTGGACAACAATAAATGAAACTTGTTAGAGAACATATAAATGAAAAATTTGTTGAAGATTCTGATCCAATAGAAGATATGGATATTGGTAACCCAGAAAAAGGAATTTTTCCACTTCTCAAAAAAGATTTTAAACCCTTTGGAATTGATATTACATGGGGCAAAGATTATAATATGGGTAACGGGCACTGGTATTTTAATGTTCAAAGATTATCAACTAAACTTGGATACACGGATTATGATGTTCAACTTATGTATTCAACAGATGAAGCGGCAAAATTAGAAAATTATCTGGACGAAGAGTTCGAGGGGGGTTTTTGCATGTATAGTGAAGACGGTGAAGATGAATTAATGGATATTTCTCATGATTATAACGATGTAATAAAAGCATTATTAAAACATATTTACGGAGATGAAGAAGGTATAAAAGAAAGACTGGCCAAATACGATAAAGAAATAGCTCTTCTTCAAAATAAAATAAAATTAATGAAAAATATATCTAAAAAAATAAACGAAAATAAGTAAATGAAACTTGTTAGGGAACATATAAACGAAAAATTCGATGAGGATTCTGACCCTATAGATAATATGGATATTGGCATAAACCATTTTATTAAAAAGTGGACTACGAAAGTAAATTTAAGGGGAAACTTGGCAGGTTATAGTTTTAAAGAATATAAAATAATTAATGGAAAAATAAATGTTAATGGGCGAGTAGATATATCATGGGAGGATTTAATAATCCCTGATTATATAAAATTTGGCGTAGTTTTAGGGAATTTTTCCTGTTGTTTTAATGGAAGTTATCATTTTTTTCCTGATAAAGCAGAAACTATGAGAATTTATTGTCATGATCCTAATAATCTCGCAACTAAAGAAAAAATAAAAGAAATTACAAAAATATACGAAAAAAATATACGAATTGTTAATTTAAACAATGAGAGCTAAACTTATATATGAAAAATTCGATGAGGATTCTGACCCCATAGATGATATGGATATTGGCATAAATCATTTAATTAAAAAATGGATTATAGAATTAAATTCTATCAGAGTACCACGATTAAGGGTGGATGAAATAATTAATGGAAAAATAAATATTTATGGGGAAGTAGATATATCATGGTCAGATTTAACAATCCCTGATTATATAAAATTTGGTGTAGTTTCAAGGAATTTTTCCTGTTGTTTTAATGGAAGTTATCATTTTTTTCCTGATAAAGCAAAAACTATGAGAATTTTTTGTTATGATAAACTTGCAACTAAAGAAAATATTAAAAAAATTACGAAAATATACGCAAAAAATATACGAATTATTGATTATACGAATAGAAACCGAATTTGATTAGATGAGAGCTAAACTTATATATGAAAAATTTGCTGAGGATTCAGATCCTATAGAAGATATGGGCATTGGTCCATTGCATATAATTCGTGATAGTTTGGCATTATCGATACACACCTCAGATATTAAAAATCTCGTATTTGTTTTGGCAATAGAGAAAGATTCTATAGAATTTAATTTAAATGATCCTCAAGCAACTAAATTATTTTCGATATCTAAAGATAATTTTTCAAAATTTCAAAAATATTTTACAGATATATTAAAAAAATTAAATATTATTGATTTTTTTACTAAATGGGTAGATGCGGAAATAGATGAAGAAGATACTGGCGTATATAATTTTACTGTTAAATTTTATTTTAAAGAAAAATATCATGGAATTGCACCTATAGGACATTATATTAAAAATTATGCTGGTGTGGATAAAAAATGGGATCGCAACAAATGGAATGGTGAAGTAAGAACATGGAGGGGTTGATGAAATGAAATTAGTTAGAGAACATATATTTGAGAAATTTAATGATGATTCGGATCCTATAACAGATATGGATATAGGAATTAACCATGTAATGAATTTTGATTCTAATCTAGAAGCTGTAAACTGGCTTGCTAATAATGTTGCGGCAATATTAAAATTACCAGAAATTCCAGATGATATAATTAATACTGAATGGCAATATATTAATAAAAAATATTCAACAACTATAATTAGATATGTATATGATTATTTACGCGTAAACCAGGATCATATTTTCGGCAGAATGGATGCACCAGAAATTGACCGAAAAAATCACGTAACTTGGATAGAAAAATTACATGAAATTCTTAAAAATAGGGGCTTTAAACCATATAGAGGACTTTCCTTACAAAAAAATCATCAGGAATTTTATAAAAGAAAAATCCAAGAAAAGTTTACTAATGATTCCGATCCCATTGAAGATATGGGTATTGGACTTTATTCAAAACGAAATATTGAGATTTCAAAATTAGTTGATTTTATAATTGATAATTTAAATGGAATTCTTGAAACTAATAAAATACCAGATGATATAATATATTATGATCATCCTCAATTTGTAATGCCTTGGTCTTATTATAAAACTATAGATACATATATGAAAAAATATATAACCATAACCATAAATGGTCAGAACTGGCCTGTTACGATGGAAAATATTCTAGGAGATTTTAGATCAAAATTATGTCAAATGGGTTACCCTAAAAAATAAAAAATATGTTAGAAAAAATTAAATCAATTCAGTTTTCTTTACTTAAAAAAGATACAGATATTAATGAAGATAATCAGGCAGAGTTTTTAAAAGAAAAAACTGCATCTTTTAGGATTCCAGATGAATTTCCAAGAGATGAAGAATCTTTTAATTATTTAACTGAACATATGTTTAAATCTTTAATAAATAATATTTCAGAAGATATATATGATTATCTTGGGTTGTGGATTGAATACGATGAAATGACAGTTGATAATGCAATATCTATTGATACACTTAAAAATATTACAGAATATACTCCAGAAGGTGAAGTAAATGCAGTATATGAATTTTTTAAAATGACAGTATTAAATTATGATTCTCCATTAAATTTATCTTTAGAGAACTAACGGTCAACCGGGTGCCCTAGATTTGACCAACCTGAAGATAACTTGTAGTTTAAAGGCAAAACAATAGAATAGTTTTATTATGCAGGTTGGGATCCTGTCAAGTTATCTTTATTTAAATAAATATATAAAATAAAAGTATAACATGTTAGTTAAAGAGTCTTTGAATGATAATATTTACACCGGCGCAGTATGGACTGATGGGGAGGGTGATCATATGGTTTTAAGAGTAAATCCGGATGGATCAGTTTATGGTAGTGGAGATGATTTTGATTTTGATCGTCCTAATATTAAAGAAGCTTTAAGACAATTGAAACAATGGGGATATAGATACATAGGGCACGATTAAAAATAAATGAAAGATATGAAAAAATTAGTTAAAGAAAGTTTATATGAAAATTCATCAAATGAATATACTGAAGATGATTTGCTAAATGATTTAGAAAACATTAATGGTATCGATGATGTTGATATCGAAGAAGGTCAAGCTTTTGGTAGAGGAGGTTACAACGTTGATTGGACTGATCGTGAAGGACGTCACCCTTATGCTGAATTTGAACTTAAAATTAATTTAGCTGACTTATCATACGAGGTTAGAGGAGAATGCTCAACAGAAGATGGAAGACATGATGAAGAATCTAGTCGTAATGGTGCAGTTATGAATATTAGTGATTTAGCAGAGGCTATCGATTCAGATATTAGTGATATTTGCCATGAAATAGATGCATAAAATAATTTAAAATATGAAAAAATTAGTTAAAAACTCCAGAGACTAATGAAATAATGGAAATAAAATAATTTATAAAATGAAAAAATTAGTTAAAGAATCATTAAACGATTTTCTTAATGAAGGAATTCTTATAAAAGATGAAAGAGAAATTGGTTTAGCAGCATCTGATGTAGATCCTAAAGAATTTTTGGTAGGAATTGAAGTTGAAAAAGAACATTCATCAAATTTAGCAGTACGTAAAATTATAACTCTTCAACATCTTTCAGATAATCCTAAATATTATAGTGAAGGTATGAAAAAGGGAATGTTTGAAGAACCTGCTGCTATTAATACTTATAAAAAATATTTTATTGATAAAGAAGAAGTCGCTGATGATATTGATCTTGGAATTGATAATAATGATGATGATGTAATTGATGATATGGAATTATAATGAAAAAATTATTACTTATAATATTTTTAATGTTTGTTTCTTGTGCTAAACAAGAAACAGCTATGATATTTACACCAATGGAAAGTGTATATCAGCCTGCATTGATTGTAGAAAAAGAAATTAAGCCTATTGAAATAGATACTCTTAGAGATCTTAAATTATATACAAATCCTACAGAAGTGATACAAGTTATTATTTTAGAGAATTATAAGAAAGAAAAATAATTTCATTAACCAACTAAGTTATAGTCGTTAAATTTTTAACGACTTTAGTGTTTTTATTAAAACCTTTTAGCGGTTTTATTATATAAAATTAAACACTTATGGAATATACTTTTGAAGGGATTACAATTTGTCAACATCCTGGTATAGAACAATATTTCCCACAAATAATCAACGATTTTAATAGAATTATAGAGTTGGGAACCTATTCCGGTGGGCTTAGTTTGTATTTACATAGAATAAAAAATGATAATACTGAATTAATTACATATGATTGTACTTTGAGGAATTATGCTGTTCCTGAAGAACAAGCTATAATAGATAGAAGATTTGGTAATTTTGCAGAAAAAGCATATCAAGAAGAAATAGGAAAATTAATATCGGATCCTCTTAAAAAAGTTTTGGTTTTATGTGATGGTGATGATAAAAATGTTGAATTAAATATTTTTTGTAAATATCTTAAAGAAGGTGATGTTATTATGACTCATGATTATGCTGAATCTGATGAAGATTGGCATAAACATACAGATCCTATTGGATGGTATTATTCATATGAACCCTTTGGATCATGTTATGATAAAATTAAAATAAGTATAGATGAGGGCTATATAGAAAAATATAAAATGTACGATGAATTTAAATCTGTTTTATGGGGAGCTTTTACAAAACCTATTAATTAAAAATTTATGAGATATATTGCCCATGTGCCTCTTGCCGGAGGATTTGCTATAGGAAATATGAATATTACAGGAGAACCACCTGTTGCTATTACATCATATACCCCATTTGAGGCCAACGACAATCTTTTACGAAGATATCTTTTACAGAAAAATTTCGACATACCATATTATCATATAGATAAAATGTCTGCTGACGATATAAATAATTTAGTTATAGACATTGGTAAAATAGATTTTGTAACCGCAGTTCCTCCTTGTTCTGGACTTTCACAAGCTGCACAACGTAAAGCAGGATCAAGAAGTACAGCACCTCCAAATGATTGGATGTATGATTCTGCTAATTTTATTCTTGAAAAAATTAAGCCTACAGTATATGCTTTTGAAAATGCACCAGGTCTTTATACTGGTGCAGGAGATGAAGTTCGTAAATTATTAATAACAATAGGTGAAAAACATGGATATTCAATAACATTTTATAAAACTAATACATTACGTCATGGGGTACCACAGTTTAGACCTAGAACATTTGCATTCTTTTATAAAGGACCTTATGCTCCAATACTTCATTCTTATAATAAACAGGCTCCGCATATAAAGGATTATTTGGCAGAAATTCCTAAGAATGCAACTCTTCAAAATGAATATGTACATAAGGAATGGGATATAACTAAATTTGAGATTTATAAGTATCTTAAGATGAAACATGGAGATAAATGGAGAGAAGAAATGCATAATTTTAGAACTCATTTAACTACATATGATTATCTTCAAAGAAAAAATTGGTTAATGGATTTTTTAGAATGGCAGAAAAAATTACCAGAAGATGAAAGATCTGAAATTGTGACTAAAAATGTTGAACATATTTTTAAAAAATCTGCTCAAGGAAAAGGAGCTCGTATAAATTATAGAGTGCTTGGAATAGATAAAGAATACATGTATGCAGTAATTGGTGAAGTAATGGGTAAACAAGTTCATCCAACTAAAGATAGAATAATGAATGTTAGAGAATTTATGCATATGATGGGTTTGCCACATGATTATGAATTAGATGGACAAAGTGAATATGTTAAAATAACTCAAAATGTTCCAGTTTGTACGTGCGAAGATATGACTAAAGAAATAATAGAAATAATTAATGGGAATAGATCTTTTGCGAAAACTTCTGTATATATGCAAGATAATATAAATAATACTAACGCTAAATCTTTATTTTAATGATAGTAAAAATAAACTGTACATATAATGACCGTGGTCCTTGGTGTACAAATAAGAATATCAAAAGAGCATTTTTTGGTATAGTTGGTGCCAGAATGTGTCCATTGTACGAAATCTTTGGAGCAAAATGTGAATATCAAAATAAAAAAATAAACTTACTCTACCAAGTTTATGTAAATTTAGAAAAATAGAAAGTAAATTAAAACTATACACTCTAATACTTATAAAAATAAAAACATGTTAGAATCCAGATTAGTGAATACAAAAGATGGTAAAAAATATAAAGATGGATATTTTTTATCATTAGATGAACTTGCAAAACTTGTAAGAGATTTTCAAGTTGATTGTTTTGATGGTTTTGTAAGTAATGATAAAGCATACATAGAATCTTGGCTTAATAAACAATAATATGAAACTTATAATTTTAGAAGGCGGCGATCGTCTTGGCAAAAGCACATTAATTGAAGGACTTTGTAAGCATTTCAATTATGATAATATATCTATTCGACATTTTGGAAAACCACCTAAAAAATTAGATTCTAATCAAGTATTACTTTTTCAATTTATATGTTTTTCTAAAGAAGCAGAATTTATTGATGCTTTTAAGTTTATTGGTGCTGATAATTATTATGATAATATAATTATATGGAATCGATCACATCTTGGGGAATATGTTTATTCCCAAATGTTTAGAGGTGTAGATGGTGAAGAAATTAAAAATCAATTAACTCATTGGGAACATTTTAAATTATTACTTAATAATGAAGATATTGATATGCACTTAATTACGTTAACAGCTGATCCAGAATTCTTTTTAAGTAAAGAAGATGGTGAATCATTTTCAAAAAATTTAGAAGAAAAAACTAAAGAATTACAATTATTTAAAGAAGCACATGAATTTAGTTTAATTAAAAATAAACTTTTGATTAAAGTTGATAATAATGGAGAATTTAAATCTAAAGAAGAAATATTAAATGAAGTATTGAACTTTATAAAATAAAATTATGGAAAAGAATAGTAGAATTTTATATCCTTATGCAAATGTAATGGGAATATTTTTTCCTGAAGGAAAATTAGATGAGGGAGGAACATGTCAATATTTCACACCTACCTGTATTAAAAACTGTTGTTCTCATTTTCCCGGAGATGGTGAAAAAATAGGATTTGAAAATAAAAGAAAAACATACAATTATTTTTTAGATAATATATCTAAAGCTATTGCCAATAAAATCATAAAAGAATTAAATGAAAATAATTGTAATATTCTTACTTGGTTTGTTTCAGGTGATTGTCCTAGTTTTTTAGAAAATAAATTTTATAGTATTATTAAAATTATTGATAATACAGGAATAGCGCAAACCGGATTTACAAGAAATGCTTCTTTGTGGGAAAAATGTAAAGAACTTAAAAATGGCAAAGTTCTTTTAACCGTAGAAAATATAGGTATTATTAATAAAGAAAAGGTTGATAGTGTTGGATTATATTCTATCCCTAACTATAAAATTGGTGCCATTGATATTTATAGAATATTTATTGATAAAAAACAAAGTAAATCTTATGGATGTGGAGGTGCCTATTACACATATCATATAAAGGATACAGAAAAAGAACAGGCACATTTAAATCTTGATTGTAAAAAATGTTACGAAGAAAAAATAGGATGTTTTTTAGAAAATTAGAAAATTATGGAAAAGAATAGTAAAATTTTAGTACTTGGACACAATGGTCTTGTTGGTTCAGCAATTATCAGGGAACTTAAAAAACAAGGATATGAAAATATTTTAATAAATGAAAGACAACCAGACAATAGATATGACCTTAGAGATCCAGTTGAAGTAAGTATGGTTTTTCATAACACGCAACCAGAATATGTTTTTTTAGCAGCAGCAATGGTTGGCGGAATTGGAATGAATGATGAATATTCTGCTGATATGATACATAATAATTTAATGATACAGACTAATGTTATAGAAGCCTGTCATGTGCATCAAGTAAAGAAAATGATGTTTCTGGGTTCATCG
>Ga0307377_10003645_pt1 | contig 17252 bp, 21 predicted proteins | sample TR3MG_FD_202535 | JGI IMG/M metagenome (GOLD analysis project Ga0307377, IMG submission 202535) | Soil microbial communities from Risofladan, Vaasa, Finland - TR-3 | ecosystem: Environmental > Terrestrial > Soil > Coastal area > Acid sulfate soil | place: Finland: Risofladan, Vaasa | collected... | reverse complement strand
TTTACTCACTTGAGAAATGACAGCTTGTGTTCCAGGAGCACTTGATACATTTACATCTATTGTTGTTTTGCCTTCACGTCCATAACCTTCTAAACCAATTGCAGTATTGAAGGAATCAGCAATTTTATTTAATGCACCTACAAAAGAATTTAATTCTTCTTTTGAGACAGCAGCTATTCCAAGACCAACATCCGTAAGACCAGACGTAGTGGATGTTTTTATTTTAGACAAAAAGCTTTCTTTTTTTACAGGAGGGAACATATCTGAAAAAAGTTGTTTTGCTGGAAAACCAGTTTCCACACCAAAAGATTGATTATATTCCTTTAACTTTTTCAATGAATCACCTTCTTTTGGAATAGAAGGAATTTTCTTTGTAAAATCACCCAAAACATTTTCTAATCTTTGAGTAGTTCCTACAGGAAAACTTACTGGTTTCTGAACATGAAAGTATTCATTTAAAGGATAAACATCTTTAAAAATATCTCGCAAAGCAAGAAAATCTCTATTATCAGAAAAGATATCAAACCCCTTTACACTATCTTTTAATTTTTTAAAAGCCTCTTTAGGATCTTTCCAGAGATCAAAAGGCGATTCAAATACTGTTTGTCCAAGTTTAAAAGTAGCTTCTAACAGTTTAAAGAAGCTTGACATTGAAAAATTTAATAACCAAATAGCACTACGCAGTTTAACTACAGCCGCTTCTAATTCAATAAAGAGAGAGAATTTTTCTGCACCAGGAACGCTTATTGTGCCCATTAAACTAGAAAAACTCTCAAGAGTTTTATTTAAAGCGATTAATTCAGCATTAGTTTCAGCAAATACTTTTAAATTACTAAAATCTCTATCTTGTATATCACGTAAAAGATCTAAAAATTGCTCAACCCGTCCTATTGAGGCAGTTGTAACAGGATCTAATGTTTGAACAACAAAACGTCCTATATCTTGTCTTACAGCAGTAAATAACCGACCTAATTGACCAACACGGTATTGTTGCCCTAAAAAACCTTCTGTTGCAAGTTTTGTTCGTTTGTTTAAATCATCCTCAACACCACCAAGCTCTTCCATCATTGTTTTGATTCCTTTTATACCTGGACCTAATGTCCATAGAGCACCAGCTAAGGCACGAGAACCACCAACCAAACCTCTCATTTTAGTAAGTGCCGCTTCTTTATCCCCAGAGACAGCTTCTTTTAATTTTTCAAGAAAACCAATCCATCCAATCTGTCCAATTACCTTGGGAACATCTTTAAATTTAGCTAAAGAATCCAACATTGTAGCTAATTGAAATCCTACAGAAGATGCTCTAGTACCACCCATTCTAGTCATAGGACCAAACGTTGCCATAAGTTCTTTATATGAAACACCTAAAGCAGCAGCGGTAGCAGCGGTTCTGCCCATAGCAGCACCAGTTATTCTAAATGTAGCAGGAGACTTTCGAGCAATGTAAGACAAGATATTTGCAACATCATTGTAAACTTCAAGTGTATTTTTTCCATAAGCTTGCATTATATCACCAGTAGCAGAGACAATATCACGCACGGTAGTCTCACCAGCCACTTGCGATATTTGCGATGCCTTTCTAACTCGTGCCATTAAGTCTGGAACATCTTTAAACATCTTAACAGCAGCAACGGTACCCTCAGCAATTTCCTCCCAACCAAGATCAAATTCTTTTGATAAGTCCTGAATAGAACTGCGCATTTTATTTAATCGAGACTCTATTTGTGGCTGTGTGCCAGTAAGAGACATAGCTATGTGCTTCATTGATTCATCAAATGAAAGAGCACCTTTAGCAGCCCAGACACCAATACCTAATGCAGCAGCACCAATTGCTCCTGCTGTTTTTGCTATTGGACCAGCAACGGAAGAGAGTTTAAAACCAGCAGAAGAAGCACTGTTCCCAGCAATATCCATAGCATTAGATAATTTACCAACACTATGACTAACTTTAGAAACATTATGACTAACTTTATCTACTAATTTAACTACTATGCTAAGATCATACTGCTTTGCCATTTAAATGATTCCTAATCACACAAATACCATCAAACCAAAAAAGTGCATCTTCTATACTCATTTCCCAAATAATATCAGGTGTAAAATGCATAAAATAAGCAATCCCCCAAACCAATTCTTGCCAGTTTAAGGGGATTTTGGCAAAAAAGGTGCTAACGCCTCTGTAACCATCTCTAAATCGTCAAAATCAATTTCCTCAGCAATCTCCTGTGTAATTTGCGCTGAAGCAGCTACCAAAGGAACAATTGATGCGTAAGAAGTTTTACCATCTTGTCCTAAAGAACCAGGAGGTAAATCCTTCAATACTTTTAATTTTATTCTTCCAAAATTAAGTGAGTTTATTTCAATTTCATTGCCTTCATTATCCTTTGTTTTTATAGGATATTGTAAATCAACTTTTGACATAAATTACCTTTCTAAGGTGTTGATGTTTGTGATTGTTCCTGCCAATAATCACCTATGAATTTTATTGCTGTTTCACCTTCTCCTGCTGTCAGTGTAAAATTACGTGTACAAATAGGATTCTGTAAAGTATAGGTTTTTCCTAATTTGCCATCTGAACCAACTCTTGATTCAAAAGTAACACTGTCAGGTGTAGAACCAATACCTATTCTTGCATAAGTATCTAATTTAATATCACTTCTGTCTGTTATTGTTACCTCTAACATTGGCATTATTGGTGTTTCTTTAAAACCATGGAATTGCCCATCACCCATAACAGGTTCTACCTCAAATGAAGCTTCACCAGATAATCCTAATCCAGAGGCAACTGCACCCGCTTTATTTAAGATGGGATCACCATTCACTTTTATTACCACTGCTCCAGTTATTTTATTTGCCATTATCTATAGTCTCCCTTATTTAAAAATTGCCCCTCTCATTTGAAAGAGGGGCAAACAACAATTATAACACGAACATTATTTTTCCAGCTAATACACGGAATTGGTTTATTAAATCTGGACTTAAGAGGACATTGATACGATTTCTATCCGTACTATCCCGTTCAACAATTAAGTTCTCAACAAATTCATCTATGTTTTCTATCAATCCTCTATCCCTCAACAAATAGAACAGTGAAACAATTTCATTTTTAATAGTAGATGGAGTAGCAACATAAGTTCCAGCACGTACTGGAAAAGAGTCATCTGCAAGTTTAAACCTTGGCTGAATGAATCTATTTATCATTCTAGTTTTAAACTGATAACGAATTTCACTGAGCGTTGCCATTGTCTGAATATCTAAATAAGACCAATCAGGAAGTCCTAATGCATTAGATTGAAAAGTTGTAATACATCTTTCAATTAATTGATTCCCACCAGAGTCTGTAATTGTTGTCGCAATTCCATCATAAAGAAGAACTTCTCGTTCTGCTCTAGTGAAACGGTTCTCAACAGGTGGAGGAAGTACATTAGGAAGTTTCAGAAAATGTAATGGTCGTGCTGGATCAATATTTAAATATTTTGCAGCTACTGCACCCGCTGTTGCTGCAATTTCCTCTGGAGCAGTTGGACTGTCATAAATTCCAAAAACAGTATTATAAGGACTGTTCCTTGAATTACCTAAAGTAGTACAAAGTGCTGTTGTTGCTCCATAACAAGTAAAACCATGTCCTTGTATATCTTCTGTTGGTAAAAATCTATTTTCTAACTCAGTCTCTAATGAGGTTAAACTAGCTGCACCGGAATAAGGTTGGATAATGTAATGAAATTGTTCATCCTCTAATACAGCCCAAGCAGAAGTAAAACCAATAGTATCAGAATCCCCACCAGCTAAAACAAAACTAGCATTCGTTGGGTTTGTTGAGAAACCTCGTGGGAAAGATTCACCAGCATAATAATTAAAGCGAATATTTAAATAATTACCTTGTGATCCACTACAAACAGCTTTGAAAACAACTGCACTATTATTCGCTGCTGACTCAGAGCATATAATTCCTGTATGTGAATAAGTCGATGCATTTATTAAAGCTACAATAGCAGAACCAGCAGTAACAGGGGTCATATTAGAAGTAAGTGTCACTTTTACTTTTGTACCATTAACTAACATATAAAGATAACCAGTACCACTATATGTAGCAGAATTAAAATAGTCAGAAAGGTACATAACAGCACTTGCCAGTACCGTAGCATTGGTAGAAACAGCTATTGCATATAATTCTGTATTTGGATTTGCAGCTTTGAATGCATTACACATTCGAGCTAATTGTCCACCTGTACCAAAATATCCATCAGCCAAACTATCATTAGAAATTGCAATTAATGTTCCTACATCCACTGTACCTAAACCAGGAGCTTTTTGAGCCATAATTAAAGCTTTATGTGGATTTGTTGCTAACCCCTGTAATGCTCTTGAATTATCAATTTCAGCATAAACATTAGGTGTTCTTGTGGTAGTTGGAATATTGTTAAATGAAATCAAAATTTATCCCTCCTTATTCACTAACTCTGTTAGAATTTTTATTTTTCTTATCTGTTTTAACAGATTCTATTTTAACAACAGGTGGTTCTCTTAGAATAACATCTCCACAAGTCACTCGTCGTCGCCAGTATCTTCCTTCCGGACCAATCCAAGGTTTCAATTCACCTTTGTTTGCTAATGGTGACATAGTTCTTGGATCTCTCACCACTAAACCCTTTGCAGGTATTAAAAACTTTTCCATCGGAACCTCCTATCCTTTGTAAACATCAAAAAACTCATCATTAAATCCTGAGCTGAAGCCACCCTCTATTTCAAGATTATGTACAAAATCAACCAATGTGGACATGTCAGGTGTAAATAATGCTACAGGTAATCTTCCACCATAGGGAATATTTGCGCTTGGTGACAGTTCATATTGTGCCCTTATTGTGTCTAACCAATTTGTATCACCAAGCACAACACCATCATCCTCACCAAGAAGGAATGCTGTTACAAACTCAAATTGATACCATAAGTAAGAACGATCAAATTCTAACAACCGTCCACCACCATAACTAACTAAATCTTCAGCATTATCCATTAACCATCCAAGCAAACATTTAAATAATTCTGTTCGTGTTGCTTGTAAACTGTCAAAAGCTGTAATGCCTGTTTTATCACTTTGTGTGGCATCTGATGCTATTGCAACAATAACTCCAAATCTTTCAGTTACCTTCTGATTAATACATGTATCATAATCATTAGCTGTACTGTCCTCATTTAAAGGTATAACAAATGCCATTTCTCTTTGCAGAGTGCCACGCAATGCTACAGCAAGCTCTGCCGCACCTGCTATTCTATTTTCAAAGCGAGTATTTGCCGCTCTTAATTTCAAAACTATAGAAGACAGCAACAATGTTAAAGTCCTTTATATGGTAATTTTTCAACATCTAAATGAATATCTAAAATTTTATCTTTGATATTCTTTCTCAAATAATTAATGTGCTTTAAAGCATTTACTTCAAGAAAAGGTCTTGGTTCCATTACTGAACCAAAAGAAAAACCATATTTCCTTGTTCCAAATTCTAAGTATTTTGCATGAGGAGCTTTTGCTAATGCACCAAGTTCTAAAGTAACTCTTTTCTTTCCATCAATATCATAAGCAATAGCTTTTACTAATCTTCCTCTAAAAACAGCAGGAGATTCACCAGGAGCAGATGCTTGATGTGTTTTTCCACCAAACTTGTAAGTTTCACCTGTTTTAGGATCTGAGAGCATTGAAGAGAGAATATCACCTCTTACTTTTCTTGCATATTCATTCAAAACAAGCTTGTTTTTAGAAGGTGTTCTTAAAGCACGTTTTCTCAAACGTGTTGAAATTTTACCTAGCTGCTTACTGACCTTTTTTAAATTTGTCTCAATCATGGATAATTTGGACTAACCTCTTCAATTTCTTCTGCTCTTATTTTATAGTATTCTCTTCTTTCTTTTGCATCTTCAAATTCATGTATTCTAAACAATCTTCCTTTTGTAGTTGAACCTCTTTGAACAAAAAGAAAACAATTACTTTTTATATGTGATAAATCATGGTACCCAGTAGAGAAACCAGATGAAAAACCTTGAGAGTATCCTCCACCTAAAGTGTCTATGGCAGTACGTCTCATTAGAAATTCATGTGTGGCAGCCTCTTCTACTTGTACACCTCTAACATAGAAACCCTTTTTAACTGCTTTAAATCCTGCCCATATAGTTGCCATAGTAGTATAACTACGATCAAAACCACCATCGTCATTTGGTGATTGAACTGGTGTCCTTACTTGAACACGCTCTCGTAGTTTATGCCGTAAAAGTGTCATTTAATACACATACCTTGGTACTCTATAACTTGATAACAAAGGAAGCACCCTTGGAGGAGGTTTATCCTCATCAATTGTACGCCCTTCATACATCTCAGAAGCCCAAACTTTTATTCCTTCTCTAATTGGTTGTGGTACTTGTGTTGATCCAATTCCATAACCTGCTTTATAGATAATTTTGAAACCACAATAACTTCTTGAAGTATTTGAAGGCCAAGTTACACTCTGTTTTAATACTAATTTTCCTGGTATAGATTGAGTTATTGTATAATAATTTGAACTACTATAAGCCGTTGCTGTATCATCCTCATCTAATGTTGCTACTGAGGTAATTGAAATAAGTGGTGGCCTGGGAAGATCAATTATTTCCCCAGGCCAGAAATCCATAAGTAGAGTAATAGATTGCTGAATGAGTGCTCGTCCTAAGTGACGTTCAGTCATTAATGTTGCAGCGGTAATGAAATTAGCAAGTAATTCATCCTCTTCTGTTCCATCAATACGACAGAAAAGTTTCAATTCATCCACCGTTACAGGATCTATTGATGGATTAGTTGTAACTTTCCATGATCTATTACCATGAGCATCAGAGCTCTTAGGAATTATTGACATCAATTATTCCTTCTTTTATATTTTCTCACCTTTGGTGTTGTTTCTTCCATTTCTGGAACTATTGCTGCTTTATTAAAAGGAGCCTCTGTTAAAGCTTTTTCTTCTTTAAAAGAAGCAAAGACTTCTGTTGCAACTTTCATTTGGTTAATGAATACATTTGCTAAGTCGTCTTCCATTGTATATTCTTTCTCAGCTTCAAAAGTTATTACTGTGATTCCATTTGGGCTTCCTTTTGCAGTTCGCAGCATTCTTACTTTTTTAGACATAAGTGTCTCCTATTATGCTTGAACTAATCCTCGTGTTTCTAAAACTGTCCATTGTCCATCTGTAAAACAACGTAAATGAACAAAAGGACTGCTTCCTATCGCATCAGATAAGAATATACTATTTATACCCGTTCCACTCAAATAAGCAATAGAACATCCAGATGTTTCTATATGCAATCCTCCACTACCAGCAGCAGCAGAACCATTTACAGTTCTAACATAAACTTCTTGCCCAGCAACACAAGAGGTAATGAACCATGAAAGATTTGCTGCATTTGAAGCAAAACTTACTTTGTACATTATGTAATTTGATACCATGTTTATACAACTAGTAGCAACAACTAAATTAACACCACTTAAGAGAATATCTTTCTCACCATTTAAACTAAGAGCAAGCATATTTCTTAACTGCAAACCTGTTACATCAGTATCATAAAACTTAAATTCACCATCTTCCTTTATATATAACTTATCACCACCCTGCTCAGAACCAACTTTAGGTTGATAAGTTGCACTAATTTCAGCCATATTTATTCTCCTCTATTATAAATTGGAAGGACTACAAAGAGCCCTTCCAAAATAATTATTCTTAATTACGCAGGTGTATTAACAGGCCAATTTGCTGGATAACCTAAAACTGCTATTGCACCAATATTAATAGATGCGGCATCCTCAGTTCCAGACAATACTACACGAACATACCGTTTTGGACCAATATACCCGATAGTGTAAGCCATACTACCATGATCATCACCATTAACGGTGGGTTCCCAAATACCACTTGTCAAATCAGTAGCACCTGTACTATGTACACTATGAATTATGTGTTTACAATTGGCAACATATGCATAGTCTGAAGGACCATTCCCCAATGCACTTGCATTTGTATGTTGAAGCATAAAACAATAATAACTTGCAGTTGATGTTGTCATAGACTCTACTACACCCGTTGTAACTACTAAAGTGACTCCCTCATACCCTCGTGTATCAATATCAACACCATTAAGCGCATCACCATTAGCATCACGATTCACAGGTGCAATTGCTTGGTAATATTTAAAATTACTATATGTATCTCTAACAGCCATTATTTATATCCTCCTAAAGGTTTATTTTTCTCAATATTTACTACTTAAACTACTTATACAGAAGTTGCAATTTTCATAAGTTTAATGCTCTGAAAATTAACTAAATCTCCACCAACTCTAGCTCTTGTGTAAAATTCAACCATTGGTTTTACTGTATAAGGATCACGTTGAATAGTAATTCCAAGCCTATCAACAATCATATAAGCTTCTTTAAAATCTGCAATTGCAACTGATAATGCATTAGCAGCAATTGTAGGCATTGTAGTTGACATTCTTACAGGAAGACCTAATAACACACTGTGCCTATCTTCAGTAAGTCCTGGACTCCAAATGTAATTTCCAGTACCATCTTTTAAGAGCAATGAAGCTGCAACAGTACCACGAGACATCAACCATGTAGCTCTCTCCAAATACTGCTCAATCAAAGTAAACTTTGTATTGATAAAACCATCAGCAGTTAATGCAGCAGCGGCACCAGAAGCAACTTGCTCAACTGTTCCATAAGTTGTTCCATTTGAATAAGTTGTAAATCCTCTTGGTTTGCCAACACCATCACCAGTAATAAAAGCAGCGGACATTCCACGATTAAAACGATCAGCAATCTTTTTTGCTAACCAATCAGTGATATTAATACCAGAATCTTCTAACAGAGTCTGGGAAGCTCTTGGTTTGGCATAAATTACATGTACTGGAATTCTCTTTTTACTGAACTGAGGAGGGTCTGTTTCTGCACCTGCCACAGTTTCCTCTTCCCAGCCCCAACCAGCTTCATCCCAATCAACAAGCCATTCTATTGCTTGAGTAGAAATAGTTTCAACAGAAGCTAAATCACGCATTGGATCTGTTTCATATAACTTTGTAAAAATTTTACTTCCCATTGCAGGAGTTACTGTGTATCCACCATCAGGATCTACACCAACAGACAATGCTTTGAATTCATCTGGTCTTAAAGCATTCTCTCCACCTTTTCGTCTTAAGAAAGTCTCAAAAGTATCTGTATATTTCTTGAACACTTCAACATCTACATTTATATCCCTCATTTTTTCAAATGAAGCACCTTTACCATCACTGGAACCAGCCATAGCAGTTGTAAAAAACTCTTTAGCTTCTTTTTCCAAGGGACTTGCATCAGTCATGGAACCACGAGAGGAACGTTTAAATGCCACTTCCAACTCATCAATACGAGAAGTGAATTCTTTTACAAGTTGTTCTTGTTTTACGTTATTTGCACTAACTAATGTATCAATATTCTCTTGACGAGTTGTGACATCAGTTGCCAATTTCTTCAATTGCTCTTCAACAAGAGCATTCATTTTGCCTTCTGTAGAGTCAAGTAAACTTTTTAACTCTGTATATCGACGACTTAATTCCTCATGATTCGCCTTTGTATTATTACCAAGCTTTTTAATTTCATTGGTAATTGCTTTAAACACTTCTGGTTCATTTACGTTTGTTTCTATAGGATCAGCCATAATTAATAGTCCTCCTTAAAATATTGCGTTTTGTATTTCTCGATTAATTGTTAAACCTAAATTGACTTGTCGAATAGTAGATAAAAGTGTTCCTAATTCATCCACTGGTTTTTTCTCTGCATCCCGCAAAGAAGGCCGACATAACTTCACTAAGTATTGAGAAGTAGATTTTGATAGCCCTAACTCCCTCAAGGCTTGTTCTAATTCTCTTGGTGTCTCTGCTTGTTTTAAAGCTTCAACACACTTTACCGCAAAAACGGTTGCATGAATATTTGCAGGAAATGTGACCAGACTTACTTCCCATAAGTCTACTTCCTTCAAAAGCATGTACCTTTCTTTTTCATTTATTTCATAATCAACTCTGTCATAACCTATTGAAAGACCTTTTATTGCTTTTGCTTTTAATAGAATATGTGTTTCTCTTCCTAATTGAGTATCAATTAGGAGTTGGCCCTCAGTATAAAGACCTTGTTCATCCTCTTGAAGGCTTTTCCAAATACCTGGAATTTCATCAGAATGATGTTGCCAAAGAAGAGCAATACCATTGCCATTTCTTCCACCCTTTTTCAGTGAATTTGTAAAAGCACCCTTTTCTACAATATGCCCATGAGCATCTGGTTTTCCCCCAAAAGTTGAACCATAACCTTTAAATGTTCCATCATCCTGAATATCCTCTGTTTTAATATTAAATGGCACATCTAAATATTTATTTTCCATTAGTTTTGTCTCCTTCTATTTGAAAGAGTTTTTGGGGTTAGATGATAGCAAAGAACACAACTGCAATTTGCTATGTTAGCTATGTTACCATTTGGGTCTCCAGGAAAAGACAAAGCTTCTCCAGTTTTCATGAATTTTTCCCCATGAACCACTCTCTCGCCATTAGCGTTTCTATGATCAAAATTTTTTCTTTTTTGTTCTTTCTTTGAACTGATCCATTCTGCATCAAAATTTAATTGGAGAAATTGAACTATTGCATCTAATGTGTAATTCATTACAGAATGTGTGATTGTTTTCGTTGTTGTATGTAATCTTGTTTGATTTAGCTGCACTTTTTTACTTCTTAATTGTGTTGCTATCTGTTCAAAAGATGAACCCTCAGACAATTTCTTATTAATAAAGTTTTGTATTTGTCTTTTTGTCACTGTGTTCATTTTTTCAACATTAAAGTTTTTATAGTTCATAAACCATTGTTTAACATTATTTTTGAACTCATCTTTGAAATTCTTTTCATTGGTTATTTTTTGAACATCCAACTCTACTAATACAGTATACATCATGTTCAAAAAAAAGTCACTAGTCTGTGCAAAAAAAGTACAAAAAACTTTTTGCATTCTTTGGATTTGTTCTTCAACTGGACTATTTACATTAATTATATGGAGTTCTAAAAGACGAGCTGCATCTAAGAATTGTCTTCCTAAGATTGGTTGGAGTTTTGAGAAAAGACGTTTTTCAAATAAAGAAGAGTAATAATTTAATTCCTTATGATGTCTTTGTTTAGATTTTTCTGTTCTAAGATTGAACATTAATTTTTTTAGACTCTAACTTTAAAATAGTTTTATTGTCTTCTGTCTCTTTCTTTGGATCTTTTACTGGTTCTTCTTCTGGCTCTTCTGCAACTATATTTTCTAACGTAGTCATATGAGCAGGGACAATAATAACATCACCATCAGTTACAGATGGTTTTCTAACCAATGCACGTTTTTCATTTATTGTTAGAAAATCTGCTTCTTGTGCTCTTTTCCACATCCTTTCTCTTCGTGGTGCAAGTGCAGGAATATCATCAATCACATAATCCAGCATTAAATTGTCTTTGTAATTAAAAAGCCAATTATTTAATTCTGTTTTATAATAGTTCAAAATGAAAAAGATTGTATCTTCGTAAAAGGCTAATCTTGCGGTTTCGTAGTTTGAAAAAGTCGAATCTCCTGGTATTCCTAATAATTGTGGAGGGACACCATACCCTAGAGCTATTCTACGAGCATTTTCACGTCCACCCTCTAAGAAGTCCATATCAGTAGGAGACCATCCATAAGGAGTTGCTGTAGTTCCTTTTTCTCCTTCTAAGATTAAATTCCTACCTGCATTTGCAGAACCAGCATATTTTTCTTTTAAAGCTTTTTCCATTCTTTCAAAAGCCTCATCATCAAGATTACCAACAACTGTGATAATCATTCCTGGTCTACCTTCATTTTCAAGCAACTTCTTATTCCATTCAGTTTGCTCATTTGAAGTATCCACTTCTCGTGCAACTGATTCAGTAATTGCAGCACCATACCAATCATCAGTCGGATGAAATGCTTTCAATTGAAGTATGTCACTTTGAAGAGAAAGAGGATCTACTCTCCATGATTCCTCTTTTCCACCAACTGTATAGACAAACTTATCTATCCTGCCAGTTTTTTCACTTGCAACAATATGCATTCTATCTGGTCTAAGAACATAAAGTTCTTTTGGAATACCTTTATTCCTTCCACTTGTTGGTGATATTCTTTCAATGTATGAATTACCTGCCATAAGAAAAAAAGCAGTTGCTTTTAAAAGTAAAAAGGGGAATCCCTCTTCTGGATTTGGACGTTCAAGCACCTCTGACATTGGATGATCAAAAATCTCTTCACCTCTTTTTCCATCTCTTGTCAGTCTGAACAGTCCCCAAGGAACAGAAGCAGCATTCTTTGCTATTTCATCAATGCATCGAAAGGCAATAACATTTTTAAGGTATGTTTCCTTGGCATAGTTTGTAAAGTCTTTACCAGACCACTGTGCACCACCAGCACCAGATTGAACTAAGATTTTGCCAACCTTGCTTGTCTTTTGTCTTCTAAATTTATTTAAAAATCCCCACATTAGCCATCACCTCCAAAACTCAAAATTATCTCCATTCCTCAAATACCTCAAAAGAGCAAACTTCTCCTTTTCCACTCCATGAACCTATAACCAGAGATGGTTGCAAATAATAAATGCCAGACTCATCTAAATCATCAGAAGTTATTGTGTACCTTAAATAATTACTATTATAAACAGTTGCAGTCCATGTTGCCTCTGAACCTTCTCCTTTATAGACAAGGATATTAGAAGTAGTTGCATCAGAAATATCCTCCTGCATATTTATTTCTATTACTGTACCCACATCATCTTTGTAAACTTTCTCTGCCATTATGATAACCTCGATGTTAAATTTAATGTTCTTGTTGCTTTTGATGCCAAACTCACCGTTCGGGTTATTCCTGAAGTTAAACGAATAAGTTCAACAGACACAGTAATTGGAGCAGCAGCGGCAATGCCCCTGTACCATCCTCCAATTTGAAGTCTATCACCAGCGTCTATCGTCCCATCCGGTGCAGGATAAATAACAGTAAGAAAGAAAGAATTTGCTGATGCTCTTTTTTCTAAGGTATCTATAGCCATTTATGGTCCTGTTCCAAATTTACCTTTTGTAAAAGTAGTTCCATTATCAGTAAGAGTTGCTTTATGATCTATTGTTTCAGCATCATCATTGTAAACATTCTGATAAGTTGATGTTCTTGTGTTTGGATTACGCCATGCTTTATATAAATAACCAAGTTTTTGAGCTAAAGAAATTGTAGCTCCTGGATTACCTTGTCCTGGTTCTGCAAAAGTAGTCGTGTTAAGAACAGCCAAAACCTGTGCATTCATTTGAGTTGCAAAAGGTGTGATTGCTTTAAATCCATAACAAATACCACCAGTATCACCATCCACAGTTGCTTCTATATAAACTGTATAAGTTTTCCCATCTTCAAACCCATTAGCTGCTGTACATGCAATAGATTCAGTATAAAAACCAGTAGTATTACTGTCATCTAGCTTTGCCATTGAACCTGTTAAAATTGCTGTTGCGGTCTCATCTTCATAAACTCTATAAGTTGGAGCACTTTCAGCATCTGTCAGAACACCAGTATCAGGATCATGAGATGTAATTGAAAATACTAAATTATCTCCTATTTCTACTAATGAGGGACAACCCATTATTTGTCACCTTCCTTTCTAAACTCACCACAGAAATCATTCTCGTCTACTAAAGGCCAGGCGCCATAATGAAGTCCGTTTTTGCCGTATATAATTGGTTTATGTTTGCGACAATGACCATATTTATCAATTTTATCTAATCGCTTATGTTCATTGTCCCACCATAAACAATTTTTGCATTTATAATCTATCATTTAGCCCCAATTCCTATGGTGTCAGTATTGCTTTTTAAAATCTCTACAATATTAATATTGGCATATTCAAAAAGATCTCGCATTCCATCAGGAAAATATCTATATGTATCGATTGGATATTTATGTTCTTTAGATGTATTTGGAGCAATAATGCAAATATATTTTGAAAAATATTTTGTCAAAGAACTTAACCATTCCCACGGCCTTTTAACGTGTTCCATAACTTGACCTGAAATTACTACATCATATTGTTTTTTAATATTATCAAAGCCAACTATATCAACATTTTGGCCAGCAACAATATCCATGCCTGTATATTTAAAAGGATCGGGAAACAATCTTCTATATGTGCGTTGTCTTTTATGCCGCATTGATCCTACGTCAAGAACAGTTAAGCCGGGGATATCTAATAAATATTTATCCCTAAAGTATCTCATTAATATTAAACTATTTTGATGCATTATTGTTTCACCCAAAAAAATGTAGCCGTCTTTTCATCTGTGAGCCACCATTCCCTTATATCATGAGCGTGAGTATATGCATCCACGGCAGGAACGACACCAGCATTCCTAAATCTATAATAATCATGCCCTGATACAATTCCGCCTGGACGAACTTTATGATTCCAGGCAATTACATCTTGCATAATAAAATCAAAAGTATGTTCGCCATCTATAAAAACAAAATCTAACGAATTGTCTTCAATGTCTAAAACGCCTTCCATACTTGTTTTCCGTATTAATTCGGCGTTAAAAGGCTTTAATCGTTTCTGTGCTTCTTTATATATCTTATCAGCTTGATCTTGTGTTAATTTTAATGAATTATTTTCATCATAGCCCATCCACGGATCTATGCATTTAAGCCGTAGATTACTGTTAGCTTGACAAAGGACTTCAGAGAATTTACCTTTCTTTACTCCAACTTCCACACCTTTTACATATCCAAGCTGTGCGAAAATTTTTGCTAATTTATCTCGCGTTAAACCCTTAACCCTAATAGGACTTATTTGTGGTAAAAATTTTGCCCACTTTTTTCTTAAATATGTAGCTGCATCTTGAGGCATTATTACAACGTCTATTTTTTGTGTTAATTGCGGCTTAGTAACATAACCCTCCGGCGTTTTGTAACCTACTTTTGATTCAAAATGTGACGGCCCACCCCAACCAGGAAGATTATAGATGCCTTTTTTGTGACCCTCTAACCATTGCCGACGGCCACTTTTATCCATTGTCAAATTGTCGCCATGTCTAATATCAATATTTGGTCGCTCTGACTCAAAATTAAAATGCGGAATATCCATTTTTGTTGGACCATCTTCCCAGGCCTTAAGTCTCTTCTCGCAATGCTCTATTAATAATTCTCTATATGCAACACATTGACTTTGACAAGTTTTTCCATTACCCGGCAAAAAAGATGACATTCCTAATGCATAATGATATCTATTCTTATTGAAATAAGCATGTTCATTATCTTTTGGCAAAAATGCAAAATGTGATGGATGATAGAAAACATCATGCTCACATAAATACACTATTGAATTAGGCTCAGTTGCCTTTAATCCTTCTAACATTTGCTCATAGGCAGATTGATATGTTTGCGGCTTATCGCCAACAACAATATTATTTCCAAAGTGCTTAATAGGCTTCTGTGAAACACTTATAATTGGTATAGGACCAGCACATCTCTTTATCTGTTTCCTAACCTGTTTAGCTAATGACTCATCTATCTTATTGTCAGTGTAATATACAATAACCCTCGGTGCTTCATACCCATCTACCATATAAGCCTCCCATTGACTAACTGGTGCAAATTTTTCTATAACCCATCTAAATGGCCGTACTTGATTTTTAAAAGCATTATCTTTAAAATAATAGTTATTAAACGTATATTTATGTGCATGTGCGACTTTCCTGCCATCCATTGGATACGGAAACCCACCTTCTCCGGCTCTGAACCAATGAGCTTGCCACACTTTCTTATTCACATATTGAGATCCGCCACATAACCATGTTCTCAAAGATATCTCAATTCCTACATTTCCCCAAGACCCAACACCTTCATCAAGCAATCCAATATAATCATTCCATTCTCTTGTGCAAAACCAGCAAGATCCCTGTCCTGTCATAATTTCGGCTATATCGCCTTTGGCCTCTGGACGTTTGCGATAATCTTTCCAATAGTAACAATAACAATCAAGCCCAAAATACATAAAATGCGTCCTGCCTTTTGGCTTATCTTCCCATTTATTAGCATCAAGCCGCCTCATTTCAGGAACGATCACAGCATTCTCAGGACAATTGGCTTGTAAAGCTTCATCAAACCCTGGCATTAATAATGCATGAGCGTCTATTTTCATTACATATTTTCCAGTAGATTTCTTAACGCCTAAATTATAAGCTGCTCTTTGTCCTATGGCCTTATCAACATGCACTAATTTCACTCGATCATCTCTTGCTATTAATGGCGGATCTGGTGTATACCCATCTATTACGGCAATTACTTCTATGTCGCCTGTGGCATTTTTTAAAGTAGAATTAATAGTATTCTGAAAATACTTTTCTACCCTTCCAGGAATAACTACACTTACCCTAGCCATTAATTATAACGCCTCCACCTATCAAACTATGTATTCCATTACTTGTTATTATTGGCATTGCGAAAGTAACAACAACCGACGGAGATGCAGATTCAGAAGCTGATTCACTTACTGATTCAGATATGCTCTCACTCTCAGACACAGATTCTGATGCACTTTCAGATATAGATGCAGATTCACTAACCGACTCAGAAACAGATTCACTTGCGGACTCGCTTACAGATTCAGAAATACTTTCAGAAGCCGATTCACTTGTTGATTCTGATGCACTTTCACTTACTGATTCACTTGCAGATTCACTTGCACTCTCGCTAATGGATTCACTTGGTGATTCACTTGTAGAGTCAGACGTTGATTCACTTGCAGATTCGCTTACAGATTCAGAAATGCTTTCACTAACTGATGCACTAACTGACTCACTCGTACTTTCACTGGCTGATTCAGATATGCTGGCCGACTCAGAAGCTGACTCTGATACTGAATCACTGACACTTTCACTTGCAGATTCTGATGCACTTTCACTTACTGATTCAGATGCAGATTCGGATGCTGACTCACTAACAGATGGACTAACACTCGCACTTTCTGAAGCTGATTCAGAAGCACTTTCACTTGCACTTTCTGAGATTGATACAGACTCTGATACACTTTCACTTGCAGATTCTGATGCACTTTCACTTACTGATTCACTTGCAGATTCCGAAACTGATGGTGATTCTGAGGCACTTTCACTTGCAGATTCAGACACAGATTCTGACTGCGATGCACTCTCAG
>Ga0307377_10003644_pt1 | contig 17254 bp, 11 predicted proteins | sample TR3MG_FD_202535 | JGI IMG/M metagenome (GOLD analysis project Ga0307377, IMG submission 202535) | Soil microbial communities from Risofladan, Vaasa, Finland - TR-3 | ecosystem: Environmental > Terrestrial > Soil > Coastal area > Acid sulfate soil | place: Finland: Risofladan, Vaasa | collected... | reverse complement strand
GACAGTGAGTTATGCTTATAATTACAGCAATGTTGTATCTATCTTTGAGGATTTGAAGGAACTTCCTCTTGATGAATCAGCAACTAACATTACTGTATCATATGCAATTATTGGCCAGCAATTTCCTGCAATCAAAGTAACAGATGTAAAAAGAGATCCTCAGGGGCGTATTATTGTAGATGAAAAAACCGGATATCCTATTAAGGAGACGGAACTGCAGCATATGGGACATGGTAATCCGAATCATATTCTGGGTATAGTAAATACATTTGACTTTAAAGGATTTAACCTGAATATTGTTACCGATTACAGAGGTGGGAACAATATTGTAAATTATGTTGGTGATGCTCTTGATTTTCCTGGCATTACATGGCATTCAGCTCAGAATGGCCGTCAGAATTTTGTAATTCCTAACTCGGTTATCGAAACATCACCAGGGGTATTTGTAGAGAATACAAATGTTATTACCCAATCGGCATCGCGTTATTTATGGAATACGAGTGACTATAAAAATGCGCAGAGTACATACCTCACAAGCGCTGCATTCTGGAAATTGAGAGAGGTATCTCTATCTTATGATGTTCCTGTTCAGAATATTCTCGGTGGAGCAATCAAAGCTGCACAGGTGGGTGTTGTCGGTAGAAACCTTTTAATGCTTCGTCCCAGGACAAATATGTGGACCGATCCGGAATTTAATACAGTGACTGGAAACAGTAATACTGTCGGCTTTACCGATGAAAATCAGCTGCCTCCGACAAGAATTTTCGGATTTAGTGTTAAACTTACTTTCTAAGTTAAAAAATAAAAGATATGAAGAAACTATTAATATTATTAACTGTACTGGTTGTATTGGGATCCTCGTGCTCGGAAGATTTTCTTTCAGTGAACGAATTTAACCCCAATTCGGCTTCTGCTGTTCCGGCGAGCCTTGTTCTGCCTGCAGCACTAAATTCTACCTCACGAATTGTTGACCGGCCTCGGAATTTTGACTTTATTTATCTCTGGCACGGGTGCATGTCTGTAAGCTCTGGTTATGCCCAATCAGGCGCTTTAATCGGTTACAACCTGCTTAACAGTAGTCGCGAGGCTAACTGGAGTAACAGCTATTTGAATCTTCAGAACTACGATTATATTGAGAAGGAATCAAAAACTGAAAAGTTACAACCTTACAAGGCTATAGCTAAAATTATGAAGGCTTACGTTTACCAGATACTTGTTGACAATTATGGTAATGTTCCCTATTCTGAAGCTCTTCGAACAACTGAGGGTATACTTAAACCCGTTTACGATAATCAACAGACTATTTATGAAGATCTGGTTGTTCAGCTCGATTCTGCTATGTACCTGATTGATTCAGCACCAGCTGATGCTGAAGAGATTGGCGATTATGATATCATTTATCATGGCGATATGAATATGTGGTGGAAGTTTGCAAATACCCTTAAACTCAGACTACTCATTAATCAGTCTGATATGTCAGGGAGACGTGCCTATATTGATACTAAGATTGCAACAACTGCTCACACAACTGCCGATTATATTGGTGCAGGTGAAGGAGCTATGCTGAATCCTGGTTATAGTAAGTCAGCTGATAAAATGAATCCCTTCTGGGAAACATTTTACAAGCAGGATGATTCGCGACAGTCTGATGGTTTGGGATACTATGTTGCAGGTCAGGATGCATGTGATTTTTTGACTTTATATGACGACCCTCGTAAGCTCAGATTCTTTGGGCCTAATACTACAGGTGGCACAAACGTAAAAGGTAATTATTTTGGTGCCCTGTTACTTGAACCTCCACCAACTACCTCAGAACTTGGTCCGGGTATGTTGAAATCATTTGATCAGGATGCACCAATATTTACAGACTTTGAGAGCCTTTTCCTTCAGGCAGAAGCTGCTCAGAGGGGCTTAATATCGGGTTCTGTAAAAGCACTTTATGAAAATGCAGTGACTCAGTCAATTATTTATATGGGTGGGGAGAGAGGTACCAGTGCCGCTGCTTCATCTTACCTTGCTACACCATCACCAATGGTAAACTATGACAGTGCTGTTGTTGAATCAGGAGAGTTAAAATTGATCCTTACACAGAAATGGTGTGCTTTGAATAGCATTAGTCCGGTTACTTTATGGACTGATTACAGGAGAACAGGATTCCCGGATTTTCTTCATTTTACCCAGGATCCTTTAAAAAAGAATGCTACTCCTCCTGTTCGCATGCTTTATCCTCAAACTGAGATAAGCACAAATAATGATAATGTTGTTGCTCAGGGAACGATCAATGTGTTTACAAGTAAAATATTCTGGCAGAATCGTTAAGGATTGTATTGCCATAAACTATTAACAATAAAAAAAAAGAATATGAGAAACAAAATATTCATGATAATATCCTTTCTGGCCGCAGTTCTTATAGTAAGTTCCTGCCTGAAAGATGATATTGGAGAGGACTGGACATCTTCCCTGAAGGGGAAAATGTATGCAGAATTTCCCAATAATGGACCACAGGTTAAAGTAATTCAGCCTGTTGCAGAAGATCAGATATTTAAGTTTTTAGTAAATATCGCAACTGATGCTCTGCCAACAACAGATATTACATTAACATTTGCGGTTGATCCTCCGGCTATGGCTGATTATAATGATGAGATACAAGCTGCTGACACTTCAATTCACTGGAGTTATGAGCTTTATCCATCCATTGAAATACTTGATCCGACACTGACCATTAAAGCAGGTACCAGGAACGCTTATGTACATGTGAAATTATCCAGAGGAGATACTATCAGGTTAGGTGCAAAGTACATGGCTCCAGTTACAATTACTTCAGTAACCGGAACAACAGTAATTGCAGAAAACAAAAAAACTGTTTTATATAAACTTCCTGTTGCTAATAAGTGGGAAGGAACTTATAAGATGAAAGGTTATATATTAAGGAATGATCCGTTTGATCCTGTTCTTTCAGGATATTACACCGGCCGGACATATAAACTGGGTACCAGCGGACCTAATAGTGTTACATTTAATAAAACTATAAGCTGGGGAGACTCGGAGAGTAATACTGTTGGTGGTATTGGGCCATGGATGATTACTATTAGTGAAGGATCAGTACCAAATCCGATTATTATTTCAGACGCTACTAATCCTGCCGTGGTAAATCTTCCATCATATAATAATCGTTATGATCCTGAGACGAAGACTTTCTTTATGTCAGTATATTGGGGTACGGGACCAACTAACAGAGCTACTACTGATACTCTTGTTTATTCAGGACCTTATTAATAATATCTGTAATGAGACTGAATATTAAGTCAGCAAGAAACTTAAACATGAAATTAATATTAAGAAATATGAAAAGGATAAATATAATTTTAATAATGTTGCTCGTCTTTTCCGGCTTATTTACAATGCAGAGTTGTAAGGAGGACGAAGGAACATTTAAGGAATACGGATCATTTACCGATCCTGTTCTGGTGGCACCAGCCAATCGTGCCTTTTTAGATGAGACCGCCACTGTTGATCTGATATGGGAATCTACAGATGCTGATGGCGATCCGCAGAACTGGACTGTTTATTTTGGTGATTCTGATGACCCCGGAGTAATTCATACTGGTTATACCCAACAAACAGTTACTGTAAATGTGATTAAAGGAACCAAGTATTACTGGAAGGTTGTTGCTATGGATGTCAATGGTGTAATAACCAGGGGTCCTATGTGGAGTTTTGAGATCATTGATCCGGATGCACCAATGACAATGGAAATGAGCTGGTCAACGAATGTTGAGGAAGCAATAGGTCTTGAGGTTGATCCTGAAGATGCAATTGACTTGAGGTTATTGATTGTCCCTGAAGCTAAAGCTGACGAAATTATAGTTGACGGCAGTGGTTTTGAGGAGTATAATGACTTTGATCAATTGCCTGATGGGAAGTATCTTATTAAAACAGATATTTTTTCAACCCTAGATGCAGGAGACTTTAATAAATCGCTTAATGTTAGTATTAATCTGGTTTTTAGACAGAGAGGTATTTTATCTAAATCTTTGCCTTTCCCGGATGTAATGACTAACGATTTTCCATGCGAAAGTTATAAGACTGTTCTTGCGGAAGTAACAAAAACAGGTTCTACTTATGAAGTTGTTAGTAAGGTAGATGTAGAATGGAGTGTTGATCCGCTTGACCTTGTTGGTGATTGGGCCGGAACTGATAATGTGGGTTTTGATGATGTAGTAACAATATCCGATAATGGCGACGGAGTTAGTATCTGGGGCTTAGGTTTTGGCTGGTTTGAATCCCCGGACTTTTGGAGTGAGAATGTTGTTGGCGGGGGTCCTGTTCCTCTGGTATTTGACTTCACAAAGCTAGGCGTTATTAGTATTGCAGATCAATATTATATTACATCAGATTGGGACGACGATTATAATCTTAGAGGTACTGCTAAGATTAATCTATGTGGTGATATTCCTGTATTAACTTTCGAATACGACATAGCATATACAGGTGATGCAGATGGTATTGGAGTAACATACCTTGGAGAATTATTTACTATAACACTAAAACCAGTAGCAAAAGGTTCAGTGGTGTCTCGAACAACATCACCACATCCAAACATACCGTTACCACAAAAACCGGTCCGTTAGATTAACCTTAAATAATATTAAAAAACCGTTTCATTTAGAAACGGTTTTTTTTATTCTGTCTTCAGATGAATTGAGCGGATCTTAGCTCGTTAAAGTAAAACTAAATGATAAGTAACAAGTAATGAATTTATTTATTGTAAAAGAGGGTATCTTACCCTTGTTGATAACTCGACTCCTGGAGATTCCTCATTCCGCCTTCCATTCGCATTGCTCATGATTCGGCTTCATTCGGAATCCCGAGCTTAAGCGAGAGATCTCCAAATCCCTTAACTGGACTCCTTAAAAATCCCAGTCAATATGAACCTATAAACAACTTTGCACGTCAGATTATGTAATAACCACACATGTTTAATAATGTGGTGTGTAACTTATAAGATGTTGTCAAAATAAGCTTTAGCGAGGGATCTCCAAATCCCTTAACTGGATTCCTTAAAAATTTCTGTTGTTACGAGTCCATATACAAAAAATTCGAACAGTTTCTACTATTCTATCTTCAGATGAACAAGCTCAAGCCTGGTTGTTGATGCTCTCAGAACCTTGATAACAAAATTATTTATTCTGATTATATCATTATTCCTGGGAATACTGCCATGATAAAATAAAATCATGCCAGCCAGAGTTTCATAATCATCTTCCTCAGGCAGATGAATATTATACTTTTCATTAAGGTAATCAATCTCAATCCGGCCAGAGAGAATATATTCCTGATTACTAATGACTTTTTCAACAAGATCATATGTGTCGTGTTCGTCTTCGATATCGCCTACAATTTCTTCAACAACATCTTCAATGGTTACCATTCCTGATGTTCCTCCAAATTCGTCAACAACCAGGGCAATATTCTTCTTTTCATTAACGAATAACTTTAATAATTTATTTGCTGGCATCGTCTCAGGAACAATCGCCAGCTTCCTAACTGATGATCGGATGTCAGGAGGGTTTTTGAAAATATCCTTTAATTCGAAATAGCCAATGATATTATCAATGGAATCCTCATAAACTAAAATCCTTGAAAGCCTTGTTTCAATGAATTTCTGTTTGAGTTCCGCAATCGGACTCATGCACTCAATTGCCTCAATCTCAGTTCTTGGAATCATGCATTCCCTGAGCTTAACCCGTGAAAAATCTAGAGCATTCTGGAAAATCCTGATGTTATGATGGTCCGGTTCAGACTTCTCTCTACTCTGCTTACTGAGATTTACAAAATGATCGAGATCTACCTTGCTGAAAACCAGATTTTCCTGTCTCTTCTCCCCATGGGGGATCCTGAAAAATATCTTCATGAAGAGATTTGAAGCTGCAAGAGTAAATTTGCTTAGGGGGTAAAAAATAAAATAAAAGAATAATGTCGGGATACTTAAAAACTTTAAAAAAAGATTTGGGGAGAGGATGAAAATGGTCTTTGGAAGAAATTCAGCAACAAATAGAATTATAGCTGTTGAAATTATTGTATTCACTATAAGTATTAATAAATCTGACTCAATAAATTTCGATAATTCGGGACTCATAAGATTAGAAAATACCAGTCCATAAATAACAAGTGCTATATTATTTCCTACCAGCATTGTAGCGATATACTGGCCAGGATTATTCGTAAACAATTTCAATATTCCCGAACCGGAAGCACCCTGTTTCCTGTCAAGCTCAATCCGTAGCTTATTAGAAGCAATAAATGCTATTTCCATGCCGGAAAAGAATGCAGAAAGAATTATTGCGAGAAGTATGATCAAGATACCTTCCATACATCAAAGTTAACTCTTTTTCCTCTGTTTATGCCTCACCCACGCAAATACAAAGGAAATAAGGGCCATTAGTACGAAGATAATGATTTTGCTGCCTCCGGTTGTAAATGCTAACCTGATGGCTGCAGCTATGCACAGAATACCTGTTCCTAACCAGATTATTTCGAGAATCAATATTGAACTATTCCTCATCATTGAAATAAATTATTGCACTTACCTTTTTGATTTTACGGTGTCTTAGATGTATATCAGATTCAAATCCAAATCCCTGAATTACCTGATCTTCATTAGTTATTTTAACAAATCTGTCGGTAAAAATAAGATCTTTCTCCTGGTTCCAATTCAACACTTCAGTCTCAAGCATATCATTACTCTCATTAATTACCACCACACTATCCTTTAGTTCCCAGGTATTATTTGTATCATTAAACTTTGCATATTTAGCAGTAACTGATGCAACAGGCTCTTTATTACCATCATAGAAAAGCACATTGATCCCGGATTTGAACTCAGAATATGGGAAGGCAGTATTGTCATATTGCTCAACTATTGGTGCATTCATCACAAGTTGTAAATGTCCGGAATCAATAAATATAGTTCTAAGGGTTTTAACACTCACTGACGGCAGGTTAAGAAGATCTGATTTTGGTAGTTTATCAATTTTATTTTCACATGAAAATAACAGAACAGCTAGCATTATTTGAACCGTGATTATGAAAATAGTCCGCAAAGTAATTAATCCGGGCTTCATGGGCAGCTAAAATAAATAACCTTAAAACAAGAATAGCCATCTCCTGTATACAGGCTAATCATATTTACGTTTAATAAACCAGTAGTCATAAAGGTTTAGACTGATTCCCAAAGAATAATAATTTTCTGTATGAATATTATTTACCATAGAACCAGTTTTTCTGGTGAAGTCAAAAAATAAATTTGTTTTTGACCAGGTACGTCTCATTGGTAATCCAATGCCAATACTCCCACCATACTCTTTTATCTGTTCGCCGTTAATTATTAAATAATTATCCCTGATATGACCCCCTATTCGATATTCTATCCTGTTTATGTAGCTGTAATTTGAAAACTTTTCAGGGATGTATTCAGCTCCAAAGAGTATCGATTTTGTATCAGCGGCATAACCGGCTGCACCTGGTATTTTTGAGTTTGACCATTTTGTTGTAATGAAATCAATACCTGTTGTAAACTTATCCTTTTTTCCAAATGTGACGCCTAGTCTTAAAGTACCTGGAATAAATGTTCTGGATGAATTATCGGAAATATTTGATATTGTGTCATTTGTATTGTAATTCGAATATTTTAAAGAAATATGCTCATATTTTGACCTGTATTTTTTACTGGCACTTAGAGAAACACCTGCAGTAATGAAAAATTTATTTTTCAGTGATGCAGCATATTGTAATCCATAATCGAAGTTGATACCACCTAACTGTAACTTCTCGGTGCTGTTTATATTAAAGACATTTTCCAAATTGCTTATAAACTCAAACTGATTAGTCCTATTTACTTCTCCAAAGAGCATAGACATATTAACTCCTGCTGACAGATTCTTAGTAATCATGATCCCTGTCCCAAGAAAAAATTTATTGAATCCTCCATCTCCTGAATGATTTGTTGTGTATTCCCCGGTAAGCGGATCATACCCGGTATCTCCCTCCAAAACTGTTTCAGATATTTTATAATATCCACTGCTAACAGGTATCAGGCCTGTTGCAAATCCCCATCCTTTCATAAGAGGGAAGCCAATAAGGAGATGATCAAAGTTCATATCATCTGACGAGAAGTTTGATATTCCATCAGATAGAAAATTCATGCCATAATCTATTCCAAAATCAAAACAAAAAGAATTGGTGTCGAGACTACTGTATGATGCCGGATTCGAGAAGAATATTGAGTTATTGTCTCTTAAACCTGTTTCAATTCCTCCCATACCCATACTCCTGAATGATCCTGCTGGTTCCATAGTACCAAGGTTAAATCTTGAATATGGAGAATTGATTAGTTTTTGACCATTGGCAGTAAATGTAAAAGAAAAAAGAGCGGCTAAAATGATCGGTATGAGTTTATATTGCATTGTATTCCAGAATATTATTTAAGCCATCAATCACAATATCAGGCATATATGTGAGTTGGTGGTCGGTTTTGTCCTTAAGGTACCTGCTGTCTCCGCCTGTGAGTATAATTTGAAAATTAGAGTGCTTTTTCTCAAACGTGCGAATATACTCATTTATTTCATATATAACCCCTGAAATAACACCTGCAGTTATTGCATCTTTTGTATTTTGACCAGGAAAACTAAAACTTTTAGCTGGAGTGACCAGAGGTAACTTTCCGGTAAATTTGTTCAATGCCTTAAATCTCATCGATAATCCGGGAGAAATATTACCCCCTTTGTAAGTATTACCTGAAATAAAATCAAAAGTAATAGCAGTACCTGCATCAATAATCATGATTTCTCTTCCCGGAAATAGATTGCATGCTCCGGCAACTGCAGCTATTCTGTCTGTCCCAAGTGTCTCCGGGGTTTGGTATTCCATCTCGAATGGGAGTCTGGATTTATTCGAAAGGATATGAGCATAAGGAATGTTTGAAAAGATGAGATCAGAGATGAAGGAGGGTAATTCTTTCACAGATGAAACGATAGCCTTTTCAATCTTATAGCCTGATAATTTATTTTCCAGCTCCTCACAACTTAACTCATTTATTCGGGATATTGTAATTTTATCCCGGCCATTATAGATGGCAAGTTTGGTAGAAGTATTTCCGATGTCAACAATGAGATTCATGGTGTAATTTAGCCACAAAGGTAGTAAATGCAGAGGAAAGTGCCTAGAGTTTGATGTGCCTAAAGTATTTAGAGCTAAATTATAAAATAACTTTAGTCACTTTCATTATGATTTGTCTGCATTTCACTTAATACCAATGGATTAACCTTCACTATAATTATTTCAATGTCCCCCCGTGGTGGGATTTAGGGGGAGTCTGGTGTGATTCGAGTATCTCCTCAAGAATTTTAATAGCCGTTTTTACTGATTTCACATCATAAATTGTGAGACTAAGTTTTGTTGCTTTTTGTTTCATCCTCATTTGTTTTTGCTTTCTGTTTACATAATTCATTATTGAAACAAAGAGGGAACTATGATAAAATTGAGAGTTTTGATTAGAGACAAAGTTGGCAATAAGCAGGTTATTCTTAAGAAAGATCTTTTCAATTCCAATTTTTACGGAGATCCATTTTATCCTTACAATATCGAGCAGAGCCTCTGCTGGAGGTGGAATATTTCCAAACCTGTCGATAAGCTTATCCCTAAATAATTTTAAAGCTTCTTCTGAAGAAATCTCATTTAGCTCTTTATATAATCTTATACGTTCAGAAATATTTGAGATATATTCATCGGGAAACATAATCTCAAGATCTGTATCGATTAGAAAATCAGAAACATACACCATTTTTGTTTCTGGTTTTTCAGTTTTTGCAATTGTTCCGGTTACAGTGGATGGATCAGTGAACTCTGCCTCTTTTAATTCGAATAGTGCCTCATTTAATATCCGCTGATATGTCTCAAATCCAACATCAGCAATAAATCCGCTTTGCTCACCTCCCAGGAGATTTCCCGAACCTCTTATATCCAGATCCTGCATCGCAATATTAAATCCGCTTCCCAGTTCAGAGAATTCTTCAATTGCTTTAAGTCTGCGTTTTGCTTCGTGTGTGAGTGTGCTAATGGGAGGGGAAAGAAGATAGCAGAATGCTTTTTTATTCGATCTGCCTACTCTTCCTCTTAATTGATGGAGCTCTGACAGGCCAAAATGATGAGCATCATTAATGAAAATTGTATTAGCATTCGGTATATCAAGTCCGGATTCAATAATAGTTGTAGCCAGCAATACATCAAAATCACCCTGTATGAAATTGTACATGACATTTTCTATCTGGACTCCATCCATCTGACCATGTACGACTGCGGTTTTAACATTTGGACAGAGGCGATTGATCTGGGCCTGTATCTGCTTAATATTTTCAACTCTGTTATGGATAAAAAATACCTGTCCGTTTCTTGATACTTCATATTCGATACCCTCTTTTATTATCTCTTCATTATAACCATGTAATTCAGTTACAATTGGCATCCTGTTTGGGGGAGGAGTATTAATTATGGAAAGGTCGCGGGCTCCCATTAATGAGAATTGCATTGTACGTGGTATCGGGGTAGCTGTAAGAGTGAGAGTATCGACATTTAATTTTATCTTCTTTAGCTTTTCCTTCACTGATACCCCAAACCTCTGCTCTTCATCAATTATTAAAAGTCCAAGATCCTTGAATTTGACATCCTGACTGACGAGCTTATGCGTACCTATTATAATATCTATCTTCCCTTCCGATAGTTGTGCTAAAATATTTCTTTGGTCTGCAGGTTTTCTATGACGACTAATGTATTCTATATTACACGGGAATTCTTTCAGACGTGATGAGAATGTCTTGTAATGTTGGAGAGCGAGAATGGTTGTAGGGACAAGTATAGCTGTCTGTTTACTGTCTGAAGCTGATTTAAATGCAGCCCTGACAGCTACTTCAGTTTTACCAAAACCTACATCGCCACATATAAGCCGGTCCATTGGGTGAGTGGCTTCCATATCTTTTTTAACTGCAGCAGATGCGGTAATCTGATCCGGTGTATCTTCATATATAAATGAAGCCTCAAGTTCACGTTGCAGGTAGGAATCAGGTGAATAGGAATATCCTTCAGAACCCATTCTTTTAGCATAAAGATGAATAAGATCTTTAGCAATATCTTTGACTTTTGCCTTTGTATTCTGCTTTAGCTTCTGCCAGGCACCGGAGCCCAGTTTATAAATTTTAGGTTCAGAATTATCTTTTCCCTTATATTTTGAGATCCTGTGAAGGGAATGGATACCAACAAATAAAATGTCATTATCCCTGTAAACAAGTTTTATTGCCTCCTGTACTTTCCCGTTTACCTCAATCTTCTCCAAGCCTCCAAATCTGCCAATACCATGATCAATATGAACAACATAGTCTCCAGGGTTAAGACCTGTAAGTTCTCTCACTGAAATGCTCTCCTTCCTGGTGAAGTATCCTCTTATCCTGAATTTGTGATACCTGTCAAATATCTGATGGTCAGTATAAACTGCAATTTTCAGATCATGATCGGTATATCCGTTATGAAGATTTATCAATTGCGGAGTAAAATCTATTTCTGGATTTAGTTCTGCAAAGATATCCCTGAGTCTCTCTATTTGTGATTCGCTCTCAGAAATGAGATAGGTGACATATCCGTCTGAGTCATTTGAGAGGAGCTTCCCTGATAGTATTTCGAAATTTTTATTAAAAACAGGTTGTGCTTCAGTATGGAATTCAAATATTGATTCAGGCTCAAATAAGCTGTTTTTTCCAAACTCAACCATCCTGAATTTTTTGGAATGATCTATAAATTGATCACCCGTTATTACGATCGCAGCCTTATGTGAGAGCTGACTAGATTCTTCCTTTTGTGTTGTCTGGAAGAAAATATTATTTATTTTATCCTTAATATAATCAGCATCTTCTGTCCATATCAGTGATGAGGGAGGCAAGAAATCGGTGAATGAATCATGCACCTCTTCAATAGATATATCCTGAATGTTAGGGATAATGGATATTTGCTTATGAGTACAGACAGATAACTGATCATCAGTATTAAATGATCTTATCGTTTCGACTTCTTCTCCAAAAAAGTCGATACGGTATGGAAGATCGGATGAATAGGAAAAAACGTCAGCAATACTTCCTCTTATTGCATATTGACCAGGTTCATAAACAAAATCAGTCCTTTCAAAATTATATTCCTGAAGCATCTCTTCAATAAACTCTAATGAAATCTTGTCTCCCTTGCTTATATAAAAAGTGTTTTTCTTAAGATTATTCTTACTTACAACTTTTTCCATGACAGACTCCGGGTAGGTAACAACAATTCCTTTTCTTTTGCCTGAAGCCAGATGGTTAAGTACTTCAGTGCGAAGTACAATATTTGCAGGTTCAGTATTCTCATATTGCACAGAACGTTTATAAGTAGAAGGGAAAAAGAAAACGGATTCTTCACCGACAAGGGAGATCAGATCGTTATAAAAATAGGCAGCATCCTCTTTTTCAGGAAGTATGGCAACATGAGTAATTGGAGTTTTATTGAATACCAACGATAGAATCATTGCTTTCGATGATCCATATAGTCCTTCTAACCGTATCCTCCCGTATTTGTTTTCATTGATAGTTTCAATTAGTCGGGATACTACAGGATGGTTGTTATAAGAATAAACTATTTTGTTCTCTTTCATCTGATAGTGCGTGCCGGCAAATTTAATAAAATGAATTTTAAATGATATGTTTCAAAAAGGAATTGAAATGAATTGAGGAAATGCTAATTTTAAAACAAATTTTTAATTTATGAAGGTATATAAATTTGGAGGAGCATCAGTAAGAGATGCCGGAGGATTAATAAATCTGGCGGGAATCATATCGAAAGAACCAGGTAACCTGGCAATTGTCATCTCTGCTTTCAATAAAACAACAAATGCTCTTGAGAAAGTTCATAAGCATTGGTTAGCAGGCGATATTATCTATTTAGGATTGCTTGAAGATATATTTATATACCATAAGTCAATCATTGAAGAGCTTTTAACTGATAATACAATACTGTCAAATAAGATTGATATTTCATTTTCCAGACTGAAAGAGTATCTTTTGTCTGAAGAGAGAAGGGATTATGATTATACTTATGACCAGGTAGTTTCTTTTGGAGAACTCTGGTCAACTATTATTGTTGCAGAATATCTGATATCAAATTTTTCTGATTTAGAGTGGTTAGATATCAGGGAAAGCCTGTTAACTGATGACAGGTTTAGGGACGCAAATGTATTATGGAATGAAAGTAATAAAAGGATAAGGACCATTTTTGATTTTACAAAGAAGAGAATTTATGTTACACAGGGTTTTATTGCAGGTACAGTTGTGGGACAAACTACGACTCTTGGAAGGGAAGGATCGGATTATACCGCAGCAATAATTGCCAGTATGCTTGATGCTGAAAGTGTTGTTTTTTGGAAAGATGTACCTGGCGTATTGAATGCCGATCCGAGATGGATGCCTGACGCACAACCACTTGAAGAAATATCATATAGGGAGGCTGTTGAGATGACTTTCTCCGGGGCAAAAGTAATTCACCCTAAAACCATAAAGCCACTGCATAATAAAAATATTTCACTATATGTGCGTTCATTCCTTGATCCGTCAGCAAAGGGTACTGTAATAAAAGCCGATATAACCATAAAAAAGGTTCTACCGGTATTTATTAAAAAAGAGGATCAGGTACTTATCTCAATAGTGCCAAAGGATTTTTCATTTGTTATGGGTGACAATTTGAGTATGGTATTCCATGCATTTATGATAAATGGTATAAAAGTGAACCTTGTTCAGGCTAGTGCAGTAAGTATAAACGTTTGTGTTGATGATGAAAGACCAAAAGTTGATAAACTTTTGAATGACTTAAAGGTAGAATTCTCAGCAGTATATAATGAGAATGTTGAAATGCTTTCGATCAGGCATTTTACATCACTATCAATCGCCAGGATAACAAAAGAGAGAGATATTTTATTGGAACAACGAACCAGGAATACAGTAAGGTTTGTTGTAAGAAAGGAATAACGGCTCAGTGGTGCAAATGAAGGGACAGGTTGCGACCTGCCCCTTCATTTTTGGGGAGTGTAAAGAATTTTGTGTAAATGAATTGGTAGCTGATTAGGGACCCCAACTGGTCTGGAGCCGGAAATCGAGCTCAAAGACCGGTTGGTTAGACAGAAAAAGTTTAATTTTAACCTAATTAGCAGCAACATGAGTGACAATGAGTTATTTAAAATCCCTGAGGAAGCACTAAATAAGATTAAATCTCAGGCAGAATTTGAAGAGTTTATCCAAAGGCTTTACAAACAAGGAGTTGAAGCTCTTTTGAAAGCCGAGATCAATGAACATCTTGGTTATCCAAAGCATGATCCATCGGGTAAAAACAGTGGTAACAGCCGAAACGGCTCTAGTAAAAAGACCCTGAAGACCAATCTCGGAGAGGTTCCCTTGGATGTTCCCCGTGACCGCAACTCCACCTTTGATCCGATCGTAGTGCCCAAGCACGAGCGTATGTCTTCTAAGATAGAACATGCGATTATAACGATGTATTCGAGAGGCATGTCCACCAGGGATATCGAGGATACCATTAAAGACATTTACGGAGTTGAAGTAAGCGAGGGTTCGGTATCCAATATTACCAGTGCAGTTATCGAAGATATAAAAGAATGGCAGCAACGGCCCCTTGATCCTGTTTACTTCGTTGTCTGGATGGATGGTATCGTCGTAAAAGTCCGTCAAAGCGGCAAGGTTATAGGCAAGACCATTTATCTGATGATCGGTCTTAAGCACACCGGATTAAAAGAGGTTCTTGGTATGTGGATCAATGAAACAGAGAGCGCCAGTTTCTGGCTTAATGTTCTTACTGATATTAAGGCCAGGGGAGTAAAGGATATCCTGATTGCCAGTACCGATAATCTCTCCGGAATAAGGCAGGCCATCAAATCTGCCTTCCCCAACACAATCACACAACTGTGTGTAGTTCACCAGATCCGTAACAGTATGAAGTATGTTGTATGGAAAGATAGAAAACACTTTTTATCCGATTTAAAGCATGTTTATGGTGCCATCAACGTGGATATGGCCTATGATGCACTTGAAGACTTTGCAAAGAAATGGGGTTCAAAATACGCATATGCAATCAAATCATGGAAAGACAACTGGGACGAGCTTACAGCTTACTTTGACTACCCACAGGAGATCCGCAGAATCATTTATACTACTAATGCCATCGAAAGCCTGAACGGCTATATCCGGAAATACACTAAAACCAAAACAATCTTTCCGGATGATCAGTCTGCTCTAAAGGCTGTATATCTTGCTATTGCAAACAAAGAAAGAAAATGGACCATGCCCATCAGGGACTGGGGACACATTATAAATCAATTTATTATTAAATTTGGTGACAGATGTGGCGTTCTTTAAACCTGGCAGTTACCAGTTTACACAAAAATTTTCACAGGCTCCTTTTGTTTGACAAATTATATTTTAGAATTTTTTCTCGCGTATACGTGCCTTCTTGCCTGTCAGATCACGAAGGTAGAATATCTTTGCCCTACGGACTTTCCCATGTTTATTAACTTCTATCTTATCAATAAAAGGTGATGCTATTGGGAATATTCTTTCTACACCTATATTTCCTGACATCTTTCTTACAGTAAAGGTTTCAGTATGTAAGCTTCCGCTCCTTTGTATAACAACACCACGGAACTGCTGTATTCTCTCCTTATTACCTTCTTTTATCTTATAGTGTACCGTAACAGTATCTCCTGCTGTGAATTTCGGAAAAGTATTTTTTACCGCAAATTCTTTCTCAACAACATTCATTAAATTCATCTCGCAAAGTATTTTGTATTCTCAAATATGATCTCTGAAATCGGACGCAAATGTACAATAATATTTTAAGAAGCAAAGAATGAAATTAATATTTTTATTTACTCACGTACAACATTAGTATTTAAATAAATACCTGATTACTGAAGATGGTATTTTTAATGTCCTCCATCACCGGCTGGAACAAGTAGTTTGCTTTTTGTATCCTGTATCACAGATTTTTTCCATGCGTCTGAATAACCAGGCTGAAGAGGCATTACCGGATTGCCCCATGCATTTCTTTCGAAGTTTCCGTTCTTTTCTTTTTTTATGTTCCCATCAATATATTTAACAAGAAGATACTCGCTTAACGTTTTCCATTGATTAAATGTGTTTTGAGCTGATTTAGCTGAATAGGCAGTTAAGTAATCAAGACCCTGCTTGTTATCAGTTTCATAGAGTTTTAATGCTTCTTTATCTACAAGCGCAGTCTCAGTAATATATTGTGACTCAAGTTGCTTCTGTATTTTTAGCGCATCGTTGCTCATTAAATCATACCTCTGATAACATAAGTTTGCAACCAGATTAAATAACCAGAATGCTGAAGTTGAGGAATAGGTAAGCATATCGCCGTTACCAACTTTAAAACATTCTGGAATTTCAGTGATACCACAATAAATAGGATTAAAAACTGTTGTTGCAGCATCGTCAACACCAAACCAGAATATTCCTCCGATTGGATCAGGAAGCCAGTTACGGCTCTCAGCAACAAATACGAATCCGGTTTGTTGTGTGGAAGTTGCTCTTTCATTACAATATTCTTCTGCATTTGGATCATCCGATATTTTCCATTCAAGAGGGCGCCAGCGATAGGGGAGACCGAACGGACCTGCACCAATATCAGTTCTCATATCCAATGCTGTTCCTTCAAGATGATCGCGCATGAAATTCATTAAATCATAGTTAGAAATTTTGCGGTCTGGTTTAATCCACAATGGCATCCGCTTACTCAAATCATGTCCTGAGACATAATTGTAATATTGTTCCATATCATCATTTACAGATTTGAAAAACGACCATACACGAATCTCACAAAACCTGGCACCTGAAAAAGTAATTGGTGCAAAAGTGTCTGAAAAACTGAAATCCTCATTTTTGCCATTGAATAGATTAATTGATCTGGCAAATTCTATTACATCATCGGAATAAACACATTCGACTATTGGATCATTAATCCTTTTAAGATCTTTGGATGTAATTGCAATACTGGTTCTTTTACTGCTTGCAAGTGGGAAAGTCTGGATCCTGGCCTGATTAGCATGCCCCGAAATATAACCATCCGGAATAAGTCTTGCAACCCACACTGCACCTTTGTTGCC
>Ga0307377_10003643_pt1 | contig 17258 bp, 10 predicted proteins | sample TR3MG_FD_202535 | JGI IMG/M metagenome (GOLD analysis project Ga0307377, IMG submission 202535) | Soil microbial communities from Risofladan, Vaasa, Finland - TR-3 | ecosystem: Environmental > Terrestrial > Soil > Coastal area > Acid sulfate soil | place: Finland: Risofladan, Vaasa | collected... | reverse complement strand
TTATCAAATCAGTAATAATGCCGGTCTTAAAATTAAACGTCTCATAGTATTCTGATTTGATAACAATTATTTATAATTTTCTTATTCTATATATCTAATATTTAATGTTTAATGTTTAATCTGAACCAATCTGATTGGCATCGTTGCCGGGACCAGTCCTGATTTTAAAACAATACGCTGTCCCTGTTCTCCACATGCCCAGTTGATAAAACCAGAGCCTAGCCCGGCAAATGTCTCCCTGGAAATAAGATAAATCTCCCGTACAAAAGGATATGATTTAAGATAAATAGATCCCTGATCTGGTATATAATAGGATCCATCATTAATATATTCCTGAGAAACAGCAACTATATTTACCTTATTAATAAAGCTCATACTGAGCGAATCATCCTTATCACTTATCCAGTTAACACTTATAATACCAAGGGCATCCGGATTTTTAGAAACAAATTCTATTACTTCCGGATTGTTGTTAACAGCATAGAAATTTCCGGAAAGAGTGTCTTTTATTTCAAAAAGTTCTTTAAAATATCTGATGTTCCCGGATTTATTATTGTCAAAAATAACACGGATATCATTAAATTTGGATTTGGGGTTGATCTCTTTCCATGAAGTGATTTTACCAAGGAAGATGTCTTTAATATTATTATACTTAAGCAGCGTGTCATTATTCTGCTTATTTGTAATTAATGCAAGTGCGTCATGGGCATATGTTGTAGTTCGGGCAACAATAAGAGTGTCGCGTAGATATTGTATTTGATAATCCGAAAGCTTCTTACTTGTAACAATTACTTTAACAGAGTCATTCATGAAATCATTAATTACATCATACTCCGGTTTATATGATGCACTTATATGTGCATTGTTATATAAATGAGTGAATGTAAATACTTCTGTGTCAAGTATAGGTTGAAATGATTCATCAACGGAGATCTTAAGACTTCCCCTTGTTGGTGTTTCTTTCAGACCTGATTTGCCTCCTCCGGTACACGATGTAATGATAAACACCAGCAATATATAAAGATAGTACTTGCTTGAGATTAAGTTATGTCTGAAATGTTTGTCCACTAATGTATTATTTGTAAGAAAAACCTTTTCGCCCGCAATAATAATCAATTTTTGTATAAGTGATACTCTGTTCATAGCCTTAATATTTTGTCAAGGTTTAATTATTATTTCTTGTTAATACTGCAAAGTGCATGCCAAGCCTGATATAATAATTAAATTATCTTTCCATCTAAGGTTTATAAGCATAATAAAACTTCAATCATCATCTTTTGTAAAAAAGACCTCAATAATTTTAATATATGATCTAAATGCCCTGTAAGAGCCATAAAACAGGAAAGTAGATCCCATTATTACACGAAGAGCCTTGTCAAGGTAAATAAGATTTGCATAAAATATAAGATATATGCCTACTCCCAGGTAAAAAAACACCATAAAAGTTGAGAAGATTGCAGTTATTTGTTGAAGCATTCTGTTTCCATTCATTTGAAATGCAATTTGGGGTCAAATTAACAAAAAATCAAGCTATTGGCAAAAAAAAATCACAACTCTCAATTTTTAAGAAAATATAAGAAGTGTTATTACCTTAATAGTAATGAACTATCACCATAACTTAAAAACCTGAACTCATTTTCAAGAGCGAATGTATATATATCTTTCCAGTTATTACCTGTCCATGCAGAAATAAGAAGTAGTAAAGTACTTCTGGGTTGATGAAAGTTTGTGATAAGCCCATTTATCATTTTGAAGTTATATCCGGGCTTAATTAATATATTGGTTGAAGCATGTAAATAGGATAGGTTTCTTTCTCTCAGGAGGTTTCGGATGGCTTCCATCGATTTTATTACCGGAACATTTGTATCCATCTCATAGGCTTCCCATTGTCCCAGTGAAAGCTCTGAGCTGCAAGCTAATGGATTTTGTAATATTTTTACTCCTATCCAATATAGACTTTCAAGTGTTCTGACCGAGGTTGTTCCAATAGTAATAATCTTGTCCAGGTTATTAATTAGTGATTTAACCGTTTTATCTGTTATGAAAAAATGTTCACAATGCATTTCATGATCGTATATGCTTTTTGATTTTACTGGCTGAAACGTTCCTGCACCAACATGCAGTGTCAATTCAACCGATTTAATTCCTTTTTTACGAAGGTTGCTAAGTACTCTGTCTGTGAAATGAAGACCAGCTGTTGGCGCCGCAACCGATCCCTTTATACTGGAATATACTGTTTGGTATCTATTTATGTCTTCTTCTTCATCTTCTCTGTTAATATAAGGAGGGAGAGGTATGTGACCTGTAGCTTCAATTACATCACTAAAACTTATCTCCGGGCGGTTCCAATTGAACCGTATTCTCCATGCCTCACCTTCAGATTGAATTTTTTCGGCAGTTAAAACAGATTTTTTATCTTTATATATAAATGATGTGGTAACTATTCCATCCTTCCATTTTTTTAGATTTCCTATAATGCATTTCCATTCAACGGATTTAAAAGAACTGAACGACAATTCATATTCAGGAGGAGAGAGAGGTTCCAGACAAAATATTTCAATAGTGGCTCCGGTCGGTTTGTGAAAATGAATACGGGCCCGAATAACACGTGTATTATTGAAAACCAGCAGGGAATCAGGAGGAAGATAATCATCAATATTGCTAAATACGTCTTTAGATAGCTTACTCCTGTTAAAAATAAGAAGTTGCGACATATCCCTTTCTTTAGCGGGGTACTGTGCTATCCTTTCAGGAGGAAGGTTATATTCATATTCACTTAAATCGATATCGCACATAGATCCTTTTTTCTCGTTTCCAGCACTTTTTTGCCTTGCCAGGTTTATTTTCCCACAAAGATAACTATTATTTTAGTTAACGTTAACTTCTGTGACAATTTATTATCTTTGCACAGCAGCAGGCTGTTCCATCGTTCCGCTGATTGGCGGAAAGGAAAGTCCGGGCAACATAGAGCACCATATTTCCTAACGGGAAGATGTCCGTGATGGCATAGTAGTGTAACAGAAAATAACCGTTCCTGGTTTTCTTGTAAAATCGGAATAAGGGTGAAAAGGTGAGGTAAGAGCTTACCGGTCCTGATGGCAACATTAGGAGCCGTACACCTTATGGGTTGAAAGACCATGTATACCGGCGCTAAGGGCTGCTCGTCCAATGCCGGGGGGTAGGTCGTATGAGCACGGCAGTGATGCCGGGCCAAGATAAATGATGGAAACCGGTTTTAATCTCTTTTGAAGAAAACAAAACCGTACAGAATCCGGCTTACAGGCCAGCTGCTATATTATAAATAAGGATATGCCACGGCATGTCCTTATTTTAGTTTAAATATGCTGTTGTCTATTGGAATATTAACCTCTATCTTATCGAAAGATATCACAGCAGCTTCCATTCCATTCATCATAGCAATTGTCTTTTTGGGCATAATGACATCATTAATATCAACATAGTCAGACATATAGGTGTCGGCATTCATTGAAGTTCCCGCTTGATTAATGGTAGTTGTCGTTCTTACCAACAAATATGATCCTTTATCAAGGTATAAGTAAATGGGACTACTTTCATTATTTACCTTTAGTTTAAATGCAGGTTTGTTATTAACATCCTCCTGACCTTCAAGAGTGAGTTGGCTATTTTTGAAGTAATTTACAATCTGATTCTGGAAAATATTGTTGTTCTGGACCTGCTTTAACTGTTCACCTGTCAATTCTATCGGATTAGTTGAACCCATCATTGGATTTACCATATATCCTTTTTCACCGTCAAATACTGAGATCATTTCCTGTCCGCTAAAGCTATACGTAACTTTAATTTTATCAGGGTTTTTCATAATCAGAACCATCGGCATTTCCATACCCATAGCAGACATTTTACCAGTAATTTTAATGCTTGAGATTTTTGAAAGTTTATCCTGCTTGATAGCTGCTGAATGATTTTTTACAATTTGGTCCAGTGACTGAGCATTGATAACAACTATTACAATGAGCCCTGTTAAAACGAATAGAAGCTTCTTCATGATATTGGTCTTTGAAATTTTTTAATTAAAAGGAATTGATTGTTTTTCTTAATGCAACGAGTTTATTCAATAGATTATCCATTTCAGAAAGCTTCAGCATGTTTGCGCCATCCGATTTGGCAACTGATGGATTGGGATGAGTTTCAATGAAAATACCTTCAGCACCAACGCTAATAGCAGCTTTACCAATTGTCTCTATCATCTCAGGCCTTCCTCCTGAAATGCCTGCTTCCTGGTTTGGTTGCTGAAGCGAATGTGTAATATCCATAATTACAGGCACCCCAATATTTTGCATTATCGGAATATTCCTGAAATCAACAACAATATCTTGATAACCAAACATATTACCCCTGTCTGTAAGGATGATTTTATTGTTTCCTGACTCCCTGACCTTCTCCACAGCAAACTTCATTGATGATCCTGATAAAAACTGACCTTTCTTGATATTTACCCATTTACCAGTCCTGCCAGCAGCTACTAACAGATCTGTTTGCCTGCATAAAAAGGCAGGTATCTGTAGAATATCAACATATTCTGCTGCCATAGCTGCCTCATCAGGGTTATGTATATCGGTTACTACCGGGATTGAAAACTTCTTTTTTACCTCTGCAAGAATCTTTAGTGCTTTAATATCACCAATTCCTGAAAAAGAATCGCTTTTTGACCTGTTTGCTTTTCTGTACGATGATTTAAAGACAAAGGGAATCTGGTATTTTTCTGATAGTCTTTTCAAATGACCGGCAGTTTCAAATACCACCTCTTCGCTTTCTATTACGCAAGGTCCTGCAATTAAAAGGAAATTGCATGATTCGCTAAATTCAATCCCAGGTATATTTATTCCAGCTTTTATCATGAAAGAACAAAGTTAAAAATATATTTAATAATCTGAATACGGTCAATTTTTCTCTGTGTTTCTCTATCTACCTTTGTGTTACTCTGCGACAGTTCTTCATTATTTTTTATCGTATTTGTAGATATCCTTCCACATTACTGAAAGTCTCTTTCTTATCTCTTCCTCCTTTGAATTAACTCCGGGTTCATAAAAAACAGAACCTTTTATCTCCTCTGGAAGAAAATTATCAGGAACAAAATTTCCAGAATAGCTATGTGCATACTTATACTCTTTACCATAACCAAGATTCTTCATGAGTTTTGTCGGAGCATTTCTTAAATGCAAGGGGACTGGTAAATTTCCCTCTCTTTTGACTGTCTCAATCGCATTTTCTATTGCCATATACGAGGCATTACTCTTTTGAGATGTTGCCAGATAAATAGCAGCTTCCGACAGGATTATTCTCGATTCCGGCCATCCTATAACATTTACAGCGTCAAAACAGGTTTGAGCTAGGAGTAGGGCATTCGGATTGGCAAGACCAATATCCTCTGCTGCAAGAATTAACATCCTTCTTGCAATAAACTTAGGGTCCTCGCCACCTTCCACCATACGTGCGAGCCAGTAAACTGCAGCATTTGGATCACTTCCCCTTAGTGATTTTATGAATGCAGAAATAATATCATAATGTTGCTCACCATTCTTATCATACATTGCAATGTTCTTCTGAACATGTTTTAACACCTTTTCATTATTAATAATGATTTTTTCAGAAGATGACTCATCTGCTTCAGAGCTTATAACGAGTTCCAGCGCGTTATATAGTTTTCTTGCGTCACCCCCGGAAACACGTATAAAAGCTTCATATTCTGTGATTTCAATATTAAAAGTTGAAAGATAACTATCTTTTTTTAGTGCTTCATTTACCAGTTTTACCAGTTCATCTTCAGATAAGGGATTCATAATGTATACCTGGCATCGTGAGAGGAGAGGGGAGATAACTTCGAAAGAAGGATTCTCCGTGGTTGCTCCGATCAGAGTTATAATTCCCTGTTCAACGGCACTTAGAAGTGAGTCTTGCTGTGATTTATTAAAACGGTGAATCTCATCAATAAATAAGATCGGGTTAGGATGATTAAAGAACTGCTGTTTCTTTGCTTTGTCAATTGTCTCTCTTACATCCTTAACGCCTGAATGTACTGCACTTAGAGAAAAGAAAGGCCTCTTAAGGGTATTTGCAATAATCCCGGCAAGGGTGGTTTTTCCAACTCCGGGAGGGCCCCATAATATGAAAGATGGTATATTTCCTGATTCTATGACTTTTCTGAGAACTGCATTCGTACCTACAAGATGCTTCTGGCCACTGAACTCTTTAAGTCCTTTTGGTCTGAGCCTTTCAGCTAGTGGTTGATTTGGAAGCATTATTAATTATATTTATGTAAAAGTAATAAAACAATTTTTGTTATTACAGATTTTTCATCAGACACAGTATTATTGTGACTTTATTGTTATTATTGTATAGATTAATATGCCTGATTGACTCCTGGATATTCGTGAGTCTCAGAGTAACCGGTTACTTGATAAGGTGAATATTTTTTTATGAGTGTCGGGAATGGATAACATTACTGATCCTTCCCGACGGAAAGAAAGCCGGCGGAGCTGATAAAAGAGGTAATAATTCATCTTGTGGGTACTGACAGATTTTGCAGTTCAATAATTTTTACTAAATTGCCTCATATTTATTTTCATTAAAATAAATAAATTAATACTTTTAACAATTGAATTTATAATTTTGGCTTTTATCAGAAATAGTTATTGACTTTGAATACATTCAGATATATTCTGTTATGAAAAAAACTCTGCTTATCGTAGTTGTCATCCTGGCTGTGATAGTTGCCCTGCCGGTAATTAACCTGATCCGATGGACTTTTCAGTCTAAAAAGCCAATGGATATAATAATAGTTGACAAGACTGTGCCTACCCTTGAACGGGTAAAGCATAAGTCATTTAACTGGATACTGACAAATGAAAGATTTGTTAAGAAAGAGAAAAAAACCAGTTATTCTTATATCAGGGATTATTATGGATTCTCTCCAAAACGCCCCTTACGTGAAAAACAATGGGATAGGAATGATTATCGTTTGGCTGATCTGATTAACCTTGCTGAAAAGAATGATGCTGTTTATTTTACAGATACTTACGGGGTCTTCTTTAATGATTGGTACAAAGGGATTAATAAAAGCCGAAAATCCAGAAAACTGTATGGTGGACTAAATAATAATGATTTTCTGTTAATAAAGGAGATGAAAGACAGGAATAAGCTCATTATTATGGAGTATAATACCTTTAATTACCCTACTGCACAGTTTGAATCTGTCAGAACTCAGGAAAAACTTGGAATAAGTTTTTCAGGATGGACAGGGAAGTATTTTAGTTCGCTTGATACTGCAAGCGAAGAATTTCCGATATGGATGACAGCAATGTACAGGAAACAGTACAGAAAACCATGGACATATACAAAACCAGGTATTGTTATTCTTAAAGAGAAGGATATAATCGTTCTCGAGGAAGGTATCCATCTTAAAAATTCAATGCTTCACATTATTACTGATACAACTAAATATAAAAAATACGGAGTACCGGGTTCAGTTGCATTCGACCAATGGTTCGATATTATTGAGCCACTTGAGAATAATGTAATATCACAATTCTCAATTGAAACAACACTGAAAGGCGACTCCTTGCTTTTTGATAATAATCTATACAATATTTTTCCTGCTGTTGTTCAGGATAATATTAATCAAACAATTTATTATTTCTCGGGAGATTTTGCCAGTACTGATGTTTCTGCCTGGACCTCAAGATTTAAAAATGTCAGTAAGCTTAAAGGTGTTTTTTACTCGGATAAGCCTGATGACACCAGAAGATTTTTCTGGCTATATTACAGGCCTCTTATCAATGGAATTTTTACCGACTATTACAATTCAATGGATAAAAAATAGCTTACCTTCAGTTTTTGATAATGTAAATAGGGGTGTGCCATGGCATACCCCTATTTAGTATTACCTGATTATTATCGATGGCAAGAATGATAAGTAATGAAGATATCAATTATTCAATCCGACTTGGCATGGGAAGATAAAACCTGTAATTTCAGGAAACTTGGTAAGCTGATTTCACCTCTGCTCAACAAGACTGATATTGTTGTACTCCCTGAGATGTTTAATACTGGATTTTCACTGAATCCGGAAAACCTGGCTGAATCCCCAAAAGCAGAAACCTTCAATTGGTTGCTGGATGCTGCCCGAAAAGGAAAATTTGGCATATGCGGCAGTTATATTGTTAAGGAAAATGAAAAATACTTTAACAGATGGGTATTTGTCACTCCTGAGGGAACTTCATGGCATTATGACAAACGACATCTGTTCAGTATGTCAGGGGAGGACAAATATTTCTCGCCAGGGAAATCAAGGGTGGTATTTAGTTTTAGAGGAGTTAGGATCAGCCCTCTTATCTGCTATGATCTCCGTTTTCCAGTATGGAGCAGAATTCGAAATGATTGTGATATGATTATCTGTGCTGCTAACTGGCCTGAAAGCAGAAAGGATGTTTGGAATATACTCTTAAAGGCAAGAGCTATTGAGAATCAATGCTATGTAGCCGGTGTAAACAGGACCGGAACCGATGGTGCAGGAATCAGATATTGCGGCGGTTCAGTGATTGTTGATCCCCGTGGAACAATAATAGCTACAGCAAATCAAAAAACAGAGATCTCTGTAACTGGTGAAATTTCAATGTCTGAATTATCAGATTTCAGAAAAAACTTTCCCGTTTTTAATGATGCCGATAAATTCGAAATAATGCTTTAACATTCACCTCTTCACCTCTTCAGCGCATTATAGAGAACCACTGCCGGATGTAAGGGGTTCTTACCTGTTCCATCTTTGATCTGATGTCTGCAACTTGTTCCAGGTGCAGTAATAATTGTGCCTTCATCTGAATTTCTTACCGCCGGAAATAACACGAGCTCTCCAATTTTGTTGGATAAATCAAAATGTTCCTTTTCATATCCGAACGATCCGGCCATACCACAGCAACCAGAAGGGATCTCCAGCACAGAATAATTAACAGGAATAGATAGCATTTCCAAAGTACTTTTTGAAGAAGCAATTGCCTTCTGCTGACAATGTGCATGAAGTAGCAAATTGGTTTTGTCATCTACAAATAAATTTCGATCAATTCTACCATTTTTGAACTCCTTTGCTATAAACTCATCAACCATATAGCTGTTGCTGGCAATTTTCATTGCAGATTCTTTTAGGTTATCTCCGCATAACTCAGGATATTCGTCCCTGAAACCGAGAATAGCTGATGGTTCAATTCCAACCAATGGAAGATCCTCACTTATAAGTCCTGATAAAGCTTTAATATTTTCTTTTATTTTTTTTTCCGCAGTTCTTACCAGGCCTTTGGAAAGGAATGTCCGTGCACTTACATTATGTTTGGAGATTATCACTTTGTAATCTAATGAGGTAAGCAACCTGATAACGGTAATACCTATTTCAGTATCGTTATAATTGGTAAATTCGTCAACAAAGAGGCAAACTGAACTTTTAGGATTTTTAGGATTAACTTTCGAAAGATTTTTCCTGATCCATTTTCTGAGAGTTGTCTTATATAATAGAGGTATGGATCTTTTAGAAGCAAACCCGGCTACACTTTTTAGTATTCCTGATGTGATCTTATTCTTAAGAACGAAGTTAAAAATTATTGGAGCTATCGAACCTATACTGTTTACTACTGAAATATAAGCAATCAGCCTTGTCCGCAATGGTATTCCGTGTTTGTCATACCAGTGTTGCAGAAATTCTGATTTGATCTTCGCAATATCGACACCTGAAGGACATTCTGATTTGCATCCCTTGCATGCCACACATAGATCCAGTACATCATAAATCTCCTTATGATTCCACGGATCACCATCTTTGCTGAGGTATTCGCGTATCACATTTGCTCTGGCTCTTGTACTGTTCTCTTCATTATGGGTAGCCATAAAGGTGGGGCACATTATTCCTCCGATTTTGATTGATTTACGACAGTCTGCAGATCCATTACATCTTTCTGCTGCCCTTACAATACCATCACTTGATGAAAAACTATAGATTGTATCAATCTCAGGTGTTGGCTTGCCCGGAAGATACCTGAGAGAGGAATTCATCTCAGGGGTATTAGTGATTTTACCAGGGTTCAGAATATTTTCCGGGTCCCAGCATTTTTTAACCTGTAAAAGAAGATTATAGTTGTGCTCTCCCAGGATCAGAGGAATAAATTCACCTCTTAACCTTCCATCACCATGCTCTCCACTCATTGACCCTTTATACTTTTTCACCAGTTTCGCTGTCTCAAGGCCAATTGTTCTGAAAAGTACTACATCACCAGGGTCTTTAAGGTTAAGAATCGGTCTTATGTGTATTTCACCAGTCCCAATGTGAGCATAAAATACCACATCCTTTCCATAAGCACCCAGTATTTTTTCAATCTCTTCAATATATTCCGGTAACTGTTCAACATTTATGGCCGTGTCCTCAATAAGTGCAACAGTTTTGGGATCTCCTTTCATATTTGCCAGTACTCCCAGCCCTGCTTTTCTCAGATCCCATACTTTTGATATATCTTCTCCTTTAATAACAGGATAGGAGTATCCATAACCGGCTGATTTTAAAGCATTTATCATGTCGGCTGTTATGGAGTCTATCTCTTCTGCTTTGTCCCGTGCAATTTCAACAATAACTATTGCTTCTGGTTTTCCATCCAGAAAGAAACGATTATTCCTCTGACTAATATTATCTTCAGTCAGCTCCAGAATCCTATTGTCCATCATTTCAATTGCTGATGGTTTGAATCTTAATGCAATAAGATTAGCTCTGAAAGCATCATTTCTGTTTTTTAGATGTATGCATACAAGTGCCTGGTTAACAGGAGGCAATGAAACCAGATTTAGCTTTATTTCGGTAGTAACAGCAAGAGTCCCTTCGGAACCTGCCAGTAGCCTGCAGAAATTAAATTTTTTATTGGAATTATCAGTGAAAAGTTCTGAGTCAAGTAGCAGATCAAGCGCATAACCGGTATTTCTTCTGGGTATCTTTGGATCGGGATAGCCATCTCTTATATTCTCTCTGTTTATTTGATTATCAAGAATCTCTTTAATGTTCCTGTATATCTCTCCTTCGAGATTATTCAGAGTGCATTTGGTATTAAATGCTTCTTTATCCACCGGACCAAAAATTGCCTCACTACCGTCACTTAAAAGAGTCTTTACTTCAATTGTATGGTCACGTGTTGAACCATAAATTAAAGAGTGTGATCCGCATGCATTATTCCCCAGCATTCCTCCCAGGTTACATCTGTTGGATGAAGATGTTTCTGGTCCGAAGAACAGTCCATGCTCTTTAAGTTGCATATTTAGCTCATCGGGAACAACTCCTGGCTCCACTCTTACCCACATCTCCTCTTTATTGATCTCAAGTATATTATTCATGTATCTCGAGATATCAACAATTATTCCTGAACTAACTACCTGCCCCGCCAGTGAGGTACCACCTGCCCTGAGAGTTATGCTGATCTTTTCCTTTGTTGCAAATTTCAATAACCTGATAATATCTGATGCGCCTTTTGGCCATGCAACAGCTAAAGGTTTTTCTTTATATACAGATGCATCTGTGGAATAGATTGTTGTTGTTATGTTATCGTATTTGAGGCTGCCATCAAGACTTTTATTAAGAGTATCCAGCCGGGAGATTAAAGATTCCATTTTTGAAGATAGTTTTAGAATAGCAAACTTAATAAAATAATTTTATCTTTTTTCTCAAGTTTTTTATTTAAAATCTTCCTTTAGTTAATGCAGGAAATGATAATATTTGTTGATTCCCAGCTAAGATTATTTCTAAATAATCGACTCTGTTTTCAGTTGAAAATAGTTATAGATTTCTTTTTTTTTCACAACTTAAAATATATCTTTGCATTCATTTTTAATTTCATAAAATTAGTTTTTGAAAGTCTCCAGTCAAATATGCAAAGTGCAATATACAAATCGATTTCTTTTAAAATTTACCATATTTATTTACAGATTGACCTATCATTGAGAATTAATTACTAATTAAAATAAATTCACAAGTATGACAAATAAGATCACAAGTTTAGCAGAATACTTACAAAAGTATAAAGAGAGTGTTGCCGATCCGGAAGGTTTTTGGTCAAATATAGCTGAAACCCATTTCTGGCAAAAAAAATGGGACAATGTTTTAGATTGGAAATTTGAGGGGAAGGATGCTCCCGATGTAAATTGGTTTGTAAATGGTAAATTGAACATAACCGAAAATATTTTCGAACGCAATATGTTCATGCGTAAAGATCAGGTTGCTATTATATGGGAACCTAATGATCCCAAAGAAAAAGAAATCAAACTGACATATGGTGAATTATTTGATAAGGTAAAACAGTTTGCCAATGGGTTGCTGAAAATTGGAGTTAAGAGGGGTGACAGGGTTGCGATCTACCTGCCTATGGTTCCTGAACTGGCAATCGCTATGCTCGCATGTGCAAGGATAGGTGCTATACATTCAATCGTTTTTGCTGGATTCTCTGCAAGTGCGCTGGCCGACAGGATCATTGATGCTGAATCAAATGTAGTTATTACCTCAGATGGTGGTTACCGGGGAGCCAAGAGTATTCCTCTGAAAAACGTTGTTGACGAAGCAGTGAAAAATTGCCCAACTGTTAAAAATACTATCGTTTTAAAACGTACGGGTGAAGAAATTAATTTCAAGGATAATCATGATATCTGGTGGCATGATCTGATCAAAGGTGTGAGCACTGAAAATACAGCCGAAGTCATGGATTCTGAAGATACGCTTTTTATTCTTTACACTTCAGGCTCAACAGGCAAACCAAAAGGTGTTCTTCACACCATTGCAGGATATATGGTATTTGCTGAATATACTTTTAAGAATGTGTTCCAGTATAGTGACGGAGATATATTCTGGTGTACAGCAGATATTGGCTGGGTTACGGGCCATTCATATATTGTTTACGGGCCATTATTGACCGGAGCTACTTCCGTTATGTTTGAAGGAGTTCCAACCTGGCCTGATGCCGGAAGATTCTGGGAAATTATAGATAAATACAAAGTAACCCAGTTTTATACTGCTCCTACTGCCATTCGCGCACTGATTGCATTGGGCGATGAATGGGTGACCAAGAACGACCTTAGTTCTTTAAAGGTTTTAGGTACCGTAGGAGAACCAATTAATGAAGAAGCCTGGAGGTGGTATCACGATCTTGTTGGTAAAGGCCGTTGTCCCATAGTTGATACATGGTGGCAAACTGAAACCGGAGGCATTATGATTACTCCCCTGGCAGGTATAACACCTACTAAACCTTCTCTGGCAACTTTACCTTTTCCCGGTATTCAACCAATATTATTAGACCCGGAAGGAAATGAATTAAAAGGGAATGGAGTTGAAGGTATCTTATGTATCAAATTTCCATGGCCCGGAATGATAAGGACAACGTATGGTGATCACAAAAGATGTTTTGAAACGTATTTTTCAGCCTTCAAAGGATTGTATCTCACAGGCGATGGAGCAAAGCGTGATGAAGAAGGATACTACCGGATTATCGGACGTATTGATGACGTCATCAACGTTTCAGGTCACCGCATTGGAACAGCTGAAGTAGAAGATGCCATCAATCAGCATCCCAAAGTTAATGAGTCGGCAGTTGTTGGATATCCGCATGCTATTAAAGGATCGGGTATTTATGCATACGTAATTTGTGAGGAGCTTTCTGACGAGGAGATGAAAAACATAGAGAAGGAAATCAGGGATACAGTAACAAAGTACATTGGACCTATTGCCAAACCCGATCTGATTCAAATTGTCAGTGGATTACCAAAAACCCGCTCCGGAAAAATTATGCGTAGAATTCTTCGGAAAATTGGTGAAGGTGATGCTTCCAATCTGGGCGATATATCAACATTACTTGATCCGGGCATTGTTGACCAGATCATTAATGGTGCCAGAGTTGAAGTAAAAAGATAATATTTAAATAAGATCAAAAAAAACTGAAGTCAGAAAACATTATTCTATACAGATTCTGACTTCAGATTTTTTTATAACCTGACTTATAAATACTAAAAATATGAATGATAACAAAGTAATGAACAGAGGGTTGGTGGTCATGGGAGCAATCCTTATTCAGCTTGCCCTTGGTGCAATTTATGCCTGGTCTGTATTTACTCCTTCTCTTGTTGCAGAAGGATGGTCAAAAGAAAATACACAATGGGTATTTGCCATTGGTCTGGCCTCATTTGCAATTTCTATGGTTTTTGCAGGTAAAAAACTTAATTCCTGGGGCCCGCAAAAGCTAACATGGATAGGAGGTATTGTCCTTGGACTTGGCTATATACTGGCAGGATTAATAGGAGGGACCGGTTTTTGGAAATTACTCTTTCTTATTGGTTTAGTGGGTGGTACTGGTATTGGATTTGCCTATGTTGTTCCAATTGCTGTTGGAATGAGATGGTTTCCGGATAAGAAAGGTATGATAACCGGTCTTGCAGTAGCAGGGTTTGGGTTCGGAGCCATGCTTTGGGTCAAACTTGCAGGTGAATGGGGCAATTTTTTATCCACATTGGGTTTATCTAATACTTTTGTGGTATATGGTATTGCATTTGCCCTGATGGTGGTCATTGGAGGATTATGGATGAAATTTCCTCCTGCCGAATGGAAACCAGCTGGTTTTGATGCAAATAAGGCATCGTCTGCTAAAGCGACAAGTAATCAGGAGTTTAACAGCAGTGAAATGCTTGGTAAGATTCAGTTCTATCTTATATTCCTGACATTCGTATTCAGTGCAGGCGCAGGTCTGATGTCAATAGGTCTGATGAAGTTATATCCCATGGAAGCTTTACAAAACGCAGGGATGTCCGCTGCACAAGCCAGTGCAATTGCAGGAACCGCCATGGCTGTATTCTTTAGTCTGGCAAACGGTTTGGGAAGAATTATCTGGGGATTGATTAGCGATAAACTGGGTCGAAAAAAATCAATAGTTATAATGACTGCTACACAGGGTATTATTGTCCTGTTATTTACTTATATGGCAGGAACTGAGGTTCTGCTTTACCTTGGCGCCACTCTTATTGGTTTTAACTTTGGTGGTAATTTTGCACTATTTCCTACCATTACAGCTGATACTTTCGGAGCCAAGAATGTTGGACAGAACTATCCTTTCATATTCCTTTCATATGGTGTTGGTGGTATTCTCGGGCCTATTCTTGGAGGTAAAATGGGTGACCTGGGAAATTTCCCATTAGCTTTTACCATTTCAGGTATAGCAGTTCTGACAGGCACGATTTTAATATTGTTTGTCAAGCCAGCTACAAAATGATCTTAAATTTCGGATGCTCAAATTAATACTTGCTTTATTAATTTATATGTGTATCGGTTTTTATAAATGAAAATACTATGGTGCTTGAAAATCAATTATTTGCCCCAACCCTAAAGGGAGTAATTGATTTTTTTCGCACCCTTCAGGGTAAGGGGCATACGAAAAAAGTCAATATTTTACCTCTGGCGCTTGAACTTGCTCTGTCATTAATTATAAGTATGTTTTAAAAAAATATTAAAAATGCCGATAAAAAAACTTAATAGTATTTTCAAGCCGAAGCGAATTGCGTTGATTGGTGTATCCAGTAATCCTTCCAGTGTTGGTGGAATTACCTTAAAAAATCTGGTAGGTGGAGGTTTTGATGGAGTTGTTTATCCTGTTAATCCTAAAAGGGAAGCAGTTTTGGGAATACCATGTTTTCCCGATGTAAAGAGTTTGCCAAAAACCCCTGATCTGGCTGTAATAATGACTGCTGCTAAAACTGTACCACAGTTGATCCGTGAATGCGGAGAAGCCGGAATTAACGGGGTAATTATTATGTCAGCCGGGTTTATGGAAGCCGGTGAAGAAGGTAAAAAACTTCAGGAGCAGGTTAAAGCTGAAAAAGCTAAATTTCCTGATATGAGGATCATTGGCCCTAACTGCCTTGGGATAATTGTACCAGGAATGAATATGAATGTCAGCTTTGCAAATGGAATGCCCAAAAATGGTCATGTTGCTTTTATTTCTCAATCTGGTGCATTATGTACATCTGTTCTGGACTGGGCTTATGAGGCCAATATTGGGTTCTCATATTTTGTTTCAATTGGTAACTCAATGGATGTTAGTTTTGGTGACCTTATTGATTATTTTGGTCAGGATCCTACTACCAAGTCAATTGTACTATATGTTGAATCCATTACCGATGCCCGTGCCTTTATGTCAGCGGCCCGTGCTTTTGCAAGAAAAAAGCCAATTATTGTATATAAATCAGGACGTTTCCCGGAATCAGCAGCAGCTGCTGCTTCGCATACTGGTGCAATGGCTTCGGAAGATTCAATTTATGATGCAGTATTCAGGAGAGCCGGTTTAGCAAGGGTATTTAAGTTTGGTGATATTTTTGATTTCACTGATCTTATCGGCAGAAAAAGGGTTCCAAGGGGTTCTAATTTGGTGATAGTAACCAATGCCGGTGGCCCGGGAGTAATGGCTACCGATTCATTGATATCATGGGGAGGAAAGCTTGTGAAACTAGCTGATCCTGTAATTCAAAAACTGAATGATTACCTTCCTCCATTCTGGTCGCATGGAAATCCGGTTGATGTGTTGGGGGATGCCACACCCGAACGTTTTGCAAAAGCAACTGAAATAGTACTGGAGGATGAAAATGTTGATGCAGTTCTGGTACTTCTTACTCCGCAGGCAATGACCGACCCTACAGAAACGGCAAAAGCCATTGCTGTAATAGCTACAAAAACTTCAAAAACAATTATGGCTGCCTGGCTGGGTGGTACAAGTATGAAAGAAGGTATGGCTGTTTTCAATAAAGCTGGCATCTCCGTTTACAGGTCTCCCGAACAGGCCATACAGGCATTTATGACTCTTTCTTATTATTCAAAAAACCTGGAACTTTTATACGAAACACCCAAAGAAGTACCGGTCTCTTTCAGTTATGACAGAAATGAACTCAGGAAAAAATATCTTACTACTGTTTTTCCCAAGGCAAAAATTCTGAACGAAGAAGACTCCAAGCTTCTTATTAATGACTATGGTATTGCTACCACGCATCCCGAGTTAGCGGTTGATGAGGATCAGGCCGTTATCATTGCCGATAAGAAAGGATACCCTGTGGTTTTGAAAATTTATTCTGCTGATATTTCACATAAATCTGACGCTGGTGGAGTTGCGTTGAATATTCGGAATGGAGAAATGGTAAGAGCAAATTTCAGGAATATGATTAAAACCGTTTCTGAA
>Ga0307377_10003641_pt1 | contig 17263 bp, 39 predicted proteins | sample TR3MG_FD_202535 | JGI IMG/M metagenome (GOLD analysis project Ga0307377, IMG submission 202535) | Soil microbial communities from Risofladan, Vaasa, Finland - TR-3 | ecosystem: Environmental > Terrestrial > Soil > Coastal area > Acid sulfate soil | place: Finland: Risofladan, Vaasa | collected... | reverse complement strand
GTCAGGACATTTATTAAATTCTACTGTAAGTTCGTCCATCAATAACTTTAATTTTGTTTTGAATTTAAAAATTTGTTGTTGTTCTGTATGTTCTAAACTTAATGAACCACTCATTTCCATAATCCTTCTTTTATCGCTATTTCCATGGCTTTTAAAAATGCCACCATTGGTAAATATTCCCTAACCACAATTCCAGTATTAACCCAACCGGCCGGAATATAGCCCATAACTATAGCACAATATTTATCATCATGATCTTCACCAATATCATCTTTAGTATGTACTACTATCTTAATTTCTTCATACATCTTATTCTCCTTGGGTTTTTCTTCACTCATTTTGTTAACATCCTTTTACATCCCTCAAAAGTTCTTTTAAAGTTATTGATGATTTTTCTTTCTTTATTCTATTTTGTGTTGTAGTTAATATCTCTAAGTTTTTATAATGACCAATTATTTTAGGATCTACATTATTTATAAAACCATCGTAAACAGTATATTTATGATCTAGATCATAACCATATTTTTTACCACGAAAATTTATATTTTTAATTTTATTAGAAAATTCTCTAAGTGATTTGTTTGTTTCTTTCCATACTTTTTCATGATACTTCTTAAACCCTTCCAATTTATTCGGATCTGAATGGACATTATACAAACAACAACTTTGTTTACATTCTTCTGAACAATAGAAAAAACAACCATCATCATGTTCTAATTCACGTCTTCTTTGATCAAGTTGTCCTCCTATGGGAGTAAACCAACCATTATTTTCTTTAGAATTTTTACACTCACTATATTTACAATGAACTTGTATTTCTTTTTCTGGTAATTTATCTGGGTTATATCTCATCTCTTCTTCTTTAGCAAAAGTTGGATATTTTTCTTTTATAGTTTTTATATCTAATCTAAGAATATTTTTATGTTCTAGAGAAAGTTTTCGACCATACATTGGATTTTCAAATCCAATTCTTATATTTTGCATCTTGTTAATATATTCTTTTGATTGTCTAGAATCTTTTTGTTTTTTTCTAAAATCAAGATCTTTCCATTTTTTCTTCATAGAGTTACTTTGTTCTTTTTTAGCTTCTTTAGTTTGTTTAATATTTTTATTCCACGGTTGTAAACCTTTTTTTGAATCACTATTTATTTTTATATTTTTCGGGCATCTTGACCAATGACTTTCGCAGCACCAATGAGGTGTTCCTTTATGAGGTTTGTATTTAGCTTCTTTACTGCATCCATAATAACACAATATCATTTTGTTAGTATCCTTTTATAATCTTGTAGAGCTTTTATAATTTCAAAAATCATACCCAGAAAATGCATGTGCGGCACAAGACAATTTTGATGTAAGTTGGAATATTTATTAACAATAACCTTCGCAGGTATTGGCAAGGTCTTCATAAAAAATAAACTTGTGTATATACCTCTGAACTCTATATCATGTTTTGATAACAATTCAATTATTGCATTTACAGCTTTTCCAATTCTATGTTTTTCATCTTTCTCAATAGCACTTACAATCTCTACCACTGATGAAAGTATAACCTTCTCGGTTGTAGTTATAGATTTTTCATCAACAACCAGTTTCTTTGTCAAAGAACATCTTTGTAAAACATTTACAATTTTTCTTATATCAGGATATAGATTATTAATTATAAACTGAACCTTTTTAACATCATATTCAACTTCTTCAATCTCAAGAATTTTTTCACAATATGATAAAACAAATTCTTTTGGAATTTGTTGAAATGTATAAGATGTAAATCGCGACTGAACTGCTTCTGGCACCTTAGAAATATAATTACAAGTAAATATAAACCTTCCATATTTTTCTTGATACTTTTCTATTATTCCTCTCAAAGCAAGAAAACCATCATTAGTAAATTGATCCACCTCGTCTATAAAAACAATCTTATATTTATCTGAACCTGCAGGAGGAACTTTTAAAAATGGTTCAATAACTGTATGAACAAATCCAATGTTTCTTGTTTCTTTTGCAGAACCATTTACTTCAAGTACATTATCATCTTTATATTGAACGACTCCATTTTTTGAACATATTATTCTTGCAAGAGTAGTTTTGCCAGATCCAGGAGGGCCTGAAAATAGTAAATTTCCAATTTCTTTTTTATCAAAATAATGCTGAAATTCTTGTTTATATGAATCAGGCAAAACAATGTTTTCAAATTTCTTTGGTCGAAATTTTTCTACCCATAAATTATTAGCTATTTCCATTTTTCTCCTTCAAAAACCATCTTTTTAATGTATCTGTGATTTTTTGTCTATTTTCAAATATACTAATTCCAGCGAGAGAAAGAAGTCCAGCTACAACCATTGCTACTATCGCTCCTAACACCATTCCTAAAACAAGACAAAATGGAATCCACAATGGGGAAAGAACCCACCACCATGACCATACAATGTATCCCGTAAGTTTTAAAGCAATAAATAATATTGTTAAAAGTCCACAAAACCCAATACCACCACTGGTATTATTATCACTCATTTTAATTCTCCTTTCCTTCTTTCCATAGAGTTGAATAATAAGTTGAAAACTTAGATTTTTCATTTTTGTTTTTCAACTCATTTAATTGGTTTGATATGTCTTTCAATTCATCTAAGATTTCTAATACATTTATCATATGTTTACCATTTCGTTCTCTAACATGTATCCAACCTACTTCAGACTGTTTTTCCTTATCAACTCCCAAAATTTTCTGCTTCACTTTTTGAAATTTTGTTATTTTCTTCTCCATCATTCTCTACCTCTTTTTTTATTTTCTAACAAACGTATTCTCTCTTTTATATCTATTGGTTTTTTATTAACTACCAATATACATTCATGTGTTAGTTCACCAGTTTGTGTTGTAAAGATTATTTTTAAAGGAACACTAACTAGAATCTTTCGTGTTATTGTTTGTTTGTCTATAACTACTTCCATAAATGTTGGTTGTATATTTTCTCTTTCAATGCAAATAAATTCCAATGTTTACTCCTTTATCATATATCAAATTATAAGAAAGATTATAAAACTCAAAACTACTGAAGTAATTAATGAAGTAATTATGTCATGTTTAAAACCTCTTTTATAACCTTGCATAATACCATCTTCATACGCTTCTGATCCATAACTCATATTTTATTTCTCCTTATTCAATATTACTACTAAATTTTTGTTTTCTTTTGTCAACATTCAAAACCTTTTGAATTTACTAAAGCTTGAATTTCACTTTGAATTTTTATAAACTCATCTAATATCTTTTCTGTTGTTGCTTGATTAAATTTAAGATGAGCTTGTTTTCCGCTTAGAAGTTCTCCACCTTCAGTATAAGCAAAAGAGTCCATTATAAAAAATTCTTTTATACTGTTTATTTCTTTTAAAGCTAATATATTTATTGCAGAATCTTCTGGTTTTGTTGCTACATGAAATGCAACACTCAATGACATTGCTTTATCGTCAAAATGAAGAATCATATCTCTTGCCATTATTAAATGTTGGTGTTCATATCCTTCTACTTGATAACTATCAAAAACCTTAATATCGTTTTCTTCTAATTTATCTACTATTTCTTTTATTAATTTCATAAACTCCTCCGTAAAAAACGTTATTTCATATATTTGTTCTTTACGGGAAGTTTATGTTCTAGAAAAAAAAGAGGGTAAATATACCCTCTTTTCATATGAAAAAACTATTGCCAACTGGTTTCATCTCAGACACCATAGATAGCCAGTAACCCTTAGGTTTATTGTCCCGATAAGTATGGTATTACTCCGTACTTAGCAATAGTTTAATCCTTTCTCTAACTCCATTGAATAATATGAATGAAATTCCAAATGAATCAAATCCTGCTTTATACATCTCCTTATCGTCAACCATACAATCTATTCCGTATTTCCAGCATATCCAAGATTTAGAGTTACACCAATCTTTTTCATTGCTCCACCATCGTCCTTTTTCATCATTCCACATCACTACTCCACTTTTCTTTAAAAAATCAACGATGGAATGAACTTTATGATAATGTATTTTTTCTTCGATTTTAAGTTCTTCTAATTCAGATATGATTTCTACAACTGGTGGACCAGAAACTATATGTACTTCTATACCACTTGAAATCAAATATTTGAGAAGTTTTTTAAAGAAATCAGGATCACTATCAATAACTCCATGTAAATCAATTCCTATTCTCATAATATTTACACCTTTTTATTTTTTGTGTTTGATTTTTTGTTTTTGCTGTCCAATCCTTTTCTTTCCATCATATTTTTCTTCACTGACAATCTCCTTATTATGCACTCCCGCACAAATTCCATCTCTCCATTTACTTTCAGGATATAGATATAATTTACATACTTCTTTTTCTTCACCTTTTATTGTTGATGTTTCCACTCGTCTACAACCTTGACATTTTTCATCAACTAGTTCCCTATCGTTCGGATCTAATTTCATAATTTTTCTCCTTTCTTAAAGTAACATTCTTCTTCTGTAAAATTATGTATATTCATTTTATCTCCTCTATGTGATTATCATAAAATTGCTCCAGAACTTCAACATATTTTCGGGTCGTGCTAGTCCATTTAGAACGTTCAACGTCGCTCGGCTTAATTAATGTTTCATCAAAAAACATCGCCGCCCTTCCAGCTACTTTCCATAACCGTCTTGTGTCGCATGCCAAACAATTGTGTCCTGGAATAAAACCACCCGCCCAAACAATCCCCTTGGTCGTTTTTAACGGGATATAATTCACGGTAATTGGCAGACCTGAACCACATTCACATTCAGGATGGTCTCCCTGGATCTTTGAACATTTCTTGCGAAATTTTTCCCAGAAACTATCCGGCATTCCAATATCACTTAAAGGATTCATACCTTCATCTCCTCAAATTTGATTGCTTCTTTAACTTCAATATTGAATTTCATTTCTTCTCCTATGATGGTTCATCAAAATTATTATAGAGGAATTCTAAATTCACCAAATCCTGGACCTCGTAGCTGCCTAAGAATTTTTTCTCCTTCTTCATTACACTCATTACACATAAAAGGATTTATTTGAGAATCTAAGTTAGCCTTATTCTTATTGCATTTTATACATCGTCCATCATTCTCTTCTAATTTCTTTTTACATGCAATACCCTGTTCCCTCACACTTTCTAACATTTCTGCAAAAGATAATGCCTTTACTATCACAGGTTCTCTTTTCTTCTTTTTCATTTCCTCTCCTTTTTATACTTCTCAAATTAAAGTTAAATAAACACTTTTTAATTGATCAATTTTCTTTTGTAAAAATTGGATTTTATGTTTAGTGGATTTTTCGACTTTTTTGAATTGTTCCTCAGCATGTAGTTCAAATTTTTCCCAAGGACCTCGTTGGTGTTTAGCATTTTCATAAGCATCTTTTATTTTATCTTTATTAGCCTCCCACCCAGTTTTTGTCAAAAATAAGAAACCACCCTCTTTTCCTACTGAAGCACATTTGTTACTATGAAGAATAATGATCCAATTATCAGGAACTTCTTCAGTTTCTATTTCAATTCCTGGATCACCAATAGCATATCCTGGTATCTGTAATGTTATATAACCCTGACTTGATAGTCTTGTTATTGATCCTTTAATTAGTTTCATATTTAAATCTCCTTCCCACCACACATTTGATTTTCTTTTACATATTCAATTACTTGTTTTGTCATATTAATCCTCAACTTTTCTGGTAAATAAAAATTCTTCTGTTCCTATAATATCAAATTTTATTTTAAATGACTTAACTTCATTTAGAGTTTTTGCATCTCCAGGTTCTTTTTTCTTTTTCATTTTTCTATTCTCAATCTATACGATTTAAATTTTTTTCTTATTTTATTAAAGAACCAACTTATATCTATACATATATATTCAAGTTTTGTTAAAAATTTAATTTTAAATTTCTTTAACATTTTTACCATCCGTATCTTTCAAATTTAAATGCCTCTCTTACAACCTCAACCTTCAACTCAAATGTTTTAAGTGAATTCCACCAGTGGTATGCTTCTTCATCTCCACCATATATTTTCATATAACCAGCATCGCATACTGTTTCTATTACATCCGCTTTTGTCATAATTGGCTTTTCTCCAGCATCTTCTAAACATCTGAAAGTATCTGGACCAATACAGTCCCAAGTTCTTAAAGCCATTCTTTGAACTCTTTCTCTCATTTTTTTATTTACCCCCAATTATTTTTTTCTGTATCTAATTCAAGTTGGTTTGTTCTTTTCATGTTGATACACATAAGGCATGGTGATACCATATACAACACTTCTTTACCACCAGATAATATATATTTAGCTTTTTTATAATTAATACAATTTTCAAATCGACATGGTTTAATCATATTATTTTCTTCTCCTATTCTTTTTCTATTAATGGTATAATACTAAATTTTATTTTGAGAGATTCTAAATATATATCTACTAAACACCTTCTACGCCCTCTCACAGATACAACAAAATAATATTTAACATTACTACTCATACTTGTATTAAAACGAGAGGGTTTTCTTTTTTTCATTTCTCTTAATTCACCACCTACTTTTAAAGAATATAATTTGTGGGTTACAACATCCCAAAAATACCCTCTATATTTTGTTGCAGTCAAATTTTTAGGAAGTACTATCATTTTATCTCCTTTTTAATCTAGATATTTAAACCATTCCAACCATGGCATTAGTTTCATTTTTCGTGCGTCAATAATTGTTAATTTCTTTGGTATTTTTCTTATAAGTTTAAAATATGATAAATTAAATGAATAATATGATAAATTAAATGAATGGTGTAATCTTAATTTAAAGTAACCCCTCCAATGACCAATAAACCCAATCTCTGTTAATAAATGTAAATATGATCGAAATGTTTTATAAGTAATTTTATTAGTAATAAAAATTTTATCTTTTAAATCATCTTCTATAATGTCATTTCCTTCATTTAAGATTTGTTTTAATTTTGTCCATGCTTTCATTCTAGATCCTCAATTGTTAGTATGTCTTGTTTGTTAAGTGCACCCAACTTTGATATTCTGTCATAAAGAATTAAGTAAACTGCAGCTGCTAAATTTAAACAATGCTTACTAGGAATAATTATAAATCTATGACAATGAGTCAACATCATTTATGAAATACTTCCATCCTCAGGACCAAACACATACACTGCTTTTTCTGGATGTATAAAAGTAGGAAGAGGTTCTGAGTTTGGTCTAACTTCAACAGCAACAGGAATTACATCATTATTAAATCTATTGAAAGGATATTCATCATTTAACAACATTACATCTTTATAACCTTTCATTCTTTCTTCTCTTGGAAGTCTATACCCTTTTGAAGGATTTAAAGAAACTCGGCTTCCAGTAAAAATAATAGATTTAGCTCCAAAACATGAACAAGCTCTAACGACTGTTCCAACGTTATGAGGATACTTAGGATTACAAAGCACTATTGATGGTGTTTTATCAATAAGCTTTGCATCCTTTTTTATGTTATATTTTTCACCCCACTCAAATTCTGTTATTTCTTCTTTCATTTTTTAACTGATTCACAACCAAAGTGTTTTGGAATATTACCGTTGTATATTTTATTTATTGTTTTTTGATTCCTTCTGTGTTCTCTATATTCTTTTATGAAATTTATAAATAATTTAAAAAATGTCATTTTATATATCCTCCGTTAATGATTTAATTGCGTCTCCAAAAGAATTAAATGATTTTTCAAATCTCCCATATATAGAACAAACGCTCCATTCTTCATATTCAGGGATAATAAACCATGAAAACCAATTTCCTCGTCCAAGAGCTACATAATAATCTTGTTCTTTAATAATATCATGAGTTATTTCAGTTCTCATTTTTTATCACTCCTTTCATAATGCCAATGAAATTCAAAACATAACCATCTGCTTGTTTTATCAGTTATTGTTTTTTCAGTATATAGTTTCCACCACCAATGAACCCATGGCATCCAAATCATAAAATGAATAAATTTTAAATATGGTTTCATTTTTTATATCCTTTACACTCAATTACTTTCTTTACTGTAGAACCCAATTTCTTTTGTTTTTTATCTTCATTTAAATCTCTTATTTTAGTACATACTTCTTCTTTTGAATCATATCTATAATCTTGAAATATGTCGTTACTACCGCCATTATAAACTTTCCAGCCACCGCATGTTTTCTGAGTTTGTATAACATATTCATTATTTTTCATTTGAACTACTCTATATTTTTCACCATTATTAACTCTTGAATATAAAAAGTATAATGATACAGACATAACTATTATAGCAGATATAAAGAAAAACATCGATATTTTAATCATTAAAGTAGCTTTTTCACTTTTTCCGTTTATACCCATAATTTTCTCCTTAATAAAATCCTGAAATAATAAATAATTTATCAATGGCTCTTGTAACAGCAGTATATAACCATCGTTGATAATATTCATCATCCCAATATTGTGATCTTTGTTCAAAAAGAACTACTTTATTCCATTCCGATCCCTGACTTTTATGTACACTAGTAGCATATCCAAAATCAAAATAATCCAATTTACTAAAACCATCTCTTGTAATATGCTTAAGAAGTTCTTTAGAGTCTTTATCTTTTTTATTAGTCCATAAATCATACTGCACTTTATTAAAACAACCATCATGAACTATTCCTTCATACGGTTCAATTACTCCATCTAATTGCATTGTAATTCTATAAGTATGTTTATCATAGGGAATCAACCAAAGGACTGTACCCATTTGTCCATTCATAATTTTTGTTTCTCTATTATTAGCTAAACAAATTATTCTTTCTCCGGGATATGGATCCGGCTTAGTAAAATCAATTCTTTTTCTGATCATTTGATTTAACATAACTCTACTATAATTAAATCCACATAGAGCAACTACTGATTCATCAAATTCAATTGAATTCCATAATCTGGTACAATCAGGATGTCCCCATTCAAGTTTGAATACTTTTTTAGAAACTACAACTTTAGGAATATATCCATTTTGTCTAATAAACTTTGATAGCTTAATTATTGGTGAATTTTCAGCTTGCCTATGAACAGTTTTAAGTTCATAGTCAGGACTATTTAGAAGTTTAAAATCATCTCCTACAGGAGGCAACTGACCATGATCTCCAACAGCAATAATTGGTTTATCAAAACTAAGAAGATCATGCCATATATCTTTCGAAACCATAGAAGCTTCATCAATCAAAATAAAATCACATGTAAGATCATCTTTTAATGTCCAACCAACCATTACAAATTTATGAAGTTTGGTATTATATATCATTTTTGGTTTATAAATTAAGGAATGTATAGTTCCTATATGATCAGTATCATCAACTATTCCTTGTTCATAAAGTCTATTACGAAGAATAGAAGATGCTTTTCCTGTAAATGTTACAAATGCTGTATCATAACGTCTCCACTTTTTCTTAATGGTTTTTGCAATTTCAGTGATAACATATGTTTTCCCGGTACCAGCATATCCTCCAATTGTAATATATTTTCTTGGAGTATGAAGCACAGGATCTATTAACACATTCCCTTCGAGAAAATTTATACCAAAATCATGTGCTTTTTGTTGTTCTTGTGTTAGCATCTTCTATTCCTTTCATTTTTAAAAATCAATCCCTTCTAAAAACTTAACTTAATCTTCTTGTAATGATTTATATGCTTTTAATTGGTTTTTAGCTTCCCAAACAGCCATTTCCCAATCTACTCCGCATGGTGTTTTAGATGTAGCACCCCATTTAATAGCAGCAACTAAAACAATTTTTCTTTCTTGAGTATCTTTATGTTTATTAACCATAAGCATAAACTCAATGTATGAATTCATTTGTTGTTTCATGTTCCATTTTACCATTTCATAATCTGTTCCCCATTTTACCATACTTTCGGATTTAATACATTCATACACTTCTGGAAAATTTTCTTTAAACATTCCAGTAGTTATGTTTGCAGCACTCGCGCCACCCACTACTCCAAATACCAGAAACAATCCCAAAAATAATCCTATTAATTTTCTTTTCATTTTAAATCCTTCCATTGTATATACTCCTTTTTATTTTGATTTTCCTTTCATTTTTAAAATCTACTATAAAAATTCCGATTTTCTAACAATCGTTCAGCAAATGCAATAGATTGTAATAGTCTTTTATGATAGTTGTCTGAATTTATCATAATTATTTTTTTAAAAGATCTATCTCTATACATTTCATTTAGTTCTGTATGAAGACTTTTTCTTGCATATGATTTCCAACGCATTCCATCCCCAACCCACGACACATTAGGAGAAAGCATCAAAACTACATCATACTTGTCAGGGTCAACAAATTTCTCAATATCTGGATTATATTCACCAGTATACATTTTACAATAATATTGAGTCACTACTGCGTCTGTATCAAAGAATGCTATTTTATTTGCATTTTTTAATGTTTGCTCATCTATTAATTGTTGCTCAAAAGATATACGAAAAAAATCTTCCGACGATAACAACTTATCATTACCACCAAGAAACTTATCAGGATAATGTCTTCCGAATTCTTCAGACCATGATGTATGAAATATCTTAGCTAAATACTTTACAAGAGTAGTTTTTCCACAACTTTCAGTTCCTGTGATTAAAACACGACGAGCAAAAAAATCTCTTGCACTTCCTAATATGTAATCCCAATACTTTAGATAGTCTGTTCTTACCTTAGTGGCGCTAATTGGATATTTGTTATCATTTCTATCAAAAATTTCATATATTTTATCTGGCATACTTTTCATATATGTGTTCCCATATTCAACATCTCCACCAAAAATTACATCAAAATATTCAGGAACAGTTTTAATCAACTTTTTTGCCCACGGTTCACATCCTTCTGGATACGATGGTATGCCTGTTTCATCTAGAATGATCACTTTAATATGATCTATATTTTGTAATTCAATTGACAACCACTTTGCTCTTAGTTCTAAAGGCATATTTTGAAGTTTTTCTTTTTTACATACTTCATTAGCTATATCCATATTATCAGATACTACCACATACAGACGGTTCACCTTAGTGGCCGCCTGTATGATAGCACCCAAATGTCCTCGATGTGGTGGAAAAAACTTTCCAGGAAACACACCTACGTTATACATTTGCTACCTCCAAGACTGAGTGTTTATTCCATTTATACCACCCATAGCAAGCATTGATAAGAAATGCTGACCACATAACAAGCATAGCCGGAGCGCCTTCCACCCCACTGTTAAGCCTATATGACCACATGACTACACTAACAATGTCAACTATAATCCATAAAATCCATTGCTCTCTGTACCTATACATCATTAGCAGCATAGCGATCACTGACAACACTGTACTACATGAATCAAAGTAGGGCGTGTTCTGACCCGGTATGGTGGCGAGTATGGCCCCATAAGTATAGGTACCAGCTGCAGCTACACTAAGCCATCCAGCGGTAGCTGACTTCCTCATTTTCCTCATCACAATTGTAGAGCCGTCCTTGAGGTTCTTCTTCCACATAAATACACCAACGATCTGAGCTGGTAAAAAATATCCCGCATTCAACATAACCTCACCAAACAAACCATTCTGGTAAGACAGCCAAGCATAACCTGCTGAATTATACAAACCGTACGAGTAGTTCCAAATGCTTCCCCTCGCCACAAGGACTACACAGATAATACCGGTTAAGAATACACTGAAACTAAATAGTGTATCACCCCATGCATATGATAATCCCATAGCAGTTAAAGTAAATATTGATAACCATAATTTTTCAAACAGTGTCCAATCCTTAAATAATTTTTTCATTTTTTCTCCTTTGTTTTTTAGAAGGTTTTCTAAAAGGAATAACATTTCCCTTCTTACCAAAATTCTTTTTTACTGGTTCTTCAACCACTTCTTCAACTAAAACTGCTTCAACAGTCTCAATTCTTAAAGGAATATCTTTCATATTAAAAGTTTCTCCGTCAATATATTCCTCTCGAAGAGTCCATATAACATTACGACTTGGAAATGATAATATTAAAAGAGTAATATGATACCAATCCCTCTTTGCATTATCTGGCATAATCTCCTCTACCCTTGCATAGAATACGGGCTGATCTTTAAAATAAACCAATACAACTTCACCCATATCTCTCATTTTAATCTCCTTTTAAAACATTAATATTTGAATATATAAAAAAAATTAAACACTCATGTCCCCACGAAAGAGAATCGAACTCTTTCCAAAACCCAGCCTTTCAGCCTTCCTGGGTAGGGGCATGAGCATTTAAGATAATTACCGGCCTGAGGAGTTGAACCCCAGTCAACCTACGTCCTGTCAAAGTCGTACCTTACCAGAATACGACACCTTTTCTCATAACCCTATATGATACTAATTACAGGCAGGGTGAGGTTGAAGTAAGGCCTTCTACCGGCACAATTTTAAATATTTATGGTTCTATCAATAGTTTTATAATTTTTACCCACACACCAAACATAAAAATAATTGAAACACGTAATTCTAATGGGGTGAGATTCTTCCAATAATTTATTTGTTTTTTTATTATTGACATATTAATCACCTTCCTCTAAATCAAATTGTTCTAAAACACGGGTTGAATATATACTTTTATTTGTACATATATAATGATACACGATTCCTTTAAATATTTTGGTTATAGGTTCTTTAATATACTCTACAGATTCTATACCTTGAAAACAAGCCATTATTTTATTTTTTATCATTATAATATCAAACCGTTTTTTAACCATTGTTGATTTTCATGATCCCAATATTCTTCTTCAGTTTCATCTGGATGTATTAAACTAAAATCACCTACAAAATCTTCAAATGTATCTTCATCATATTCAAAATCATCAAACAAATTATTCAACATAATTATTTCCTCCTTATCAATAATTGATTCCATCTTTCTTAAGTTGTTTTCTTTGTTTTCTTTGTCTCCACTCAAAAAGAATCATTTTTATTTTAAGCATCATTATTTGAATTCTTGATTGCCTCATCTTTTATTCTCCTTTAATTGTTTTTTTAAATGAGGATAGATAATAAAACTCTATCCCCATTTTCTAGTTACAGTTGCTTCTGTAAATTACATCTCTCCCAGTCGATATAATCATTTGATTTTCTAATTCCTTTCAAATAATTATTTTCTCCGTCCTGGTGTATCACAAAATGATCTACAGATGTAAAATCTCTACAGAATGTTGTTGCATCAAAAATGGTTTTTCTTGCAAACATACCTACTTTCTTTGTATTTTTGTAACATGAAATATAAAAGTCCATAACATACCTCCTGATTTTATTTATTTCCTTCTTCTATAATTATTTGACGTACACGATATGCATGATAAAGAATGTTGTTTACATATTTTATATCAGTAACATTTGTTTTTTCTGGAAGTTTCTTAGATCCAGTATTATACCGATATAAAGTCATTCCTATATCACGACCACTCTCCTCATAATATTTCTTGAAGATGTCAGTTCCAGCCTTAATGTTCTCATCAATCCAAAACAAATGGTCTCTTGCTGTTACTCCATTATCCTTTAATTCTGGTTCTTCTTTCCAAATAGAATATCTTACTTGCATCAGACCAATAGCACCCTTACTACTTTCTTGTAAAGGCTTCAAAGAAGATTCTACAAACATTAATCCAATCATCAATTCAGGATCAATAATCTTCTTCTTACATTCATTCCAAGTTCTAGTAGCTATTATAATAGCCACTAATGGTGTTTGTTTTGGCTGTAGCTTTAAAATAGCCAGTTGAAGATTTTGAATATCTTTGTTATCTTGTTTAAAACTTTCAATTTGGAATTGAATTTCAGTGCTGTTATTTTTATGTATATCAACAACAGCTTCCTCAGCTAACAAAGATGACGAAAATACCATAACAATTAACATTGTAAATAACATAATCTTTTTCATTGTTTTTCTCCTTTTGTATTTATTTTAAAGTATTCAAAGATTTACTTATTACTTCTCATTAATTAATATATATAGTTAACTGTTTTTTCTTATTGAATATAGAACAAAAAGTTAAATTAAAAGTAAGGAGGATTTTGTAAATGAGTAGTAATCAGCTAACGCCAACAATGGGGGAATGTTCTCAATGCGGAACATATCATCCACCACTTCAACCAGGTCAAATATGTCCAATGGCAAAAGATAAATCTGAAGTTGGAGAAAATCCCATAGATTTTAGTCATTTTATAATAAATCTCAAAACCATATTAATTAGTCAATTCGCGAAAAAGGATATCAAGGATAAGAACAAACTTTTAAAAGAGGTTACAATAAATATTGTTCAATTTATTGAAACCTATACAGAATAAAAGGAGATTGAATGTTGAATATTAACCTTACAGAAATTGATTATTATAGAAAAGCTGAATCAGTTTTTTATAAAATATATAAAGAAGATCAAAATAAACTTAATTATTTTATTAACAAAGCTGTAATTGATTTAAAATTATGTAATAAAATTAATGAAAAAACAAAAGGTGATATTAAATTAGCTACTAAATACGCTAACTTATTTAAATCTATTATTACGACCATACCAAATTTAAAAAAAAGTGTACCAGAAGAAGAGATAAATAAGAAGAATTTGATTAAAGGGAAAGCAAAAAAGAATGATTTAGATCCAGAATTTTTTTATTCACTCTGGCAAACATATGTAGCATTGCAAAAACATTATCCATTGAAAAAGAAAGGTTTATATGTATTATGTTAACAAGCAGTGGAAACCCTTTATTTAGAAGGCAGAATGTTCTCCCACTATTTTACAAGAAGTGGAAACCCACTATTTTAAAGGCAGAATGTTCTGCCATAATGGTGAAATCAGTGGAAACCCACTATTTTGAAGGGAGACTGTCTTCCCTAATATATTATATAAATAATAGGACTTCGTCCCTATCTGTTAAAAACAATATAAAAAGAGTTAATTGTAAAGATAAAATCATATTATATAGGGAGGGAGTTCCACCTTTCAACGACTCCGCAGGGCTCCGTCGTGAAAGCTCCACCCCACCCAGCACATATTCAAGGGATTTAAAGATTAAATTTCAAAGAGAAAGAACAAATTAAAAACTAGAGATTAATAGAAAGGAGATTAATAGATGTACGAAGATGAAACTCAGTGGTTTTCTCAAACGCTTATGACATTTAAAGATTCTCAATATGCCACAGATGGTTATTTGAGATTATCACTTTCAACAAACACGAAAGATTTTTTAAGTTTTAGTCCAACAAATCTGGGATTATCAATTTCCAATGGAATGACAAAAGTATGTAATATGAATATTCAAAGTGCTACAGATTTGCTTTTGTCTTTGAGAAATGTAGTTAGTAATCCAGATACAGTTTATCAATCTGAAGGTCAACAAATATTAAAAAGATTTAATAAGAATCAAGATTTAGTGTTTGAATTTGTATTAGAAGTAAATAACAATGATAGAGTAGTAAGAATAACAATCAGAAATAGTGAAACTGATTTCGCTAAAATAGTTATTCCATATTTAACATTCTTTGTATTAGCAACAAGATTAAAAGAATATGTAAATCAATATGAACATATATGTATTTCCTTACCAACCAACTTTCTTTTAAAAGAATTACTAATATCAAATAGAGGTATTTCTCCAGCTATAAAAAGTCTTCCGACAAAATTTGTAGAGAATGAATTTGTTGATCATGATGTTAAAGTTAATAATGAAGATGTAGAAAAAACACAATCCACAATAGATGATTTGGATAAATTTATTGGCGGATCTGAGATGTATAATATTGAATTACCGGCATTAGAATCTAAGAAAATAATTGATGAAGTATCTAATATACAAGGGCACTTAATTCAGAGCAGATTTATTGAAAAGGTTTTAAAGAATGATTTACATAATTTAAATGATTTATTAAATGTAGCTGAAACAAATCCTGCTCCTATTACATTTTTAGAAGAAAGATTTAGTAATAAATTAGGTTCAAATGATTCATATAAAGTTTTGAATGGTATAAACATAAATAGTTATAAGTCATTATTATATATTTCTAAGGTGTTTTCAAATACTACACTTATGAATTATACAGAAAACGGAGTTCCTATACCAAGCAGCATTCCTGTCTTTAAATTTAAAACAACAGAAATTACAGATGATAATATAGACTTTGCTTACGATTTATTAATGATTGGTTCTTACTTAAGATCATTTAGAAGAAAAGCAGAAGATAAGGTTTCTGATGGTTATAGAAATGGATCTATAAATTATTTATTGTTTAGATCTTATACTGACTCAATGTGTTTTAGTTTCTTAGAAGGAAAAGAAATTCCTGTTATTTTATCAGCAGTTACATCTAGATTTACCCAATATGATAATGCAGGATTTTTTGATAAATTCAAAAGTATATTAGAAGAATTTAATTGTATACAAACTACAGTTGATGACATATCTTTTACTGCAGAAGATTTATGTAAAAAGATAATTAATAATTCTCCATTTATAGAAGATCTACATATCAAACTAAATTCTAACAAATCTTTCATTTTACCATCAAACAATACTTATACAATAGAACAAATTATAAATGAAGTTATTCCGTTGGAAGTTCATTCAAAATTAGGAAAAGATATTAATACTAGAGATTTATCTTCTATTTCTCCAGATGTTCTACTTTTATTTGATCCAAAGAAGAAAAATTCAAAACCAGTAGAAAAACAAAAAGAATCAGAAACAAATCTTCAAAGATTTATTAGACAATATAGAAATGAAATTCCTGATAAATATAAAGATGATTTTAATTCTGAAATTACAAGATTAGGAAATACAGAAAAATATAATTTTGAAGATGAAAAATTTCCATTAGAAGAATTTGGGGATAATATTGTAAAAGGTTTATATATTTGGGATCCTGAGAATGATTCAAAAGTTGTAAAAAATTATAAATATTTTTATGAAAAATATGAAAATGAAATAATGACAAAAGACAATATTTTAGTTGCATCTACAAATGGACAATCTGAAAATTCAAATAAAGAAGACGATTGGTCATCGCCGTTTGATGATTTAGAATTTTAAAAGAAAAGAAAGAATTCAAAAGGAGGAAGTGAAAATGTATAAAAAAGCAATGTTTGTTTTAATGATTGTAGCAATGATGGTAGCATTAGCAGGTTTTGCGCAGGCAGCAAGAATTCCAGCTCCAGGAGAACAATTTACAGTTAAAGCTGG
>Ga0307377_10003639_pt1 | contig 17269 bp, 27 predicted proteins | sample TR3MG_FD_202535 | JGI IMG/M metagenome (GOLD analysis project Ga0307377, IMG submission 202535) | Soil microbial communities from Risofladan, Vaasa, Finland - TR-3 | ecosystem: Environmental > Terrestrial > Soil > Coastal area > Acid sulfate soil | place: Finland: Risofladan, Vaasa | collected... | reverse complement strand
GTCCCTGCTCCATGCGATGTCCGTTCCTACTCCGTCATGCCCGTTGCCGCTCCAGTCTTTGAGACTACCGCTGCGCATATCCCAAAGTCCGATAACCACGCCTTCGCGCTGCAAGTCGGCCAGTGTCCCGGCGTGGGCGAGGGGCGAGAGTAGGAGCAGGGCTGCTATCAGTAGGTATCTCATCATATCTCCTGTAGGGCGATCCTGAGTCGCGCAGTCGCGTCATGCTCTTGCAGCGCGGTCAACGTGAACGGGTACAGCGCAAGATACTTGAGCGTCCCCGTGTACGCGCCCGACGTTGTGATGTCAACCCACGTCGTGTTGACGTTTTCAAAGTGCGTGCCGGTCCACAGGATGGTGTCTGAGTTGTTCGCTCTCGGGTACATCGTACCGTCGCCACGCGCCCATAGGTCCAGCCGATACGTCTTGCCCGCCGTGAGTATGGTCTGCCCAATGTATGGGCTGGAAGTTGCGAGGTATGCCAAGCGTCCGACTTGTGAGCCGGTGAATACGTTGCCCGGCTGGGCAGAGAACGTGCCCATCCAGTTACTCCATGTCGTTGGCGGATCGCCTGTCTCGAAGTTCCCGTTCGTCACAAGCTCTGGCCCGTACACGCCAAGCGCCCGGCCCCATGCTTTCGTCGGCCACGTCGTCGCGTCAAGTTCGGCGTAGACGGCAGCGTGCTCGGCAGGTGTCAGCTTGCGGTTTACTATTAGGGCGGCAGAGAGGGTAGAACGAAGGGGCACGGTGCCAGTGTAAATATTTCCTATTATAAGCGGTGCATCATCGACAGAAATAGCGGATGCAGCGTCTAGATTCCCCGCACTCAATCCGTTTAGAAATACTTCTCCAGTGGCACCGTTGCTCATATTGATAGCAATACACTTGGCACCTATCAAAACAGCTGCTCTCACTCGCGCGTTCGTGCCATCGTATAACAACAGACGATTCGCATCGGCATATAGGTCATAGCATGTTCCGCCAACATCTCTTTTCGAGATAAATCTCTCATAAGTGGCCTGACTCATAAACCCACTTGCCGAGTACATTATCAGCGTCCCCTCTGTAAGCTGTAGTTCCGGTGCATCAGCAACCGTTATCATGCTTGTATCCAACGGAAACCCAACACCGCGATTGCACCATTGCAGATCGGTCCCCACTCCATCATTCCCATTGCCTGAGAGATCCCGCATGGAATTCCCACGATAATCATGGTAGAGAACCAATTCTCCGCTGTCAATCAATGTTTGTATAATAGACATTTTTTACCTTCCTAGTGATCGGGATTGACCTGCAAATCCCAGCCGTCAGCAATAATCGCAGTCACCGCGGCATCGCTAGCTGCTGTCCTGTTTGCGTTGTCGCCCTTCATGTAGAGCTTGTTCGCTGCACCGGTTAAATCATCGTCAAAATCATTGAGAAACGCATCGACCTCGGTAGAATCCAGGCCGACGCTGTAAATCCGTATGTCTGCATTCGGCCACGCCGGGAGCGCGGTAGTGGTATAATGGAGGTTGCGCCCGACGTTGCTGTACAGGTACAGGTACGTCAGCGACGTGAGTCCTGAGAGATTCGCGATGTCGCCGGTAATGGATGTGGTGGACAGAGACAGGGACGTCAGCGACGTGAGCGCGGAGAGATTCGCGATGTCACCGGAGACGGATGTGCTGGATAGGTACAGGTACACCAGCGACGTGAGCCCCGAGAGATTAGCGATGTCGCCGGTAATGGATGTGGTGGACAGAGACAGGTACACCAGCGACGTGAGCCCCGAGAGATTGGCGATGTCACCGGAGACAGATGTGCTGGATAGGTACAGGTACACCAGCGACGTGAGCCCCGAGAGATTAGCGATGTCGCCGTAAATCCATGCCTGGCTGAAACATTGGAGTTGAACAATATTATCGTAATCACCCGCAACCCGAATTGCATACTGCCCGGTCGCGCTGTAATCGTGAGTATAGGGATTGACCACGTTGTCACAAACCACTGCTGTTGACGTGCCGTCGCCCCACAGGATATCGAGGCTATTCCCGGCGGGCACTTGGAATTTTATCGTCACGGTGTTGAGTGCAGATTCATCGGCGTAAAGTATCGTCTGACCGGGTACAGCATACGCGGACTGATGTAACCTCGCGGCCATGTCGTATTTCTGGATCTGCGTCAGGGCCTCGGGGAAAATACCGAGCCAATACATCTCACCTGAAAAATCCCCAGATGTTTCCAATGCGCCTATTACGCTTCGACCACTCTCGCTATCGAGCGCAATAAGGTTTGAGCCGTTCCAGGTATACATAATCGTCTCGGTGGACGATGCTGCCGGGAAGTTTGAGAAGTAATCATTCACTCCATCGAAACTATATCCGTCCCTATGAGCGAGCTTCGTCGGCTCACCCGTGCCCGCACCATCACCGAGTGTGAGGTGATTGCCATGCCCCGTAGAGTCTAGCGTGCGATGATTTGTCGGATCATGGTCAGCGATACGAAATTGCCAGATCGCTGTCGCGGCGTTCTGGTAGGTGAAAGTAGAGTTGTCGCTGTAGTCGGATATTTCTTGTGCGGTCAGTTTGGATTTGAAAATCTTTAACTCATGCAACGTCCCGTCGAAAAGATTTGCGCCTGCTGAATCGGCACCGACGTTCAGTGCCGTTATGGCGATAGGCGTCCACGCAACAGCACCCGTAGCAATCAAGTTGCCATTGAGGTATAGCTGGTTACTACCAGTCGTGCCCGAATACGCGAGTACATTTGGAGTGCCCACGTTCCAATACGCTTGGTAGTCAGCAACCACAGCACCGATAACAGAGGTCCCGCCAGCATAGACGGTAAGCTGATTCGCGGCTGTGTGCTCGATCGTATAGCGCAGCCCGGTCGTATCATCGAAGAAAAAGAAATTCGTCCCACAGTCAGCCGCAAGGTCCGTAGTGAACCGCACCTGCATTGATAGGCTTGCCGAGTCAAACTCCTGGCCGGTAAGGTGGTAGGTCAGGTAGTCGTTAACTCCATCCAGTGTAACTCCCTGGCTTACGTCGAACGTTGGGGCACCTGTGACGGTCCCGCCATTGCGATTTATTGCCGTCTCACTCCGAAAATTCCCCGCGAAAATGCAAGAACGCATTCTCTCGGCTGGCATACTATTTTGGACAAGCATATCAGCATGAGCGAAATTCGACAATAGCACCAATAAAAGTATTATAAATTTTTTCATGCTGCCTTCCTAAGAAAAGTTGATCCCAGTTTGTTTACCCAAGTAACAAAATCCCCAAGATGCATTGATTCCTTAGCTCTGTCGCATTGAGCACAGCACGGAACACAATTACGCATAGTATAGCCTTGCGTATTATCTACTCGATCAATCCCTGAATATATAAAATCTGGGTTCATAGTCCTTGATTTTCTTACATTTGACGGAGGTGACCCGCAATAAAAACAGTATCTTTGTGTTAATCTCTCAAATTGTTCAAAAGTTAATCCAAACGCTAACGTTCGTATACGTGCACTTCTTTTATACACTACAAACATTTCATGCATCAATTGTTTATCTCCATATTTAGATCCTTTAATACAGCCACAGCTTTTTTGTCCTGCACGTAACGACATTGATCTAACTTTAGTCATTTTTCCACAATCACAGCTACACCACCACATACCTAAACCGGAGTTGTCTGTTCCAGCAAACCTAACAACAGTCAGTTTGTTAAATTTCTGACCAGCAATGTCTATCCGCTTACCCATAGCACACATCTTTCGCTGGTGATTGCAGCTGTATAATTTTTGAATATACACGGTTTACCCAGGCTCTAAATTCATCAGTGGATAACGCGCCTTTCGTAGTATTACAGTTTTTACAACAAGGCACCACATTATCAACTGTATACCCTTTAGTATTATCCACTCTGTCTAAACCATTGTATATACAATCATTGTCGTCAAACCTAGATTTATAATGATTACTTGGTGGTGTACCACAGTAGAAACAATCCTTATGGATTAATTCCTCAAATTCTTTTGGTTGTAGAGTAAACTCAAGCTTATTCTTTCTTGCTCTTTTTATATAACCATTCATAACATCAACTATTGCACCATGTAATCCAAGTTTGGAAAACTTCAAACATCCACAACTTTTCGTTTCACCTTTCAGAAGAAGATATGCCGTAACTTCTACTTCATTACCGCAATCGCATTTACATCTCCATATAGCTTTACCATGTTTATTGCTTCTTTCGGTATCTTCAATAACCGTTAAATTTCCAAATCGTCTACCACTAATATCCTTACGAGTATGCTTCAAATTCATTAGTGCTGTCTTAGCGAGCTTACTTGATACTTCCGATCTTAAACACCCACAAGATTTACTACTGCCGTTGCGGAGACAACTGCCTAATATATCAGATTCATTTCCACAAACACACCGGCAATGCCATTTATACACGCCCCACTTATTTTTTCCGGCTTCGTACATAACTGTCCATCTACCAAATTTTTTACTCGTCAAATTTATTTTAACATATTTCATAGCATCTTACTTGCCCTTGGAAAATTCATGTGTTCCCTTTTACAGTTTCCTCGGCGTATGCACATCGAGCGAGACTAGCACGGTACCCGCCACATTCGTTACGTTCGTTCGGTGGATGTCAATTATTACGATATCCTCTACCGCTAACGGATTGTCGGAATCGGCATGATCAAAGGTAAAAATGATCTTGTACAGACAACCCACCCCTGCACACCCTACTAGCACCGTCTCGGTAACCAGTAGTTGCGTGCTGGTCTTGCTCACGGCATCCGCCCCAAAACTCGCAGCCACGTAATCGCCAGTGAAAGCAATAGTGTCGCCCGCTGTCTCGGCGGCATTCAACGCGACATACAGATCTAGTATCGCATCGTTCACGCCGTCCCAATCATCCGGGATCATGAACTGAACTTGGTAGACTTCATTAACAGCGTCGAACAGCAGTCCAGCTACAGCCGGACTTGCCCCGATAGTGGTGTCCGTTGGGGCGGTCACGCCCTTTCGAACCTCAGTTAGACCGATATGCTGAGAGCGAGACGTTATTGTCCCGGTGTTCGTGAGGTACTTCGTGGCCGATATAGCTGATAGCCCGGCGAAGATCAGGCAAACAAGTAGGAAGCGTTTCATGGATCTTTCCTTTCTATTCGGCAGGCATTGTCTAAGTTGATAACCATATCGCCGTCAGCTGCAAAGTCGGTTGCCCAGGTAAGGTCTGTAGTGCCGCCGTTGATCGTGCTGTCGCCTGTTGCTCCGGTGATTGCGGTGGTGGAGGTGACTTGGGCTATACTTCCGGTTTCAAGAACCAGTCCATGTGCTCCGGTGTTGATACCCGTCGTATCTCCAAGCTTCACAACTCCATTGTACTGTGATTTAATACCCCCCGAGCCATTGCTTTCAATAATCGCTGCAGCACTCCCAAGATTTAGAGTCCCCCCAGATGAAACGTAGCTGCTGACGTTACTCACCTCTTTATTTATTACAATTCCCCAAAGAGTGTTGCCAGAAATAATACTGCCACTGGTCGATAGTGACATAGCTGTATTATACAATTCAATTCCATTTTCCACATTGTTTTCTATATCTACCTTGCCAATAACAATAAGTCCTGCATCTGTAATCGACAACCCACTTTTTGTGTTGTTCTTTGCCAGAACAGCATCTGCAAAGAATTCATTGAAGCTGTAAAGCTCAATTCCTATACCACCGTTATTATCCGCACACAAATATGTTGTCGTACTCGACACACTCACTGCCCCGCCCCCAAATATCCCAGTGCCAGTAGAATTATACGCATAGACATTCCAGATTCTGATTTGCCCTTGGACTTCAGCACACGTAAGTCCTTGGCCAGTAGCAGAATCAAAAAAACAATCAGCAATTATAGAAGTTCCGCGTGTTGTCTGTTGCAAACCACCGTAATAAGCACCGCTCACCCAAAGCCTAGTCCATGTATGACCGGAAGTATCCCAGGCTCCTATCCCTATTGTACCACCAGTAGTTTTAAAATCCTGAATATTCAAACTATCTCGAACACCCATGCAACTTTTAACCATGATCTTGCTTGATGTAGCGCATGGACCATCCGCATTAAGTACCGTTTTTTGTTCAAGAATCTCGTAGGCTTTCCCTGATACAGAAGCAGAGTAAGTACCAACAGTGTCGATAGTTGTCGTATCATTGTCACGAGCAACCCGGTATTCTCCGTCTACAAGGATAAGTCTCCCGCGCAATTCGTGATCCGTCCAATTCTGGGTGCTGTCAACAAGCTGAATGTTACTACCGCCATCCGCAGTGCCGGACGTTGTGCCGGTGGTCAGCGTTGGATTGCCGAGTGTGCCCTTAATTAATGTTACGGTATCTGCTGAAAAAACAAATCCCCGCATAAAGAACCCGGTAAAGTTGCCCTCTCCAACATCTACGGTGACATTATGTTCTACATGCTTGGGGATTCTATCAGCGGCTTCCTGTGGCTGGCGTAGCGCCGTCCCTACTGTCAGACCATCGTTGGTGTCTGCACCGGTTGTGCGGACATAGAGAGTGATGTCTTCTGTCGTCGCTGTAACCGGCTCGGAGACGATACCGTTGGTCGAGATGCGCAACGAAGTGAATACGTTGCCGGTGTACCTCGCGGCGATCATCAACAACGATGCGAGTAACAACCAGGGTATGTATTTTTTCATATCAGATCTCCTTAGTACAACTTGGACGCATAAATAGTCCAATCTCCTGTATTACCGCCAGTTGCAGCAGCGATACGGATCATGATATATTTATAGAGTGCAGTCTTCTCAGCATTATCTACCCACATATCAGTTGCAGGTGCCGCTGCTGATATAAGACTGGCGACTCCGAAAGTATCATTGGTTACATCCTCATATGTACATGCTGCGGGAGCACAACCTGTCTGCATCGTAGCCTCAACAGTAGCAGTTACTGTGCCCGCAACACAATCTAAAATTAACTGCAATCCCAACTTCCTATAGCTATCCATATCAATGTAATAGCAATAGTCCGTTCCAGCAGGACAGGAACCTCCACCGGCATCAGCCCCATTCGTAACAGCAGCTACGGGGGTAGGGCCATAATGCTCACTTAATGGATCTGTCTCACCTTGTCTGAATGAGTTGGTGGATGTTGTGAACCCGATTGAGCTAATAATGTTGGCAGTAGTTAATCCACCAACTGTAGCAGCCAGGAGGAATATACCTATCAACAGTATCCAAGGTATACTGGATCGTTGCTTCTGTAAGTTGTTTGTAGTCATCTCTATATCTCCTTAACACGTTTCCAAAAGGTTAATTTTTACAACAGGTTCCTTTACATTTCCTAAGAAACGAAACCAAGAAACCCACCCTAGATTTTTATACGCCATATATGGGGTACTTGGTAGTTTCAGATCTCTCTTATGCTCTTTTCTGTAATCATGTAACGATAAAATCTTTAATTTTAGAACCGCTTGTTTTGCATCTCTATAGCTATTATATAAATTATATCTTGTCTGCCCTAAAAAGCATAGCCAAGATATCCAACCTTTGTGTCTGTAACATCCCAACGGATCAGCGGGCAGTCTACTATCTCTTTTACACTTAATTTTATAATCTTGTTTATTTTCTATTCTTAATCGTTGTGCAATCATACTGGCCTCTTTATACATATATTTTCTACTATCAACATTAACACTATCTTTCACGGTTACCATAGAATCAATAATTTTATTAATGTCTATATTTTTATTGTCTATATTTACATCATTATCAACAATAGTTTTTAGTACAGTACTCGCTATGCTCTTCAAAGAAAATACTTTCCAAAAATTATTAATCCTAATAAGTTTAACTCCATTTTTTTTACATAATCCCACTTTTAATTCATCCCTTTTTTTCAAGTTATTTAATCTATCACTATCTTTGTCATACCACATAATAGAATCATGCTGTCGTCCTTGATATTCAAATCCAATCCCTATACCCATATTCAGCCCGTCTATTTCCATTTTACAGTTTGTTTCAGGATTAACTAACCAAGCCGGTCTTGTTGTATTAAATGGTACTCCAAAAACATTTTCGAAAATAGCTCTAACCATGGCTTCTTTAACATGCTTAGCACAGTGTGGGCAACCTCTATTTAAAGTAACAATGTTTCCGGGTACACTTAGATATTTGTGATGTCGTTTACATTCAATTTCAATTTTGACATGCCCATTAACATATTCAGATAGCCTGCGATCACCACGTTTTGCTAAAAGAGCATCCAACTTTTCTACTGTTCTTTTTTTAATATCTTTTCTTGTATTTATTTTCAATTTATTTACACGCCCGCTGACTGATGTAGGAGTCTTTCCTAATAATTGCGCACATTTAGCTACCCCTAATTTTACATAATTATCAATAAGAAATTTTTCTTGGGCACTATTCCAGCACTGCTTATATTTACTAGGTATATGTAAATCTCCAACTTTTTTAAACACTGCTCCATAACTTCTCCCTAATCGTTCACTACATTCTTTAGCAGTTAACGAGTAGTAGTTATTCTTAAGAAATATTTCATCTTCTCTTGACCAGCGTATGCTCATATTGCTTTAACCTATTTTTCAGTCAACGTTAGCGGTAATGTAAGCATCGACAGTTGAATCATCCCCTATATTACACAAACATTCAGCCTTTACATAATAGTATGATTGACTGGAAAGTTGCATTGAGCAAACACCTCCTGATGCTATCCCGTCACACCCACCAAATACCAATTGTTCCCAATCTGAATTATTTGGGCTAACAAATACGTAGCACTTTTTAAGTGGATCTCCACTTCCACCACCACGATTAATAAAAGTTATTACAAAATTCGGGTAAGTTAAAATAGTTTTTGCGGACAAAACTTCATCCCCAACTTCCCCACCCCCCGTATCATCTACGGCTGTTGCAAGAGTACCAGCCGGACTATATGTACCAATAGTAGTTTTTTCTGTTTTAACTAAGTCCCTCCCTGAGTCTTCTCCGGGTCTGGTAGATACATCTGTGACCTGCAACTCCCCGACTGCTCCAACTAACAATGGACTGGATGATGCACCATTCCATCCATATACAATCGCCCTGCTGTTTGTTCCAAATTCGGTAGCTGGAATAACACTTCCATCCAGCAATCCCCCTTGTACAATATGCAGACCAGTACCGTCGTGATAATATTGCAATGCAATTACTTGTGGTGCAATCGGCAAGGCAACAAGTGTTAATGCACTTTGAATACCTTCCCAATAACGCCATTTGCTGTTGGTAGTATCATAAAAATACGTCCCAGACTTAACTTGCAATCCCCATATGGTAGTATTGAAATTTAACGTCAACTGACCAACATCTGCAACATGTGCAAGAGAAGGGTCTAACCCCCGAATCCTGGTGATCGTTTGTGGATTTGCAGCAGCAAATACAGTCGTTGAAAAGAGCAAACAGAGTATAAATATTAACTTTTTCATGTTTAACTCCGAAGTGCAGCAGTAATTTCATAAGTGGCACCAGCACCTCGTAATAGCAAGCTGGAAACACTGACAGGCTCTGTAATCTCACCATATGGAGCTAGCCCAATCCAGATACCATCAAAGTTGTATTCGAGTGCTATCGTATCATGTGTATTAACAATATGTACCGATTTAGTAGATTTACTAAAACTAATAGTAGTATCCCCTACTGCAAGGACGCCCTCAAAAGTTTCTGGATCTCCATACCCTGCTTCGTCTGGAATAGTTGGTGATCCGGACGGACTCATTCCACCTTTTGAAATGCCCCATTCAAAAAATTGCACGCTCATTTTATCTCTCCGATCTCTACGTTTCTTGATTAATCACTAAAAATCGTGGGCCGACACATTCCATGTATGTAGCATAAACTAAAAATACCAGTTGTGTGCTGCTTCTATTAGTTATAATCACACTAATAGGTACACCGGGAATCTGCAGTTTATTCGGAACGATGAATCTTGGAACAGTATTAGTGCCAACGTTTGCCGGGAAGATAAAATCAGGATAGGACATATGGCAAACCATTTTATCCGATGCGTCTGGATAAGAGTGTGATTCAAGTTCTTCACCATCATGGTATACAGTTACAGCGTATGGTGAAATGGTTTCTATTGGAATTATAGAAATCCCAAGATTAGTGAAAGGTGCGTTCGATTTTGCGGGGTAAATTTCGGCTGTTCCGGAAGCTGCTATTGTGACAGTTCCTACTGCCTGCACGCCATTGAGATATGCGTTCATTGTTTAGTCTCCTTTATAATCCACTGCAAGTCGGACAACTCAACTGAATTCCATAAGGTGCGTAAGGTAAATAAGTAGTTACTAATGCCTGATATTGATCATTATTTATCATTCCTTGGTATCTAGCTACAAAATCAGGATCTCCTGTTGTATAGTATCCGTGTCTTCTGGAAATATACTGTCTTTGTATGTTTAGTCTTTTCAAAATCTGTGTAGCCCATTTACGCGCTGCGTTATTGGGAATAAACAGGGTATAGGCATGGTTCCAATAATCTTCTTGTGGAACCTGTGCCTCGACTCTCATAAATAGAGAGATTATCATAAAGACTAAGCTAAAATTCAACTTCTGTCGGGAAGGAAGCTGCTAAGGAAGGGGGATTAAACCACCATCTTTCGTATACGTATCGATAATATCAGTTACACTTTTCGATATCTCAGGAGTAACATCTGTCTCTTCAAGGAGAACTACCACAAATCCTTTTTCAATGCCCCGCTGTCTGCGTATGGTCTGTTTTATTTTCCTTACTACGAATTTACCGGAATATCGAGGTTTTCGTGGCTTTTCTTCAAGAGTCTCAGGAAACCCAAATTCCACATAAACTATCACATTTCCGGTTACGAAAAACTCGTCGTCTTTTTGAAAATCTACACGTCTCCAGTCCGTTTCACCACAGTCACCTGCGATCTCTTTATACGCAAAATCCCATGTGGTTAAATAGCGCTTTTCCATAATGGCACCTCGCTGTAAACATTATAGGGATTCAATACTATCTTGTCAAGTAATTGTTTTAGCCTTTAGTCGGCCAAGAGGTGATTTCTACATCAAAATCTGTTAAACGTTCCTTGAATGTTTCCAATAAATTAGGTCGATTTGGAAAGATGTCATAAAGTGCGATCCCACCCTCATTAAATTCACTTGTAGGGTCATTACTGTCCAAAACTATGTCTGTATCCATGATTCCCGTATCAAATTCCTTCACAATATCAGCTATGATTTCGGATATATGAGTTCCCTCAATATCACTATCAAAGAGAAATTCCAATTCTATATAATAGAATTCCCCTGAAGGATCCTCAATATCATCTAGTTCTTCCGGCATAGCTAAACTTCTCTTCTTTTACGAGGATATACTTTACGACGATCCTTTTTTGTAGCGTTTTCTGTCTCCCAATCGTCAATTTCAATCTTTTTCTCTACTTTTGCGAGTCGAAGAAGAGCGCTTATTAGGCGTCTACGCTGCAATACTGGGAAACCCTTGGGAACCTCTTGCGTACCCGGCTCTTCCCTAACCTGCTCGATTGCTTGGTCTGTTTCGAGTCCTAATTCTTCTTCAGGAACATCCGACCACTCTTTAGCCATGAATTCTTCCTTGATTAACTCAGTCAAATCATGAGCATGTTGGGTACTAATGTTACCGTCAAATAGAACACTTCCAGCGTCATCTGTAATAAGAACTTGTGCCATTTTTCACTCCTAATTGTCAGTTTCGTTATCTTTGTCCAAAGCCTCTTCAATGGCTTTTATTATCTCAGTGAGCAATCCAGAAGTACTAAGAAGAGAGTGATCGCAATTTCTAAGATTATGGCCACTTGCTGGAATAACCGCGATCTCTTCTCCTGTATTTGTCTGTATAATTATTTTGGCCATTAGCTATATTCCCACTGCTTCTCTTCCGCTATCGGCACTCTTTCCGCCCATGGCATTTCTTCCGGCCACGCAATGTACGGTGTTTCTTCCTGTTGTCCTTGATTCTTCCAGTCTTCGTAAATTGTACCTATATTATGCCCCAACTCTCCACCACCAAAGCGATCTAATGCATATTGTTCGCTTACCCAAGGAAGCTCTCGATAGTTTACAATAGAGTTCCAATATAGATAAAGATCCTCTAAGGGCATTTCATCAAACATCCTCTTTAAAATCGCTGTTGTGTTGAAAAACCGCGTCCTACTGGAGACTCCATCGACTCTAAAGCGTTCGGCAGCTTCATCATTTCCTGTAATATATAGATAATCATAGGCCAGTTCCATCAAAAATGGCCTGGGCACCGGCCTAGCTCCATGCGGTTGCACTATTTCATGAATCTGTGCTTCCATCAGTTTCTTTAGCTCTTTTTGGTCTTGTGGGTTTAACTCGTTCATCTTAGGCAGTGCTTCAGGGATAATTGGGCCTGCCCCTAACACCTTACCCTCTTCCTGCTCGCGCTTGAGGAGATCAGGATCAGCATAATCCTGTTCAGGATGGGGCTGAATAAGCTCTTTTTCTTCTTTACTGTAATATCCAGGATATTGGTAGTACTTCATCCACTTCAGACGCTCAGTAGGGTTCGTCTCCTGGGACCACTCGAAGCCTGGGGCAACGCCTGTAGGCATATAGCGTGTCTGTGCCTGCACAGCAGGCAGCCCCTGGGTAACTACGTCAAAAAGGTTCATTACTTCATCTAATCCAACGGCCTCTTCCGTTATGTTGATAATCGCGCTGATTAATTGCTGTTTATCCCCAATTGAGCCCCAAAGGTCAATTTCATCCAAATAGAACTGCTGTGTTTCCAGGGGAAGATCCTCTATTTGTTTCTCTAGTATCTGTATAATAGACGGTAAACTAAGGAGATTAAGAAGCTCTCGCATTTCTTTTTCAACATCTGTGCTAAGGATCACGCGGGGCATAGATCTCTCCTAAAATGCAGTTTTAGCATACTTGATTATACAGGAAGTTGTTTAATTTACGTTTCGGGGAGTTGAGCTAATCACGAGAAATTACAATCCCATGAATCAGCATTGCGATGTAGATAGCTGTAACTACTCCAAACAAGACGTACAAATCAAGTGCATGTGCAAAATGCTTGTCAGACCAAGCCGTCAAAAGAGTACAGATTCCGAGGGCTTCCACCAAAAAAGTGATAATAGCCCCGAAAAATATCTTGCAAAAGCCTTGTGCGTTGGCCTTGATGAGCCCGAACAAGAAGATGTAAATACCGACGAAGAAGAGTATAAAGCCAATCTCACCCAGTTTGCTCTCAGTATCGTTGTCGCTCATGACAGTCTCCTTTCACTGACATTATAGTGATTTTTAGGAGAATGTCAAGTGAATCTTTTATAAATTGGAAGCCTACTGTCACTCGTTAATAAATGGCATTGCGAGCATTTCAGAGAATGATATGGCAAGGACAGGGTGTTCTTTACCACATGCTTTACATTCAACTGTAACAATTGCTTCTGTTTCACCTGTCTCAGGGTTCAAATTTCCATGTGCAAGAAATCCGATAGAATTAACTAAAGAACCCGTTTCCGGGCAAACATAATTGAAGACTGCTTTGGTTATTTCTTTTCCCAAGTCATTTACTGCGCCCAATTCTTCCCGCGCTTTTTCATTTATTGCAGCTTTTTCTTCAGAAGATAAACCCTCTGCCAGCTTCTTATAAAAAAGCTGCTGTGCCTTGATCATCATTTCAATAACTTCTTTTTTTCTGCCGGTCATCACAACAACCTCACACCTCAATAATCATGTTAGGGATAAAGTCGGGATTGATTTGTTTCCCTAAATATCCAAGTGGATTACATACAATATGTGTCTTCCCTAACATATAATTGAAGCTATCATGGGTATGCCCATGCACCCAAAGTTTAGGTTTCCGCTCTTTTATCAATTCCTCCATATTACATGTGAAGAACATATTTAGTGGATCACCAACATATCTAGCTGGGGTACTTTTTGGTGTAGGTACATGGTGAGTAATTACAATTGAATCACTGTTAACATGCCATTGTAAAAATTTTAGTGCTTTTCTATTCTCTTTAAAGACTTTTGGATCGTATCCTTTTATTAACCTAAAATCGCTCAACATATCCTCATATACTTTATAATCTTTTCTCTTTTTGAACCATAAGGGTGTCCCAACAAAATTTACTCCATTTATAACCATCATTCTATTATTCAAAATAAACAGATTATTAAGTGTATCTTCCAGTAAATTCAGTTTATGAAAAATAGTTGGAAAATTACTATTATAGAAATCATGGTTTCCTGGTACATAAAGAACTGCTGCACTTTTATATTTCATTGCAATCAAGCGCAATGAATATATAAGAGACTCTCCAACACCGACATCACCTGCAATAATCAGGACATCCACACCTTTTGGACGCAAATAACCAACGATAAACTGCTCCCCCGAGTCATTGTGAAATTCGGTATGTAAATCTGATAAAACCTGAATGCGCATTGTTTTTCCAGTATTAGCTATCCTAAGTTTAGATTTATCCAATTATCATTCCCATTACATTATACCAAAAATTTCAAAAAATACATCATTTAACACACTTTTACATAAGCATGGTAAATTTCATGCGTCGGGTGACGATATGATCCAGTAGAAATAACTAAAGAATTTACAAATCTCCACCCGATTCCATTCTCTGGTACTCTGGCAGTGACCAGTGCAATCTTTTTAGTGTGATGTTCCTCAGAAGCATCCTCCTCGACATATACTTTGATTAAATATGTACATGCGATGCGCTCACTCAAAACTGAGAGTACGTAGGAATCTTTAGACAAAGATAATTCTGTTATTTCAGGAATATTAATATCATGATAACTTTCTGCAAATCCATCTAACAAAATGTATTCATTAATTGTTCTCATTATCTTCCCCCAATTCCAATCCATTTTTCAAAGTCTTCTATGGTAGCTTCTGTAGATTTCACTTTCTCTCTTCTGAGGTATTTTGTAATCATTTTACGCATAGTTCTTTCCTGCTTATCATTAATAAATGCCTCATAGACGTACAATTTACCCTCTGCGTTATCTAGTGCTCTTTGAAGGGTATAAATTGTTTCTTGCCTATTTTGTGAAATCTCTGACTGCTCAAGGTATCTAGATGACATCCCGTATAGGGCAACCAGAAGACATCCGCAGATAACAACGACCAAAAGTGTCACTGCAGCCAGCCCAAAAGCAAGCACTTTGTCATTTACGGATTTTATCTCTTCATTTTCTGTAGAATCACTCATGTACCTTCCTGGTGTTATTATACAATAAAAGCCAGCATACATACTGGCTTTAAGTTACAGATTCGATTAAATTTTCGTCTTACAAGCGCTGAATCGCCTTGAGAACCTGAGCAGCGCTTTCCACAGTCGGGCACTCAACCCGCGTTCCGTTTGCCATTGTCACAACTACAGGGCTCCTCTCAGGGGTTTTGGCAGCCTTACGGGGCCTTCTTCCCCTCTTAGCCTTCTGAGGCTTCACGGATCTTGTCTTCTTGCGCTTACTGGGCTTTTTTGCCTTGGCTCCGCGTGCAAGCGACAACTTGCCCTTTGGGGCCTTCAGCGCCTCGATAGCCCTTTGCCACGTTCGCATTGTAATGTAGGGAACGCCCGTTTCCTTGGCGGCAACGGCGGCATTCTTGCCCTCATTACGCAGTGTCTGGTACTGATCAAGCAGTTGCAAGCGCTCACCCTCATCGTACCTTTTTGCATGTTTTGTCTGTGGGGTGGCCTCTGTCTTTTGTACTTTCAAGCTCATTTTCTTTCTCCTTCATTGTTAAGTTATACAACCTTTCATAGCTGTAGTATAAACATTAGCTAAAGAGTTGTCAACTTTATTTTTATGAAAAAGAAAAGAAATTTTCTAACCCAATGCATTTCTTAGCAAATTTGTAACATACGTTTGAATAGTTGTAGCTTCATTGGCAACTTTCATACGTAGCTTCCGATGTAATTCGTCGTCGAGCCGCAGGTGAATTTTTTTCCTATAACTAAGCAGCTTATGGCCATCTTCTAAAGTAATTCTTTTACTTTTCATTATATTTCTCCTTAAACAAAATTTTGAACTTTTTGCTCTACAATATTCAGTTTTTTGTGCAACTTCGCCATACTAACATAATACAAGATTAGTTTTGCATCTTCATGGGAAATCTCCCCAGTGCTAATTTTTTGATCTAATTCATGTTGCCCAGTACCGTTGCACGCTGCCAAATAGGTTATAAGATCCCTGAACTGTTCTAAGATCATAGCCCACTCCTATTATCTCGCAGCTTATCCAAAATACTGTCAATATGGTCGATTTTTTTATGCACACTCTCTAGATGATTGTTCATCACCTGTGCCTCGCGCACAAGATCGGCTTTTACATATCGAATATCTTTATCAACACCTTTTTCAAATTCCCTGAACTGTACTATAACTTTTTCAACTTCCCGTATAGACAGATCCAAACCTGTATTACTAGCGTGTAACTCTTGCACCTTGTCATCCAAGGACTTAAATGCACGCGCAGAGATTACCTTCATCCACACAACTAAGGATGCTGCAAGGAGCATAGCGACGGCGCTCAAGATGTTAGCAATAGTCATAAATTCATCTCTCTTGAATGAGTTTGAAAACTTCTGTTGCAAATTCTTTTGGATGGATAGGTTTGTGAAACCAGGCGCTGGCTCCATGACGCATACTCTCATACTTCAAGTCGATCCCCTGCACGGCAGACATTATAACTATCGGGGTATCAAATTGTGGAAATCTTTTACGAATCTCACGTATAAACTCCCATCCATCCATTTTGGCCATTAAAATATCTGTTAAAATAATCTCGAAGGTATGTTCCTTTATCATTTCCAAGGCAGTAATTGCATTATTTGTAGTGGTTATATCTAGTTTCCACTCAGATTTATACTCAGTTTTTGCATATTTATAGAGAATGTCCTTTATAAATTCTAAGATAAACAGATCATCGTCAACTACAAGAATTCGGGCCATTAACACAACTCCTCCGGATCACGGGGCATATTATACCACATTTTTAAGGATAAAAAATTAAGGAATGTTACCTAGAAAGCAGGTAATACGATCTTATGCAGGAATGCTTGTATTTGAGATACTCTTTACTGTATAGCTTCAGGTCACGCATAAGTTCATCACTTTTACACCATGCACGCAATTCTGTCTCCACCGAAGGCCAAGTATAATCTGTGCAAGTTCCCATACGATTTCCAAACTCCTGAATGCAGACACCC
>Ga0307377_10003638_pt1 | contig 17276 bp, 4 predicted proteins | sample TR3MG_FD_202535 | JGI IMG/M metagenome (GOLD analysis project Ga0307377, IMG submission 202535) | Soil microbial communities from Risofladan, Vaasa, Finland - TR-3 | ecosystem: Environmental > Terrestrial > Soil > Coastal area > Acid sulfate soil | place: Finland: Risofladan, Vaasa | collected... | reverse complement strand
TTATGAATATCTTTATTATTACCAACCGTTAAACCAGTCTCAGCCTCTGCAGACTCAATGCTGATTTTTTTCCAGTTAGATATTATAACAGATGATGGAGTAGTCTCTGTAGTTTCTTTACCTATTCTGTATGTTTCTTTAAGACCCTCAAGATGTCCTAGTCTACCTATTAAATATTCACGTGACTCTTCTTCCTCTTCGGTTTCTGCTATAACATCCTTTACTACAGGAGGAGCTTTAACTAAACTCTTTCTCTTAATAGCAATAAGCTCAAGCAATTGTGGAGTATACTCATTAGCAGCTGTACTCTGATCAGTGATAACATCTAGTTCTCTTTCTGTAACAGCATTGTTAACTAGACCAATCCAATCATTTGCTTCAACTTCTTTTAAGGCATTCTTGTTAACATTATCTACAGCATTAAATATATACTCCTCACCCGTTGCAACATCTTTAACAGTTACCATATGAACAAAATCACCATCCTCATCAGTATACTGGTTATCATTTATAACCTTAACTTTCTTATCTGATAAGCGGATTTCTTCACCTTCAGAATCAATAACTACACCATTGAATGCATAAATTGCTGTAGTAGACCAGCGACTCTTTGCTGGTTCTTCTTTTACAGGTGTAGGTTCAGCTGGAGCAATAGGTTTTTTACTATTAAGTATCTTGAAAGCTTTTGAGTTAGTCTCAACAAAATCTTTAAATCCTTTTGAGTTAGCTATAGCTTCTGCTGGAGCATCTGGTAAAACATCTACAGCTTCATCGTTAGCTATACGTTCTGTTAATTCCTCTCTGTAAGCATTTATTAACTTATTATAGGTTTCAATGTCTGCTGCTTTAATTTGTGCAAGAGGAGTTACAGGATCAATTGAAGTATCTTTTGTAGTTGTTGCTGGTTTAGCACCATCAATTTTTGCTGTGATAATATTTAAAGCCTCATCTAATAAGGTAGTATTCTTAGCTAAAACTAAAAGCTTATTAAAATATTCTTTAATAGCATTTACAAATTCACTCCATAGTCCACCTGGTTTTCCGGTTACATCATAAGGAATTTGTTGAAGCATTTCTCTGAAGTGAGGATTACTTAAAGCTTCAGCTACAAACTCAGCATTGTTTTTAGTCCCATATAAAGGTTTATCTCCAAACTTAGTTTTACCTTCAGGGCTTAATTGATATGCTTCAGCTGCTGAATTTAGTTCACTTATTTTATCATTGAAAGCAGTATCTTTTTGTAAGCCATTTACAGTAAGCTTGTGACTATACTCATGAAGTATTATAAGTTCTATAGGATGACCTACAGCTCCTTTAGTATAATCAAAAGAAGAATATCTAGGATCTATTGCAGTAACATCTGAAGATCTAGAATAAGAGCCTGGTGTAGATAAGTTTTTATTGAAAGTTATATGATAACCTGGTTCAACGGTTGTAAGGAATCTTCTAGCTAAAGCCTTTTCTTCAGATGTAGCAAACTTACTATCAATAACAGCTTTCAATACTTGCTCAGCAGGAATACGTGTTGAAAGAGCTGAAGTGGTAAATCCAAATTGCTTAGCATGATCTGCATAAGTACGTTTATCTTCAGCATCTTTTGCTCTACCCTTGTTGTTATATTTATCGTCTGTCTTTGATTCAGGAATAGGTTTATCAGTAGCTTTAACACTGTACTCTTCAATTATATCTAAGATCTCTTTATATCTATCAGAGTCTTTAGGGATTATCTTTTTATCAACTATATCATAGAAATCTACTTCAGTAAAAGCTTTCAATCTCTCAATATCATCAGGCATAGCGAATACACCAATATCAAATAACCTACCTAAAAAATTATTAAGCTTTTTAGCTTCAGTAAATTTATCTAGAGCTTTTTGTAATCTGTCTCTCTCTTGTTCTTTTATTGCAAAGTCTTTGTTAGCTAGTGCATTAATATATCTAGCTCTGTAAGTAGGATCAGCTAATACATTGATAATTCCTACCATTTTACCTTCATCACTCTTAACTCTATAGAAGTCAATTATCTTATCAAAAGCTTTGTCCATATTCTCATTGAATATGTATCCGTTTTTCTCTTTAGCAATGTTATGTAGATATCTACCAAATGTATCTCTCATGTTACTAACTGTCTCTTTGATAAGCGCAGAATCAGTTTCGTTTAACATTTGAGCTTGTAGTGTGGTAATATAGTTCTGCCAATCCTTAATCAGTTTTCTACGCTTAATTAATTTTTTAGCTTCTCTTTGTTGCTCCGCAGTACCTCCATTTAAAACAGCTATCTGCTCATCAAGCATTGCTATAGTTGTACCTTGATTCTCAGAGTCAAGTAACAACATAACATCTTGCCCTACAGCGTTAGCTACAGGAGAACCAGCTTTACTAACCTTAACTAAATTACGTAATGACGTATCACCATTACCAGCTAGATCATTAGCCATAGAAGTTAAACGCTTACCTAAATCAGCATATCTACTTTGAGAATAAACAACGTCAGCTAAAGCTTCTTCATGAGCTTTATATGAATTATATTCTTGTTGAAATAATTCAGGCTGACGTTTAGCATCAAATAACCAAGGATTATGCAAGTTAGGCATATCTTCAACAGCTTGATCATACATAGCTTGATAGTCAAGAGCTTTGGTTTTTAAATCATTTAGCTTCTTACGTATTACATCAGCTTTTTCTGGATAAGCTGTTTCTAATTCTTCATCAGTCAAGTCTAACATCTCATCTACGTGAGTTGTAATAAGACCCATGTTACCGGTTCGAGCAAGAGTATTGAAATGAGCAGAACTACTTTGATGACTAAAATCTTTACTTTCTTTTATGTCACCATCTTCAGCAGCTTCATTCATTTTATCACTAGCCACCTTTACTTTAGATAAAGTATCAACCTTATCAGTACTGTAACGCAATGAGTTTTTACCAATATAGTTAGCAGCACTCATGATATCATTATCCGTTTGAGTAGCATGTTCAGCAGATCTTTGAGCTTCTGTTCTAGTACCTTTAACAGCACTCTTAATTCTATCTACAGTATTAGTACTTGCAGCACCAGCACCTTGGATAAGAGCACCCATTAAATAACCTGATAAGAAAGTCTCTACTCCTCTTTCACTGAATTGCTCATCAACACCTTTACCAAATGAAGCCATCTTGCTGTAGAAACCAACTTGAGTTGGGTCAGTATAAATCTTATCATGATAATCTTTTACAGCAATCTGAATAGCTTCCTGGGAACTTTCTTGTAGACCTTCTGTTACGTTACCTAACATGTATTGTTTACTCCAAGGTAAGTACTTAGAACTAGTAAGAGTATTGATAGTTTTACCTAAACCTGTAGCAGCTTTAGCACCTACAACATCTTGTCCTAGTTTATATAATTTAGGAGAAGTCTTTTTTAATACACGCCCGCTACCCTTTAAAAAAGAATCAGCAATCTTAGCACCAGTCTTACTACCAAACATATTAGCAAATACTAACTTGTTAGTAAGATAGATAGCACCATCATTAGACATAGTTACAGCAGCCTTAACAGACTGTGCTCTATTATAAATCTCTTCAGCATCTTTACCTTCAGGAACTACACCATGCTCAGCATAGTATTCATCTATAAGTCTATCCTGGTATTCTACAGCAGCTCCTTCACCTTCAAGTCTAGCTTCAGAATGAGCTAAGTTAATTTCTCTTAAGTCTCTATAGAATTCACCAAAGCCTCGTACCATTTTAGCTTTAGCACTAAGATTTTTTAAACCCCCGGTTGCGTGTTTAAGATCTGTTGCATATTGCATGGTACGCCCTAAAGGATTTATCCAGTTAGCTATTTCTTCAATCTTAGTACCAGCTCTAACCATTGTATGAAACTCTCTAGCTTTATCTGCTTTTCTTAATTGAGATATGATTTCACTAATCATACCTAAAGCTTTAGCAAGCTTTGTTGTAGTCATTGCATTACGAGCAAGAATAGCAGGAGTAGCTGTACCAAAACTAGCTAATTCTAAACCAGCTAATGCTACATTCTCTAAAGCCATTTCAGATAGGATACCTACAGTATAAGCAGAGTTAAGACCAAAGTTTGTAACCTTTGCTCCAAAGCCATCTTTAGTAGACATACCAATGGCCATACCTTTTTCCATAGCCTTGTTAGCTTCTACTTCACTTCCCCATACAGATTTAAAACCTGCACCAACTAAACCTAACCATTCACCAGACATTCTATTAAAATCATCCCACCATGAACCTCTTTCGTTGTAGACAGCGTCATTATTTCTGTAAGGACTAAAACCAAGTTCTTTAAACTTATTGTGGTTATAGTACCTTTCAAAGTTCATAGCCTTATGATCAGAACCAAAGCTATACTGTCTAGCATATTTGTATTTATCCTTTGTTGTTTCAGGATCAAGTATTTGTTGTTGTAGAGCCTTAATATAATTCCCAGTTCCCTCAGTTAAATCAATACCTGAATTAGGGCCACCCTTATAATCACCTTGAAGTTGTTCTGTACGTAATGTACTTGTAGGCATCCCATCAGGAATGAGAGGCTTAACTATCGGACCCGCTTCATCTAATAAAGCAAACGGATCTTTATCAGTTTTAATTTGAGAAAATCCTGGAGTAATAGGTGATGATACTAGACCATCAGGAGTTGATTCAGCCATAACAATATTATTGTGGGTTCAAAAGTTGATTATAAGCACTCATGGTTTCTTTAGCTTCATTTAAGAATAAGTCAGCCATGTTAATGTTTTCTAAACCTTGCTTATTGCCAGTAAGTTCATCAATCTTTTTCTTTATATCAGGTATCTGATTAACATCTTTTATCAAGTTTTTAGAATCACCTTCTACATATGCTTTATTAATTTTTGCTGCATCAGCTAAAATAGTATTTAAACTTACTACAATATTATTTCCACCAGAATCAGCACTTGATATAGTATGTTTTAAGCTTTCCACTTTCTCTTGAATTTTACCATCAGCATCTTTATAGTAACTTTTTATGGTACCCTGTACATTAAATGTACCGTCATTGCTTCTTTTCTGAATAGTAACGTTACCTCCATATTGATCATATTTATCTATAGTTACATTCTGATGATCAAGAATAACATCATAAGGTCTTTTTGCAGCGTTAGTAGTGAACTCATTCTTTGCTTTATCTTTAGGAATGAAAACACCAATACCTTCAGTAGGATCAATCATATCAGCCCATGTTGGTGCATCAGTAGCATTTTTTGATTTCTTACTATCAATATATGACTGAGGTAATCTAACTATAGCACCTACTGTATTAGGATCACCTAACGCAAGACCCATGTATTTTACTGTCCCTACATAACCTAAATCTTCTTCTGTAAGGTTACCAGCACGAGCATCTTGAAGGAAAGCTCTAAGTCCTTGTTCAGCAGCAACAGCAGCATCTGACTCTGATGCACTTACAGCATCTCCTCTATCCATATGATTACCTGGAGCAACTATAGTTTCAGGAAGTTCTAAGTCATAAGCTAAACTTAATAAGTTAGTCCAAGAAGGCGAGGCAACTTCATTACTATTAAAACCATATACCACAGAACCTGAATGTCTTCCGCCAGTTCCTCCACCAATTTCAGTGTTGTAAGGAATTGCTTTAAGAGACTTATGACTACCGTTATAGATTTTATTATACATCTCACTTACAATTTCATATTGATCAGCAGCTTCCATAGCAGCTTTCATATGATGTCTCTCAGCAACTTCTTGTTTAGTACGAGGTGCGTTTTCATGCCAAGTATCTCCAGCTATTGCCGGTTTGTTATTAACCATAGCATCTTGAGCATAAGCCATAGGATATGTAGCTATGAACTCTTCCTTACTTTTTACATCACCATCATCTTTAAAATAAGCATTCCAAGCTATAGTACTTTCACTATCAGCCAAGTCCTTTACAACATCAGCTTCAACATTACCTAGTCTTTTAATGTCTCGGCCATTCTCTTTATAAATATTACTACTTGCATTAAGCATAGCTTTACTAATCTTATACTGTTCTTCATAAGTATCTCCTTGACCTTGAAAGTATTGATTTTGAGATTTAACGTTCTTATAGTTATTCTTTAAAGTAGTATAAGTATTATACAATGTCTTGTTATCTTTACCTTGTAAAGCATTCTTAGGATTATCAGATACAGTACCATCAGCACTAATGAATGTATTGGTTGCTGAATTATAACCTGCTTTTTTAGCACCAGTTACTGTTGCACCATAAATCTGATTAAGAGCATGTTTAGCCATAGCTACAGCACCTGGATCTTTATTCTCTCTTATAACAGTCATTAAAGTATTAGCATAACCTGCCACAAGATTTTGAACATCTCTATCAGCACTAGATAAGTTAGTAGCATTTGCAGCTTCAATTTCAGCTAATTCATCAATAGGAGTTTCAGATGTTGTACCAAGATCACTCTCAATACGAACACCATCATGCATCCAAATTGGACCACGCTTAGTAATCTGTCCTGCTTTTTTAGATTTAAACTTTTCTGCTACAACACCATAGATAGCGCTGTTAAGATTGTTACGATCCATCAAATCATATTGTGCAGCTTGTTGTTCCATAGCAAAAGCATGAGCCTGAGAAGCTAGAGCATATTTATCTTCTTCAATAGTTTGTTCACCAGTAAGTGCTGCAATAGCAGTAGCGGAATTCTTAAACTCTTTAGACATATAATCTTGAGCAAATAAACCATCTACCACTCTTCTCTTTTGTTCACGAGTCATGCCTTCATCATATAATGAATCAGCAAGTTTTACATCTTTATCTGATCTCTCTAATGCAGTAGTTGATGCATCAGAATCAATTGCAGAAGCTACATAATCATTAGCTAACTGATCATATGCGGATATACCTTTTGTTTCTATCTCCTTTTTTAAAGCTGCTTTCTTAGCCTTAGCTGCAGCATCAAGATCTTTTAATTCCTTATTCTCTAGTTTAGTTTCATAAGCTGTCTGATCAATCATTTTAAAGTAAGCATCTTCAGCAGCATTTTCATCACCACCAAAGTTAGCGGCATTGCTTTTAATATAAGACTTACGTTGAACATAAGCCTGTGTTTTAAACATGTCTATTACATTTTGATCTTTAGCGTATTGATTCCCTAAAAGTTTTTCTAGAGGAACTGCTAATTGCTCACCGTTAGTTGTAGTAATTCTATATCTACCATCAGGACTCCAGTCAACTCTTGTAATACCAAATGCTCCATTCTTACCTAGAATAGTTTGAGCATACTTCATAGCTTTTTCTTGGATATTAATTTGAGGAACATACTGTCCAGGAGACATTGTAAGAGTTGCATCTCTATCAGCATTCTTGAATTCATCAAGTTGATAATCTAATGCAAGCTTTCCTGTATCCCAATACTTACCACCACAATCATCTTGGTCAATACAATTACGGTAACTCTCTCCAATACCAACTTGTCTTCGATACTCTTTAGTATAAACCATATCTCTAACCATATGTTTATTCTCCCAAAAAGATTTAAACACTTGGTCAGCTGCATCTACATTCTGTTGTTGTGACAAATCTAAACCAGACATTCTCTTGATATCATTATCAATCATCTGAAAGAACTCTTCCCTCTGCTTGATATTATCAGTACGTGACATAGGACTATTTAATAGTGTACCGTATGTTTTATTTAATGCCTTGTAATTGCTGTCATATTTAGACTGCTGATTCTGCAACACATTACCTAAAAAGTTGTAGTCTGGTTGGAAAGGTTGGAACTGAGGAATATACTCAGTTGTATTTTGTAAATAGGTTGCCATCAATCAAGTAATTTATGTTGTAAATTTAGTAGATTTAAACTTATAAATAATACATCTTAAAAGTTTAAATCTTGGTTAAGCACCATATCTCGGTATTTGTTCCATACTCTTATCATAATCTGTATAACGATCTGCTTCAGTTGGAGTCATCCCCATCAATTTAAGAGCTATGTCTGATGCAATTTTAGGTTGGTTTTTGAGTGTAGAATTCTCTTCCAAAAGTTTATTATAAACCTCAGTAAATGTAGGTACACTACTTGTATCAGGATTAAGGTCTCTAGGATTACGGAAATACATATGTCCACCACTACCAGGATTAGCTGCGTACTGAGGATTCATCTGATTAAGATTATAAGTATTTGCTCTATTGGTAATAGCATTTGTAAACTGATTAACTAATGCATTACGAGCATGTCCTTTAGCATAATCAAAGTTTTGATTAGCCATTTGATATTTATCAAATAAACTTGTAGCTCTGTTAGCACGATTCTCAGCATTTCTGTTATAACCATCAGCATTTCTAGAAGCCTGAGCATTAGAGATACTGATATTCTTATTATGAACATCACTGATTATATTAGCAGCATTACCCATTGCTCTAGCATTAAAATCTGCTTGACGAGCATTGAAAGCTTGTGGTCCTGTAAACTGTGCTACGTTTTGACCAGCCATATTAGCCATCTCAGCATTAGCTGCTAAAGCTCTAGTAGGATCATCAAAAGCTAATGTAGCTTCTCTGTAATCAGGTTCAGCTTGCCAAGGGTTATATCTCTTAGTTCTAAATAGATCTCCTGCTGCATGAGCTGTCTTAACAATATCTTGTAACCACCAAGGTGAACCCATTGGTGCTTGAGGTTTAATATCTAAATGTTTAGCTTTAGTTACAGGATCTGTCTTCACCGTAGGTTTTTCCTCTACTACTGGTGGTACATAATCATCTTTATATTTTAAAAGCTGACCTGCAGTAGTATTACCATACCAACTATCAGGAGCTGATAATTTTCCTGATGAATCATAGGTCTCATCCTGTTTACCAGTTAAAGGATCAAACATTGCAAACTTATCTTTTAATGGAGAATTAGGTCCTGCAACTTTAAGAGTGCTGTTGTAGGCAGCTTGAGCAATCGCTATGTCATCATCTGTACCAAGTATCTCTTCATCTTTGAAACCTAATTGTTTCATAGTAGTTTTATACTTCTCATTCTTAGCCCACTTCTTACCTGACTTATCAGTAACAGAAGTTCTATCCCAGATATCTTCAGGATCAGATAAGTTTGTGTTACCATGTGCAATAGCATAGTTCTGCTTTTGCATTTGAATTAAATTTCTCATCACCTTTTCCTTATCAGCTTTCACAGCTCTAGCACGTAAGTTAGGGTCCTTTATATTTTTTGCTTCTTCTTGATAGTTCTTCCAGATAGCCTCTTGAACGTCAGGATCACTCAACGTTTCTACAATACTTTGAAACTGTTTAGGAAACGTAGAAGGTCCACCATAATTATTAGGATCGTTAACATCACCTGTACCCATAGTCATAGGAATAGTTGCTGGCGCACTTGCTGCAGGTTTAGTAGCCGCTGGTTTAGTACCTACAGATTTAGCTTTTTGAGCAGCATCCCATTTATCAAGGAGTACTTGAGATGCTTTTCCTAGACTTTTTCTAGATACTTCTTTACCGTTGGCATCAAGAGTTACTTCTATAACTATACCGTTTTCTATAATATTTTTCTTCATAATGAGTATTATTAAAATTCTATATCATCTGGTGCATATTCATCAGTTACAGTAGTTGGTGGTGGTTTAGGTGCTGCCACAACTTTAACTTTACGCTTAGATGTGGTATCCACAGCAGTTGGTGGTGTTAAAGTTAAATTAGGCATCATAGGATTATTCATAAGCGGATTGTTGTTAGCTCCCCCTGGTAAACCTGTTTTTCCTTCTTGCTGAAGCTCCCACCATTGCTTTTGTATTTCTAATTTATCTTCGTCAGAACTAGAAGCCATATATCTTACAACACCATTCCTTAGTGTGTTTCGTACAACAGGATGTTTAACAAAGTTAGGGAAATTTTTTCCAATCCATTTCATAGCGTATTCTGCATTTTTACCAAGATATTTTGCAGCTTGGACAGCTTTTTCAGCTATAATTGGTGCATACTTAACAGCTTCCTCAACTACAAATTTACCACCTTTATAAGCAAATTTAGCTGCATGCTTAGCTTCAGCAACACCTACAAGATTTAAAGGATCTACTACAACATCTGTTATAAAAGCTTGAGTAGCTCCTTTAGGATTTGTTCTCAACATTGTAGTTCCAGGAGTTTCATAATTTCCTGTTATAGCCAGATTCAGTCCTTTTTGTGGCATAGTAAATAAATTACTAGCATAATCAAAAGCTCCTTCAGAATTAGATGGTTTTAATTTAGCAACGGCTGCTTGTGTTTTAGCAGCTGCTTGTGTAGGGACTTTACCTTTAAGAGTAGCTGGGTCAATAGTAGGATCATTAACAAATTGTTCGTTACCCCAGTTAGCATCACCAGGAATTGAAGAATCAACTTTTTGAGCTTGCTCATTCACACCATGAATAAAATTTTTACCAACTCTATCCCAATAACCTGTAGTACCTTGTGCCGGTGTATCATAACGAGTACCACTTCCATCTACCCACATTGTAGGTTCTGTACCAGGCTGACCTTGACTTATTCTTTCTCCTTTAGCAAATCTCTCTTTGTATTTTTTATCATATTGATTATACAACTCAGCACCTTTTTTAGTATTTACATAAGGTAAAAGCTCTTGTTGCATTCTGTATATCTCATCAATACTCATATTATCAGCTTTACTTCTTGGTGCTGGTTTACTATAAGCACCTGTAGTAGGTGAGCCTTCAGAATCGTATTGGTCATCAAAAAATCCAGTATTACCTCCTCTTTGAAATATACGTCCACCTAATCTTGCCATCTGTGCATCATCAACTGTAGGTTGTTGTCCTTGAGGATCCGTTTGTGCAAACATAGCTGGATCAATCTGTAAGGATTCAATATAAGGCATAGCTATCATAGGAATACCTTGAGGGAATCCTTTCATAGACTCTTGTATTAATCCTAGCTTAGCAAGCTTTAAGTTGTAATTAGAAATCATTAACTCAGCGCTATCTCGTTGTAGGTCATCCGCATCTGGATCAGCTAAAAATTTCTTGTAATTATTTATAGGATATTTCTTTGCAATTTCTGCGGGAGTATAACCACCTTTTCTACCACCCATACCAAATTGGTCTAATACTTCTCTATCCTTTATCTTCATAGATCTAGTATCAGAGAATATAAAAGAATCTTCTGGTAAACTCAAAGGAGTTCCACCATTAGAATGTCTTTGTCCACCAACCTTGAATGTACTAGGAACACCACCTTCACCCATAGTCATAGCTATCTCACCTTTCTCAGCTTCTAAGTTAGCCTCATGACGAGGAACAGGCTGAAGAGTGTCACCAACTTTTATATTAGGTTGTGAGAATGAACCACTATTGTTCATACTATCCCATGGTGTAGCCTTATAATTAAAGCTACCAGAACTAAGACTTAGTCCTGATTCTGCTTTAGGGAGTCCTGTGATTACTACTTTTCTTTTCATATTAATCCATATATTTAATTTGACCACCGCACTTTAAAAACTCTTGAATTTCGTTTTCATCCATCTCGTACTCACCACCTTCTTGATATTGGCCACCGTATTTACCCATATATCCTGGTTGTTGAATAGGAACCATATTACCTTGATCAAACATACCAGTACCCATACCAGTACCAGTCCAATGACCCATGTTACCTATAGCATTACCTGGTACAGCTCCGAATACATTATCAGCTGATGTAAGTTCTTGCATACGTCTATCAGCGTTCATTCTATCTTTAGCATTAAACATTGCAGTTAAACCTGCAGTACCTGCTAGCATAGCATTAGCTGCTGATTCAGGATCATAACCTTGTTTGTATTTTCCTATCATAGACCAGTCTTGGTAATTACCATCCATATCATTCATATATTGATCTGGATCTTGAGCCATACTATAACCACCACCGTTTTGCATTTGTGGAGCAAAAGGATATCCTTGAGAACCATTTGGTCTTTGTGGATTCAAGTAAGGAACCCCTGACGTATCTTGTGGAGCAAAAGGATAGTTAGGTCTTTTAGCAGCAGGTTGTTTTGCAGAACCCGCACCTAAACCATACTGTTGATTTAAAGCCTCTACTTCAGCATCATACTCATTAACCCTTCTCTTATTAGGTTTCTTGTAATTTTCTTGTATCATTGATTGTTGCCAGTCACGATCCTCAAAATTAAAACCTTTACCTTTTGTACCAGGCGTATTTGAACCAGGTTGACCATATGTTCTAAAATCCATTTGAATTCTACGAGCACCTGGACCAAAGAATCTCTTCTTAGCATCAAGGTGAGTTAGATAAGTATTGTTAGGATTATAAGGTATAGGCATCTCCATACCTTGAGTTCTCCATCTGTATCCTGGATTATAATTTCCAGGGAATCCAGCATAACCTTGTTGGTTACCATATCCGTAACCGGGTTGTGGATTGTATTGGTTAGTTGGAGTAGGGATCGCATTTCTTCTGTAGTACTCATCTCTGTAATCTGTATCACTCCAATGAGTTTTACCTGATGCATCTGAACGAGAAGGTGCATTAGATGATGTAATCCATGGCATAGAACCTGTTCCGTCCCATCCACTATAAGGATCTCTATAACCTTGGTTTGTATTTACTTGATTAGTATTAGCATTTGTAAAAGCTCCTTTCTGAGCTTTAGGTACAACATCATATTGCATATAAGGATTCTTTGTTGCTTCTAAATCCATAGTAGCACCATACATGTTATTCATCGCTTGTTGACCTTGACCTCTCAAGTAATCAGCTTTATCAGCATACATGTTTTGAAAGTTCATATTAGGATTATAACCATAATCTTGCATAGCCATTCCCATCTGGGCATAGTTCTCTACGAACTGATTTTCGGCAACACCTTGAGCTTCTTTCAACATATTCTTACCCATGTTCTTTTGAATTGCTTTAAGAAAAGTATCAGCTACACCTTTAGAGTAATCATCTCCACCACCAAACATTTGTGATTGAGAAGTGGATGCATTACCACTCATTTCTGAATCAGCCATCATACTACCATCAGGCATTTGATGATACCCACCTTCTTGCATCATGTATTGATCTTTGCCTGCAATTCCACCAAACTGTTCACCACCATATTGACGTTGTGCCATTGCTCTTGCAGCATCTATATTTTCTTTAGAATGCCCCATTGGTACAGAAACAATTTCTCCTAACTGAGGATGTAAATAATATTCAGTATTAGTTGTATCATTAGCAAGCTTCATATCATACATCCACTTGTTCATGTTTTTCATTTCACCTGCTCTATGTGCATCACGTATTTGTTGTCTCGTTTCAGGCATCATTCCACCATAATCTTCAGCTGTTGTTGAATCATTTGGAGGCGGAGTTACTGTTGGATAAAGTTCTGACAAAGGTGTTGTATAATATGAAGACGGTTGTTGTTGTTCTGTTTTTGTTCCCCAACCATATAACGGAGGTGGTGAAGGTACTTGACTACCGTTTACATCACCTTGATATTTAGTTAATCCACCATCTTGCATATAACCACCAAATTTATATTCTGTAGCTTTTTGTACTCTAGCTCTATCTGCAGGACTTAAACGTTTTAGTCTTTCTGCGTATCTATTAAATCTACCAGAATCATAAGAATTATTATCCCCAGCTACAGCTTTTGCAAATTTAGCCATTTCAATAACTTCATCATTACTAAGGTTCATCTTAGAGTTGTGTTCATCTCTATTAGATTGTTGGCTTTGATAAATACCTGCTCCTATAGGGTTGTTTAGTCCTTTCGCCCAGTCAGCATGTTCTTTGGACATTTGATTTCCAGACTTCAGTAATCCACTTTCATAACCTGAGTTACCAAATTGGTCAACTTGGTTTAATCTATTAGCTTTTGCATCTGTATAAGCAGTAGCATAATTTACAGAGTCTTGAGCATTGTTCAAAGGAACTATTGATTTGTCATAAGGAATACCACCATCTTGATAAAATCCTACAGGTTGCTGAGGCATATAACCAAAGTCAAAAAACTGATTAGCAGTAGGTTGTCCATTATGAGGAGCTCCACTTAAGGACCCTCCTTTAGCCATCTTATAAGCTTCTTCAGTTGGATAGAGTCTGTAAAACTCTTCTTCTGACATACCGTTTAGAATATCTTTTTTCTTCATATTGCAAAGTTATTTATATTTATCTAGCCAACCTACTTGTCCGCCATATTTATTAGGGGTTAATGTTTTAAAAGCTTGTTTACCTGTGAAAGGAGTTCCTACTTCTTTCTTATACCGATCTAAGATTTGGCCTTGTAATTTATCATTTATCTTTTTAGCAGCTCTACTAATCTCTTTTTCTGACATCTTATTGATAGCAGCTTCACTTAAACCTCTCATCTCTCTTAGATAACCTCCGGGGTCTGTTAAGTGCCAGTCATTTTTTCTCATAAGATCTTTAGCTGCCCGTGATAATTCTTCTTGACCACCTTTAATATGAGGATACTTTAAAGTATTATCTCTATTATACTTCATTAAAAAAGGTGAGTCAGTAAACTTATCAGCATAGCTTGGATTCTTTAAGTTTGGATGCAGATTATGAAAGGTATTCATATAAGGATCATTTCCTGTAAAGGCACTAAAAAACTCAGAAGCACCTGATTGTGGATTAGCATCATTATATTTTTTAAGAGTCTCATTGTATAGCTTTTTCTGCTTACTTATCTCATCAAGTTCTTTTCTTGTATAGAACTGGTCTTTCTTCACCAAAGGTTGTTTACCATAATCAGCTGTAAGTTTTAACTTACTTTTTGATGAAGGATCAGTAACACCTTGATACCAATATTCTGCTCCAGCTTTAGGATCTAATCCTGTGGCTAATCTATCAAGCAACTCTTCTTGACTCTTTATTAAATCTTTATTAACAGCTTTATCAGCCTTATTAAAAAAATCTTTTGCAGAAATACCTAAATCATGATTTCTCATATCTTCAGGTGTTACTGTACGGAATTTGTAAGGATCATAAAACAAATTATCCATATCAGTAGATTTTACTCTTGCTACATCATCAGATACTCCTAATTTTCCTATGTTAGCTTCTCCTGTAATAAGAGCATCATAAGCTTCACTCACACTCTTATTTGCTTGTGGATTATTAAAATGAGGATTGTTCATTTTTTCAGAAAAATCTTTGTATGCATCATAAGCTCTCATATCAGCATTAGCACCACGAGATAAATTCTTAGCTCTACTTAAATACTTAGCAGCTCCTACAGCACCTACTACAGGTATAAATTCCATAGCAACGTTGGTCATTAGCTCATTAACATTTTCTTGTTGTTTATCAGCATAATCTTTAGCACTTACTATATTTCTAGCTCTTTCTTCTCTGTCGTAAAGAGGAGTTTTCTTACCATGAGTTTGTTCCCAGTCAGCAACTTCTCTAGCATAGGCTAATCTTTTTCTTTCTGCTTCTTGTTGAGCTAAATAATTTTGATAAGCTATTTTATCAGCACCTTGTTGAGCAGAAGCTTTACCATAAGGATCTTGTACCGCAGGTTGATTAACAGTCTCGCTTGGATTATTATATTGCATAGGCATATACATAGATGGGGTACCACCATCTTGATACTTATCTAACCAACCTATTGATCCACCTTTTTTCTTTTGTTGTAATGCACCAGCTCCGATTACAGCTGCAGGTGTTATACCAAATGCATACTTGTTCATATTTTTTATAAATGCTTTTTCTCCAGTACTTCCAGGCTTTATCTTCTTTAGCATTTCTGTAATACCATTATCTAGAAAAGAGTTAGCATAATTCTTACGTATAACATTCATATGACCCAAGGTAAAGGTTTGATTATCCCCCATTCCTATAGCATTTTTAAATTGTGCCATTCTCGCAAGAACTTCATCAGGTTGATGCGCAGCTCCATATTTAGGAACAGGCTTACTTGTACCAAAAGGTTTTAATAAATCTTGACGCATCTCCTTAGATAAAGTTCCTGCAAACATTCCGTGATTTTTTTCATGAGCATTTATAATATCCTTACCTAAATTATTTAAAGGTGCATCAGAAAAAACCATCCCAGGTTTTCCATAATTACCAATACCTAAGTTACCTGATCTAAATCCCGTAGGTCCAGCTATTCCATATTCTGTAGAACCATGTATATTTTTTACAAAGTCTTCATAGTTTTCAGGAGTAATTCTATTACCATAATCTCTAGGTATTTTTACAAAGTTACTTTGAAATAAACCTTTCTTAGAAAAGTTTGGTTCAACATGCTGAGCCTGATTTTCAAAAAACTTAGCTTTTGTTTCTGGATGTAATAATCTTGCTTGTTGTGTTAAAACTTGATTCTCGCCATACATGCTTCCTTTTGGTGCTTCCAAAAACATATCTTTAGCTAAAGCTTTTACTGAATTTGGAGAACCTGGTAATTGTTTAAGTGCTTTTGTTCCCCACATAGCTCTTAAGGCTTTCATCTCAGGTAGTATAGTAAGAGCCGCATCTACAGCAAAGTCTTCTACTTTTTCACCAAGTGGTTTATACTTTTGTTCTATAGCATTGTCAGCAGCATATCGAGTAATTTCTTTGTTCATCTGATCTAGTTCTTCAGGAGAACCTTTTAGACCAATCATGTTTTGACCTTGTCTTTTCTTATAGTATTCAGCTGCTAATCTTTTCTTCTCATCTTCTTGTAGAGCATCCCCTACTGCAATCTGTCTAGCTCTGGTAATAGGGTTGCTCATCCCGTGCACCATAGGTTGATTAGTAGTCTCACTAGGGTTGTATGTCTGAATAGGCATATACATAGATGGAGTTCCACCATCTTGATACTTATCTAACCAACCACCATTCTTTTGAATAACTAAATCATTTCCTATAGGTTGACCTGTAGCTCTATCTATTTCTATAGCTTCTACTGAATTGTATTTTTCTTCTGTTTCTACAGGACGACCATTTACAAAATAATAAGTTTTTCCACCTCCTGATGTTTTATATTTAGTTGAAGCTTTAGATGCAGCTTTAGTTGAATCTTGAGATACAGGAGCTGCAACTTTAGTATTTACAACTGGTTTAGCGATTTCAAATTCGTCTTCAAATTTATTGTTATCGGGAGAACTCTTCTGAACTTGTGGTTTATTTTCACTATATACTTCAACTTGTGGTTTATTCTTACTATATACTTCAGAGTATGCTATTCTTTCTTCTGGAGTTTTCATACTCCATGGTTTAACAGCTACAGGATCATAATAAGGTATTGCTGTACTAACCCCTGGAAATTCTTTCTCCATTTCGTTTAAATTATCACGAGGCGGATTATAACGTATTATAC
>Ga0307377_10003637_pt1 | contig 17279 bp, 41 predicted proteins | sample TR3MG_FD_202535 | JGI IMG/M metagenome (GOLD analysis project Ga0307377, IMG submission 202535) | Soil microbial communities from Risofladan, Vaasa, Finland - TR-3 | ecosystem: Environmental > Terrestrial > Soil > Coastal area > Acid sulfate soil | place: Finland: Risofladan, Vaasa | collected... | reverse complement strand
TACAGCAGTGACTTTATACCCCCGTATTTCTCTCTGTATCAACAAGTTGCAACATATTTTGTATAAGTTTGATTTACAGCAAGTTGGACAGGTAGTATTTATACTTAGTGGAGGGGTAAAAATAGGTATTTATACCACCATGAAAATAGGTATTTATACTACCTGTTATATCAGTAGGATTGTTTACCTTTAACATAGTTAAAGAGAAAGAACACAAACTAATACCTCAAAGCTATGACAACGAAAGATTTAAAAACAGCTATTGCAATCCTGATGAAGACCTCTGATTTTAAAGTTGGTAATGTTGATTTTAGAACTTATGTTAGTAAAGATTTAAAAGCAGCTACATTATTTATCTTTAATAAGCGTGACAATACAACTTCAGGTATTGATAATTTTTATGCAACAGGTTTAATTTCGTCTTTTGATTATATCTTTTCTTGCTTTCTTACAGTAAATGAAGACAGCAACAAAATTGAATTAAAAGTATATTAAAACTTAGCTTTGAGGAAGCCCTGAAAACTTTAAGTGAGTAGGGGCTAACTCAGAGTAAAACAACAAAACACAATGATAATAACCTACACCATGCAGTTACCAAAAAAGAGCCTGAAATTTAAAGAAGCTTCTTCATTAGACGATTATATCAAAGCTAACAAGTTACCTAAAAATAGCATTATAATTCTCACTGATGAAAAGGGTAACTGTGCAGGCACAATATCAGTAGAAAAATATTTACTATTTGATAAATTAGGAAAACCGGAATGAAAAAATTACTATCAATATCAATTATCCTTTTGTTAACATCATGTACAACTTTATATATTAAACCTACTTATTCAGGGATAACACAAAAGGAAACAAAGACAAAAAAAGTAACGCCAATAGGAGAATTATTTATTATAGCACTTACAATAAATTTAACTTTCTAATTATTAACTAACAATTCAAAACAATGACAGACACAAAAGCAGCACCCGACAAAGCAACAACAAACCCTTTTGAAGTTGCAAAACAATCAGTTATCTTGAAAACAAAAGTCATTCCTACAATGGCATTTATTTACAGAGGCTTCCCTGATCTTGAAAACCTGATTAAATTTGTAGGTAGCCGGCCCATGATTAACGGAGACATGACCTTACAATTCAAAAAAACTATTGTACCAAACAACTCCGTTGTACTTCGTAATCAATACGGTGAAATAGTAAAGGTCATGACCTTCGCAGATGCAGCCGATACTTATGACATTGCAGCACAATCTGACTTCAGGCCTGAAGACTCCAACAAAGTAGTCATCAAAGAAGTGAAGACCCGCACTAAGTCAAAGTAAAACAGCATGACCAACTAAAGACCCTATCATTTAAAATAGTGGTAGGGTCTTTTTAATATCCTTACTGATGAAAGAAGAAATTTTAAAAGGTCTTATTATAGACTGTGTTAATTATGAACTGTACATACTTACTCAAAGAAACAGTGAAAAAATAATATTTTCAGTCTATAAAAACTAACTACAATGAAAAAACCAAACTGCACTGAATGTGTACATTTACAGAAGACAGGTAAAAGAAGAACCTTTGCACAGCCGCCGCACAAAACAAATGCTGACTTTCCACCTGAGAACAGAACTGAAGCGGTTTATATTTGCGGATCATCAAACATAAGGCTTTTTAATTTAAAGCCTATTAACTGTAATAATTTCAAACCAATGTTAAACTTAAAATCAAAAAACAATGAGTAACGAAAAACAAAACCCGTTCACTTCAATTAGTGAAAACCTGCCTTTTTGGCCGGACAAAGACAACCAAAATCCTGCACCCTTTGTAGGTATAATTTTGGAGGACAGTATTGTTTTAGGTGAAGACCCTGACCCAACAAAAAACACACCTGTATATATTGCAGCGGATGCAAATACAGGGGAGAAGTTTTTTATTGTACAGTCTTATGCAATTAAAAAGGCTGTTGAAAAGGTTGTAGCCAAAAAATTGAACCTGTCTGAAATAGTTTTCAGTTTTACCTTTAAGGGCAAAACAGAAAGCAAAGGCAAACCCTTTAACCAATTTGATACAGCCTATTGCACCCTTCAGGAGTATGAGGCGTATCAGGCTGAAGTAAGTAAGCCTGACAAGAAAAAATAATTCTTTTCAGCAGTGTAGAGCCTGAGACAAATAGTATATATAATGCCTTACTAATTACTGACAAGTCTCAGGCTCTTTTTTTAAAACTTAAAGCAATGATTAACACCCCACAGATAGGACAAATTGCATGGTTAAGCAGGCGCAATAAAAAGAGGTTGCATGAGTTAAACCCTGTTGAATGTTATGACGGTGAAGACCTTAGTTCAGCAGAACTTATTTATCAAATATTATACCACACAAACGCACCAAGAATAGGAATTATGAAAAACATTTATAACTATATAGAAGTAGAGTTTGATAACACTACTGAACTTTTGCCTGTGATTAATGAATATGGATCAAAAGGTTATGAGTTTGTTATGATGGCACAGAAAATGTTAAAACCAACAATATTTACAAAAGAACAATTACAATATAAAACTTATTTGATATTTAAAAGCATAGTAAGTACTTCAATTGAACCTAAAAAACAGAATTAATTATGCTGAAAGTTGTAAGTACTAAGCTTGCCAAAACTCAGGCCAAAACAAAAAAGCAATGGCAGAGGTACAGAAAAGTAAAGGCAAAGATCAGAATAAGAAAAACACTTACACCAACAGAGAAAAAACAGATACTAACATCAGAATTAGAACTAACCCGTAAAAAAATTTCTGAAGACTACCTGCATTATAGAGAGTTTAAACATTCAAAAATATACAAGTCACCCTATTTAGACTTTGGTTTTACAAAACAAATTAAGACACCCAAAACAATACAACGTATTTATAAAGCAAAAAGAAATTATGATACTGACAGATTAGATAGCATTATACCAAAAGTATTAGATGACCCAAATGTTACAGGTGTATTAGTTGTATTTGAGGTAGAAAATGAGCAAGGCGTTAAAAGCTATGTATCTAATTATATTACAGGTGACTTATTAGAACGTATTGAAGAAAACGAACAAAGTATTTTTGACTATGTTACAGAGAGAATAAATGCAGGGTATATTGAAAGACTAAAATTAAGATTTATATACATGCGGATAATTTATGCGAACCCTAAAAAAAGTAACAACTGAAACTGATATGTCAAAATTGAAGTATAATTTTTTTGTGTTTGATACGGAGACAACCAAATTAGAACCGAAGGCTGAAAATTTTGTATTTGGTGTTATCTATGGCTTTAAAACAGAAAAGGTAATATATTCAGTTGAAGACTTTAAAAAAGAATTTGACAACCCAAAATATAAAAACAAACATATCTTTGCTCACAATGCTGAGTTTGATATATTAACAATTTTCGGTAACATTTACACTGAAGTAGATAACGCTGCTATCTTTAACGGTAAGTTTATAACAGCTAAATACAAATCCATAACCTTTGCTGACAGCATGAATATTTTCCCTACCTCAGTAAAAAAGATAGGTGACTTAATAGGCTTGCCAAAATTAGAAAACACTAAGGTATCAGGTCAGGGTCTAACAAAAGACAACATAGACCCTGAAGACATTGAATATTGTATCAGGGACTGTAAGATAGTTTATAAGGCTCTGTTACGTATCTTTGAAATGGTAGGAGTTATAAAAGTTACTTTACCATCTTTAGCTATGTATGATTTTAGAAAAAACTATATGACTGATGACATACAGTTTTCTGAATATGTAGATGATTTTTATGAAAGTTATTATGGTGGTAGAACTGAAGCCTTTAAGTTAGGTGAAGTAAAGGCAAAGGTTTTTGATGTTAACAGTATGTACCCTTATGCCATGCTAACAACAGTCTTTCCTGATATTAAACACCTGAAGAAAGAATTAAAAGCAGACGTTAAGTTTTTGATGTTTTGTATAAAGAATTATGAAGGATTAGCAAAGGTAACAGTAAAACACAAAGACACTTATTTTGGTTTTTTACCTTGCCGGATGACAGTAAACAAATCTGAAAAACTTGTTTTTCCGGTAGGCACTTTTGAGACAACAGTAAATTTTAATGAGTTGCGTTTTGCCTTACAACAGGGAGCAATAGAAATTTTAACTGTAGATTATATTGTTTACGGTAATCCAATGAAAAGCCCTTTTGTGCAATTCATTGAAGACAATTATAGACTAAGAAACGAAAGCAAGGATGAACTAAACAGGACTATCTATAAATTAAAAATGAATAGTCTTTATGGTAGGTTTGCAATGAGAATGAAACTTACTACAACCTATTATGATGATATACCCTTTGACATTATAGAGGAATTAAAGATAGCAGATAAATACTGTGATGTTAAGTTATTTAATGAACAAAGAAACGACTGTTTTATTATTACCGAGAACGAAAAATTTAAAAACTCTTTCTTTTCAATACCTACTTACAGCAGTTACATAACTTCAGCAGCAAGGGTCATGCTATTAAAAGGCTTGTTAGATAATGAAGCCGAAAGTGTTTGTTACTGTGACACTGACAGCATCTTTTTAGAAGGTACATTTAAAGGAGAGTTATCAGACGCTTTAGGTCAATGGAAGTTAGAAGACAAAAGCATTATACAAATTAACGGACTAAAGAATTATAAATACATTGACAAAGAAGGAAAGCAACAGGACGTTATAAAAGGTATATCAAAAAACTCTATTAAAAAAATTGATCCTGAGACAAAGAAAGAAGTTTTTGAAACACAAAAATATTATAAAACAAAGCAGTCATTAAGAAACAATAAAGAAGCCGGTGAAGGTTATACAATGCGTAAGACATTGACAGGCAAGTATGACAAAAGGATTGTTTTGCCTAACGGAGACACTAAACCCATAAAAATATGAACTTAGGATTTTTACAAAATAAGGTTATGCCTCCATGCGAGCATTTTCAAAGAGTTTCACAATTAATATCAGAAACATCATTTAGAAAATACATAGACAATCATTTATTTTGTAGCTTTTACAGTAAAAAAATACAGAAAATTGATTGTTTAGAATGTCCTAAATATAAACCAACACAAAGAACAAATGCAAACACCTGACATGTTTAACCCGAAAAAAATTATCTTAAATGCTATAACTGATAAGTTAGAGCATACCGGAGTTGTAAGAGTAATAATGATATTTTCAGTTGACACTGATAACTATAGAATTATGGTATCAGGTGAAGACAAAGAAAATACAGCTATCACAATTACGAACGAAGAACTGAACACTGTTAAAAAAGTTTTCATCAGTAAGATTATCAAAGCATGGAAACGGCAGTTTGACATAGAGCCTAAGGATGTTATAATACAAATTGACATTAAAGAAAAAACCTTAGAACTTTTTATTGAAGACTATAAAAAAAACGTTTTAAAATTTGACTACTAACATGGCAACAGAAATTATAAAGCGTCAGATATACAATATTGAATGTATTGAATATAAAGACGGCACGACAACCATGAGTAGAACATGTGATAATTTCAATGCTCTCGAATTATTAGGAGTATTGTCTTTAACGCAAGCTGAGATAATTGAACAAATTAGAGGTAAGTATAAGCCTGATATTATAAATAGAACCGTTATTATTAACCAAAAACAAAAGACAAAATGACAAGAAAAGACCTTATCAAAGCCATTAAAGAAAAGGGTGTAAAAGTTGACATTAAGCTGACAACTCAGGAACTTGTAAACATTTATGATAAGTTACATGTTCATGCAACACCTGAAAGAGAACATGAACCTGAAGAGACAGAGACACCTGAAGAGACAGAGACACCTGAAGAGACAGAGACACCTGAAGAAACAGAGACACCTGAAGAAACAGAGACACCTGAAGAAACAGAGACACCTGAAGAAACAGAGACACCTGAAGACATAGAGCCTGATATTACAGGCTCTTCTTCAGATGATTTTGCTGATTTAGCGTCTAAAATATCAGGAGCAACAGCACCCGAACCAAAGAAGAAAGAAAGAAAGCCTGTTGTAGAACGTACCCGAAAGAAAACAAAAAAAGGTACTTCTGATCCTGACAGTTTCAGAGTTGAAGGTTATGTGTTACTGCTTATAGTAGATACGGCTTTTCCTTTTGCCTTTGCAACCATTAATAATATGTTAGACAAAAGGATAAAAATACAGTCTCAGGATTTACAGCTAAATGACAAAGACTTTAAGAAGTTAGAACCTTTAGCGGATCAGGCAGCGGACTATATGGCTATTAACTTAAATCCTATAGCCGGATTTATTTTGATAGCTACCTTTATGTATGGTAACAACTTGCTAAATGTAAGGTTTGAATATGAGCAAAACAACCCTAAAAAATAAATGTTATGAATAAACAAAATGATATCCTTAAAGAAGTTGACCCAAAATCAGAAACAGCTAAGGATTTTATGGATAAGATTATAGAAAGCTTTAATGAAGAAGATTGTTATGATATTCTTATAGAAGTTACAGGCCTCTACAAAACATATCTAATGAATAAAATAAAGAATTATTCAGATGAAGCACTTGTACTTTCAAAAAAAATTGAAATGCTTAATGAATTTCATAAATCGTTATTATGAAGACTACAGCCCTTTTCGCAAAAGCCTTAATACTAACTGACAAAGAGCATTTGGTTATTATATTTGAAACTGAAGGCTCTGAGAAGAAAGAGGAACCTGCCATGTTAGGAGAAATAAGACTTTCTAATTCAATTCGCTTTATGTCTGAAATGCAAAAGGTAAGACTGAAGAAAGTTTTAATTTCAATCTCTAAGTATGTTACTGAAACATATATAATATGAAACAGCTTGCTGTTTTTATATTTATTACGTTATCCTTGTCCGGTTGCGGTTTATTTAAGACCGTAACTGTGACAAAGGTAGAAACTGTAATACAAGTTGACACTGTAATAAAAGTGCAGTTAGAACATGACACTATTATAGTAGAAAAGCCTATTGCTGACACTGCTATTATAATAAGTCATACAGGAACGTCTATAAGTTACGTTGACCCTATCAGAAATAAGATAGTGTTGCAGTTTTTGCCTAAGACTTTTGATGTACCTATTATCATAAACTCAAAAAAGACTGAGACAACCAAAATAAAAGAACCAATGTTTAAGATAGGTTTGAAGTTAACGCTATTAGCGGTATGCTTTGTATTATTAATGTTAGGCTTTGTACTTTGGAGAATTAACAAATTATTAAAATTAAGACCTTAAAATTATGGCAGGTATAGCAACTATTTGCATAGGTAGAAGAGGGTGCGGTAAAACTACCACTTCAAAAGCCTTATTAGACAAGCGACCTAAAGGTATGCCTTGTATGATATATGATATTAATAATGAATATAAGGATTATTACCCTGAAGAATTTGATGACTTTGATATTTTCTTAGCAAAGATAGCAGATGAAAAGGTAAAACATCATTATATTATCATTGAGGAGGCTACCATATTTTTTAACACACAAAGTAACTTTCAAGACATGAAAAATGTTTTGGTCAGGGCAAGACATACAGGTAATATTATACAGTTAAACTTTCATAGTTTTGGATCAGTGCCTAAAGGTATTTATAACCTTTTAGATTATGTGATTGTCTTTAAAACCAATGACAACCTTAAAAATGTCACTGACAGATTTGATAATCCGGCTGTCATTGCGGCGTTTCAGGAGGCACAAAAATCAACTGACAAATATTTTCAGAAAACAGTAAGCTTATATTAATGTTCGGGCTACAAAAACATAAAACGCATAAGTGGCTGTATGTTCAGACCATAACAGACAAAAACACCGTCTTACTCATACATGAGTGCAGACGGTGTAAGTTGTTAAAGAAAACTACTATTGATAAGTTAACAAAAGGTTTTCTTTCCTGTATTTATGTAAATGGCCAGTATAATTATAGGAAAGTACCTGATTGTTACACTAAAGAAAATATATTGTTTTAAGGCTGTAAATTTTGTATTAGTGCTACATTTCTAAAACCCTGATTAGTGGTTATTTTTACTGTATCAATATAATCAAAAACATCATTGTTATTTTGAGAGCATATAATTCTCACAGTGTTTGTTGTCTGATTAATTGCATATACTGCAAAATACGCACCGTTAATAACTGCTGCCGAAATTACTGCATCAGGTATAATTGTAACTGCTATGTCTTTTATAACTCCGCCCTCATTCCAATTCCATGAAAGACCCGAAGGCGCAACACTGAACTGAGGTACAACATTAACATTATTTGTAACATTAGCTGTGCCACCTGTCGGAACGAATGTCATTACTACAATGTCACCAAATACCACAGCACTTGAAAGTACTACCGTCCAAACAGCACCCGTCCAACTTTCTAAACTAACAGCCCTGTTAGCACCGTTAACAGTACAGGTTATATCTGCTGCAACAGTGGCCTGTGCTGATGGGAATGTTAGTACAACATTTGAGGGTGCAGCATTTTCAACCGTTACAGAAATACGACTTGCCCACCATGCTGCCCAATCAAATACAGGGGCAGCACCGGAAGAAAATCCTAATCTATTTAATGTAATTTTAGGGCTAAGCATGATGATTTAATATGGCCTGTCACAATGAATAATAATACTGTCAGTTGCTGCTGTTAATATTATGCTGACAATGGGAAACTGACTAATAAGACTTTCCCCGGCTACCAAAGGTATGCCTAACCATGTTGGACTATAAGAACGTGCAACACCGTTTTTGTCCTGTACGGTTATAGCTGCAATAACTGTACCTGTAATTCTGCAAGTTATTGCATAGCCTCTCATGTTACCTGTTACTGTATAAGCTGCTACACCTACTACTACATGACTTTCAGAGCCACCGATAACCCTGTTAATATCACTTACGAATCCTGACATAATTTTTAATTTTAATTAGTTAGTTGATAATACTACACCCTGAGCAATTATAGAATTGCGTGCTACTAATGATGCTACTGTTGGTGCTGCATTTGTACCTGTTATGGTCATTACATAACCAACTCCAAAAGTTGACAGCGCTAAGTCATTAAATAAAGCATCTACTTCAGCAGCATCTAAACCGCCTGCACCAACAGGTGTAAACACAAAAGCAAACATTTGTTTAGGCCAAACTTTGCCTGTATAGTTATTAATAGTGTTATTTCCCTGTATAAGAAAATCATCAGCATCAGGGCCAAAGTCAGAAATATTACCCGATAAGGTATTTAGACCTGCAATGTAAAAGAATTTTATTCTCTTTGATATATCATTAATTGCGCCACTTAAAGTATTAGCGCCGTATAGTATTATACCTTTCATATTTGGCGGTAGGTCTGAGGCTTTACCACCAACTACAGTATTACCGATAAGAAGCATTAACTTTAGGCTTCGGGGTAAATCTACAACGTCACCAAAAACGGTATTTTTAAATGAAGCTAAGTCATCATCTACAGAAAACTCCTCTAATTCAGTAAGGTGACTGATAGTGTTAAGGTTAAAAGAAAATGTATTATTACCTGCAATGTAAAAACTTTTAAGTTTTGTAAAGCCTAATAGATTACCTGTAAGACAGGGATGATTAGCAGTTAAACCTTCCCAACCGTCATTCCAATAACCGTACTCTATCCAATTTGTTGATCCCCAATATTTAACTTTATTTTCATCACTAAAAGTTAAATTAGAAGTTCCTGAAGGTACTTTTAAATAAAATACCTGCCAACCGTCTGCATGAGCCGTCCGTCTTGTTGTAGGATTTATTGTACCTGCTGCATTATCATAAAAACGTGCTGTACCATCAACAGTAAGTGTTATGTCTTTAGTTACTTGCAATTGTATTTTCTGCACACCTGCACCTGTACCCTTAGATAAAATCACAAAGGTTATAGGCTTTCCTACCACGTTACCATAAAAATAACGGTTAAAAGCTAATGTAGTATAATTGTTCATGATTATTTTTTTATAAGTTCATCAATCTTTTGCATAATTTCTTTATGGTCTTCTCTGTTCAGCCTTTCAATATTTAAAATAGCTATTTCTTTGGCTTGTAAATCTTTGTCATAAGATTTTAATTGCATGTTTATTTTTGTTATGTCTATTTGTAATTTTAAATAAACTCCAAAGATAGCGCATAATAAACTAATACCTGAAACTATAATACTAATAATCTGAAAAGGTGTCATGTTAAAAGTTTTTTACCTTCATTGATCTGTACTTCATCAGCGGAAATACCGTTTTCAACGAAAGATATTGCACTAACTAATTTAGTTAAAGTTATAAGGTCTGAGGCTGCTATTTTACTGTCAGGCTGTATGCCTGTTCTCTTTACAACTGTATTAATATAGTTAGTTGTATGATTTTCTGAAGCAGGTGCGTATCTGTTTATAATTTTATCAATGGTATTATAACCTTTGCCTATATACTCTTTGAGCAAAGCAAAGATAGCCCTGTAACCATATGCCGGAGTTGAAAAGGTTTTAAAATCCAAATCAGTTCCTTTTACTTCTCCCGTCCAAAACGTTTGTTTGCCGTTTTTGTCTTTGGTTATACGTATGTTACCAAAGTTATTATTTCTGTACCCTCTTGTCATATTTCCTATAATTTTTGTAACAGCCTGTACACCTTTTTTTCCTTGCTTAAAAATAATAAACATAGCAAAGATGACAAAAAAGCTTACTAAATATGCTGTCGAATTTTTCATTTTGTGGGTGCTGTTACTGTCGGAAGTTCACTGCCTTTAGCTGTCTCTTTGATAGCCTTATTAGTTTTCAATAGTGTGCGCACTACAAAATATATAGCTGCTGCAACTGCAATCCATACGACTGCCAATAATACTTTACTTTTCATTTCTTTGAGAATTTATTTACTATTAATATTGCTAAAATGTTTGCTAATACTGCTAATGTCAAAGCACCAATTATATGACCTGCTTTCATTGTTCTTCAATTTTAGTTTCCAAATCTGCTTTTGCATCATGTTTTTCTTCAGGTGCAGTTTCAGGGTTAATTTTGTCGTGTACTGCTTTGTCACTTTCAATAAGTACATCAATACGTTCTGTAAGGTCTTTTAGCCTGCTTTCAATAGTGTCTAACTGCTGTTTATTAGCTAAGTATAAGTTATCAGCAGTCTTTAGTTTTTCTGCTAACCTTTTAGCCTTTACATAACCTTCTGATGCTTTTTTAGGCTTTGGTTTTATCTCAGGAAAAACTTTGTCTTCATCTGACTTCTTAGCGTAATTATGAACAAAGCCATCACTGTCTTTGTATGTCTTTGATTTTTTTATTAAACTCATATCATTACATTTGAAAGTGTTTTTAGTTCACTGTCTGCTAATGTTATAACAACATTTTTAAATTCCGGTGTTTTTACAAGTTCCCTAAACTCATTAGTTCGGATAAGGTTGGAGGCTTGCTGAGTTTTCAAAAGTGTCATTACTGCTTTAGAAGTGCCACCACTTGTAACACCCTTAGAAGAAAGAACTTTTAAAAGTATGTACATTAAGAACATACCTAAGACTACAAATAATATATTTTTTGTCATGGTAATTTATTTATGATTGTCATTAACTGAGCCTTTTCTTTATCTGTAAGGTCATTAAGAATATCAGTTAACATATCCCTGCTGAACTTATTTTTGTATATCAAAGCTATTTCGGAAATATTGTCTTTGCTCGCTAACCTGCTGAAGACACTAAAAACACTTTCTTCATCAGTTCCAAAACCTTTTAATGCTTTGCGTATTTGTACAGCATAATCCTGACCTAAATCTGAAAGCTGCCTATAATCCCTTTTGTTGTCCAAATACGTGACAGCGAACTGAGGTACTTTTCTAAGGTCATTTACTAAAGCTATTTCATTAGCTTTTGCCTTTGTCTTTGCGGCAGATTTAACAATACCAATACTTTTTAATACTCTGTATATTATCAGCACAATTATTAGCATACCTACAATATAAACAATAGGTATTATTTTATTAGTGTCAGGTATTTTCATGATTTATTGTTTTGTAAATACAACCATAGAAGTATTAGAATTAGCATAAGAGTTAACTACTCTTTGCGCTTCTTCTTTAGTTAAATTTCTTCTCAATATTTGTCTTCTGCCTGACTTACGCATTACTTTAACTACCTTATAAATGCGTTCTGATTTATCAATATTTATTAGTAAACTCATTTTCTTTTCTTTATTAGTGAATTAACAATTTTTACTTTACGATCATAAGCATTTTCGGAAAGACTAAGCAAACCTGTTAAGCCTATTTGTGAAGGATTAAAACCTAAATCTAACATTCTCTTTGTTGCATATAAATCGGCCTTGCTCTCAGTCTTATAATAATGGTGGCCAATTTCATGATAATAAATACCGTACTTAATGTAAAGCGGAGCATCCTTAAAAGAATTGTCAAAAGTAATAATCCCTGCTTTATAATAAATTGTACACTTGTTAGGATTAACACCGTAAATAATTTTATAACCATTTTTAGGCTTTTGTAGCTGCCTTTCTTTTCGGGGTAAAATTATTTTAGTGTGTTCAATAGGCTGTGAGAGTTTAATGAATGAACCGTTATATTTATAAACTCCTATAGGTAAATTAAACTTTAATCTTTCACCTTTTGAAATATGATCTGTAAAGGTGTCATCATAAAATAATATCCCTCTTTGGTCATAAATTTGAAACGGTAATAAAGTTTCAAAACCTGTTTTGTTTTCTAAAATCAAATCATTCATATAGCTTGTATCTTGAACCCTCTTTTTTGACAATCATTCCTGAATAAATACCCTTACTGTTAGTTATGGTCAAATCAGGGTAAACTCTGTAAGACGTTGAATAAAAATACTTATTTAATATGTCTTCAATACCTTTTAGAGTTGCTGAACTTGCTCTTAGTTTTTTGTCTTTCATAATGACTTAATTAGATAATATGCTGCTACTAACCAAAAAACTATTTTTACCCATATCATAACGTCAGAAGTCTTTACGTAATTATCATACTTAGACTTATTAATTAAATCCCTCTCAACTATTATACATGCCTTAGCCTGTAAAAGTTCTTCATCAGTAAGATACTGATAAGGCTTTAAACCTTGCTCTTTAAGAATATAAAAATTTTGTTTAGCACCTTTGAAGACAGCTATAATATGATCTATTATTTCAGAAATTTCTTGAAATGACCTTAAATTTCTTGCTTCTGAAATGTCTCCGTTAACTTCATCTTTAGGTGAAATTTTAAAGGCTACATGATTAATGAAGTCAGAAATATTTAAAGGCTTTATAGAATTATCCGTTATACAAAAGTTATTATAGTATAAGGCTATAATAGTTTTAAAAGCTAACCTGTTAGTGTTAATCCCTTTACGCTTCAAACCTTCAACCATAGCAAAGCGAAAAGGCTGTAGCCTTGCCACCAAAATAGCACCTACTGTTTTTTTACCCTTCCCTGTTGCAATGACTTTCTTAGATACCCGTTTGACAGGTGACAAAGGTTTAGAAATTACCTTTGTCTCTCCTGTCTTTATATTACGGTATGTTTTAGTCAGGACATTTACAGGATTTATGTTTTCTGTATTATCCATGTTGAAAAAATTAAGCGAATTTCTTATAAATGAAATAAGCGGCAACTGCTATAAGACTTACAACAACTACCATTTTAATCATTTTTTTTCTTTTTGCTGCAAGTTCTGCCACTGCTGCTGCTTCCTGATTGTCTGCCATAATTTTTAATTTTTAGAGATTAGATAAATAAGTAAACCTATAACTAAAGCACCACCAAAATAAGGTAGATACTTTTTTACCTGACTGCCTGAGGCATCAATAGCCGGAGCATTTTTTAATTGTTCTGTTACTGTTGATGCTGCCTGCCCTGTTGCTGCTGCAATCGTCTGAGCCTGTGTCTGTGCGTATGCAGGTACAGGTATAAGGCTCTTTTGATACGCTGATAATGTTGAATAGCCTCCGGCATCAGATATTTTCTGTGCCTTTTTGCGTTTTGCTTTAACGATAATACTTTCTCTTAAAGATGCTGCAACACCAATAACATCAGTTACACTTAAATTGTCATGATCGAGATTGTCCATTTTATTAATATATTAGTTGGTAAATTGATAATACTATTTTGTCTAAAAATGAAGGCTTTTTAACAGGCTTAGATACTTCTTGTATTAGTTCAACAGGTATTTGTTTTTTCACCGCTTCCTCTGACAAAATGCTTATAGGCTCAATTTCCTTTACTTCATTTTTTATTATAGGTTCACGAACCTGAAACTTAACAGGCTCTGAAGGTTCAAAAATAGTAGGGTCAACCTCTTTTATCGGTTCGTCTCTTTGAGAAGTGTAAAGAGGATTATCTGTCAATTCTTCTGTATTTATGGGTATCATGATATTTTTGTTAATGATTTTACTTCTTCAACAAATAAAATAAATTTAATATACTGACAGGAAAAATCTATTTGTGTGGTAAATATAATACTCTTTTCAATAGGTATTTTTAAAGGTATATCTGAAATATTTTGTTGCGGAGAAGTATTTAATATGTACATACGTGGGTCAATACTGTCAACAGTTAATTTTCCAAAGACAGATAAATGGCCTATTTTTAAAGGGTGAATAAATTGTAATATAGAAGCTGCATTAACGTTAATTCTTAGAATATCCAAAAACATAATGTTAGACATTAAGGAGTGTACTAAAGTTGAATAGCCTATACTGTCGCAACGTATTCGTATATAACAGTCAATATTTGGATTTAATAATCCCGGTGGCACATTAGTAACATATCTTATTATATACTCTCCCGGTCTTAATTGTAATTGTATAAATACAGGTGCGGGTACACCTGCAAAAAGATTATACTGCCAAAAACCCTGTACTGCTAAAGCCCAATGTTGACCCTCTGTAATACCCGGCTCAATATTATGAGCATTAGGATATGAAGAGTACATGTCTGTTAATCCAAAATACCAAACAGGTACAGGCTGTTGAAAAGCAGCAGGCACAGCGGCAGGTAATATAACGGAGTTAGTTGCAACATCAAAAAATAAAACATCTGTAATTATGGATATTTCATTTTTAGTTAGCGGATTACCGGCTACTCTCCTTAAAGAACCTAAAGAATTTTTTATATTTTCTAAAGGCTTTTCGCTGTTTGCATCACCTGTACCTCTAAGGTTATTTAACAATGATTGTTCAGACCACTTCATTTATTTTTTCTTTCTGCCTTTTGGCTTTACGGTTTTTTTACGCCTTGCTAATTCGTAACCATGAACTAACCTTTTTTTCTGCTTTTTTAGCGTTTTCTTTAAACTTCTTTCTGTTGGCATAGCTTTAAGTTTTTATTCAGTGCCTATTTTTCCTTCACTGTTGGTAAAGAAGTTTTTAATAAGATAGGCAAGTCCTGCACCTACTGAAGACATGACAACAGGCTTCATAATAAGCCATGTAAAATCAAAAGTACCGTCTTGTAAGACAGCGTTAAGGCTTGCAATAAAAGTCATAATGATAGCTACTAATAGACCTTTTAAAAAGTCTTTTGCATTAAGTCTGAGAAAATCCGATTTCATGATACAATTTTTAGTTTATTTTTAGAACCAAATTCATTATTCATTAAAGTTTTAAGTTTATGACAGTTAGCACATAATACCTGCAAATTTGATATAGTATTATTATCATGATTACCGTCAATATGATCTATTTCAAGTTGTACGGAATGAATAGGAATAAAACCACAAAAACTACACTGCTCTTTTCTAATATTCATTAAAAATATGCCTTTTTTTGCTTTCCTACTTTTAGAGTTTGAATATTTATGATTTTTGCGTTTACATTCACGTTGTTTGCAAATTCTTGAACAATAGGTTTTGTCTTTTCTATTAAGAAAAAATTCTTTACCACATCTTTTACATGCTCGTGATGTTACGTTTTCCATATCTATAAAATTAAAGAAGGCGTAGGCGTATTTAAACCCACGCCTTCTTACAAAAAACTACAATGAAAAAACAAAAACTAACCCTGAAAACCTACTCTAACCCTGAAAACCTGCTAAAGTTTGTTAATTGAGGACACTGTTAACGTCCATGTAAGGGCTACCGGAACAACAGCGGTGTATTGTATTTCTGTTGCTGCAATGAAATTTTTGTCAATCGGTACAGTGATAGGAATATCAGCAATTTGAGGCTGAAAAGTACCCGGAGTAACAAAAGTTTGCGGATCAAGTGTGTCGGTAGAAGTTTTGCCAAACAGTGACTGTTTGATAAACGTTATTTGCTGACCAAGCTGAGCCACAGCAGCAGCCGGAACAACGTAACGTATCATGTTCAGAGTGATCCTGTCTGAATTAAGTGACGAAAGCAAAGTAGCATAAGGAACGTTAGGACAACGTACCAAAATTTCTGCTGTCACTGTGGTAGCTGCTGCACCTGCAACCCACCCAACCATAGGAATAAGAAAAAGTACGTCACCGTTTTGTGCAAGGTTGTTAAAGATAGTACCGGAAATATGTTCTACTGATGCTGCTGCATGAGGGAGAGGGAAGTAACCTGTACGACCATCACCTACTTTTATAACAGCCATATCGGCATAAGTCCATCCACCACCACCGGGAACTAACTGACGGCCTTTAGCATAATTAGCTGCCATGTCAGTGTTTCCGAAAAGGTAAAGAGGTAAGTTTGTCTGCTGTCCGGCAGCCGGAACAACAGCAGCAGGTGTACCTACAACAGCCTGAGAGTAGTAGCGAACAAATACCTGTAAAGTAATTTCCGCTTTGAAAGCAGGATTACCTACAACCTGTGAAATTTCTCCAACTGTTGAACGTGATCCCACACCTCCGACAACAGGGTCAAGACTATTAGAGCCTGATGCGAGTTGCCTGTAAAGATTTTTGTCTCTTTGATTCATGATTTTTTTGTGTTAAAGGTTATACTTCATTTTCTTCCCATGAACCACCGAGATTAGCCGGAAGTTTTGACAGTATAATGCTGCCAAGAACAAAACCCAAAGCTACTGCAAGGGCTGTGAAAAACATTTCTTTTAAATCCATTGTGTAAAGTTTTAATCGTTTAACGTTAAACAAAATAACCGTCATTCTCTGACAGCCTGATAATACAAAGATACACTATATAAGTATAAATGCTTAGTAATATTCCATTTTTTTACTAAGCATAAATGCTTATTTTTGCCCCTCCACTAAGTATAAATACTACCTGTCCAACTTGCTGTAAATCAAACTTATACAGAATATGTTGCAACTTGTTGATACAGAGAGAGATA
>Ga0307377_10003636_pt1 | contig 17280 bp, 12 predicted proteins | sample TR3MG_FD_202535 | JGI IMG/M metagenome (GOLD analysis project Ga0307377, IMG submission 202535) | Soil microbial communities from Risofladan, Vaasa, Finland - TR-3 | ecosystem: Environmental > Terrestrial > Soil > Coastal area > Acid sulfate soil | place: Finland: Risofladan, Vaasa | collected... | reverse complement strand
TGCAGTTGAGCGAGTGGTTGTGGGCCACCGTCTCCCGCCCGGCCACGCCGGGGATCAGGTTCTTGTATCCCCCGCCGAAACTGGCGATGATGTGGGGCTCGATGCACCCCACGGAGACGACCAGGTCAGCCTGGGCCACCGTGCTGTTGATCCAGACGGGCGTGCCCCGCTGCGTGGTGCCCAGGAGGGCCAGCCGTTCCAGGTCGTCGCAATCGTGGTTCTCCCAGCGCAGGCCCGCCAGCGCCGGGGCGCCGGCCCGCTCCGCGACCTCCTCTTCGCTCATCGGCCGGTGCAACCCCAGCGCGACGACCAGCGTGATGTCCTCTCGCCTCACCCCGCCCTGATCCAGCTCGTCCAGCACCGCCGGCAGGATGCGCCCGACCGGCGTGGGGCGGCTGAGGTCGTCGATCACCAGCGCGACGCGCATCCCCTCGTGTGCCAGGTCGCGCAGCCGGGGGGAGCCGGCCGGCTGCTGCAGGCTGCGGCGCACATGGTCCATCGCGCCCTTCACCCCGGGCCAGGTGGCGGGCTCCAGGACCCCGGCCAGGTGCCAGTCCTCCGGCAGAGAGAGGGACAACGTCTCCTTTCCCCAGGGAAGCAGCAGAGTCCGTTCGTCCATGTCACAGCCTCCTTTCGGCGGACATTATAGTCCAAGGGGGGAGGGGGCACAAACGTGAAACGTGAAACGTGATGCGTGATGCGTGATGCGTGATGCGTGGTGCGTGATGCGTGGTGCGTGGTGCGTGAAGACGGCGGCTCGTTGCCTGCGGCGCGGTTGTCTGATACAATATCGCTATGGACGGGAAGCGATTCGTCTTTTGTCGATTCTCGCCGGGCTTTTCTTCAGGGGGTGGCAGAAGAAAGACCTGCAAGGAGTGTGACCATGAGCCGGACCAGAAAGATCCGCAAAGTCTCGAAGAGCAAACCTACGCTCGAGGGCGCTGGTGTGCACCTGAAACGGGCATTTGGCTTCGGCCAGGCCCCGGCGTTCGATCCTTTCTTGCTGTTTGATGATTTTCACTCGGACGACCCGCGCCACTATCTGCAAGGCTTTCCATGGCATCCACATCGCGGCATCGAGACGATCACCTATGTGCTGTATGGAAACGTGGAACACGGGGACAACCTGGGGAACGCAGGCGTCATCAACTCTGGAGATGTGCAATGGATGACCGCTGGCAGTGGAATCACCCACCAGGAAATGCCAAAGGGTGACGAAAACGGCCTGATGTGGGGTTTCCAGCTCTGGGCCAATCTGCCGGCGTCGGACAAGATGATGGCTCCTCGTTATCGGGACGTGAAAAGCGACCAGATCCCAGAGCTCACACTGGAGAATGGCACTACGATCGGGATTATCTGTGGGCAGGTCGACGGGCAGAGGGGACCTGTCAGGGACATCGTGATCGATCCGCAATACCTGGACATCACTGTCCCGCCAGGATCAGAGCACATCCATGCGGTGAAACAGGGGCACACCGTTTTTGCCTACGTCATTGATGGGAAAGGATATTTCTGCCAGGAGAAGGACCCTTTCACCTACGAAGTCGAAGGGGTGAACTACTTTGACATTCAAAGAGATCCCTTCGTCGGCAAGGAGCATCTCGTCCTCTTTGATGACGGTGACCAGGTGATGGTCTCAACCGAGGATGGGCCGGTCAGGTTCCTCCTGGTATCCGGGAAACCCATCGGCGAGCCGGTTGCCTGGTATGGCCCCATAGTGATGAACACCCAGGAGGAACTGCGAATAGCCTTTGAAGAGTATCGCAGCGGAACGTTCATCAAGCACAAATCGGGGTGATGTGATATGGCAAGGCAAGGCACGATCAGTGAGTTCCTGACCAACCTCGACCAACCGATGCCCTGGCCCGAGAAGCTGGGCAAGCTCACGCGCAACCTGTGGCGGCGAGTGGTGCTGCGCCAGGCGTGCTGCGGGCACCCCGGTGAGCCGGGCTGCTGAAAGGTGAGCGAGCCATCCGGTTCGGATGGCGACGGACACACGGAAGGTCAGCATCGCTAGCTGTCTCCAGGTCATCGCAGGCAACCTGGTGCTCTCTAGCATATGCACATCATAGCGTAAGGAAACCCGTGTCTTCAAGTGCTAACTTGACATACTACGAAGGGCAGAGGAGCACTGATCATCTATGACGAAGCAGACGCAGAATCCAGACGCCATTCTCGCCCAGTATGCCGACGGGCCGGCCCAACTGGAGGCGGCCATCGCCGGCCTGGCCGAAGCGGAGCTCGACCTGGCCCAGAGCGCGGACACGTGGACGATTCGCCAGCTCGTCCACCACGTCGTCGATGGTGACGACATCTGGAAAGTGTGTATCAAAGCCGCGCTGGGCAACAGCCAGGGTGTGTTCAGCTTGCAGTGGTATTGGGATGTGCCGCAGGATACGTGGGTGGAGCGCTGGGATTACGCCGGCAGGGCCATCGAGCCATCGCTGGCGCTCTTCCACGCCAACCGCCGTCACGTCGTCCAGTTGGTGGGCCGGATACCGGATGGGTGGGGACGGCACATGCTCATCCAGTGGCCGCACCGGCCGGAGGCAGAGCCGATCACCGTCGGTGACGTCATCGAGATGCAGGCGGGTCATACCCTGCATCACATCGAAGACATCCGTGCGGTTCGGCAAACTCACAGCACTTGACATAGGGCGCGGTGGCCCGGGGTCGCTGTGCGGCACAGATCGAGCCCCTGCCGGGTCACATCGCCCGGCAGGGGCTCTGCTTTCGCTATCGCATTTGCTTTCCCTATCGGCCAGTTACCAGGTATTCTGGGCCTCTTTCGGTCAGCAACACTTCTCGCCTGCGTTGAATCCGTTCACGCAGCTCCCGCACAAACTCAGGCGGGTTGCGCTGCTGCTCCTGCCAGGCCGCCTCTGTATAGGCCCGCCATCTCTCCAGGTAGTTGTCTATTTCCTCCTGCTTATGGAGATAGTAGGTGATGGTCGCATAGACCTGCTCCAGCGTCAGTGTGCGATAACGTGCCACAATCTCCTCTGGACTAGCGCCACGCAGATAGTCATCCAACACCGTCTCAATCCCAACCCGGGTTCCCTTGATGCGGATGTCGTCCGGGCTCAGGAAGTCAAAGTAATTCTCCATCGAATGTTGGTTAGCTGTCTCCATATCCACCTCCGATGACCACCTAGCGCCGGTGGTACCGAATTCATTATACATCACAGTATTCCTTTTGCAAGAGAGCTTTCAGTCGGTAGTCGATGGGTCTGAATCAGTCACTCGGCGCGCGTCTGGTTGACGTTCAGGCTCAACTGACAGCTCGTTTTCCTCTTTGTCTTCATTACATAAATCCCCCCAGTCACCGGTCACGTGGCGGGCCAGGAGTTCAGCCGGGACTGGTTTCTTCTCTCTCATGCAGCTTCCCTCCACGTGGGGCGCGATTGTTTGGCCACAGGTGACTACTAAGGTGCCAGGCACTTTTGGCGAGTGTCTGAAGGCAGAATCTGCTTGTGTTCACCCAGGCCTTCGAGTGAATGGCACCCTGTAAGTGCCTGGCACCTGGCCTGAGCAGTTACGGCCACAGTAGAACAGTATAGCAGATCTGTCAACGCGGAATCGAGGAGCAATTCTCAAAGGGTATCCTTTCGCGCAATCGGGGGGCGGGTGGGAGCCGCCGCAAGGGTTCGGTTAAAACCCCTGCGATTACTGCCTATGCGGTCTATCTGTTCTTCCTCAAACCGCGGCAAGGGCCACGCATAAGGGATGGCCTGTTTGAGGGTCGCTAGAACACCCCCTGCTCTACCCGGATAGCCGTCCCAATGCCGGTACAGTTGGATGCGATCGTAGCTATCCTCGACGATCAGATTGCATCGTGTGGCCATGCTTCTCACTCCCTTTCTTGCGGCTCCAGGTTTGCCTTTTTGCGGAGCCTGCCTGGCTCCGCTTACGGAGCTACCGGCACACCCGCCAAGCGCAGTCAAGGGCGAGCGCAGGGAGTGCGCAGCCATTGAAAACCCTTGACGAGCGACGGCGGGTGTACGATCCCTCCAGGCTGGGGTGGGAGAGTCTCGGAGAAAGGGGAGGAAGGACAGCATGAAGCCAGGTTTGCCCTAGCGGAACACCAACATCACCGATTGCGCAAAAGCCAGGATAGGTCCCCGTGTCAAGTCAAATGAAAAAGACACCGAAAGGCAGTCGTTCGGTCAAATGAAAAAGACACCGGGCTGTCCGCTCCTTTCTTCGAGTGTGGAATAGGTGAGAGGCCGTGTGAGAGACACGACGGGGATAAGGAAAGAGAGAAATGCCAGCAGAGGCTGACGTTTCTCCCTTCCCCCTTTGTGGGTAAAGGAATGATACCACAGAGGGGGAAGGATGTCCACCCACACAGGCGGATCGGTGCTCAGGATGATCCGAGCTCATCTTCGTCCCGGATAGGCGTGCGATTGAAGGCGAAATTGAACAGATCATCATCTCCTTTCTCTGAATCGAGGTTTTGCTCCAATGTCCGATAGACGTTTTCGGTGACTCCAGGCACAGCTCCAGGCAAAGCGAAGAGACGTTCAATGTCGTCGTAGATGCCTTGTATCAGGCGACGGGGGTTGATTCGGTCTCGCAGTGTCTCCAATTGTTGCTGGTGTTCAGGTAGGATCGCGTCGGTCTTGCACAGGCGATCGAAAGGGGTCAGGGCCTCATCGTAACGCCGCTTGACGTGTACAGGCTGGCCATCTTCATAGATCGTCTGTTTCTCGGTCAAGTGCATGACCGGTTGGAAGAGATTGTAGTAGACCCCCATCTTGTGGTAGATTTCATTGGCAGCCAAGACCTGGGCGACGGAATCGAGTCGATCGTCACCCAGGTAGGCCCGCACGAGGGTGAAGTTCTTCTGTTCGACGTTGCGGTTGTCGTTCTTGTGAAAGGGGCGACTGCGGGAGAGCTCTACCCCTTGAACAATGTCTCCCCAGAAGCGGATCATGTGGTAGTTGAGGAATTCACTCCCGTTGTCAGGGTGGATTTCGATCACGGGGAAGGGGAGACGGCGTAGGATCACCAGAAAAGCGTGTTTCATCACCAGGTAGCTGCGACCCAATACAGCAAATCGCTCACTCCAGCCAGTGGCCACGTCGATCACTTGGAGGGTACACATAAACTCACCCGATGCGTCGGGACCAGAATGGTAAACCAGGTCTGTTTCGAAGCGCCCAGGTATCCGTACATCCCACGGGATCTTCCTCATGGGGATGCCTTGCGTCAGATTCCGGGAGCGCCCGCGACGCCGGCGAGGCCGGCGAGGCTGATCCTGCCGGATCCGACTCTGAATCCGCCCGACGGTGGAGACACTGATCTGGGCCATTTTCGCCACCAACTCGTCCGTCAACACGATCTCTCCGTGCCTGGCCAGATGCTGGGTCATCCAAACCAGATTCGGCGTCAGACGCTCGGCACATATGTAGTCGTAGCTCTCATCGATGACTCGCAATGCGTCATCCACCTCCGGTCCATACACACGCCCGCGTTGCTGTGCGCGCGCTTTGCGTCGCAGATCACCGCTGATCAGCCGGACCAAATACTTGCGATCCATGCCGGTGATTGTTTCCATCTCGTCCAACAGTCGCCCTTTCTCTTTTCGGTCGGCTTTCCTATATCGTCGTTGCATCTTGAACAGGTATTTCCGTCGTTCATCAATGTTCATCTTGTCTTCTATGGACATACATTCCCTCCAGTGTGATTATCATTTGAGGGAATCATACCACTTCGGTGACATTTTACACGAGTGAATACGAGTCCTTGACTTTTCGCGCCATCTGGCGTATCATAGTCACAAATAGGAGTTTAGCATCACAGCAGCCTTCATTGTAGTCATAGTTCACTGAGGAGCGCAATGTGGACGATTGGCAGCCGACCTCAACCCAGGAACGAGTTCTGGCAAGCGGTTGGCTGCTTTGTTATCCGAGCTAGCTACCTCTATTCAGACTCCAAGGTGAGGCCAAGGCTTTGGCAATGGACGGTGTCCCGGCTCATTGACCGACATAGCGGCCACAATCGGCTACGCGGCCTGGATGGCTTCTGGATTCCTGCTCGATGATCTGAATGCGTCCAACCGAAAATACACCTCTTTGGGAAATGGTAAAGGGGTGGCCTTCGAGAACATCAGGTCTTGTGTAAGCTTTTCAAGTTTGCCCCTTGTATCCGGTGAGGGTATATACAATGACCGTACAGCTAACCCAAAGTGATTTTCAGAAGCTCGTGTGCATAGCGGCAAATACGTATGACTTTAGAAGTGTCATGGGGCGGCTACGTCTCGTCTCTGGTGCGCTGGAGGGATCCCCTAGAGCGACTGATATTTTGTCCCAGCTCAATTTGGACGGCACGCCCCGAGGAGCGGCGGTTGAGGTCATTAGCCGTCTCTCACAATTCGGTCGTGTGACCGAAGACAAAGAGGCTCTCGGAGTTTTTCTGAATTATGTGCTCTTCTTCAAAGGTGAGGAAGATAAAGATACAGCCTTTATCAGAAGTCTGTTTGAGATCTACCACTTGGACAGGCCTACCGTAGCGGCTCGTAGCATTGATTCTTGGCGGGGGGCAGAGACTGCAGAAAGCGTCCAGGAGAAAATCATCGGTGAGAACACGTTGCGTCACATCAATATGCTGGAGATGGCACTTGAGGCTTCAAAGGCCATCGTACATATAAGTAGTCCCTCGGGAATGGGCACTGGCTTCTTGATTGCATCTGACATATTGATGACCAACAACCATGTGATCAATTGCCCTACAACAGCAGGGGCAAGTACTTTCACCTTCAATTATCAGCTTGACACCGAGGACAAGCTGCGACCAACAACCGCAGTCCCGGTTCTTGCTAATGGGCTTTTCCACACAAACAGCGAATTGGACTACACGATTGTTCAGTTGATGGATGCTCCAGACTTTGGGACACCTCTCGTCTTGAAGCCTGTCCGGGTACACCGGGATGATCGCGTTACTATCATCCAGCACCCGGGGGGACACTTCAAGAAGATATCGATGCAAAACAACTTTGTTGCTTACGCCGACAACTGCGTTGTGCAGTACACGACCAGCACAATGCCGGGGTCGTCTGGATCACCTGTCTTCAACGATGACTTTCAGGTTGTGGCCATTCACCATAGTGGTGGTATGTTGCAGGCACCTGGCACACACCGGCGCTATTTGCGCAATGCTGGCACCAGTATGATTGCTGTATTACGTGACCTCAAGGCCTACGCAGGCGAGATCTACGCAAGGCTCAGCTCCTAGAGCAATGCAAGCTCGAATAAGTTGAGACGATGATACAGCTAGAGACAGCCACTTTCAACCACATAGTTGAATTGTTACTGCCGGCTATTGGGAATGAGTCGGACCGCCAAGCACTCATAACACCCGCGTTCAGTAGCTACTCAACGCTATATAGCAGAATCGATTGGAGTGGTGACCCCAAAGCGTTTGCAGTCCGGTTGGTTAAGTTATTCCTAGACTACGGTAAGATCGAACCCGGCAAACAGGCGTTGGTGGCTCTACTGGAAGCTCTAATTTCTGCGGTAGGATTAGAACAACAGGCATCCATTGACGATGTGCTTGCCATGCTCGGCAAGACAGTCGCATTGCCGGATGTCCAACCCTACCGTGGATTGGAACACTTTGAACCCGAACACGCCAGGTTTTACTTTGGCCGCGAAGAGATGGTGAAAAAGCTGGTAGATAAGGTGGCCAAGACAGATGTTGTTATCGTGGTCGGCCCGTCGGGGTGCGGTAAGTCGTCGTTAGTGCGCGCCGGGTTGATCGCAACGCTGCGCGCTGGAGCCGTCCCCGGCAGTCAGAATTGGGCGATCCATGTGTTTCATCCTGGTCGCGATCCATTGCTGGCGCTGTCCGCACTGCTGGCAACCCTGCTGGAGCCAGAGGCCTCGGAGGTAGGCCATCTGGATAAGGCTTGCAAGTTGGCCGAGCTCCTGCGGAAGGGGACACTCTCGGTGGATGCCGTGATCAACCGTCTACGGCAGATGGATTCGGACCTCAACCGTCTGCTGTTGGTGGTTGACCAGTTTGAGGAACTGTATACCGAATGCAGTGACAAAGCCACCCACCGGGCGTTCGTCAAGGCGCTGCTGGAGGCGGCCGAAGTGGAGTGGGTGACGATAGTTCTCACACTGCGTGCCGACTTTTATGGCCATGTCCTGGATGATCCATCCTTAGGAAAATGGCTGAATATTGGCCTATTCAACGTGCTGCCGATGGATACGGCCGAGCGGCAGGCCGCGATTGAGGAGCCGGCGAGAGTGGTCGACCGGACCTTTGAAACAGGACTGGTGGGACGTATCCTGGACAGCCTGGGCGACGAGCCGAGTAACCTGCCTCTACTTGAGTTTGCCCTCACCGAACTGTGGGCACGACAGACTACTGAGGGCCTACTGACCCATCAGGCCTATGAGGCCATCGGCGGGGTAAAGGGCGCCTTGGCACGGTACGGGGACAAGGTATTTGACAGCTTGAGTCAGCGGGAACAAGAGGACGCCCGGTGGGTGCTGGTGCAAATGGTGCGCCCAGGCGAGGACATGGAAGACACCCGTTGTCTAGCAAGCAGGTCGGAGTTGGGTGAAGCAGGCTGGAAACTGGTGCAGAAACTGGCAGACGCGAGATTGGTGGTGACCGACCGGGACCCATCAGGACAAGAGGTTGCGCAGATAGCACACGAAACACTGGTGCAGGCATGGACGCAACTGCGGACGTGGATGGATGCCGACCGTCCCTTCCGCACCTGGCAGGAGCGGCTGCGAGCCGCGCTGTACCAGTGGGAAGCCAGCAGCCGGGATATACATGCGCTGCTGAGCGGCGTATTGCTTGCGGAGGCGCTGGACTGGTTAGCCACGCGGGGAGATGATCTGACAGAGAATGAGCGGGGCTTCATAGAGACCAGCTCTGCGCGGGCACAGCGGGCCAGACGCCTCAGACTAGGCGTTTTTGCGACTCTTGTTGTTCTTGTGTTATTCGCGGTTGGGGCTGCCATGACTGAGCAGGTGGGTGTCTTTGCCCCACGCTGGATATCTACCAAGGGACCGTATGGAGGTGCTTCTAACTCAATTGCCGTTCACCCACAACGGCCGAACACTATCTACGTGGGCACGATAGGAAGAGGCATCTTCAGAAGCGATGACAGTGGACAGACCTGGCACGTGCGAAGCGTCGGGCTTACAGGGCTCGAAATCGGCACCATTAAGATAGATCCTTTCAACTATGATGTCGTGTACTGTTCGACCACATCAGGGGCATTTCGCTCCCGAGATAGAGGGGAAAACTGGACAGATATCAGTGATGGACTCGCCATATCTCACACCACGGACATTGCCTTGGATCCCAGTCAGCCGGATCTGGTATACGTCGGCACATGGGGGGCAGGTGTATATAGGAGCGAGGACGCAGGCGAGCATTGGATTTCTACCAACAGTGGTCTGACAAATTGGGCTGTGCACGACATCTCAATAGACCCACTGAGTCCCAATCAGATGTATGTTGCCACCCTGCAAGGAGTGTTTGGCAGTGAAGATGCAGGACGGACTTGGCGATATTTGGGTCCAAAGCGAGCGGATGTCAAGACAGTGGCAGTTGATCCAACCAACACCGATGTACTGTATGCTGGTGTGTGGGACCAAGGAGTATTTCTTAGTGAAGACAGAGGTCGGACCTGGGTACTAGCAAGCGCAGGGCTGACTGATAAGCGAATTCGTAGTAAGTTTACTATTGTGGCCGGGACAGGAGAAATCTACGTAGGTACCTGGGGAGGAAAAATATTCTGCAGTCACGATGGATCCAGACATTGGAATCTAGTGACAGACGGGCTGGGTATTGCCCGAGCCATAGCAAACGATCCTCGAGACCCAAGAGTGCTATTTCTTGCAACCAACAACGGGCTCTTCAAGAGTACTGACGGAGGACAGACTTGGTCTGCAACTGGACTCTACAGCCCAGCAGTGCATGGTCTCACGAGCGCCGGACGCGAATTCACTACGATGTTTGCAGGGACCGAGCACGGTGTGTTCAGGCTGGCAGAGAATGAGCAGTGGCTGCCTGTGAATTACGGGTTGAGGGCAGTCAATGTTCAAAGCCTTTTCGCCAGTGAGGTCTCAGCCGAGATAGCGTATGTTGTTGTGGGGGATGGAGATCTCTACAAGCGTGACGATGAGACGCACACTTGGGCTCCCTTTGGTCCGGCCGTGCCTTCTGTATCGACGATGGCGATTGATCCGACAGATCCCGATCGTGTTCTTGTGGCTAGCTCGACAGGCCAACTCTATTTGACGTCAGATGGCGAAGACACGTGGAACGAGACCTGGAACGCTCCGTCGCTACCTTGCTGCATCGTCTTCGACGGACAAGACCTCCCCACGATCTACATCGGTACGGCCCATCACGGAGTATTCAAGGGCGCCAACTGTGGCGCGGATTGGACACCCATTAACACTGGGCTAGGCGACCCAACAGTTACTGCTCTCGCAGTTGACCCGACTTCCCCTAACATCATCTATGCTGCAACTGGGAGTGGTGTATGGAAGACTACCGATGGAGGAGCGACATGGCGCACATTTAGCAGTGATGTTGTCGGCAAAGAAGTCTATTCGATAGTTCTCGACGTTGAAGGCCAGACAGTGTGGGTTGCGACCGAGCGGGGGATTTTTCGCAGCGATAACAAAGGGGGTTATTGGAGCCTCCTAGATCGCGGGCTGTCCGCTGGCCCACCATACCTGTTGTCTATAAGGCAAGGTGAGTCACCAGGTCTATACGTCGGGACCCAAGAGGGTGTGTACCGATTGATTCGCTGGTGGAACACCCCGCTTGATCAAGAATAGATAGGCTTCTATAGCGGGCTGTAGTTCTTTCGAACGTGGTTAAGCATAGTTGAGGGATCATAACTCACAGGAGGTGAGTCATGAAATGTCGCCTCTCAAGATCACTAGCGCTCTACGCGAGCGTCATACTGGCTGTATGCGTTGGAAGCTGTACCAAGCCTCCAACGACGCCCATTGTTTCAACGTTGTCGGCTGAGGATGAAATCGCTACTGAGGTAGCAAAGCAACGGGCCGTGGCAGAAACACTTACAGCAATGGCTCCATCTCCCACTCATCAAGATGCCTCACCCCCGACACCTATGTTGGAACCGGCTCTGAAATCTCCCCCACCGCCTACTACGACGTCGGCGTCTGCATCCCCAACGGCTGCATATCCGACGCCCTCCTCAACAGCCACAGCCCTGCCTGTGTACCCTACTGTCGTACCCGAACTCCTGGCACCGGAGCATGGGGATACCTACAGCCAGACTATCACCTTTCAGTGGCGGGGGTCTCTAGGTGCAGGTCAGAGTTACCAGGTCAGGGCCTACCATCCTAAGAGCGACTCTGTAATTCAGAGTGACCTGTTGGTGAGTCCAGAGTGGATGACTCACCTGCCGGCGGAGAAATACGGTGCGTGGGATTGGGATGTCTCGGTCATCCGGAATGGAGCGATAGTGGTCACCTCAGATCGGCGGATGTTTTGGTTCGACCCTTTTCCAAATAAACCGGAGCCAACTGCACCGGAGCCAACCACGGATATCTACCCCTAACTGAATCACAGAGTTGGTAATATATGATGGGCAACTGGAACGTCGCACTGGCCGTGCTCCGAACTGCTGTTGCAGCAGCCGTGGTTCTGCTCTTGCCCGGTTACGCTGGTGTGCAGGCACTGTCTAAGGTTGCGCGACGAGAGCTTGGGTTCGCTCTGGTCTTGGGACTAAGTCTTGCCCTGCACCCTTTAGTGGCTCTTTGGCTGACCATGACGAAAGTCCGCCTGACAACGGCGACGTTATGGGCCACGTACCTTGGATGTGGGGTACTGACTCTGCTGGCTCTGATTATGGGACAGCCAACCAGTTGCAGAAAGGGTAGGATAGGCCATAGACTAAGAAACAGTGGCTTGATGATTGGGCTGTTTAGTCTTGTGCTCGCAGTGCGTCTTGTCCAAATCCGTGATCTAGCCGTCCCTGCGTGGGTAGATTCGCTTCATCACACGTTGATTGTGCGCCTGATAACTGAGCAAGGTAGTATCCCGAGCGATTTTGAACCCTACGTTCCTGCTCCTTTCTTCTACCACTTTGGGTTTCATTCCCTGGCAGCCGCTTTCGGTCAGTTGGCTGGTCTCGGTGCACCTCAAGCTATTCTCATCTTGGGTCAAGTTCTGAACGCCGCGGTTATCCTGACCGTTTACCGATTGACATTCACTTTGACCCGCCAGCGAGCAGCAGGAATCGTAGCTGCCGCCCTCACCGGCTTGGTTTCCCAGATGCCCGCTTACTACGTCGCCTGGGGCCGGTATACGCTGCTTACAGGTATGGTTTTGCTCCCCATGACAATGACTGTTGCGGTCGAGACGTGGCGAGAACCTGGACATTCAGTATGGGGTGTTTTGCTCGCTGTGCTGACGGGAGGGCTAATACTGACCCACTACATCGCGACGATGTTCTATGGTATCTTTCTTATCACTCTGATCCTATCTGGAAGCGTCAGAAAACAGCCTGAAAGCAGTTTCAGGAGAGGTAGACGAACACTCTGGCTACTAATGTGGAGCATCCTGGGCATCGGGTTGGTCTCTCCATGGCTTCTGCATCTCCTTAGGTACGTGAATGTGCGTCTAGAAGTATGGCCTATTCGCACGGCAAATGAGGCCTATTTTCCAAACTATCTGGGCTATTTGTGGCGTCTTGTGCGACAGGCGCGCAACTGGGTGCTATTGCTTCTTGCCCTGCCGGGCGTGGTTTTTGCTGTCGTCCGTCGTCGTCCCGTGAAGCTACTCTTCGTATGGGCCACGGTAATGCTTCTACTCTTCAACTCCTGGTGGTGGCGGTTATGGCCCGTGCGGCTTGACTTAGTGTTGATCTGTTTGTTCGTCCCAATATGCGTGTTGGCTGGATATGGTCTAGTTATTATCCAGAGAGAGTTGCGCAAGCGCCTCCGCGCGTCGATTTTTGGACATACCGCTCTCTTTGTTACCGTACTGCTTTGTGTGTGGGGAATCAAGGAGACCCGCTCAATCGTAAAACCGGTCAGTGTGCTGGCGACGAGGGCGGATACTAAGGCGATCGCCTGGATCAAAGAAAACACTCCGCCGGATGCGCGATTCCTGATCAACGTCGAGCCATGGTGGCACAGTATCTACCGAGGCACTGATGGAGGGTGGTGGATCTCCGTGCTTGGTGACAGGGAAACGATCCTCCCTCCTTTTTGCCCTGGCTGGGGAGATAGAGAGTACATCTACAAGGTGAGCGAGGTAGCCAGACGTGTGCGTGCCCTGCAAAGTTGCGACTCTGATCTATGGGAACTGATAGAAGAGCAGAATATCACCCATGTTTACCTTGGTGTGAAAGGTGGATCTTTGCAGTCAATGTGGTTCGAGGATTGCCCAGGTATCTGGCCGGTCTATGATCTAGATGGTGTGAGAATCTATGAGATACGACAAGTCGATAAACCCTGTAGTGACCAGACACGACTCTATGACTAGGAGGATGGTTTCCATCCAGAGGATCGGTCCTCTTTGCGTTCTCAGATCAATGGGTACTGACGTACCAGTACGACAACCCCCGCGTCAACTACTGCTCCAACGTTGGCACCAACAATCACAACCGCACCAATCAGCACGGCTGCACTTACACCTACTCCCACACCTGTACTCTCTATCTCTGGTCGAGTCACTGATGCAACAACGGGCCAGGGTATAGCCGGAGCAACGGTAGAAGCATGGCTGGCCGGGCCGCGTCCATGGGCTTTCACGGCCAAGCCATGGCTGGTTGGGCTGGGGTTCCCCCCGAAAGTTGTACGACTTGAGGCTGTGTTTATTGTGATCCTCTGGAAGTGTTCGAAGAACTTCCGAGACCAGATCGCCGTCGTCGTAGGGCTGTGGATAGCGTGGGCAACTCCCCACATCGCGACGACTAACCCCAAAGATGACCCTAGCCTGCACGTTGGACAGTGCCCCCAGCATCCGGCAGGCAAGCTCAGCATGATCAACCTTCAATCGCGCGCCATACACCCTTGCCCGCGCCACCGCCCTGGTCGCCGTTCGCCGTGGCCGGAGCACACAGCCCTACCGGCTCTTGAGCACCACAGGCAGGTACACGCACCGTTCGACCGAGAACGCGTGCACCATGGGGCCGTACGTGGTTCCGCCGATGACGGCGATGGCCTCGGCCCAATACGTCCCCCCGGTGAATTCGGCTGTCGAGGTGAACGTGGCGCTTGCTTCGCCTCCACTGCCCACGGCCAGCAGTTGTGGCGGCAGATGGTCCACCGGCTCCCCTCGCTCGTCGTAGATGCTGACGGCGGCAACCGCCTCCACCGCCTCCGGCCGGTCGTTGTCGAATCGCAGGTCAAAGGCCGCCTCCTCTCCAGGCAGTACCAGGTCCGGCCCGCCGAAATCGACGATGCCGCCACTGGAGACGCCAAAGGACGCGCCCGCATCAGCCACCACCTCCTGCCCCTGCTGCAGCGTCAGCCTGACCGCATAGTCCCCCTCGTCGAGACCGCCGCCCGAGCTAAAGGCCAGCGTGTGGCTGCCACCGCCAGGCACGATGAAGGGCGCTGTGGTCTGTGCGCCGGCGATCGTCTCTGCGTCGAGCGTGACGGTCAGCGTGCCCGTCAGTTCGACCGCGGTATCCCCCACGTTGATGATCGTCGCTGCCACGTCCACGGCGTCGCCGGTGCCATAGACCGGCCGGTCCGTGCCAAGCTCGACGATGGCCACCGGCACCGGCGCTTCGTAGGTGACCTGCACCACCAGGTGCTGGTACAGCGTCGCCTGGTCGCTTACGGCGTCATAGACGAGCGGGATGGCTCCCACGCGCACGAGTTGGTGGCTTTCCAGCGTGGTGACGTCTAGCGCGTACAGCTCGGTGGGGTATACGCCGACGCTATCGGGGGTCTCCTCATAGTGTCCGGGTGGCTCGCCGGGGTAATCGAGGGTGGAGATAAAGATGGGGATGTTGAGTTGTCCCAGGTCGGTCTCCCCGGACGGGGTGACGGTCACACTGACCACACTCGCTCCCGGCGGGAGCGGCAGTTCGATCGTCGCCACCGGCACGACCGGATGCTCGGAGCCCTTGCTGAGCGCAAAGCCCTCGACCTCGACCAGGTGAAAGCCATCGACCGTCCGGGTCTGATAACTCGATCCGTCCAGCTCGCGCGTGGCGACGTACGTGCCGGGCCCGACGCGGACCCCCTGGGGCACGGGCACAGTGGCCGCTGCGGCCTGCCCCAGCTTGGCCGCGCGCGCCGTCGTGCTATCGTCAGCGTTGGGCAGCGCCATCCAGGGCACGCCGAACAGGACGTACTCCATCAGCGCCTTGCGCTCGCGAGCGTGCCAGCTCGCACCGGGATCAAAGTCCCGCTTCACATCTCGCAGCGCGGTGCCCATGGGGAATGCGGTCCCCGTCGTGCCGCGGATGGTGTGCTGCCAAAAGTCGTTGGCCAGTTGCTCGGCGTGGTATGCCTCGTCGTCGGTCCAGTCGCTGAAGCTGACCCCCGCCGAGGCAATGATGCCCGAGGCGTTGTGATGCGCCAGCGAATAGACCATGCTGTCGTTCCAGGCGGTGCCCAGCGACATGCCCACGCGGCAGGCGGAGCCAAAGTAGAAAAAGGGGCGGTGATCGCTGATGGCGTTGCCGACGTCCGCCAGCGGGATCTCGTTGTCGAAAAAGAAGCTGCCGTTGGCCATCTGCATCACGTCGTTCTCGGCGTGCCCCTGGAAGTGAAAGACGTCAAAGCCCAGGTTCATGAGGGTGCGGAACTGGGCTTCCGTCCAGGAGTCGTTCTCGACGGTGACCGGCACCTCGGTGTCGTTGCGCAGATCAAGGCCGCGGTCGTCCCGCAGCGCCTCGGCCAGGTCGTCGTCGTCCCCCGCCAGGACGAAATCGCGGCCGCCGTAGGTGCCCAACACCGCGCGACCGGTGTCCATCGGCGGGCCGTCGAGGCTGTTGGACAAAAAGTTGGACATCTCCTCCGCCGTGGGTCCCACGATGCGCCCTACGCCCAGGTCAATCTCTCCCTCGTCCCAGTCGGTGTCGTCCATGTCGGCGTAGGGGTTGTCGGTGAAAAAGTAGTTGCGGCTGACGGCGTCGTTGAGCACCGGGTGGTTGTTCCAGACCGTGGGGTGATCGTCCTCGGGGTCGCCGGTCGGCGTGTCGGGCCGCCGGTAGAAGGGGATGATGTTGTCGTCGCCGCCGATGAGCAAAAACTCGGCCACGTCGTCGGTGTCTTCGTACCAATCCTCGATGAGATTGTCCACGGCGGTGGCGGCGGTGTTGGCGGTGGCTTCGCTGGCCCAGTTCACGGCGGTGTTGTCCCAGTTCGCGGCCGTGGTGCTATAGTCGTCCACGTAATAGATCGCCACCGGCCGGTCGTGGTTGCTATAGCGCCGCGCGAACTGGCTGTGGTAGTAGAGCTGTCCCAGCAGCCAGTCGACCTGGTCCTCGGCGTATTGGTCGTACAGCAGGTCGCGGTTGGTGATGATGATAGCCCCAAGGTCGCGCCTCAACCTCACACGCCGCCAATCGGTCGTGGCGACCCGGGAGCCGCGCCGCCAGACGCCGCCCCACACGAGGACCTGCCTGTGGGCCCCCCGCGCAATCCCCGCCCGCAGGTCGGCGGGGATGCGAAAGCGGAAGACGACCTCGCGGTAGTAGTCGCCGCCAGCGACCCGGGCCAGCGTCGTCTGGGCGGTATAGGTGCCGCCGCCACGGTCAACCCAGGTGAGGTCGGTCAGTGTCCCGCCCATGCTGTTCCGCCGCGCCGCGCGCACCGGCGGCCCAAAGAGGTCGCCATCAATCGTGACTTCGGCAGCCACGTTGCCCGGGTCCGCTCCATCCGCTGTGATGGCCACCACCACGTCCAGGATGGTCAGCCCGGCCGGACCTGTCGCATCGCCCACCAGCTTGATGACTTCCGGCTTGGGGTCGCCGAACCAGGCGTCGTCCAGCCAGAGGTCCATGCTGACGGGCACCTCTTCATCGTCCACGTCGAAAAAGCGCTCGACCGTAGCCCTGAGTGTGCCACCAAACCTGTCGGCGGCGATGATCCGGTGGGAGCCCGCGGCTGTGGCGGGGATGGTGATTTCAGCATCAAAGCTGCCGTCGGGCGACACCGGAGCGTCCCCCAGCTCGTTGGCTGGCACCGCTTGATCCAGGTACAGCGTCACCTCGGCCGGCGATGCCCCCACGCCCGGGAAGAGCCCCTCGCCCTTGACGCGCACGCGGGTGCCCGGCCTCGCGATCAGGTGTGAGAGCTT
>Ga0307377_10003635_pt1 | contig 17280 bp, 19 predicted proteins | sample TR3MG_FD_202535 | JGI IMG/M metagenome (GOLD analysis project Ga0307377, IMG submission 202535) | Soil microbial communities from Risofladan, Vaasa, Finland - TR-3 | ecosystem: Environmental > Terrestrial > Soil > Coastal area > Acid sulfate soil | place: Finland: Risofladan, Vaasa | collected... | reverse complement strand
GGGCTCCTGGCTGAGGTTCGTTCCGGCGAACTGGAATACGCGGCTGCGGGCGATCGGCGCGGCCAGCACATCGTCGATCGACAGCGCGATATCGGCGCAGTTGTCGCGGTAGAACACCAGCGGAAATTTATCCGGCGGTTCGATCCCCAGCACGACGGCACTGGTATGCCGGCCGGGCTTGCGCGGGCTGGAGCTGATGTCCACGCCTTCCTGCGTCAGAAAATGGGTGACGAAATCGCCGACCGGGTCCTCGCCGAATGCGGTAAGGAGCGCGGACTTCAATCCCAGCCTGCGGCAGCCGACGCTCATGTTCGTTGGGGAACCGCCGACGTAGGCGGCAAAGCTCCGGATATCGACAAATCTGGCCCCGATATCGTTGCTGTACAGGTCCATGCCCGAACGACCCATGTGAAAGGTATCGTAAGCGCGCTCGACCCCGTGGCAGTCCTCGGACTTCATGCACCGCATTAGATAGCGCACGAGGAGCAGAGCCGTTGATAAAAATCAACAGACATGACGAATCGGAGGGTAAATTCAATTCATCTCTCGGCCCCATAGGCCGATTTGCCGACCCCGGGAAAAAAGACGGATAATTGATTCGTTTCGAATGTCACCTTCCTGCCATCGGCCATTTTTTTCAGGAGAGCGCCATGAGCAACCACGTCTACAAGAGTATCGAACTCACCGGATCCTCGACCAAGACCATAGAGGACGCCGTCAGTACCGCTATCGCCAAGGCTTCCACGTCGGTGCGCAACATCCAGTGGTTCGAAGTCATCGAGACACGCGGCCACGTGGAAAACGGGAAAGTGGCCCACTGGCAGGTAACCATCAAGGTCGGCTTCACGCTCGAAGACTGATAGCGCGCGATCGCGTTCGCTCCCTTGTCTCGGCCTTGGATTCGCGACTGCGGCTACCGGCCGGCCGGTCGGTAGTGGCGGTGTCGTCTATACCTCGACTAAAGCGCTATCTTTTTTGCCAGCCAATCCATCAGCACCCTGACTCGGTGGGGGACTTGGCGATTGCTGGGCAGGACACCGAATACGCCCAGTTGCGGCACCTGGAAATCGTCCAAAATTTCTCTTAGCCGTCCATCCGCGACATACGCTGCGGTAATGAACTCCGGCTGACAGGCGATCCCAAGGGAACGCGCAGCCGCTTCGACCAGTATGTCGCCGTTATTGGCGGACACATGGCTGCGTATCGGGAATCCTTCGTACCTCTCCCCTACCCGGAACTGCCACATGCGGCTGTTGCTGCCGATATAGCCAAGGCAGGCGTGGTGAATCAGCTCTCCCGGATGGCGAGGCATACCGTGGCGGGCCAGATACCCTGGAGCTGCGACCACAACCATGCGCTCGGTCGCGATGCGCCGGTTTACATCGCGCCGCTCCGGTCGCGAGGTGATGCGGATCGTGAGGTCGACGCCTTCTTCAATCAGATTGATGCGCCGATCCGAGAAATCCATCTCCAGGTCTACTTCGGGATTTTGCTGCGCGAACTCCAGCAACAGCGGCGCGAGCCGTCTGAGGCCGTAACTTAGGGGCACGCTGATCCGGATGACACCGCGCGGGATCTGCCGGTTCTCGCTGACATCGGATTCCGCAGCTTCGACAAGATTGAGGATTGCGCGACATTTCTCCAGATAAGCAATACCCGCCGAGGTCAGAGTCAGCCTCCTGGTGCTGCGTGCCATCAACCGGGTACCGAGGTGCTGCTCCAGTGCAGCTATTTGACGCGTAACAGCCGAGCGCGCGACGTCCATCTGTTTCGCGACCCCCGAAAAACTGCCCAGCTCGGCAACCCGGACGAAAAGTCGCATTGCATCCAGTCGGTCCATTGTTGCAATTCCTGCAATTAACAATTCAATATTGTCTACTATTTCGATGCGCCCAACTTAGTTAAAGTTCAGTCCTATGTTCTGTGGACCCACATGATTTCCAAGAATAGAAGCTTCTCGACCCTGTTCGTTCACGATCGCGCATCAACTCTCATCCAGATTTCAGGTGCTATTGCATAAGTCGGACCTCCGGCTCCGTGCAATGGCGGATAGCCAAGGGAAATGGCCTCAGGTGCCAGGACTCGTGGTATCTGCTGGAAAGAATCTGCGCACTGACGAACGCGTGGGATGGCGATACGCTTTGTAAGCGAACATATGTTTTTTTGAAAAATTAGTGCTTTACATTAACAATATGGAGGTATGACGTCATGGGTATTGATTTGCGCGGATCACGGAGCCCCCGGGGATCGCTAAGTTTTACGAACACCGCGGGCGCGGTCCCTGCCCTGGCGACGCTAGCGAAAGGAGTTGGCCGCAAGCTTGTCGCTGGAGTTGCCGGTGCCTGTGCCCTCATACCGTTGCTGCTCGTCCTCGCGCCGCAGCAGGCCCAAGCCGTACCGTCGTTCGCGCGCCAGACCGGCCAGAATTGTGTGGCCTGCCACGCCGGCGGCCAGTTCCCGGAACTGACGCCCTATGGGCGCCTGTTCAAGTTGACCGGCTATACCATCGGACAGCGCGAGCTCCCGCTTGCGATGATGGCCGTGGTGACCTCTAACAAGCAGAAAGTCAATGATCCCACCCAGGGAAAAACCCAGGACGGATCGCTGATTTTCAACACCGCGAGCCTGTTCATCGCCGGAAAGATCTCCGACCGCGTCGGCGGCTTCGCCCAGATCACCTATAACAATTACGACAACCAGGATAACCCTGAAGGAAGATGGGCGGGCCATACCGGATCGGACAATCTGGACGTCCGCTACGCCGACCACCTGATAAACAACCACCAGGACCTGATCTACGGCTTCACGCTGAACAACAACCCGACGGTGGAAGACGTGTTCAACAGCGCACCGGCCTGGGGTTACGGCATCGTCCCCGGCTCCACCGGACAAGGATCGGGTACCTCGACCATTCTTGAAGACGGCCTCGGTCAACAAGTGGCTGGAATCGGCGCCTATGCCTACTGGAACAAGACACTGTACGCAGAAATTTCCGGCTATCGTACCGGCGACGGCGTGTTCTCCTTCATGACCCAGGGTAACGGCGGCCAGGTATACATCAAGGGAACCAATCCCTATATCCGCCTGGCCCTCACCAAGGAATGGGGCCCGAGCAATGCCATGATCGGCTTTACCCATTTCGATGTTCGTCCCTACACGGATCAGACCAACCTCGGCGGCGCGACCGACCACTACCGGGATACCGGCTTCGATGCCCAATACCAATATCTGCTCGATCCCTATACGCTCACCGCGATGGTCACGCGCATTCACGAAACCATCGATTCCGGCACGCCGGGTGTGTCGAGCGACACGGTCAATTCCCTGAGGGCCAAGACCTCCTTTACCTATCAGGCGAAATATGGCGCCACGGTTTCCTATTTCAATTACGACAATACGGGTAATGGCGCGTCGGGCTTCAGCGCCGTGGATACGCGATACGGCTCAAGCGGCTGGACGCCGGAGGTATTCTGGCTGCCATTGCAGAATGTGCGGATCGGGCTCCAATACACGAAGTTCAACAGGTTCAATGACACCAGCCAGAACGCGAGCGACAACAACACGCTGTTCTTTTATGTTTGGGGCGCGTACTAAGCTGCCGGCTGCAAAACACGATAGGCGCCGCAATGGCGGCGCCCCAATATAGATCATGCAAATATTCGGAGACCATAGAATGAAAACTGCAACACTCACCGTGGTACTGGCCGCTGCCGCGATCGGTGCCGGCTGCACGACGCTGTCGCGCTCGCGCGACCTGGGCAACCCCAACGTTCCGGGCAAGACCCTGGCCCAGCAGGTCTGCTCGAATTGCCACGGCGTCGACGGCAATTCCATCAATCCCACTTTTCCCAAGCTAGCCGAGCAGCAGGATGAATACATAACGGGGCAGCTGAAGATGTTTCGTAGCCATCACCGCGACGATCCCCCGGGATTCGAGTACATGTGGGGCATCAGCCGCAGCCTGACCGATGCCCAGATCAAGGGCCTGGCGAAGTACTTCTCCTCGCAAAAATCGGTTCCCCTCGCGCCGGGAAATCCGAAGCTTGCAGCCATTGGCAAGCAGATATTCCACGACGGGCTGCCGGCAAAGGGTGTTCCGCCATGCGCGTCCTGCCATGGAGATCACGGACAGGGCAACGGCCTGTTTCCCCGTATCGCGTATCAACATTCGGACTACGTGATCAAGCAACTCACGGTGTTCCAGCGAACCAACGAAAGGCCGGACGGCGTCATAATGAAGACAATCACCCATTCGCTCGACCACGAGAACATGGAAGCCGTCGCCGCTTATCTGCGGGGTATGACGCAGAAGTAAGGGCGTCCCCCAATGGAATTGGAGCCTTGCCGAGCGCAGAATCGGAAGGCTCCGGTCGCGCGAGCTAATCGAAGGGTATCTCGATGACGGTATCGAGTGTCGAGGCGCCAGCCGTGTCGCTCGGGCCACGTCCGATCCCGACATTGAACACACAGCGTTTGCTGTCGTAGCCGGGCGCAAGAGACGTCGTTGCGACCGCTCCACGTGCGACAGCAATTTATTGAACTCCGCGTTTGCGTACCCACCAAATGTCACCAGAGCGGGGTTGGTACCGTGGGGACAGCATGAATCAATCCGCGTACCGCTGGTATTACGGCATGATCATCCTGGCATTGGCGCTGGATCCGTCGTTGTCCGACGCGCAGCAAAAAAATGCTGCGCCTCTGCTGCAACAGGCGCGCGCGGCAGTAGCCAAAGCGCTGGATCGCCCCGCAGCCGGTATCAGCTTCGATGGACTCAGGCTGATTCCGGACAAGCTCGGGGCGATTGTGTGCGGGACCGCCGACGGCAAACGCTTTCTTGCCGACGTGACCAAAACGCCCAGCCCGCCGCAAATAGAGGGCGCGCTGAGCCCTTCGATGTTCGATTACCTGTGGAATGCGCGCTGCCGCGGCATGTCCGCGGACGCCGCGGCGGAAATTCTCAAGCGTGAAATGAAGCAGTAGAGTTGTCGGACGCGCATCACCAAAAACGCATCACAGGGACCGTCAAACCCAGTCGGGACCCTGTGATGCCATTACACCCGATGCATAGCGCAGGTCAGAATCCGAAGTCTTCCCCACTATCCGAGCCTCTGGACCTGAAGATGCCACCGGTCACTGTAGTATCGACGCCGCCCGCGGTCGTGTACTGTCCGGCAGCGAGGATATTTGTACCTTTTGCTATCGAAGCGGGATCGCGAACTGAAGTCGCATCGAACAGAATATCGATTCCATGTACGGTCACCGAACTCGGATTTCCCGCCGTGACCGCACCGTCCGCCGGCCCGGTGATCTTCACGAAATTGTCCGAAGGCGCCTCCACAATCTCGAAAGCATTGGCTTGCAGCCCACCGGTCGAAGTTGTCTGAACCGCCAAGGTTACATACGGCAGCGCACTTAGCCCTTGGATATAGGTCTGGAAGTTCGTGATATTGAAGGTCGGCCGCGGCCTCACGGTTCGATCGACGATCATCGTGTTCGAGTCCACGGTGGCCGTCTGCCCAAGTACAGTCACGACATAGGTACCGGCGGCGGTCCCGGCGGTCACACTGGTCAAGGGACCGGCAAGTACCAAGCGCGCAGGAGCTGCGGGGCGATCCCTAAGGATCGAGGTTGCCGTGACATTTTGGCCATTCGCGGCTACCGTGCCGACCAGTTCCACCGTGTCGCCGACAGCGGGAATTTGATTTCCAGCCAGGCCCGAGCCGTCGATAGTGATTCCCTGGACCACGAAACTCGTCCCGGTCACGCTGGAAACCTTACCCTCGATTTCGACCTGAACCCCGGCCGTTTGAGGCAGCAGATCGACCAGCCGCGCTGCGGTTGGCGCGAACATTGAATTTGTCGGCGCGGTGAACCCGAATGCCGCAACGGTTTTGCCCACGGCGGCGATCGAGGAGCAGGCAGCGGTGACCTCATCGGCTCGACAGGTAGCGGCGCTCAAGTCAACGGTTTCACCGCCGATGACAATCGAGCTGCCGCTGACGGTTGTAACCTGCCCCTCGAGCTTGAACGGCGAGCCGCTCGTAGCGGCAGTGGGCGCGACATAATCCTGAACGCTGATCAGCGTCGCCACGATTTGTGCGGCCGTTCCCGTCGAATAGAGGTAACCGTGAACGGTGACGTAGCTGCCGGGCGTCGCTCCGCTCGTAGCAGTCAAGCCGGATTGAGCGTTGATGGCGCTGCACGGGCTGCTTGCGGCGGCGACGCAGGCGCGCCGGTCGACGTAAGCCGTAGACGAGGTGATCTGAACCGTTTGCCCCATCACCGTCAAAGTGCCTGCGCTGACCGAGTTGACGTCGACGAATCCCCGGGCGAGGGGATCGACGTGTATTTCGGACGCGACGGGCGCGTTCGCGCTGCTGTCGGACGCCGGAATGACGCGCACCACCTCTCCGATATCGAGGTCGGCGGTTCCGGTCGTCGTCGCCCCGGTATCGTCGTCCACAACGCTGGCGTTGTTGGTGTTGAACTCGTGTCCGTTGACGAACACGCTGCCGAAAGCCGTTATCGCGCCGGTCGACTGCGACGCTACGGTTGTCGATGAGGGGCTTGAACCTGTAGCAGAAGCGCCGGTCGTTGCACCACTACCTCCTCCCCCGCTGCCGCATGCGGCAAGCATGGCTGCCACCGCCGTGGCGGCGAGCGCGCCCGCCGCTTTCCTGAAGTTGATTTGCATAGCTTAGCTCCTCATCGAAGGTGCCGATACGAGTTGCCCGGTCCAGCGATCGCAACGAACAGCGCATCGCCTTCAGCACTACGCATGGCAATTTTCAACATTGCGACACGAATGATGTTGCCCGGCGGCTTCGCTACACCTTGCCGGCCGCGCAACAATTCAGGCCGGATCATACATGGGAATTTCTCCCATGTTTAGAATCGTCCGTGAAAAACGTCACGGAGCCGTTCAATTAATTTTGTGGCCGCAGACCCCTTTACGGCCAGGCTGCACATCGATGGTCGCCGCGGATTCATGCGCAGGTGGCGCGCATACAGGGCGCGCGTCTCTACGCCGCCCCCCGCTGTGCGCTATTCGACTTGCATGTCGTTCTTGACCGCCTTGACGCCGGCAACGCCGCGCGCAACGTTGACCGCTTCATCCATGGAGTACCGCGATGAGACGACGCCGCTGAGATAGACCGTCCCATTGAACGTGGCTACGTGAATATCAAACGCTTTCAGGGAAGGTTGGTCGAGCATTGCGGCCTTCACTTTGGTCGTAATGGCAGCATCGTCGAGGTACTCTCCGGTGCTTTCCCTGGTGGGAGTCGCCGCACAGCCCATCATTGTTGCCAGCGTGACGGCGAGGAAGATCGCGGAAGCAGTTCTATTGAGGCGTTTCATTTCAAGACTCTCCTTTGGCTAGCGCACGGAAATCCGGTCCCTATTCGACAGCTGGATGGCAATACGTTCACACGCGGCCGCCAGGCGCCGGGTCAAGTCGATCTTCCCAGCCTGCGCATCCGCGCTGAGCTGGATTGGTGGAGCCTGCATTCACGATTTGGCATGCAGAACGGGATTTGCAGTCTTCGACAAATCCGACTTGCGTAAAAAGGGAAGCATTTGGGCCAAGACGCCGTCGTGCACGATGAAGTGATGTCTCAATGCCGCTGCGATGTGCAGGCCTACGAGCGCGATCAACAGGTAATCCAGATTTTTGTGCAGCTCCATGAGAAATCGGCCGAATTCCTTGTCTTTCCCGATAAGATCGGGCAGCGGTATCACACCGAACCATACAGTCTGGAACCCCGTAGCCGAACTCATCAGCCACCCGCTCAACGGCGCCGCGACCATCAGGGCATAGAGGAGGAGGTGCATGGCTAATGCGCCAATTCGCTCCCACCGCGCCATCGTCGCGGGAAGTTCAGGCGGACGGTAGATCGAACGCCACAGCAAGCGCACTACGACCAGCATCAGCGCCGTCATGCCGATCCATTTGTGATAGTTGAACAGCCTCAGTTTAGTCGGCGACAACGCGAGACCGTGCATGTACAAACCGAGCGGAAACGCCGCGGAGATCAATAGCGCGATTGCCCAATGCAGAGCCACCGCGGTACGCGTGTAGGTCGGAACTCGTGTCGACAAAACCCGGTCCTCTGATGCGTGGTTTTCCGGAAAACGCTCAATGGCCGATCAATTTGAATTCGACCACGACCTCGTCCTGAACAGCGATAAGGCCGTTCAGCACCGAGTAGGGGTGTGCACCGAAGTCCGTCTGGCGCAGCACCATCGCGCCGGTCACTGAAAGGTGCTGCGGAAGCCCCTCGACGTCGAGGGGGACCCACATCTCGCGCTTCCGGCCATGCATCTCCACCTGTATTTTCGCGGCGAATTTTGTGCCGTCCCCGGCGATTTTCAGCGAATGGATGCGCACGAACGGGAATTTGCCCGCCTGCATGTTCTCCTCGCCAAGCATGTGCTTGCGCACGCCCGCTACGTCCTGGGGTGAAAGCACGGAGGCAAATGCGCTGCCCAGCACCGCACGGTACGCAGGATTGTCGATTTCCAGTTGGTCGAGGCGGAATTCCAGGTCGAAACGCGACTCCGAAGTTCCGGCGGGCGAAAGGTAAAAGAAACCGGTGAACTTGGGCGCCGCAATGACATGGTTGTGCGCCAGCCTGGCAGCGCGGCCGCCGCGAAATACATAGATCCGGATCACAGAAGCATGCGGATCCAGCGTGTAGACCTTCCCTCCCGCTCGTGCCAGATTCGAATAAGCGGCCTTCAGGTCCGTCTCGCCCTCGCCCGGCGCAATCGACGACTCGCTCATTGTCACGCGAGCCGGTATGGCGGTGCAGCTTATCAAGGGGATGGTTGCGGCAAAACCAAGCAAGAAAATGCCGAGCCTTTTGCTAATCACGAGAGATCCTTTGTGGTCGTTGAATTGAAAAGGAAACAAAAGTCGCCGCCGGTGGCGTCCGTGGCGCTTCGCCTTAGCGCGATGCGATGGGAGCGCTCTTCGTCGCCGCAGGCTTAAGCGCGAACCGTACTTTGACGAGTACGTCCGGCGCCACAACCCCGCCCTCGTTCCATTTGCCGCCACCGATGGCGAAGTCGGACCGCTTGATCGTGAATTCGCTGTTGACGATGGTCTTTCCGTCGGCCTGGTCGGTGGCGCTGAAGGGAATTACGAATTCGCGCTCCTTGTTATGAATACTCAGCGTACCGGTGGCTTCATATCGCCCGTTGCCGAGCGCCCGTATCGACGCGCTCTTGAACGTCGCATAGGGGGCGTGTACCTTGTCCAGCCAGTCGGGACCCACCGCGAGCGCGTCCGCTTCGTCGCTTCCCGTGCGCAGCGAGCCGATATCGACGCGCATGTCTACGCTGGATTTCTGCGCCTTGAGCGGGTCGATATCGACCATCGCTTCGAACCGCTTGAACGTACCGGATACCGGAACCCCCATTTCCTTCACGATGAATTCGATCTGCCCCTCTCGCGGGACCAAGGTACGGGGCGTCGCGCATGCGGTGATCGAAGAAAGGGCCAGGCAGGTCGCTAGCAACGTTGACTTGTACATGTTTCCCTACGGCTCAGATTCGTGAAGAGTATCGGCGCGCTCGATCATGCGCTTGTCCCAATGAAGCGGTGCAACGTCGGCATCGCACAAGAATTGGATAAGCAACGTCCTTCCCGACAACACGCGACAAAGCTTGACACGGCGGCGCTGGCGTCAGCATAATGGGATATTCTCACATTTCTAGAATTCGATCAACCAGTCCAGCCAGCGGGTGTCGTGAAGTCAAAACTCAAAAGCGAAGAGGTGCTGGACGTTTGCGTGTCGAGCCTGTTGCCGCTGGTGCGCTATTGCCTGCTGGAGGGCGTCAACTATCCCCTGTTCGTCAAGGCGCTCAAGCCCGTTTTTGCGCAGGCGGCAAAGCTGGAACTGGAGAAGGGCAAGGTCAAGATCAACGACTCTTCGATCAGCATGATGTCCGGTTTGCACCGCAAGGACGTCCGCGAACTGAGCCAGGAAGACAGGCAGCCGATCGTACATTCCGGATCGGTCGCGTCGCTGCTGTTCACCAAATGGGTAAGCGATCCGCCCTACCTGCTCAGGAACGGTAAACCCCGGACCCTGCTCAAGAACGGACCGAAGCCGTCCTTTGAAAGCCTGGCTCAGTCGATTACGCAAGACGTCCATCCGGGGTCGATTCTCAAGGCCATGCAAGCCCAGGGCATGGTGCGCTGCGACCACGGAGGCAAGGGCAGAACGGTGCGGGTAACGCTGGTGAAGGAGAGTTTCGTGCCGCGGGACGATTTGAGCGAAATGCTGAAGCTGTTTGCCGCGAATCTGCAGGATCACATCGCTGCGGCCTCGACCAATCTGCGCGGAAGCGACCCGCCCTTTCTCGAACAGGCGGTGTTCGGCAGCGGTCTTAGTGAGGTCTCGGTCGACAAATTGGCCAAATTCAGCCGCCGGCACTGGGAAAAATATTCGCTGGAACTGATCAAACTCGCCAACCGGCTTTACGCCCAGGACAAGAATACCGCCCAGCCTCATCGCTTCAGGCTGGGCAATTACTTCTATTCAACGCCAATCGCGGCTTCCGGCCGGCAGGCCGCTCCAACGCAATCGGAGAAAGGCAAATGATTTCCAGGGTATTAAGGCGATGTGCCGCCGCGGTACTGATCGCCGGCCTGGCGGGTTGCGGCAGCGGCGGTGCCGGCATCCTATTGGCCTCCGGGGTCGGGTCCGGAGGCACGGGCATAGTGGCCGGCACCGTTACCGGCTTCGGCAGCGTCATCATAGACGGCAGCCGTTATCCGGACACCGGTGCGGTTTATGACATAACCGGCGACAGTAATGGCGCAGTAGCCGTTTCCCCGACAACGGCCGGGATCGGACAGCAAGTCGAGGCGGAAATCGACGCCGGCGGCAACGCCACAGCGGTGCATATCTACCCCGAAGTGATCGGCGTGGTGTCGGCGGTCTCCGCATCGACAAATTCCATCACCGTCGCCGGAATGCGGGTGGTCGCGAATGCGACCGACCCCGCGCTGCCGATTACCGTCTATGCCGGATACACCCGGTTTTCCGATATTCACGTCAACGACCGGGTGGAAGTGTACGGTCTGCCCGAAGCCGACAGCTCGAGTCCCTATCTGGCGGCCTCGCGCATCGAACTCAAGCCGAGCAGTTGCACCGGCGTATGCGGGGTGCGCGTCAGCGGGACGCTCGATCAATTGAACACGATCGCGCAGACGTTCACGCTGGGCGCGCTGACTGTGAGCTATAGCAGCAGCACGCTGATCACGCCCTCCGGCCAGGGTCTGGCCAACGGCGAGCGTGTTTCGGTGTACAGCAGCACGCCTTTGAACGGCACCAGCCTGAGTGCCGCCGCAATCACCGTCAGGGCGATGGCCACTTCAGCCGGCTACCTGCGGTTGAGCGGTGCAATCAGCGGCTATGCGAGCAACGACAGTTTCAGCGTCTCCGGCGTCGCGGTAAATGCCGGATCGGCAACGCTCACGCCGGGGTCGCTGGTGCTCGCGAACGGGGTTACCGTGGTTGTCGTCGGCAGCTTCGACCCGGCCACGAATCAGCTGGTCGCAACCGGCGTCACCGGATACAGCAGCGATTCGATCCAGGCGGAGTTGCACGGCACCATCACCAACTTCGCCAGCGTCGCCAACTTCCAGGTCCGCGGCACGCTGGTCGACGCCAGCGCCGCCACCTTCTCCGGCGGCACCGCAGCCGATTTCCAGAACAATGCCTATGTGGAAATCCACGGCACGGTCTCGAACAATGTCGTCAGCGCCAGCACGGTCGCATTCACGTCCGAGAGCGACGGCAGCGTCGACGATCTCACCGGTGTCGTAAGCGGCTACACCTATCCGACACAGCCATTTTCCATCACCCTGGACAACCGCGGGACCACGGTCCAGGCAATCCTGGCGGCGGCGCCGTTCTATATCGGCGGCACCAGCGCCGATCTTAGTGACGGCAAGTACGTTACCGTCGACGCTTCGCTGGTCAACGGCCAGTGGGTGGTCAATACCGTCACGTTCCTGCTCGGCACGCCGCCGGCCGGCAGCGGCTCGCCTGCTTCCGGCAACGGCACCGAAATCGAAGGAATCCTCGGCAACATAAACCTCGGCGCCAGCACCTTCAGCCTGAACGGAATTACGGTGAACTTTGCCGGGGTCACGCTGTCTGGAAGTGGCACACTTGCAAACGGCGTCAACGTGCAGGTTTATGGCACGCTAAGCGGATCGACGCTCACCGCGAGTCGGATCAAGATCGATCAGGACCAGGACCAGAACTAGGAGCGGCAACTTGAAAGCGCTTCCACTTTTGCTGCTTGCCGCATGGGCCGGTGTTGCGCTCGGTGCCGGACCGATGTCCGTCGACGCGTACCCTCAGGGCACTGCGATCGCCGTCAAGGCACGCGCAATGATCAAGGCTCCCTACGCGCTGATTTGGCGGACACTGACCGACTACAACCATCTATCCGATTTCATTCCCGGAATGATGACGAGCCACGTCGTCGGCCGCCGCGGCAGTACCGCGATCGTCGAAGAAACCGGGGAGGCGGGATTTTTGTTATTCAGCTTCCCCGTCGATGTGTTGGTCGCATCGCACGAGGAGCCACCTTCTTTCATAGGGATACGCGTGCTCGAGGGCAACCTGAAGCAACTCGACGGCGGTTACCGAATTGAAAAAGCGGGCCGCCAAAGCGATGAATATGTACTGCGCTGGTCGGGGGTGATTGACCGCCCCACCCTTTTGCCGCTGTTCATATCCGTGCCCCTGATGCGCGCAAAAATCGCCGAGCAGTTCCGCGGCATGGTCGATGAAATCGAGCGCAGGGAAGCGTTGCGCACCGGCCGGCACATCGGGGCATCGGGCGTGTCATGAGCGCATGTTCATCATCGGCCGCAACTTTGGCAGATTCCGCTTTCGGGAGATTCATTATGCGAGAAATTCATGTGACCCGATCCGTCCTCGCCATGGCGCGCCGAACACTGGTTGCGACGGCGCTTTCGCTGGCGGTAGTTGTCCCGGCGTTCGCGAGCGGCGGGCCGCTGGGCATCGACCATAGGTTGTCCTACGACGATAGCGGGATCTGGGCGCGCAAATACCAAACCGGCCTGCTCGGTCTGATGATTGCCGGGGAAATCGGCGGCGCCGTAATGGAAGGCGGCGAAACGCGCCTGGGCAAGACCTTGTGGCAGGCAATCGACTCCTCCGCGCTGGCCGGCGTATCCGCCCAGGGCATGAAGTACGCGTTCACGCGTTCCCGGCCGAGCCAAACCAACGACCCGAATCAGTGGTTCCAAGGCGGGTCGCACTACAGCTTCCCCAGCGGAGAAGTTTCGGCCGTGACCGCCATCGTGACGCCTTTCGTGCTCGAATATCGCCAGGACTATCCCGCCGTGTACGCCCTGGAACTGCTCCCCGCTTATGACGGCATCGCGCGCATGAAGGTACATGGGCACTGGCAAACGGACGTTCTGGCCGGCTTTGCGCTCGGCAGCCTGACCGGATATTACGCGCACAACCGGAACAGCCCTTTCGTTCTTGGCCTTCTTCCACACGGATTCACCGTAGGATTTCGCAAGAAATTCTAGTCGCGAGAGGCTGAAGGAAATTAATGATCATGCTGAGAAGTCTAGCGGGATTGCTTCTGCTTGCCGCCCTGAGCGCTTGCGCCACGGTCGGCGGCAATCCCAACGACCCGTTCGAGCGCTACAACCGCGCCATGTTCAGCTTCAATGACAGCGTGGACAAGGCGGTCGTCAAGCCGGTGGCCACCGGCTACAGGAAGGTGGTGCCGCAGTTCGCCCGCACCGGGGTGACCGATTTCTTCTCCAACGCGGGCGACGTCTGGATCGGCGTCAACAACGTGCTGCAGGGCAAGATCGCCCCCGGCGCGAGCGATTTAGGCCGTTTCGCGATCAACACGACCGTCGGCATTGGCGGTCTGTTCGACGTCGCCAGCAAAGCCGGACTGCAGAAGCACAACGAGGATTTCGGCCAGACCCTGGGCCGCTGGGGCATGGGCAGCGGCCCCTACGTGGTGCTGCCGCTCTTCGGGCCGAGCGACGTGCGCGACGGCCTCGGCCTGGCGGTGGATATGTACGGCAACCCGCTCCGGTACGTGAACAATATTCCGACGCGCAACGAGCTTTACGGCGTGCGCCTCGTCGATCAACGCGCCAACCTGCTCGACGCGAGCCGGTTGATGGAAGAGGCGGCGCTGGACCCGTATGCCTACGTGCGCAGCGCCTATCTGCAGCACCGGCGCAGCCTGGTCTACGACGGCCATCCGCCGCCCAAGCACCATGCAATCACGAAGTAGAATTTTGTAAAGCTCATCCCCGGATGACATTGACGCTGGATTTTCCCGTTTCCGTATTTCCACCTGTATCGTGCACTTTTTGCCAAAGGACCCATCCATGCGAATCAACTTCAAATCAGCGGCTGGCGCGCTCGCTTTCGGATACGTTTCGTGACTACTTTCGACGAACTCGTGCAGTTGATTCACGAAACATTCGGCGTCGAGCCGGGGGTTCTCGCTCCGGCCACCACGCTGACGGAGTTCGGTCTCGACTCCCTGACGCTGGTCGAATTGATTTTTGCGATCGAAGAGCATTTCGGAATCCAGATTCCGGACCATGCCGACATTAAGACCCTCAAAGCTCTTACAATGCTGATCGACGAGCTCGGCGCGAGCCAGGCCGGCTATCGCCTGAATCAGGCAGCCAATGGCTGAATGCGGCCGGCAGCTCGATCGCGAGGAACCACTTATCCGGAAGGAGGCGCCACTTTGAAACGCAGGATGTATGTCACCACGCTGTGTATCGCGTTGCTGTTGCCATGTTTGGTCAATGCAACGGAAGGCAATTTCAAAAGTTCCCTGCGCGGCGATTACGCCGACACGCTCGCTGTAGCCTGTATGAGTTCGTCCACCGGGTTCGGTAGCCTCGCCGGCGTTCCGGGCGCTGCCGAATGCCTGTTCTTGCTCCCGCAGCAATCGGAACGTCGCCTGGTTCAACGGCGACGGCACCGGGACCATGTTCAACAACCGGGCACCCGTAAGCTGTCACTATCGGAGTCCGCGCAGTTACCTGCGACGGAGCCGGCGCTGCTCTAGCCCGGGCCCGCAGCGACGAGCTTGAACCTTGTCCATGGCCGTCGCCGAAAGAACGACTCATCGCTTTTCGGCTGCCTGTCGGTAACGAAAGATCAATCCCTGCCCTTGCGCAGGTTCATGCAGGCTCACGCTGCCGCCGAGGCGGGCCGCAGCCTCGCGGGCAATCGCCAGCCCCAGGCCGCTGCCTTCGCCGGCCGCATCCGGCATGCGGTAGAACGCATCGAGCACCCGCTCGCGCTCCGAGGCAGGAATCCCCGGCCCGTTGTCGACCACCTCGATCACGGCATCCCCGTGTTCGTGCAGCAGCCGCAGGGTCACCTCGCCGCCTTCCCCGGTGTACTTCAGTGCATTTTCCAGCCCGTTTCTGAGGATCAGCCGCAGCGGCTCCGGCGAGACGTGCAATGACAGCCGCGCGCCTTCGTCGAGCCCGAGATCGATGCGTTTTGCTTCGGCCAAGGGCAGGTATTCGGCGATCAGTTCGCGCGCCATGGTCGAGACATCGACGTCGGTCTCGCTGGCGGCTCCGGCCTGGGTTCTGGCAAGGTTCAACAGCTGCTCGGTCAGGTGCCGCGCGCGTTCTATGCCCGCCTGCAGCGGATGCACGCGCTCGCGCAGGATTTCGACCGATCCCGCTTGGCGCAAATTCTGCGCCTGTACCGATAGTGCCGTCAGGGGGGTTCTCAGTTCATGCGCCGCATCGGCGATGAAGCGCCGCTGCTGTTCGATCATGCGGTTGATCCGTTCAAGCAGCCGGTTGATCGACTGCACGAACGGCGCTATCTCATCCGGCACCTTGGCGACAGGGAGCGCGGCCGGACGTTCTTCCGATTGGGCATCGGCCACCTGGGCAAGGGCACGAACCGGCGCGAGGCTGGCACGGACCAGGCGCCTGGAAAAATACGACAACAAGGGAATCAGCACGAGCAAGGGCAGCAGCGTGCGCAAGGCGCTGTCGCCTGCGGCTTCGCTGCGTACCTGGGTCTCCTGGGCTACGGCAATGCGCGCACCCGACTTTACGGTACGAACATATACCCGCCATTGCGTTCTCCCGAGATCGAGCGTGTGGAATCCTGCCGTCAGATCCGCCGGCAGCGCGAGCCGTGCAGAGCCGACGGCAGGCGACGCCGCGAGCCGCTGGACGACGATGCGCTCCTCGGGATCATTGTCCAAAGCCGCCACGGAACGCTGCCCGTCCGAAGGCAGCCGGGCGGTATCCACCAGGACGGCAATCTGGCGCAGGGTGTCGTCCTGAAACTCCTGCGCTTCGTTGTAGGCGAGCCCGAACGAAACGGCGGCGGCGAGGAAGCCGGTCGCGACGATGGCGATGCTCAGCCAGACCGACAAGCGCTGTTGCAGGGAGTTGCTCACGGATCATTCGCTCCTTACGTGGTCCTGCGCCTATTTTGCCTCAGCGCCGGCTGCGCGATCGTTTTGAGATTCCCCAGTAAACGCCGGCAGCCAGCAGCGTCAGCGCCAGCACGCCGGCCAGCCAAAGTTCAGCCGTATGAAGCCGCAGCAGCCATACGGTGATCTGCTGACCGAAATAGTAGACGCCCGTACTCCATGCGCCGACCCAAAGGAGCCCGCCCAGCGCGTTGTAGAACGCAAAGCGCTTCCAGTCCATTTCGGCACTGCCCGCGACGATGCCGTTGAGCTGCCGCAGCAGCGGGAAAAAACGTGCGATGATGACGACCTCCGGGCCGTAATGCGCGAAGAAACGTTCCGCCTGCTTCAGCCGCGCGGCGGTGATGCCCACGCGCGCGCCATGGCGAACCAACAGCCTGTGGCCGCCGAAGCGGCCGATGGCATAGCCCACGTTGTCGCCGAGCACTGCCGCCGTCCATGCGCTCAGGCCCACGAGCCAGATGTCGAGCTGGCCCTGTGCGGCGAGGAAGGACGCGGCGACGAGGAAGGTCTCGCCCGGCAGCGGCAAGCCGAAGGATTCCGCGAACAGCACGCCGAACAGCGCGCCGTAACCGTATTGGGCGATGTAGGGGTGGACCGTGGCGAGCAGGCTATTCATCGTCCGCCATGCTGGAAGCGCGCCGCCGATCGGCGCCGGATGTGATCACGCCGTATTATCCGTCTGCCGGTCGAAGCGCGCGTAGCGCAATGCCAGCGTCGGCAGCACCAGCAGGTTCAAAACGGTCGACGTAATCAGAC
>Ga0307377_10003634_pt1 | contig 17290 bp, 17 predicted proteins | sample TR3MG_FD_202535 | JGI IMG/M metagenome (GOLD analysis project Ga0307377, IMG submission 202535) | Soil microbial communities from Risofladan, Vaasa, Finland - TR-3 | ecosystem: Environmental > Terrestrial > Soil > Coastal area > Acid sulfate soil | place: Finland: Risofladan, Vaasa | collected... | reverse complement strand
AGGATAAAAAGTCCAGATGGTACTTTTTCAAAACTTTTAGACATGAACAACGATGGTGTTTTTTGCTTAGGAGGAGAGCCTGTCAAAGGGGTTCCTGCTGGTTATATGGACGTAACTTCAATGGGAGAAAGTAATTCAACCGGGTGGTCTATTAAGGCAACTATGACGCCAGACGTTCTCGACGCAGAGTACTTTATAATGATTTCTTTTGACTGGAGAACAAATTCTACAGCCATTGATTTTGAAGCTAAGATAGAAGTTGATGGCTCACCAGTATGGGAAATGACTGATAGAATAAACAACTCAAGTTCGTCAATGTCAGTGCCTGTGACTAGGCATATACCGATAGTTATGACGGCAGGATCACCAGAAATAAATTTTTCATACAGACCGTCTGCTAGTAATAAAAAAGCTTACACATCAAATGTTGTACTCGCAATATGGAGGAGAGGATAATGGCTATTACAAAATATTCATACACAAAACAAGTAGAAATAGTAAATTTAAAATCAGAAATAGAATCTAGTACTATAACTATAGCGTTAGATCATTTATCAGCGAATAATACAGATGTAGATATTTATTTCAAAGCGGCAATCTCAACCGGAGAAGAGACAGAATTAACAACTATAGTTAATAATCATATATATGTAGCTGACTTGTACGAAAGAGAGACAATAAGAACGAAGGTAGTAGAGGAGTTAACTGAGACTGGCGGACATTTCGCTGCGACGGTAGTTGGCGTAACAAGTAATACTGTTGGTTGGCATTATCAAGATTATACATGGCCTATTCCTATTTCTTTTCTATCAGCAGAATACAATTCGGAAGATGAGCACAGAGGGGATAAAGTAGAAGCAGTGGTAAGTCCAGATACTATTATTGGGGCTATTACAGGTAATGTTTCTGCAAGTGACGTTGTTATAAATGTTCAACAATCAGTTATTGACAATGTTGATATTGGATTTTGGGTGAGTATTACTGATGGTGTAAGCTTAGATGACCTTGGTAGAGTCGTTGCCATAGATGATATTAATAATCAAGTAACGGTTGAAATAGCAGCTACTCAAAGTTTCCTAGCCTCTTCTCCAACATATTTTAGAATGAGTATAAAAATAATGCACGAATTCGACTTATACTCTCCTGGCCCAATAGCCATCGGTGAATCGAAAATAGGTGGTAGTTATGTTCCAGCTAATACCACGTTGAGAATAAGATATTACAATGCAGATGGAGCGCAGAAAACATTTAATGGTGCGATTGATTATTTATATTAATTTTTCCAACTCGCTTTCATATTTTGTAAATACTGTACCATCAACGTCTGACAATATAGAATAAGCCCATTCTTCTTTAGCGTGATTGTAAAATGCTTGGAGGACAGAGCCGTATTCGTTTTCATTTACATTTGATTTTACTTTAGTGTGTAAAAATTGAGGTTTAGTGTTTGGTTTGTTTTTTTTAAAATCTTGCAAAAAAGCTTTCTTATTCATTTTATCCATTCCTATATTTCCTTATACATATATACTGAGTTTTTTTTAATTAACCTTGGTTTTGTATAATGTAAGAAACAGAACTAAAGGAATTATATGGAAGGCAAAGGTAATATTGATATAAAAACCTGGGAAGGAGACTTGAGAAGACTTATGAGTGGGGATGACTTTTCGTCAAAAGAATTGGATATATTCGAATCTAAAATTGATATAACATTGAAAGAATTAAATCAACATAATAATCAATTATTAGAAATGAAAGAAAATTATGATAGTTTTAAGAAACAAATGATAGAATTAAAAGCTACGGTTAAATTTTTAAAAATAACAAAATGAATGATAGTGATAAGAGTTGGGTCGATAACCTTTCGGATTCTTTAAAAGACAGAGATGAAGAAAGGAAAGAACGTATAAAAAGAATAAGAGAGATATTAGAGGGACTAGCCGGTTCTAAGCCGATTTTTCCACCTGATGATAAAAATGGTAAGTGATATGAATTGGAAAGATGAATTAAGAAATAATTTAAATGATAAAAAAGATATTGAATACAAGTGGATTGAATCAGATATTGAAAACGCAATGGAAGGGAGCATGTATTACTGTCAGTACGATGAATGCGTGTATGTCTTGATAGGTAGTGCTTGGGTAGTCGTGTCTCAAATGATGGGTTTATACAACGATGAGCTGGGTTAATGATTTAAAAGCGTCTTTGAATATTTTAAATCCAAATGTGATAAGTATGTGTCATACAGATGGGAATATGCATGTCATTGCTAAAGATTATAACTTTTCACATATATCAGACAATGCGACTATAAGTTTATCTGTTTTTATCGATGAGTATAACGGTGTCCTCAGTTCTGAGAATATGTCAATGCATGTTGGTTTGGTTAAGAATTCTTGGTGCAGCATTGCTATTAAAATAGATGATGGGATAGCTGAATTTTATCTGAACGGAACCATTGTATACAAGGGCATTAGTGAGTGGCTTAGTTTTAAGTGTTATTATTCCACGATATCCAGATTAAATTTCTATGAGGGGATTAATAGAGATAATATAATGGCCATTCATCGAAACAATAAATGATGTATAATGCACATATCACACAATGTAAAAGAAAAGTGAGAAGATGATGAGTTGGATAAATAAGTTACAAGAAATGACTGACGCTACCGTGAACGAAGAGAAGATAATCAATTTTAATAGTAATAAAATCTCAAGTTCGATGTATAAAGGAGAGCTTCCGAAAGATTTTAGTTACTCTTTTTATTATGCCACGGACGACGCTCCTTCATATTCGTCTTGTCTCATTAACATAGAAGGCGACTCAGCTTCTTTACATGTAAATGGTGCACATGATGACGTTTTTAATGTTTCGGCGTCTAAGAATATAATTACTAACGATTTTAAAGAAAATGTATCAGCATGTAATCTTATGGTGTTTAATAAGTGTTTAAGTGCAGAAGAAATAAAAGTACTATTTGAGCATCTCTCTATTAATTCCCCAAAAAAATATTTATAAATAAAATCTACTCCCTAAACCCTTAGTGTTTTTTAAGTTTTCACACTAAGGGTTTTTTACGATCATAAAAAAAAGGCCGAACCTTTCGGAACGGCCTTATTAATCAGTCTGTATTACAGAAGATTATGGTACTTGTACGATGGCTACAGCGTAGTCATTTATAATTACAATACCGACTTCTTCGTAGATAACCCAACCAAGTCTAAGCTTTTTCGGATCGTCTGCTGGTAATACTGTGATGTCCTGTCTGATTGGGAATGCACCCACAGTGTCAGCTGGAGCGAACAACAATACTTCATCAGTTGGCATTCTCGATGATACGTGAATGTCTGATGTCCAAAGGTGTCCGAACAAACCACTTACAAGTACTTCACGAGTAGTTGCTTCGTCAAATACGGTTTTACCGAAGTTACGAACGTCTGCATATCTTTGTGCATGCATAACGATTTTCGCTACAGTTAAGTCGTGTTCTTCGATTGAAGCAAACGCTGCGTTAAGAGCTGCAATAGTTAAAGCACCACCAGCACTGACGATAATGTTGTCAGCCGGAGCCGCTGCAAAAGCTGCTCTGAAGATGTTAGAATCTTCTTCTTTCTGGATTGCTTCTTTAGCCTTAATCTGAGCTCTGTCTACGATGTAGAATCTACGAGCTTTGATTTCTGACAAACGAATTTGTGGGTTAACCGCAATTTCGAATGTTGGGACTAGTACTTCTTCGCCTTCAGTGATAAGGTCAGGAACGCCACCACGTCTAGAGATTACAGTTGCCTTAGAGTGAACATCTCTTTCATAACGAGCCAAAGCTCCTTGTGGAAGTTCGTCAACCATTAGACACTTACGTCCTACTGCTTGATACTCAAGCGCTCTACGAATAGGCTCTACCATAGCTTGCGCTAATGCGACACGGCCTTCTTCAGTTTCTAAAGCCTGTGCAACTACACGTTGCTTTTGCTCGTCTGTCATTGAACTATTTTTCAACATTTTATATTCTCCTTTTTATCATGGGCATCAATGGACACCCATAATTTTTAAGTTTTAAATTATAGCGCCATCTTGAAAGTCAAGAAAGTACCGAAGCTAGTATCTTGGTCTACAGTGATACCTGGAACACCTGTTGGGAATTCACCTTCTGATAGAACGTGACCGACAACTACTGCTGATGCAGAAGTTACATTGCTGTAAAGTCCGTTTGCGTCTACGAATAGTGCTTCGCCTGGAACGAATGTTAAAGCAGTATTGTACTGGTCAGTTGCGAATTTACCACCTGCGTGATAAATAGTCATCATACCAGATGCTTTAGTTTCGTCGAATGGGTCAGATACTCTGTTAACGAATCCTTGAGCAACATTACCTGCGCCTAAGATTGCGTCATTTGTAGATGGAATGCCAGCTACGTTAGTACTAGTTTTTGTGTCTCCGGCAACGCCGTAAACGAATGTGCTGTTATTGTCAGCCGCAATTACCAAGCCAGATGCATCTAGACTCACAGGTTGCCCCATGATTATTTCTCCAGAAGCTGCTCCAATTTGGTGCTCGTCGGCTACAACGTGGAATAATGGAATAAGTGCCATTTTATATTCTCCTTAATGTTTTTTTTAATCGTTGTATTTTTCATATTTGTCAAGGTCTTTAGTAAGTTTGAACATACTAGTTAGTTGACTTGCTAATGTGTCTTCTTTAGTTTCCCCAGAAAGGCCACTTAGGAGTGGTGTCTCTAGACCCATTTGTGCGGGTGCACTTGCGGTCTTGACTGCGCTTTCTTTAGAAGCTACTTTTTTCGCTCTTTGTTCTACGTATCGTGCTAACAAAGTTTTTATAGTTGGAACAGAGCTCATCGCTAATGTTTCAATCTCTTTGTCGTAATCTTTTTCTGCTATTTCTCCGTCCATCATCTCTAATGATGCCAATTTGGTAGCCAATTTAATTCTCTCGGCTTTTACTTCTGCTTCTTGTATTTCTTTTTTTGCTACGTTGGCAATTACTGTGCCTTTGATTTCGGTATCTACTTCTGTGTCTACTATATCTTTTTCGTGGCCCATAACTCCGCCACCGGCAGGGATTTTAGGCTCGTCCATGTCTTTACTCTCATCAGGTCCTAAGACTTGATTTCCAGTTGGGACGTCAGGATCTTTTGCGTCGAATTTCTCTTCATGTCCCATGGTAGAACCGTCTTGAAGTTTTTGACCTTTAAGGTCTTTGCTATCTTCAAGAGCGACAGGGTCTTTGATTACTTTTTCATTTGCTACTTTAGTCTGCTTTTGGTTCTTCGCTGTTGTTTGCTGTACTCTACCATCATGATCTGTCATTACTTCATCTCCTACTGTTTCCTTTTCGTGTCCCATTGCGCCGTCTCCGGCTGGAATACTGACTTTGTCAGTTGGAATTTCTTCATCAGGTCCCAATAGACTTTCATTCTTGCCCATTGGTACATCAGGCTCAGAAGCATCGAATTTCTCTTCATGTCCCATTGTTGAACCATCTTGAACTTTACCGATTTCTCCAGTTTCTTCTTGCGAAGTTTTTCTATCTGGAGTTACTTCCTTTGCTTGGTCAGAAATTTTTCTGTCACCCAACAAATCATTTATCTGCATTGTGTCCGCTGTGGTCAATGTAGATAGTGTATCGGTTTCGTTATATCTTTTTATATTTGAAGATTTCATGTTCTGTGCTAATTTGTTGATTTCTTCTTCTTCATTAGGAAGTGCTGGATTTTCTCCTTCTTCCGTTGAGGACATACTCATACCACCACATGACTCTTCATTGTCATCCATGTCTTCCATAGCATTATCTTCAACCATGTCGTCGCCCATGCTTTCCTTATTCATTACTGAGTCAACAGCATCTTTAAGGTTATTCATTGCGTCTTCTACAGGGTCTGATACCATGTCATCCATTTTCATTGTTTTGGATTCGTCGATTAAGTCTCCGCCCATATCATCCATGTCATCCATGTCTTCCATGTCGTCGTCAGAGTCTTCCATATCGTCGTCAGAGTCTTCCATGTCATGGTCGTCCATGTCGTGGTCTCCGTCGTCGTCGTTATCTAATCCGTCAACATCATCGCTGTCGAAGCTATTATCTTCTAAAAGATTATCGCTATCGTCGATAATGTCATGAGCATCTCCGCCCATCATATCTTCTATCTTATGAAGTAAAGCTGCTACTTCTTCAAGAATACCATCGTTGTCAAGTCCATCAACCATAATGTCGTCACCTTCCATGTCAGACATAGGAGTGTCAACTATAAGTTCGATTTCTTCTTCCTCTGGGAATTCGAAGAAAGCTTTCTTCTTTAATGCTTCACAAGCGTCGCAAGATGCTTCACTGTCTAGACCTTCACGAATCTTGTCTTCAACACATTCGTTCATTGGGTCTTTCTCGATTAATCTATTTGCGAGTCTCATAATTAGAGCATCTGAGTTTTTATCAGCACTATACATTTTATTACATGTACATTGTGCTAGAGGTTTACCTTTACATGCGCCGCTCATTGCTATCGCATTCAATCCGAATCTGCGAGACATTTTGCCTAGACAATCGTTGAATTGATTAGCATTTAGAGGTGCTTGGAATTGGTAATTTGCGCTTGCGATTTTCAACATCTTTTCTTCGTTAGAAGCGATTTTTTCCACGTCGCAATCTTTACATTCTTTAGCTTCTGTGATTGGTCTCCAAACAGTTACCAACTTAATGTCTTTGCCATCTGAGGCAACTTTGGTCACATACTTTTGTGAACAACTAAAACATTGAGATGAACCATCTATTTCAACTTCGGTATTATCTGAGCTACAAGTAGGACAGAATTTACCAGCCATGAATACCATTTTACCACTTTCGGAAGCTTTCTTATAAAACTTTCTACCTAGAGTAGTTACTGAAGCGGCCATCGGCATACCAAGATCCATTGCTGGCTCTTCGCCCATCATAGGCTCTTCGCCTAAATCGCCTTCCATATCGCCTTCCATATCGCCTTTACTATCTTCAATAGTACCTGGCCATCTGGTAACGTTCATTTCTATAGACATCTCGCCTTGAGCTTCACAATCGTGACAGTCAAAACTACCATTCTCTACTTCTACGTCGTCAGAACCACAAACTGGACACTTAGTTCCAGGAGGAGATACATCAAACTCTTCGTCGCCGCTCATCATTTCTGAGTCTTCGCTTTCTGTGAAGCTTTCAATAGGAGGAGTTCCTAGTGTTGGATCTGCTGGGCCAGAAGGCATAGTAGTTCCGCCACCACCCATTTCGCCACCCATTTCAGGAGTTCCGCCACCGGCAGGTCCCATTTGAGCTAGTTTGTTTAATTTATCAGCTCTATTAGAAGCTCTTTTATCAAGGCCTTCTTTAGGGTTTAATTTGTCAGTAGAAATTTCTTTCTTAGCATAAACAGCTCTAAAAAGTCCTTTCTCTTTATTTACATCGAATCTGAATGTTGCTACTTCTTCACCATTAGCTGCTGTTTGCGCAGTTTTGATAGTTTTCTTAAATCCAGCTTCTACTAATTGTTGCTCAGTGTATTTTTCACCAAGTTCCAACTCAGCAATTTCACCTTCAACGGCAATCAAGCCATCGTCATCTGAATCTGCTTCTTTTTCAATTGTTTCTTCTTCTTCAGTATCTGTATCTGCTTCGACTACACATTCACAAGGACAGCAATCGCAATCTTCGCACATTTCATCTTCGCTCTTTTCGTCTGAATCATCATCTGAATCATCATCTGAAGCTTCTTTGTTAATGGATTCATCAGCTGTTTCAGCGTGGTGCATAGCCATGGCATCTTCGCCCATTCCGTCATCCATCATACCGTCGTCTTCTAAAGCCATGTCTAACATGCCTAAATCATCAACTTCGTCCTCTAGACCATCTTCCATGGAATTCATTTCTTCCATAGCTTCCTGGATGAGGTGTTTGATTTCTGGCTTTTCGAATAAGCGAGGAATTACTTCCATAATCAAATCGATATCATAACCACCAGTTAATTCGTCATCGCCTAAAACGTCTTGAGCCAATCCTTCAGGATTTACTTCTTCGTCTTCCATGACCATTGGGGCATCCATATCCATAGCTTGAGCCTTCTTATCTAGGAAGTCTGCTATTCTTTTTTGTGATTTGTATCCTTTAGTGCTTTTCTTTAAAGCGTCAATTGCGTCTTCGACAGTCAAGTGATTTTTACTAATGGATTTAGCTGCTGACTTTGCAATTTTCTTTGCGAAGCTAATAGCATCTTCTTTTGAAGCTAGTCTTCTTATTAAAGTCTTGTCAGCTTTTTGTTCGCCACCACCTAGTTGCTTTTCAGTCAAACTGTGAAGTTCACCACCTCTAAAATCTTTTTCTAATTGGATTTCAGTAGTTGAATCTGCTTCGTAGTCTCTACGTCCGCTTGCTGGATGTTCAGCGACGCCCTCAAGTTGTTTTTGAGTGACAGAATCTCTGTCTTTATCTTCTCTTGGAGAAGTATCGGCGTGTAAATTCTTTTTATTAGCTAGTTGCTTTTCAGTTAGTCCCTTTTCTTCTTCGTGCCATCTTGTAGGATGCTCGTAGTTTTCGCTTGAACTATCTAGCTGGTTTTCGGTAATAGTGTCCCACTCTTTATCTTTTCTATCGTGAAGAACATCACCTTTTTCAAGTTGTTTTTGTGTTACATTCTCATGTTGGTCATCCCAAGAAATTGAATCGCCATTGTATTTTGATTCTTTGGATATTTTACCTTTATTGTGTGCTTCTATTATTGTGTCTAGAATCATAACAGCCGCAGCTTCTGTGTCGTCTTTTAATGATTCTTGAATTACTTCGTCTAGTTCTGCAATTTTCAAAGTTTGTATTGGTTTATTACTCAAATAACCCGTCACTGTATCTTCTGTCATTGCAAGTCTAAATAACCCATTTTGAACATTCATATTATATGAAATTTCAGGGTCTTTTTCGAAGAGGTTTTTTAGCTTACTTTGCAAGCTGGCTCTCTTTCTGTCCTTATCGCTCATTGTATTACTCCTTGTGCCACTTGTTAATTAATTTTTTTCTTACTGAAGTATTAAAATTATTGTTATTAGAACCTAATTTTAATTTTTCTTTAAATTTTGATGCAAACTGACCTGGCATAGTCACCGTACCTACCTCACCTGCGGTAGAATTCGTTGTAACGTTATTGAATTCTTCCGGAAAAGCTCCTTCATCCATAGGAGGAGCCATAGGGTCTTCCATCATAGGTGGAGTTGCATTGTTTTCTTGAGTTGATTGGACATTTGATGGAACTTGCTCGTATCCCATGTCTACCAATTCATCTTTTGTTTGCTGCAATTTTGATAAAGATTCTACTAAATCAGCTACGTACTCTAAATCTAAGTAATCTTTTTGGTTTAACATTGTTTTTGCGACGTCTTGAATAAGATTTTCAGCCTGATTCAATTTATCTATTTCTGCCTTTCCTGCTACTCGTTTTGCTATTTTCTTGAGCCCTTCTCCGATACTTGCTACTTTATCCAATACATCTTCAACGTCGAAGATTTCTTGAATGAAACAAATATCACATGCTGGGTCTACAACAAACGATAGTTCAATGAATTTTATGCCAAAATTTTTCTCAAAAACTTTCTTCCCCTCATGGGTTCTTGTTTTTTGAGTTTTAATATGTTCACAATATTCATCTTCTCTTGCGGCGTCATTGTCACAAATAGAACACTTGCTCCGTTCGACTTGGCATCCCATAGAAACACCAGTGATATATCCTTCCGCAATCCCTCTGGCTAGTTTAGGATAAGCTTTTGCATCAACCCTTCCTACAACCATTATGCCATTGTTTTCGTGATCCCACTCGGCATAAACAATAGTGCCTCGTGCTTCTTCAACATCATCATTCTTGTGGTTACAGAATAATGGACATCCTACAAATGAATGAAAACTTTTTAAAAGTTCGTCTTTTGGAAAATAATCTCCATTTTCATTTGGTTCGTCAGCTATTATTGCAAGAGCCTTTATATATAGGTTATCACCATGGTCTTGCATTTCTTGTTTTAAATCGAAATCTTCGGGGAATTTAAGAGAGGGGTATTGAATATCTTTTGGTTCGTCTTTGCCTGCGGTCTTTAAAAATTTAAAGTCGTTGTATTTAGACGCTTGCTTCTTAAACGAACTACTTAGAAACGGAGTTTCAACGTCGTTTAGAAATTTAAAATCTTTTAGCTGTAATTGTACTTGAGTTTTTATCATGATTTTTCCTACTCTTAATAAGATTAATTTAATTTTTCTATTTTTAATCCTTTTTATTAACGATAAAATTTAATATAGTTATTAATTCGTGCTTAATTTTATCGTCCCTTGAAGAACCGTATTTTTTTAAAAGTTTACTAACATCTTTTGAAGAAAAAGTTTTTTGTTCCTCTTCTTCAACATTATCTAATGGTTGATTGACAGGTTGATTAACTGGCTGCTTAACTGGCTGCTTAACAGTTGTCCACTCGTTGTTATTAACTGGTTGTCTAGCAGTATTATTGTCTATTAATGTTATTTCTTTATTAATATCAATTTCAGTTATGTCTTTGGGAGTGTCAACTGTTTTAATAATATTCTCTAGCATACTATTTAGGTAGTCATCTGAAAAATCATTTTGATTATCGTTGAATTCTTCCACTTCTTGAGAAGCATCTTGTCTTTCATCTTCTTCTTCTAATTCGTCTTCTTCTAATTCTCTACTAATTAATTGTTCTTGTAGCAATGTTTCTTCTTCGTTTTGAAATGATGGATCCATATCGTCAGAAGTACCAGTGATATTCTTATTCAATTCTAATAAATATTTTTGCAACTTCTTTTGTTCAGATGGGGCAATTACATAAGTTCCATCCGAGGAGAAAGACTGCATCATTTCTATAAATTTATCACTCATTAAATCCTGTGTGAGTGGTTTGTAATCATTTAGGCTAGGTAAGCTGGCTTGGATAAAATCTTCGTTTATATTTATGCTGTGATCTTTCATAGCTCTCTGTATGACGTACTTGACATTGTTTTCATTACCAGGTAATAGGTCTTTGTTGGAAAGAGAAATATCAATTACTTTACCTTCTCTTTCTTGTGCTATCCTTTCAAAACCCTTACCCTTCAAAGGGACATATGTTTCTCCTCCGTCATAAGTAACCTGTCTAACCATTTCTCTAGTAGATGAAGTTCTCCCTTGCGCCGTTTGAGAACCTATGAAGAATCTTAAATTAGCTGGGATTGTACCATCTAATTTTTTTAACTCACTATCAACGTCAATTCTATACACGAGCACTTTACCCTGAGATATTCCATATAAGAAATTATCTACTTCTTCTGTAGTGATTGGAGACTCAATTGTCTTACCTTCTTTTAGAGATATTTTATTAAGGCCTTCCATCTGTACACGTTTCTTAATATATTCAATATCTTCTGGAGACATTGATCTGGTGGTTGCTTTAGTTAGATTTGTTTTAGCTAATTGTGGTATCTCTTCAAAACCGTCTGCGTATTGGACTGAAACGACAACTTGTTTAAGTCCACCAGTTCTATATTTTGGCATGTAAGGATTCTTTATGCTACCGGCATTTCTTTGGTCGCTTTTATTTATCACGTCAAAAAAAATATTTCCTTCTTCATCTTCCTTAAAGGCAGACCACTTTAGGAAAATGCCATTACCATATCTGTCTTTCATATAATCCATGTATAAATTGCAGATGTCATCATATTGACTGAAAAAACTATTCTCATCGTTGATAGGTATGTGAAAATCTGAATCGTCTGAATATGTGCTTTTATTTATGTTCTCTCTTATGTCGTTTATTATATTTAAGCGGTTTTTTAGAACAGATATTTCTTCTTCTATTTTTGATTTTTTATTATTGTAACGCTCTATCTTCTCAGCTCTATTCGGGTCGCTAGGAGATATTTTTGGAAGTTTACTTAATTCTTTCTTTTTGTTGTCATATGCATTTTTTAAACTTTCAACAGTATAAGCGCTGCTATTAGCAGATTGAGCTTCGTTGTATATACCTTTCTCGCTTTCATTTAGTAGTGCTTCTAACTCTGAGAGACTCTCGTCTTTAAGGGCTGCGGTTAATTCTTTACTGATTCTCTGTAGACTATCAGGGTCTTTGCTATCACTGTATCTCGGAGATATTATTTCAATAATACTTTCTTTAAGATTTTCTTCTTCAGAATCGGAGAAGCTTCTTTTGTTTTTAATATCTTGAAATTGTTCTCTTTCGTGTTCGCTTAACCGACTAGTAATTTCTTCTAAGTTGGGATTTCCCAAATGTGACTTTAAACTATTCTTAACTTCATTAATCATTAATGGGTTGCTATATTTTTGTCTCTTAGCTATAATGGTATAAGCTATATCTTTTAAATCTTCTTCGTTTAATTCTTTTTTAGAGTTCGACCCTCTTGGCCTTAATCCGACAGTATTAAGTATAGAGGTCATTGAAGACCTAGGTGATTTAGTTCCCATTTTCTTATTATCTTCTATACTATATAGTGACAATGCTTCTAGGTTGGTTATTTTTTTAACCTGCTCATGGGTTAATGTCTCTTTGAATGATTTGTATTGTCTAAGAATTTCTTTATCTGTACCGTAGAATGAAATGTCTTTTCCAAGGTGAACTTCTTTAGGAGTTAGTTCGGCTTGGTTTTTAACCTTTTCATGGTCTTCTGCGGTTAGCTTTTTGCCTTCAAATTGCTTGCTTATTATGTTGGATATTATCTCTTCATTTTTGTTTTTAATAATAAATTTTGGATAATGATTTACATCAATTGTATTGCCAGACCAAGCTAAATTGGCCCATGCAGGAGTCTCTAATCCAAGTCCTAATTCCTCTACGTATTCGAATGTCTTTTTTAATTTAGGATTGTCTTTTATTTTTTCATTGATATATTCTTTAATATTCATCGGTGTCTTATTGGATGATAATCCTTTAAGTTTATCGATGGAATCTTTAAGGATGTGTATTTCACCTAGAGGTTTTCCGCTTTCATTCTTAAAAACATCATGCTTCCCAGCGTTCTTTAAAAATTGTATGTAGTTTCTTTTTATACTTAAGTTTGTAGTTTTGCTATTTATTAAAGATTCAAATTTCTTTTCTGTATATTCAGGATTTATATTGGGAAGATTCTGTTGTATTAATTCTTCCATTTTTGCATTGTCAAAAACTATCCTTGCCGATAATGCTTCTGAAGGGTCGTCGGTTATAAATTGATTAAAGTATCTTTTTTCTGGTTCATTGAATATCTTTTGTAGTTGCTTGTAATTATCTGCTCTAGATATGAAATATTTAAAACCAGGCGAGTCGTCGTCTCTCTGAGATACCATTTTCTTAGCGATAGAGAAGAGTTCTTGGTCGTTTAATTTTGAAAGCTTAACTGATTTAACAAAAGCGACACGCATTAAGTATTCAACTTTCATATGTTCTAACGTAGAATCGTCATTCGCATATGCTCCGTCAAAATTATTATCACCTGTAAAGTGCCAATATAGATTAGAACCATTGTCAACAGACGACGGAGACAGATAAGTATTATTTACTTGTTGCTTATTATTCCATAGATTAGGAGTGGATTTTGGGTCAATCATGGTAAGTCCATATAGCGGACTACCGGCTGAAGCACGTTTGATTTTCTCAACACGCTGCGTCGCCGCCATTGACTCCTTGTCGATAGAAGAAAACTTTTTATTATTTTCGTCCATATTAGATATCTACATTCTCCAAATTTTGATAACTATAGTCTACTTTAAAACCTTTAGGCATTCTTATGGCCCACATGTTTTTAGCATGGACTAATGCTTTTCTAATCGTTTCAAAATACTCGCCGTTAGGACTGTACTCGGCTGGGAGTTTTCTAATTCCAGCAAAAAACATCTTACCTTTTTCTTTTGAATTTCCAGGGCCTACAACAATATAATAATCACTATTAGTTACGTTATCGTGTCCTTCCCATCTAAAATATGATCCAGGGCCTATGGTTTGCTCGTATTCTTCTTTAAAAGCCAAAGTCTTGTCAGTATAGGTTTCTTTCCATAGAATTCCTCTATCTTTAATTCTTTTGGCAGCTGTCTTTTTTTTAGAGTGATTGTATGCCATTTTAACTGTCCTTAATTATATTAATCATGCTATCGATTTTATTTTTAACCATATTAGAAGCAGCTTTAGATTGCTTGCCTTGTTGCTTCATTGCATTCGCTTTCATATTAACATGACTCATTATAGTTGCCATAACATTATCAATTTTATTCTCAATGTCTTTTTCTTTAAATCTTAATACTATCCAACCTTTCCTAGCTAGCTTAAGGTCTCTTTCTTTGTCTCGTTTCATCTTCTCAGGGTCATTGTGGAAGATTTCTCCATCTGCTTCTATCGCTATCTTAAGTTGTGGTATAGCAAAGTCGAGTAAATAAGATTGCCCTTCGTAATTGGCTACTGGGAACTGAGCTTTTTTCTGAAATGGCATTGTGTATGCTGGGTCAAAAAATAACTTGTCCCATATTATTTTTTCAATAGAAGTTAACTGAATGTTTTGAGGTGTGTATTTAGTATCTTCACTGCCAGTTTCTTTTTTAGATTCAGACTTTCTAGCGTTCTTTCTTTTCATGACTTTGGAATTGTTATTAGCCATAGGTCCAGGTGGAGGCATTCCCTCTCCTCCCATATCTCCCATCCCTCCCATATCAGGTGGTGGAGGCATATCTCCGCCCATTGGAGGTGGTGGCATTCCGCCGCCGCCCATTCCGCCAGGAGCCATTCCGCCGCCTTGCATAGGAGCACCGCCACCAAGGGTAGCTTGAATATTCGCTTCTTCTCTTCTTCTTTCAACTTCTTGATCGTAATCCAAGTCGAAGGCTTCTACTAGTGTCTGCTGTGAAATTATACCGGCGTCATGAAGTCCTAATAATTGTTGTTTAGTTTGAGTATCGTCTCTTATATTTAAGTCATTCCACTTTATTGTAGGATATGTATAAATTGGTTCTCCGGCCTCTAATGATTCTTCTTCATCTATAAAGCCTTGCATCTGAGCTTCTGGAGCGAATATTTTTTCTTCAATAAATTCTTTTAATTTATTTCTCCAGTTTTCTAATCTTCTAATTAATATTTCCGCACCTATTTGAACTCCTTGGTATCCTTGCATCTCTGATGTTAAGACTGCTTGAGGGAGCATTAGACCATCTAGGATTTCGTGATTTATTTGGTCGTATTCACTCTGTGCTTGAACTATACTTCCTTGTGCTCCGACAAATTGATAATCGAAAGCATGGTGAGTTACAAGCGTTAGGTTCGGGTCATTTTGAACTGTTGCTAGTTGTTGCTGTACATTTGCGATGTCGTTTGCGCCTGCTGGACGGTCATCGTTACCTATTTTAACTATTCGTACAGGAAGTATTAATCTTTCAGCAATGACCCAGTTAGCGGTCATTAGTCTGTCTTTGTAAGCTAGTATTTTAAAAAGTCTTCTTAATATAGATGTTCCATAGGTTCCATAAGGAGCTGGCATGTGCCTTAAGTGAGTTACAGATCTATTTGATAATGGGATAGGTTGGCCAGCTAATATCATATTTCTAAAAGCCATTGGAATTCTATTGTATATTTCTATAGGGAATTTATCCATGACAATTCTTTTCAAATCTTCGTCTGGTATTAATTGAATAAAAGGCTCGTCAGCTAATGGGTTTTGCTTAACTTCAACCCAGTCTGGATTCAGTACAACCATCTTGTTGAAAGTGCCGCCTTCATGAGAACATGTAGCTCCGTTGTAATTTCCAGAACCTTTACATTTTGGGCATTCGACACCTAGGAAAGGAAATACATCTCCTAACATAAAATACTCAGCGCTTATCATTGGCAACCATGTATTTAATTTTAATTGTTTTACTTTTCTTTCAAAATATTTTTTAATTTTATTGTCAGCACACTGCAATTCAAAACCTTGCATTGGGAATTCTGAATAAAATTGTATACCTGCACCTATTTTAGCTTCGTTCTCGAAGAAGAATCTCGCCCACTGATATTGTTCATTTCTTTTTGATGGTATTTGCCAGTTTTGTGGTGTGTGTAATGGTGAATAGAAGTGAGGTTGTCCATATATAACATCAGCAGATGCGTATCTTTGCGTTTTACCATTCTGAGAATTGTTATTTGGGGCGTTGTTTTTTACCATAGAAGCCTTTTTCAAGATTCTATCAGCATTGTAATTTGGTTTTATAAACTTCATTTAAACGACCCTTGTTATGTTTTCTTATTTTTCATATAGAATAAAATTAATTTTCTATAGTCTTCAATTTTCATATCTTTAAAGTAGTCATTTATTTTTTTTACATCACTACTTATTTTTTTATTTCTATTTTTATCACTGTTGTTCCTTATTATTTTCATAATCAACTAACTCTTTCTAGTTTATTTCCGCATTTTGGACATTTTACTATTGGGGAACAGGCTATAACATGCTCTGGACATGTCTTTTTAAATTTAGATGCACAAGAAGTGCACTTGAATTCAGTAGTTATTTTTTTATCTTGGTCTTTATTCATTTTTCACATCCTTTATTCATGTCTTAACATATTTTGATGAAGCATAGGGCCGTCCTCTTCAGAGGTTGTACTTACTTCAGTATAAAAGTCTAGAGGTATTTCGTCGTGTCCATAATTGGATAGGAATTCATTTTTCATTCGTAGAAGTGTGACGCCGTCTATTTTTAAAGGCCCTGTTGACATTTCAACAGAAGCGTCAGCCATATAATTTAACAAAGCATCTCTATTTTCAGTTATTGCTGGATCTATATCTTCGAAATATTTATCAAAATGATTAACTTCAACTTCTTCAGATGGAACAGGTAATCCATTTATATCGAGGGCTTCATCAGTTGATTCGTCAATGACATTGTCTTGTACTACTGGTTCCTCTTGCATAGGAACCTGTGGCACTACTACTTCTGGGATAGTCTCGTCTTGTGGTAAGACGTTATTTGTCAGAGGGATTGATTGAGCTTTTTTTTTTTTAATTCGTACCCAGAAAACTTTTCGAATAATTCCAATTCTTCCTCAGTGTCGAAATACATAACTTTATTAGCGATTCTGACTTTGAATAAATCGTGGTCTTCTTCATAGTCAATACTAGCAACCTTTTTATTTTGCATTTCTGGCTTAGAGCCTTCGCTAGGTTGGTAATCTCTTTTATCGTTATCTCTCATAACTTCAAGTCTTCTTTCTGTACTGTAAGAATTAACTCTATCTGGAACTGTGCCGTCAGGTCTAGCTCTCATTGAGTTTCCTTCGGTATT
>Ga0307377_10003633_pt1 | contig 17291 bp, 15 predicted proteins | sample TR3MG_FD_202535 | JGI IMG/M metagenome (GOLD analysis project Ga0307377, IMG submission 202535) | Soil microbial communities from Risofladan, Vaasa, Finland - TR-3 | ecosystem: Environmental > Terrestrial > Soil > Coastal area > Acid sulfate soil | place: Finland: Risofladan, Vaasa | collected... | reverse complement strand
TACTAACTCCTCCGCTGTATCTACTGGTGCTGACCATTGCTCAGGAGTCCAATCTCTTTTCTTTATAGACCCTAATTTAGCAATCCTCTTACGGCGCTTTTCCATGAGCTGCATGTTCGAGTCAAACTTTGAACGAACACTCCGGACACCTTTAGGGTTACTAGCAGAGGCAACAAACAGAGATCTGGAAAAATCCTTATTATATTTCTCCTCTTCATCCAGCATTTTATTTATTAAAATCCAGTTTTCCTGGAAAACATTTAGACCCAATCCACTTGTTCCTGGTATACCCGTAAATTCTTCCCGACTTGGATAACCGCCATTACAATGCTTCCATATTCTACGAGATCTGTCTGTATAACTGAATCCTTCTATAAAGTCCACTGCCTCTGAAACTGTTTCTCTTAACGTCATTAATTCTCCAAGAATCAAACTACAAAGAATATTTGGCACATTATTAAAAAACTCATATATTTCCTTGTGTTTATCTTCCCTCTTGGTAAGTATATTTTCTCCATCAGATAAAAAGAGGCTGAAGATCAGATAATTCATATTAAACCGATTTATATAGGACTTATCTCCTTCTCTTTCAACCCCTGAGTAAAGTTTGATTAATTTATATTCCCTTTCATTAATAGTCTTGAATACAAAAAGGTTCCCAGCCAAATTAAGGCTTGTAAGAAGAAATCCCCTATAAATCAGATCGGATAGTGCCTGGTAACCTTCATCTCTTATCATGCTTGTTGTTCTTTTGCTACCTGTTCAGTATTGATACGATGTGCGTCTGCGTCCTCTATCTCTTTATCCACTTTCTTTTTCAACTTCTCCACTTCTGACAAACCTTCTGAAGTATTCTCTACCAAGCGCCTGAATTCCCCCTTTGTCTCTTCGTCTTCTATGCTATCCGACAATTTAAATCTCTCAAATTTAGCGCTACTCTTAATTCGGTCTTCTACCTCTCTCTGCATATGGGTAAACGCGTCAAAGAGTAAGTCAATAAGGCCTGAGGGCCATTCCGCGAGATAATCCAACATAAAAAGAAATTTTGACTTGGATTTACCCGGTTCATATTCTATTTCATTCTCGGTAATCTCCTGTTCATTGACCTTTTTTATAGAACATGCCAAGGTATGCCGTTTCAAAGCTTCAATGTACTCTGATTCACCAATATCCTTACATGATTCAAGGATAATAACTTCTTCTTTAGAAGTCAAAGGTTCAATTTCAAAATGAAGGTCTTCTTCTTCAAAATCGACCTTTTTTCTCTGAGAAAAGTGCCCTTTTATTGATTGAAGAATGGTATCGAAATTATTCATGACTATCTCTCCTTTAAATTTTATTTAGATTTATGTAAAAACATTTTTTATCAATTAAAAAGGAGATATTACCTGAGGTAGGAATATATAAAGAAGATTTTTGTGCGGTTTGTTATCTTATTTGGATATTTTAAATATTATCTGTTATATGAATCTTATTTTATATACCGGGCCTTCTTAACCGAGGGCCCGGTTATTTAATCCTCTCAGGGAATAGCTCTCTCTCTTAAAACTGAGTATTAAAACGTACCGAACGACCCTTATCTGCCTTATCACCAAGTACTGAATAAGGCTCAGGCTGGTCTGCCGCATTCTCATCAGAGTACGGAAATCTCCCAACATCCTGTAAGATATCAGATACATTGATTGTAACAGTTTCCTGGACAAGCGCTGCATCAGAAGCATAGGATACGCTGTAATCAGATATCCAGCATGCCTCATAAAATGTTAACAGAGCTTGTTCATTATACTGCTGCAACTCATCGGTTAATTGCACATCGATATCATCAAGATAATTAGTCGCACTGGTATTACTTTCAGATGCAAAAGCACTGAAAACAAGCTCCTGCTGAATATCGAAGGGCCATCTGTGATGTTTCAAAGATCGGGCTATACCGTCTACACCAGATTTATAACCGAAAACCTGATAAATGTTCGATAAATATAAAGCTGTTCTTGTAATCGATATTGTCATAGGGTCTGTAACCCCCGGTACAAGCTCAGCTATCTGATCTCCAAAACCTATGCCACGAACGGGTTCTATTGTGCGTGCCTCGCTCGGGTCAAAAGTAGCAACAACACCAAGCTGGGTCAAATCCCCCGACGCATTATACGCGAATATTCGATTTTTTGAAGAGATAACTGAGAGGGTATTAGGCGTAACACCTTTCCTGAAAATATAGCTATCTTTATCCCTAGCCATGTGTTTAACCCTCCTTAAAGTTTATTTTCATTCAGTTTATTTAAAAAGTTGACCTAAGCGTGCTTGTTCCTCATCACTCATGTCACCTATATCATCCATGGTTACCATACCGGCTCCGAGTTGGATTCCTCCGAAATTAGAAGTTGATTCTTCTAACACCTTTGTATCAACTTCTGTCGGTTCCTCTTTGGCTTCCTTTTCTGGCTCTTCAGCAGCTTCTTTCTTTTCAGGCTCCTTGGCTGCTTCTTTCTTCTCAGGCTCCTTGGCGGCTTCTTTCTTTTCAGGCTCCTTGGCTGCTTCTTTCTTCTCAGGCTCCTTGGCTGCTTCTTTCTTCTCTTTTTTTTCCTTCTCAGCCAACTGACATTCTGGAGTACCACCTAAAGGACCTGTTCCATCAGGTATACCTGGTCCTTTAATTTTTCCGGCTTCCTTCTCGTCGCCAACTACTTCCGCTAGGAGAGCCCTCTGGACAGCGGCTGCAGCTTCCTTTGACCAGGAATCATCAGATAGTACTTCTGACGCTTCTTTAGCTTCAGGTTCTTCTTCAGCTTTCTTGAAGGTCTTTTTTGCCAGGCTTGCAATTTCTTTAAAAGACTTTCCCGGGTTATCTTTCCTGACTTTGTTCATATGCTCAATCCACGGATTACCTGCTTCTACTATCCGTTTTTGAAGATCTTCCTCACTCATATTCGCAATGGCATAAGCCATCGTTCTGAGGTCTTTTGCTATGGGATCACTCTCTGTAAATTCCTGAGAGAGTACATCGAAACTCGCTATTAAAGTTTTACGTTCCATTGAAGACGCCTCCCTTTTAAGTACGGGCCGGTTTGGGTAAAAATCGGAGTTATGACGTTGATCTCCGTAAGCCTCTTGAGAATCTTTCTTAGCTTTCTCAAAAGACTCATTGATAAGGATCTCCTCAGGGCGGAAATAAAGCCTGCGCTCTAAAGGAAATGCCGAAGGATCAACAAGAAACTCAAGAATATTGTTTGCAATTTTTTTTGATGATACTTTAGTATCCATCATTTTTCCTTATTTAAAGAGGAGGGCCCTACCTAACGCCCTCCACATTGAATATACCGTTATATATTCATACGAAGATTGTATGTAATAACAATCCACAGAACCGGTAATACCGGGCTGTAGTATGCAACTACATTAATAATCGTAGGATCATTTGCATCCTGCTCAGCCTTAACACCTGTGTAAGCGGTAATGATACTAGCACCTTTCAGGGCAGAAAGATAGGACTTCAGAGTCTTCTCTATTTCAGATTTCCTGCCTATCAGATTCTTTTTACCTATATAGGGCTGTAAGATTGAACGAGAACCTCTCTGAACAAAATCTTTTGTACGAACAACAGAAGGCGTTCTGGTTAATGGAGAAGAAATGTCTGTTGTTAGAGCAAATTTTATCTGAATACCTGCAGCAGTCTCTTCAAACAGCGTTAACCCAGAATTAGCTGTCTGCACTGAAGTAACTGAATCCATACGACGGAACAGACGATTAAATCCTACAATGGGTTTCCTTGTTAAAGGTTCTGCAACATCAAATGCCGGTGAAGTATCACGTCCGGCTACTGCCGCTGCCATGTATGAACCATCAACGAGGAACTCAACCTCATTACCCAGCTCATCCACAATAGAGGTGATTGCACCGTCAGGATAGATACCAATCATCCTTTCACTGTTTACCGCCCGAGCATATACCTGAGCAGCTGCTGGTGTCGTATTATTCGGAAAACCGAAATAAGACATGTGTTCATTACCGTATCTGATACCTGATTGAATCAAGTTTGAAGTTTTCAGATAGGCTAAAACTGAGGTATTTGTCGTCAAAGGCTCCATCAAAGTAGGCTTGACACCGCCAGTCATCGGTTCATTGAAGTAATCAATACCCGCAATGTACCGAGAAGCGGGGGCATCATCCGTACCCGTTGTTTTTTCAATTTGCAATACTGCAATAGTGCTTGTACCATTCATAAATGCCAGGTGACCGGCAAGTCCAAGTTTATTGTTTATGGTAAGACCGCCCGTTGCAGCAAGGAGAGCATTCTCTTGACTGTACAGAACAGCGTCTGTCAGTCCGTTACTATCAAATTGTACGCTCTCTTTGAAATTCACATAGTAAAAATCTCCAATATTCGGCTCAGCACCTGACAGATTGTACGTAGTGACTGTAGCGGTATCACCAACTACAATGTCAGTAGTATTTGCTACTCTCAAACGTAAACCCGGGATTGCCCGAGACTGTACAGCACTGGTTACAAATTCGCTGTCTACCGTATACCCAAGAACATCCGTCCGATCAGGCCCTGGTGGCTGATAAACAACGAGGTTACCCTCGAGTATAGTTACTCTGAAACCGGTGACTACATCTATGTAAGTCTGATTAAGATAACCTGTGTTATCTCCACCAGAACCAGATCCGTTTGCAACGCTTGAACCTACCGTAAAAGTTGTAGCATCGGCAAAAGTCAACGAAACCGTTTCTTGTAAAGCATATCCAGGAGCAACCTGTGCATCGCTGTTTCCAGCTCCGGTACCGCTCGGGTAAGTTACGTTCTCTGAGGAAAAATCGGGGTCAGCTACAGTAGTGTCAGAAGTAGACCATAATACATCCATGGCAACACCAGCATTTGCACCTTCCACCTCATAGGTACCTACGCCAACAGCACCTGTTGTAGTATCTGTCAGTGTCCAGGTATCATCGGGAAGAAGGTTGCTATACTGTGTCACATAAACTAACTCACCGGTGGTTGGAGGCGTTGCAAGAAGAACAGTCTTTGCTGCTGCATCCAGTTGAAGAACATCTACAACCGTAGCATCAGTTGGTGAAGTTCCGTGATAAGCAGTAACAAGATCAGGGTTATCAGTTGTGAATCCAAGGCCCTGACCACCGTTCGGCGTAGCTTCAATGGTAAAAGTAGCGTTTGTACTGTCAACAGTACCGGTTGCAAGTCTACGGAAATTCCGGTTATCAAAAAGAGTACCGGTAATTTGAGTGTCATCAAAGGCCTCCCCACCTATAGTAGCCTGTCCTGAAGCAACATTGTAAGAATGGCCCCAGTTTATTGTACTGAAATTACCAGTAGTATCAAGTACAAAATCGACGGTATCCACAAAATCAGAAACTCCCGGTGAATACCCCACTTTTTCCAATGATGAAACCCATGGAGAAGGAAGTATATCAGAGGTATCCTGATGTTCATTGGAATAGTAAGTAGCTGTCACTGTCTGACCAATTGTAGGTGCAACAGCAAGAGTTATTTGTCCGGAATCCCCGTCGAGAGCGGAAACAGTTACTGCAACATTATTTACCTTCACAGTAACATGCGAAGTAGTGGTCGTGGTTATTCCCCCACCATTTCCAGAAACGATAGGAACATAGTGGGTACGGAAAATTAGACGTGTACCATCCACCTGATCACTGAGATCTTCATCAGTGTGCAAAGTATCCTGTTTCTTGAAGTAGTAGGTACAGAGTATGACATCATCGACTGCTGGTATATTTACCAGATAAATTTCACCCGTTGTGCCATTAACCGAGGACACAGCAACTGACTCATCATTGACATAAACTATTACATTATTGGTATCAGTTGTCGTGGTACCATTACCATCACCCTTCACGATTGGGTAATAAGTAACGGTAAAGTTACGATTTGCTCCAGTAAATTTACTGGATATGTTTTCCTTTGTGATTTTATTATCGGCCATTGAACTCGAACCCCGAATCATTTCATAGTTGTTTCTCGGGATTGTTTCATCAGCCACTCCTATAAAAGCTGGAATACGAAGATCTCCGGCAGCTGTTGCAGTAGGAGCCTCATTGAGCGTCCTCGTATACACATCAGGAAACGAGAAAGAATCAAAAGGGCCAAGTCCCATAGTTAACCTCCATTAGTGTATTGTTTACAGTTCCTTTGGATTTTTTATCGAGATCTTATTCGTATCTGTTTAATTTTTATCTGTTATCTTATCTGAAGGTTAAAACGATCCAGTTTCAGAAAATTGCTTCTGACCCCGTTCCTTTCTTCTTTTTCTATGTTCCTGCAAAGCAACAGAATACTCTTTTCTCTTCGTTCTCTGTTCCTCTGACCCTAAAGCCAAAGCAGGAGCATATTCTTTTCCGATTTTCGGAACTTCAAAACTTTGTAATTCTTTGCCAGAGCGCCTCTTATCCTGTCGCTCATGGTGCATTTCCCATCTCTTATTAGCTGCTCTGCCTATTTTCACATCGACAGATTCATTAGTGCTTCCTACAACTACAGATGAAAAACTGCTCATTTTCTTTTTTGTGTCTTTCCCGCATTTTTTACATTTAACGAGATCTTTACTATTTTTATTTGAAAGTTCCTCAAATTCAAAACCACATGTTTCACATTCAAATTCATATAAAGGCATAATATTTTCTCCTGAGAGATATTTAATTTAAGATATGTATTAGAAGATTATTAATAGTATCATGTTAATTTTTCAAATCCCAATACAGGTGACTTTAATACTGATCTCATTTCAGGAACTACATTTATACCCCTCAATTTATATACCGGATTATACGGCACAAAGCGCTGCCACTCTGATTGAACACTTATAGATACAGATGATTCATAATACAAATCACCGGTTGATTCTATATGTGTCTCTTCAGTTTCCCCAGTGGGCTCCACTGTATTTAGCGCTATACCTTCGTATTCTAATATATTTTTACGTTCACCCCACAAATACGATACAATATGATCAGCCATTTGCTCCATCTGAGAAGGGTCCTTAGATATAACAGCCAATTCAAGAGACATCTCCCAATGGCCTCCATATATCTTAGCCTGCTGTTCTCTGTTTTGAGATACTATTATAACCTGCTTATCACCTGCTTTAGCCCGGCGCCCAATAGAAATAACCACACCAGGAATTGCTTCACTGACTTCCTGAAAGGGCTCAAATGTATAAGGACCTCTAATTGCATCTTCAATTTGATACCTGTAATCTACATATATTCTATAATTCTTTTCTACAGGCAGTAAAAAAGTTATCACACCCGTATTATAATCAATTGAATAATCCCTGTCTCTTTCCAATGTATACAATCTCGTACTGTCCACATATGCAACATAGAGATCATCAGAACCTGTGTCAATTACTTCACTACCGCCCCCATGGTCTAATTGAGCCGTAGTTTCTGTACCAGTAGTCCTACTGACAAGAATTTCCTCTTCAATCACGTAAATGGTACCAACCTCGAATTTATTATCAGCTATGAAATTAATAATATTTATACTTGGAACTATAATATTGCGATAAAAGTAAGTTATTTCTACTTTTTCTCCAGTATTCGTAGCCTGAAGCAACAAAACTTCACGGTCTCCACCCACAACCTCCTCTGGAATTACTTTCACACCATCTATGGTCACCATCACCTGACCTGGATTATCAGCATATTCAGTATTATCTTTTCCCGCCAAGATAGGCTCTGATGTGTAAAACCGCCTCTGTGTAGGGCCTAACTGATTCGATACATCTTCAGTAGACATCTCAGTTATATTTCCCGCATTTTCCCTGACCCACTCAATAGCAATTCCAGGATGAGTCCCCTGTTTTGCTACCCTAACAAGAGAATAAAGATCAGACATGAAATTATCCGGTGAAAGGCGTATCTGAGAGCCGGAGGCATTCCGAAGGATCATCCCATACTGGACACGTTCCTCATAGGGAAATTTGTTATAAACCTTCACTTTCTCAGAAAAAGCGGGGTGTGATGCGAAAGCTTCCGCAGTTTCAGCCAGAATACGCCGTTTCATAGCAAACATCAATCTCTGATACATTAAGCTTGCCCTTCATCAACCATTATCAATTCATCCGCCAGAATTTCGGGTATGACTTTAGACTTTTCATAACTAATTCGTAATAGAGGAATTGAATTCTTATTACAATACTGGTTCTTTAAAGCATCGTTGTATTTAGTTTTTTTGAAATTCTTAATAGCTTTTTCTGAAGATATACCATTAAAACGGACAGGTTTGAAATGCTGTTCTCCGTCAAACTCTACCAATAAATTTTTATTTGAAACATAAAAATCAAAGGCTAATATTTGATTTCCACGGCCCCTTAAATCAGGATACGAATATTGATGCTCATATTCAAAATTATTATCCTGCAACCAATCACTTATAGCTAATTCTCCCTTAGAGAAGTTACATTTAATGCATCCTTTTCCCTGTAAATGATCTCCTGGACTCTGAAAAAACTTTCCATGGGTAGAGCATATTATACATACTTTAACTTTACTCTTTTTATATTTCACTAATGAATAATCATATTTATCTCTATGTATATTCCGAGCTTTATCAATAAATTCCTCTTGAGTTAATGTAAGACCTTTTGCCGTAGCCATATGGCCACAAGTTGGGCAATTTGCTCCTTTTAAATGATCTCCAGCTCTTTGCCAAAAGTCGCCGTGCTTTGGGCATATGATCTGTACTTTTTCGGGCGTACTTTTATAATAAACTTTAGAGTAATCATATTTTCTTTTATGGATAATATCAGATCTAGAAATAAAATCTTCCCTATTTAATCTCTGTCTGTCTACCTCACACTTTTTACAACCATTTCCAGATAAATGATCTGTAGGTCTCTGATGAAATTCACCATGGATGGGACATATAATGCATACTTTTAGAACAGCTTTTTTATATATTACTTTAGAATAATCATATTTATTACCATGATGAATATTTTTAGATTTAGTAATAAATTCTTCTATGGTTAAACTTTTGCTTTTTATACGATCTTCCATGCCACATAAGGGGCAACCTCTTCCAGCAAGATGATTAGAAGGCCTTTGATGAAACTCTCCATGAATAAAGCATATTATACACACTTTCGTTTCTAAATTTTTATAATTGACTTTAGAATAGTCATATTTATCATTATGAATAGTATTTGCCCTTATTAAAAAAGTTTTCTTTAATAATTTTTTTCTATTAACACCACACTGTAAACACCCCTTTCCAAAGATATGGGCTGAAGCTGCCTGATAGAATTCGCCGTGAACAGGGCATATTATACTAACTTTTCTATGACTTCTAGTATATAACACTTTAGAATAGTCATACAAATGCCCATGCTTTTTAATAGCTTTAGAAATAAATTCTTCTGTAGTTAATATATTTTTAGCCATATTTATAGTTATTTTAAATTCTGCTCACCTTCATCGTGGTTCATAGCAGCCACTAATAACCCCTCTGCTACACTACTGAGGGGGTTCGTAGCCATACGAACTTCTGAGATAGGAATAGGGAACTTGTCCTTTACTGCATTGAATCCCGTTTCAAAAAATTCCTTGAAATTCTTAGCCAATGCAGTTCCTCCCGATAAAACAATGGGAATAGAACTTGGCAATTCAATTGAGCCTTCCCTTTTCAGAAACTCTGCCTTTATCAGATCTAAGGCATAAAAAACAAGGCTCTTGTAATAAATATTGATAGCTTCCCTTTCACGGAAAGTCTTTGGATCACCTTCATTTGGATCCAGTAAATTGATGCCCTTTTCTTTTATAGACATGATACGACTTGCAGTGGTACCAGTCGCACGGGCAGCGTTCTCATCAATAAAATCTCCAGCACGGCTAATTGAAAAAGCCATACCTATCATAGTCTGATACATCAAGCATACATTCACCATGCCCCCACCAAACGACAGAGCTAGAGCAGAAAACTGTTCTTTTGCACAGTTGGAGTAAACTATTGCAGCTGCTTCATTCAAAGGTACAGGCTTATAACCCAGAGTAGAAATGAGCTTTGAAAACATAGCCTGATGATATACAATGTCTGTTTCACGGTCAACGGGAGCAGCGGGAACAGAGAAATAACAGGTTTCATTCTCTACGCGCACATTTCCAAGAACACTCTTCAACATTATCATAAGAATTTTCTCAGCTTCAGTCTCCCCCGGAGAGATAATCCCCTTAGAAAGAGGGCGACGTGCTTCTTTATTAAAAATATTTGCCATAACTATTGCAGGATCTCCTACAATATAGAGTTTATCGTCTGATTCAATAAAATTAACACCAGACATCTTCATCATATTCCGGACCTGCGGGTCGTTTTCCATATCGATGAAAGCATCTCGGATAGATTTTATCTGGACTTGATTACTGGCGTCTTGACTTGCTACTACCAAAAAGCAGGTTCCGATATCTGCGCCCTTTGCCATTTGTCAACCTCCTATTTGAATTTGGATTTTATTATTTGTTCTTCAGCTTCCGTAAAGCAGCTAAAGTATCTGCTACATCGTTAACTGATATCTCTCTTTCCTTTGGTATTATACTTTCTTTCATACCCTCAGTGGAAATATCGGGTATATATTCAGGCCCTATAAACGGACTCGTTATTTTCGGTTTACTTATTCCAGTTACTGCTATCTTTGACATTTCCTGTCGAACCATATCGACAATTAAGGGCGCTATTTCCCGGACAGCGCTCTTAATATCTTCTGATATACCATTACCTTTAAATTCTGGAAGTACTTCACGTAATGCTATTCTTAAATCCTTTGCACTCACAGAAGACGCTAACTTTTCCTGAGCATCAACAGAACCTCTATGAGCAGGCAATTTTTCTATTTCAGCTAATCGGCCCTTCTGTATCTCACGTTTAAGATCTTTCGACTTTTCATATTCCTGGTCAGTATATTCCTTGAGCTGGCGGTAATAAATAATATCATTTAAATCTTTAACTTCTACACGTTCGGGGGAGTTTCCTAATATTCTGACCATAATTACTCCTATTATATATGAATCTATATTAGAAGATAATTACTTATAGATACGGGATTAAATAGAAAAAGGGAAAAAAGAAATACTTTTCTCCCTAATCATCTTTTAACAAGGAAACTGCGGTTCATCCCCATGCCTGTGGGGAACTTAAGCAGTATATCTCTCAAGTGAATCGTAATCGATGGGCTCTGAAGCTTTCTTTTCTTCTCCCTCTTCAGTTGCCTTTATTTCGGGATCGAAATAATAAGCATCACTGGCCTCTGATGCCACATAGGCCATTATACCATCACAAGCTGGGCACTGTAAAGTATCATTGACCGTGACTTCTGAGACAGTCACTTTGTCTTCGGATTTCTCTGCGGCCTTCTTGCGAAAATCGTTAATAGAAGCTAGTGTGGCTGTGTGATTGCATTTAGCACATACGAATTGTGTCACTTCTTCAGCTTCTTTTTCGATATCATCAGCGATTTTAAGAAGCTCTTCAGCAGCTTTTTTTAAAGACATAAAGTACCTCCTGAAATATGAATATTTGATTTATAGTCTGTATTTATATTCGATGACAATAAAATCAATATTAGAAGATTATTACACGGACAGTCATTTTTTAGGGATAACTAATCCCTGAGATTCAGCTAAGAGCGGATCAGCGAAGAAATCATATTTCTTTGAGTACTCTAACATTATACCAAAAAATTTATTTAAAAATTTTTCCCTGTTTATTATTTCTAACTGATTGTAGTCTATGTTATTTATCTTAAACACTTGATGAGGTTCATGATGTACTTTACTCTTTACAGATATACAATGCAAATACCCCGCTAAACGGGCCCGTGTCCCATAGTCATTATCATCATAATTACCCAGTCCATACATAGTATCAAATAGGCCTATTTTATCTATCACTTCCCGACGTATGAGAACACAGAAAAAATGTAAATTTGGAACGATAGTATCTTCTAAAACAGAGCCCACTTTCTGATGACCGCTCGGTACATTATTACCCAGAGGCCCTACAAGCCCTACCTGTGAATGTCTTCCCATTGTCTCATAAAGTGCTTCAAGCCATCCTGGAGATACAAATGCATCCACATTAAGGAGAACTACATCAGCTCCAGGGTCTATTACTTTTAAACCGCTGTTCACCCCTCCGGCAAACCCTAAATTTTTTTCATTATAGACTGTCTGGTGAGGCAAAGTACCAAGAAATCCTATAGAATGATCTTTTGAACCGTTATCAACAATAATAATCCTGTTTTTTTGTTCAGAACCTAAATACCAAAGGCACTCCTTCAAAAGTTCACAAGAGTTCCAGTTCAATATAATGATGTTGCATTTTCTCATGATCTCAGCCCTTCTGATTTTTTTCACTAACCTTCTGGTTCAATAGCTACTCCAATATTCTCAAATATAGAAAAAGCAACATTTCCCCCACTGCATGCCGGAAGAACAGTTAAATCTGTTCTTATCAGTAACCATCCCCTCCCATTTCCAGCAGATTTCATGATTTTTTCATAGAGTTCTTTCTCATACTCAATAATATCTTTAGATTTCTCTTCAAATATTCTAACTATATCTTTAACAGAAGAGATAGTTTGTATATCTTTTTCAGGTATAGTAGGACATGACGAAACTTCAAACATGGGGACAAGAATTCCTCCTAATTTTTCTTCAGCATCAATTGTTTGAATATCTTTACCATCTTCTCCAAAACAAATTGCTCTCTTACACGGAAAAACAGGCATTTCCACATGAGTCTCATTTGTAGCTAAGAATACAACTTGAAGTTTATTTCTCAAAGGGCTTTCAAGTCTCATTTTAGTAATTAGTGCTTTTCGTATATGTTGGGCCAATCTTCTCGCTGATATATCTTCCATTTCAGTTCTCCTTTATTTTTTCCTGACTAATTTAAAAGTACCACTTCTTATTTTTTAGAATCCATCTCCTTTATTATTCTTTTTGATTCTATAATAGAGGGATAATCTTTTTTCAAGTCTTTATTACCTTCCTCATATAATCTTATCTCACCCTCAGATAAATCTTTCTGAGTCCATATATTAGCACCCCATAAAGAGGCCACTAAACCCATTTCAATTGCTTCTTTACGGCGTTCAAATGCATTTCTCATATAACCACCAAGCGATCGAAAGTCAGCATAAGTATGAGGATTCATGACTATATCCTTAACAGCCTTTTCTTGCAATTCTATCTTTTCAAATTCATCCGCAAGAAAAGCTAAAAATTTACTCTCTGCTATTTTTTCCATAGCCATGTCTCTTAAAAATTCCTGGATTTCTTTCTCCTTGATATCTCTTCTAATTGTTTCCAGATTTTTCATAAACATAAAAATCTCCTTTCATTATAATTTATAGAATAACTTCCTTCTGATGACCCACCCTGATTTTAGGGTCAATATAAATTTTAAAACCTGCCTCTTTTATCAACCTGCAAAAAGATGCATCCTCTGAGGAAAAATCCTTACAAAGACCTATTTGATGGTAGATTGGACGAAACCACGGATATTTTATTGCCTCATGTACGCGCCTTTTTATTAAAATAAACCCAAAGCCGGTATAATCTACTTCCATGAGCCCTTTGTGATCTTGAATATCCTTCTCAGTAAGAAATTGAAATGCTCCATGCCCTTTAAAATACTCTTCATCCCATTTTTTTACCGTCGCAAAATATTTTTCACCCTTCATCATATAAATACCCGAAATGACGTCTAAATCATAATTTAACAAGGCCTCAAAACAGGTCCTATCGAATATAATATCAGAATCAATCCACATTACATGGGTATAATTAATTTTACCGTTAAAGGGCTTCTGATTCTCTCCTCTAAGAGTGTCTCCTCCTAAACACAGGTTTCTGACATAATAAATAACAGGCGAATAATGACGAGAAACAATAAAATTCAAGCCTCTCTTATAGCAATAGCTCATAAGACCTGTCCAACTATCAAGAAAGGCCCCTGAAAACGTCTTGCCCGGCAGACAAAAAACGATGATAGGTGGTGGTTTTACATTTAATTTAATATTCAATAAAATCCTCCTTATACTACATGGTACTAAAAAACCAGGGCATTCTTAAAGATATTTTCTTAGAAAGACGGAAGAGATTTAGAGTAATACTTTAATAAAATTACGTAATCTCTTTAAAATCAGTAGGTAATATTCTCGAAAATTACGGTGCGCCCGCGGATTATTCTTTCTTCAGGTATCTCTGGCTTATCATTAATCGCAGGACTTGCATCAGTCGGGGCGTCTTCACGGTAAGGATCATAAGAAGCTGGTACGCTCGTCTCTCCGCCGGTGATCGGAATCTGGTACCTGATATCACCTTGGTCAACATAGCTCATTGAAAAGTGCTGTTGATAAATAGCTCCCCTTGAACCCTGAGGAGTGACAGGTCCTACCACATACCTTTCATTATTCTGACGAACTATTACATCACGTTCGTTTAATAAAGGCCAAGGTCCCATCCATGATGCCCAGTCATACCGGATATGCAGACCCATGTCATTTAATTCGACCATCTTCTCACTCTCAGGAGGTGCTATTAAAACATTATACGGCCCGTCATAGCCGCCTACTATATTGGTCCCATAGCAGTTATGGGCTGCTATATTATTTATAAGATATGTATGAGAATTTTCAATTTCTATATTATGTACTTGACCTTTAAATTTTTCTTTGACTATTTCTTTTATAGGATAACATATATAATTTTCTAATGGTAATACCCTATGATTTTTCTTTTTTACATCTTTATAAATTTCTTTTCTACCAAAAAGCTTTATTAAATGAGCCGATACACCCGATACATGAGAAGTATAAATCCAACAACTACTGCTACTTCTATTTAGTCTATTATCTTTTTTAAAAGTAAAATGTGTTCTTACTGTACACCCTATTTTAGAAAACAAAAGTTCTAATTGAGAGGATAAATTTTTTGAAACCGTAGAATAATATATTGAACCGTATGAGATCTCTCTTTTAGATACGTGACCGTCTCCTAGAATATACCCTCCAAGAAAATAAGAAATAAGTTCTTTTGAACATTCCATTATTTCTATACTTAGTTTTTTTGTGTAAGCATACTCTCCACAATGTTTTAAAAATTTATCAGCTATGATTTTATCATGTATACATAATTCATATATATTAGAACAATTAAAAAGCTCCAAATTTTTTCCATATTGAATTTTAAACATTTTTTTTACAATTTTAACAGTTTCCATTTCTTTCTTTCCAAAAGCAAACCTTAATCGATTCTTAACAGAGCTAATATTTTTAGAAAGACACCCGTCTGCAACGTAAAACCCAAAAAGAAACATCTCTTCTTTAGAAAAATTATTTTTTTCTTTTTTTATTCTAGGCACAAGAAGGTAATCCCCTTCTTTTAAATCTTTAGCTCTAACCCAGGACGTAGAAGGTCTATAGGTACAATCAGTCGTTCTTAAATTATAGCCCTTAAAACACAAGCCCTTCGTCATCGGAATACATTTATTTCTTGTTGATGAATGATTAAGTCTATCACAACGTGCATCTTCTTTTTTTATTATAAGAAAGGGATGCTTCTCAGTACACGTCACGGGGTCTTTACCTACCATGTTAATATTATATAAAAAACCATTATAATTTCTTGTTTTTATTTCATAGACATCTTCAATAGATCCTTTATGGTCTATAATTTTATCACCAGTTATAACATCTTCAATCTTTTTACGAGACCCGTCAGACATAGTCACTTCTTGTCCAGCTGGAAAACACTCTAAGCAGTCATTATAACCCTGACCATATAACGTTTCGTGAGAAGGACACGTAGCACCCATCCATTTACGAATAAAGATTTTCACACGCTCGCCGCCCTGTTCCAATATCCAGCGATTTCTCTTGATAGCTTCACGCCATATATAATCGATCGCTTCGACATCAAAAGCAGTACGATCAGATATTTCATCCAACGGTGTCTCAATAGTCGCTGTATTATCATCCGGATCCTCCGCAACAGTGGTCACTTTATAATAGATGCGCTGACTCAACGCCGTAAGAACATGATGTTTTAAATAATTATAACTGATTCTGACTCTCCCATTAGGAGGATAGGGTAATCTCGGAGGAACTATCTGCTGTAATTCATAATTATATACAGAAGCTCTGATTAATTCTATTTCACCGGTAGTGCCATTTACAGAAAAAGGTGGCCACTCTAGAAAGACACCATCGCCATTATCAATCTCTACTGTTACATCTTCAATACGGGTTGTGGGTGTGCCGTTTGTCCCGGGAATAATGATAGGCCTGTTCTGGGCATAGACAAACCATTTATCTTCGGGTTCCAGAACATGTTTTATAGTTGGAGTGGCATTTTCAGAAACAACAGCTTGCTCTTGAGTTTCGTCACGATGGAAAAGCACGGTCACTGGTGTATCATTGATTTTTACATAGCTGTCAGGGCCGTCAGTAGAACGATAGACATTACAACCTAAAATATTCAGACCGCTATTTTGAGGTATTATTTTCGGGTTGTCCCATCTGATATCAGTTTTTTCAATACTATAGGGACTGGTTATAATTAAATTCCTCGGCGCCAGAGGTTTCGTACGGTCTGGAGTTTGAGGTCTCAAAGGATAGTTATATTGAGGCCGATCAGTCTGACTTAAATTTCCTGAATGGTAAACAGGCATAAATTAACTTTCTTCGTAAAAGGCTATATTACGTCTTTCAGTTCTTAAATTATAAGATTTATCCTCTATACTTAAGTTATCAAAAGATTCAGCGACTGCAAGAAATTTATTTACAAAACCTTTACCATAGATACAATGATGACTTATATCAGCGTCTGTCGTATCCATAGTAAAAGCTGCTTTCCATGGTCCGGTATAGCTTACAGCCATATCTCTTTTCATGACTGTGTGCCAGGTACCGTCAAAAGCCCTGATCGTGAAACGTTCTCCCTCGAGAGAAATAGAAGCAGTCACAGGGTAAGATAGACTACGGTCCAGATAAATAGCCCGAAGAACCTCGCCGGGCTCTATTTCACCGTCTAGGGTCATTCCGTCCCATTTAATTTTTGAATCTTCTACATAAAAATCTTCAGCATAATTCTGAGGCACACCGCCAACAAGATTTAAAACCACATTTGAACAGTCTGAGGGTTCCGGAATATACGATAGCGCCGCATATTTATTCCTGGTATCATCAGCTGTTATAGAAATATACTCTGTAATCAAACAAATCTCATGAGGGGCATCACCGCCTGTCAAAATACCGGTA